>ERZ1027261.57-NODE-57-length-26118-cov-131.023520_pt1 | contig 26118 bp, 25 predicted proteins | sample MGYA00519259_ERZ1027261 | MGnify/ENA primary metagenome ERZ1027261 (study PRJEB26926, sample SAMN06164801) | human gut metagenome | biome: ENVO:00009003; feature: ENVO:2100002; material: ENVO:00002003 | host: Homo sapiens | place: USA | collected 2012 ... | reverse complement strand
ACAATATCGATTGAGTCAGGCTGCATAAGTTGTCCAAGATCTGGGGCGCAGTTCAAAAATGATGGACATTATTTTTGTAGAGCCGGAGGAAACAGACCAGACGGTTTAAATGAGCCGGTTACCAAGAAGCTGACTAACCGTTGTATCGGACTGACGTTACACATCAGCGCCTCAACCGTTTTTGAGGTTCTTGCCCGCTTCAAAGCCTCTTCTCTGTCATGGCTATTACCTGCCACCAATACCCGTGTCAGTACTTCACGACCTGACGCATTTACCCGACTCAGTACTTCAGGGCCCGCCGCCGGTACTTGCCTGGCGATCGCCCCTGTGCAACAAAATAAATCAACCATCGTCAGACGACGATCATTCGTATGCGCTGCCAGTGGCTCGCCTGAAAAATGCGTCAATATGAGTTCACCGGATGCTTACACAACAGCAAACACCTGGTTAGGTGGAAAACCGCGCCTTATATTCCCGATCAGAAGGACGGGGTTTTACGGCGCACCGGATAAAAGAAGAAAGCAATCTGCTCAGACTGAAATGCAATCAATATGTCGATAAATATAAAACTCCCTCTTCCTGAAACTATTCATTTTTGGACAAATATTAGGGTATAAATAGTTATGATATTGATAGGCAACAAGCAGGTATAAGTTCATGAAAAAACGCATTGATTTAGAGCAAATAGTCGATACTTTTCTGTCTTACACAAAGATAAACACAACCTCCGTTGAGGGAAGTACGCAACTTCCAAGTTGTGAGAATCAATATAAACTGGCCGAATATGTTGTAAGTCAATTTACGGATATTCCTGGTGTGCGCACTAATATAAAAGAAAATGCGATTACCACGATTCATCTACCCGCTAATAATCCTCATGCACCTTCTATCGTCTTCTTTGCACATCTGGATACGGCACCGGACCACAGTACCGATACACATGCTGTCAGAGTGAAGCAATATAACGGAGGTATTATCCCGTTCGCAGGGAGCAGAGAAACATTCTCACCAGAGGATAATCCAGAGCTACTCAACTATATTGGTCAGGATATTCTGGTAACTGATGGAACCAGCCTGCTGGGGGCTGACGATAAAGCCGCCATTGCCGCAGGCGTTGAAGCTCTCAAGTATATGATTAAGACCCCTACGTTTTCTCATGGCGATATCCGGCTTGTTCTTTTGCCTGATGAGGAGACAGGTATCAGAGGTGCAAAAGCACTTGATGTTAGTGAACTGAATTCTGATTTTGGTATCTGTCTCGACTGTTGTGAAATAGGTGAGTATGTCGTTGAAAACTGGTATGCAGGCAGTGCAAGGATCACAATTCGTGGTGTTACAGCACATCCAATGAGTGCCAAAGGTAAGCTTATCAATGCATTGTATATTGCAACCGAGATTATCGCCGCATTACCTGATAAAGAAAGACCTGAGTATACAGAAGGGCGGGAAGGATATTATTGGGCTCATAATCTCCGTGGTGATACAGCCAACGCCACACTTGATATTGCCATTCGGGATTTTGAGCTGACAGGATATAAACAACGTAAAGCAGTACTCCAGGATATTGTTAATCGTATTAATCAGCGTTGGAGTAATGAAAGACTAACATTAGTCCTGACCGATATTTATGAAAATGTTAAGCCTGCACTTGATAAAACACCTGCAATATTAGATAACGTTAAAAAGGCCATGCATAACCTTGATATCATGCCCAAGCCGCTTATTATGCGTGGAGGTTATGATGGTAGTGTTATCACTCCAAAGGGACTGCCTACTATTAATATATTTACTGGGGCTCATAATTTTCACTCAACCAGAGAGTTTTTACCTGTGGAGTCCTTGCGTCTTGCCAGTGAAATGCTTCTGGAAATTGTTGAGCTAAGTGCCACAGAGGTAAAAAAATGAAGAAGTGGATCATTGAATTCGTTCTTTATAGCGTTTATATGGTGTTCGGTGCAGCCTGGGCTACAACAGGGGCAGTAATGCCACAAATCATGAGCGATTTTAATGTTGATGTATCACATGCAGCATTGATGTCAAATGTGATTTTATGGGCAAAAATTGTGGGAGCTGTTTGTACTGCACTCCTGGTTTCCCGACTTGGGACCCGCAAATCCTATTTTCTTGGCTGTATAATGATTGGAAGCTCGTTACTTATTCCATTTATTAATAACTTTAACTTATTATTGATTATTCGTTTTCTTGGTGGACTGGGTGGCGCAATTTGCCTTGTATCACTGGTGCCTACAGTTTCTCGTTTCTTCGATAACAAGATGGCATCGACCTTAAATAGTATAAATTGTACATCAAATATTATCGGTACAATTATTGCGTTGACGCTGGCTGGTTATTTGTCGTTACTGTTTAACGGATGGCGTAACCTGTTAGCTATCTATGGCCTGATTACGTTAATACTGGGAATTATCTGGATTGTATGTTTCACGGATGAAGAGCAGCAACAGGATAATTGTATCACTATAAGTTATGAGCAACGGATGAGCTTATTGAAGGATGTGTTGTTTAGCCGCATTGTCTGGGGAATGATTGTTCAGTATGCAGGGGCAATGATCATGATGATTTTTATGTTCACATTTCTTCCTCTGTACTATGCAAAATATGCTCATCTCCCCGCTGAATCCAGTGCTCACTTAAGTGGTACAGTCAATCAGGCGGGGATTCTTATTGGCGCATTGCTGGGGCCATATTTTAAGAATCGTGGATATCATTATAAATCATGGCTATTTATCTCCAGTATTTTTATGGCTATTTCAGCTTTTGCAATGCTGTTTGCCACTAATGATATCGTGATATTAGTTTGTTCTTTTTTAACAGGTGCTATTTTCGCCACCTGGTTTGCATTTATCTTCTCAATTCCAAAAGAGGAGAGTAAAAATGCAAACACACAAACAGTTACCTATTCAATGTCTACATTCTGGGTTTGTACATTTATTCTGGCAACGATAAACAGTCAGCTCATTGGCTGGTCGATTGATCTAACAGGTGGATTTACTCTTGGATTTACCTATGTTTTTATTCTGATGGTCATATCTCCCATTATTGCACTTATTGTATTTCCCGGAGAGAAACGTTAATGCATACAATGCAGGCATATACTTATATGCCTGCATTGGCTCCATCTAATCAGATACAGGTAATCGTTGAGCGGCGTTCGTTCAGTATTGTTGCTGCAGTAGAGCTGGATGATGCCAGCCATTTACGACCGGAACGCCGGCGCCGGGATATTCTTCTGGAAGAGGTTCTGAGGCAGGCTGGTATTCCGTTGCTCAGAAGCCACGATGCCAGAAAACTGCTGCAGATGACCGGAGAATGGCTGAATACAACAGGGGCTGTTCAGCAGTCACCGGAACATCGTAGCTGACGCCTTCGCGTTGCTCAGTTGTCCAACCCCGGGGACGGGAAAAAGCAAGTTTTCCCCGTCCCCGGCGTTTCTGTAGTGAAAAGCGGGAAATGGAGGGAATGGTCAGTAACAGGGAATGTAGTATTATCGCGGCGGGTGTCTGAGCCTTTCTGGTTCAGGCAAGACGCAGGTACCAGAAATGCGAAGACCCCTCTTGTTAATCCATTAACTCGTGAGGCCTGCATGAAGTATCTCAACACTACTGATTGTAGCCTCTTCTTTGCAGAGAGGGCAAAGTTTATGGCGAAATATACCCTTATTGGGTTGCTCGCCGTGTGCGCCACGGTGTTGTGTTTTTCACTGATATTCAGGGAACGGTTATGTGAGCTGAATATTCACAGGGGAAATACAGTGGTGCAGGTAACTCTGGCCTACGAAGCACGGAAGTAAGCTGCCGGACGGGGACGGAAGTCCCCGCTTTCCGGAAGTGTGAGGTATTTCAGGGGCAGACACCCGATATGCCAGAAACCGCCGGTCCCGCCCGGGGCCGGCATCCTGGTTAAGGCATTTCCTGCTTTTCAGTCATTTCATTATCAAAATCACATTAAACGGTCGTAATCAGACATGATTTGTGCGCCAACACTGATCATCGTCACAACTTTCAAGTCGCTGATTTCAAAAAACTGTTGCGTATTTTCATGAAAGGAGATCACTCAATAACTTCCATCGAGATCGGGTAATAACATTTGAACAGATCGCTGAATAACATCGATGGAGATCACTTTTGACTCATTTTGTTATTCAGTGATCTCCATCAATGTTATTGGAACTTCACAGGTGTGTTGATCTGTATCTTTTGCCATTCCGGTAAAGGATACCTATGCCAACAGTTCCAATTTCTATGAGAAAACTTAAAGAAATTCTTAGGCTTAAATACGGTGTTGGACTCAGCCATCGACAAATTGGTCGTAGTCTTGCAATCTCCCCTTCCGTTGTATCCAGATATGCTAATCGGGCGGCTCAACTTGGCATAAAGCAGTGGCCCTTACCTACAGGATGGGATGATACAAAACTAAAACATGCGTTCCTTCAGACCCAGGTTAAGATGAAGAAGCACTCTCTGCCTGACTGGGCTACAGTACACCGGGAACTGCGTAATAAATGCGTGACGCTGCAGCTACTCTGGGAAGAATACTGTGAGCGTAATCCAGGCGGTTTTTACAGCTATAACCATTACTGCCGGATGTACCGTGAATGGCTCAAAACCACTTCACCATCAATGCGTCAGGTACATAAAGCTGGCGAAAAACTTTTCGTTGATTACTGTGGACCTACCGTTGGCGTTACCGACCCTGAGACCGGAGAAATAAGAACTGCTCAGGTCATCGTAGCTGTTCTCGGGGCATCAAGTTACACATGGGCAGAGGCCACCTGGTCTCAGCAGCTTGAAGACTGGGTGATGAGTCATGTTCGCTGCTTCCAGTGGTTGGGTGGCGTTCCTGAACTTGTTGTTCCGGACAATCTGAAAAGCGCCACATCCAGGGCATGTAAGTATGATCCTGACGTTAACCCTACCTACCAGCAGATGCTTGAGCATTACAATGTCGCAGTTTTGCCTGCGCGGCCACGTAAACCGAAAGATAAAGCCAAAGCTGAAGTTGGCGTTCAGGTTGTTGAACGCTGGCTCATGGCCCGAATCAGGCATGAGATCTTCTACAGCCTTGCATCGCTTAATCAGCGCATTCGGGAGTTGCTGGAAAGACTGAATAACAAAATAATGCAGAAGTTGGGTTATTCACGTGCAGAACTCTTCATCCAGCTTGATAAACCCGCACTGAAGCCTCTTTCTGAAGCCAGTTACAGTTACACCCTGGTGAAGAAAGTCAGAGTTCATGCCGATTACCACGTGGAAATCGACAAACATTACTACTCGGTTCCATGTTCGCTGTTAGGCCAGCAACTGGAAGCATGGATCTCCGGAGAACTGGTAAGACTCTTCAATCAGGGGCAGGAGGTTGCTGTGCACCCGCGCAAGCGTACTTATGGCTACAGTACCCGCAACGAGCACATGCCTGAAGCTCATCGACAGCATGCCACCTGGACGCCAGAGCGTCTTCTGGAATGGGCGGGGCACATAGGCAGTGAAACTCATAGTTATGTGCTTCATATACTGAACTCTCGTCCACATCCGGAACAAAGCTATCGCTTCTGCCTTGGACTCCTGAACCTTCATAAAAAATACAGTAAAGCCAGACTTAATGCAGCATGTGCAAGAGCTCTGAAAACAAAGGTATGGCGTCTGTCAGGTATTAAATCGCTCCTGGAAAAAGGTCTGGATAAACAACCTGTTCAGGATCCAAAACCAGATCTGTTATCCACGATGGAACACGAAAACGTACGCGGCAGTGAGTATTACCACTGATACGGGATCCAATGATGAATCATCTTTACGAACAACTGACCGCACTTAAACTCACCGGCTTCCGTGATGCGCTTAAAAAGCAACTTGCTCAGCCGGGCACATACCAGGAGCTGGGCTTCGAAGAACGCCTGTCATTACTGACAGCAGAAGAACTAACCTGCCGTGAAAACAGGAAGGCAGAGCGTCTGATCAAACATGCACGGTTCAGACTTAATGCTGAGTTATCAAAGCTGGATTATCGTAACAATAGAGGGCTGGACAGGGTCCTCATCCGTTCACTCAGTCAGGGAAACTGGTTAACCCTGAAGCCACCGGCAGCGGTAAAACGTTCCTGGCATGTGCACTTGGTCATAATGCCTGCCGACAGGGATACAAGGTCTACTATTATCGCCTTAAAGCGCTGATGGAACAGTGCTATCAGGGGCATGCTGATGGAAGATACAGCAAACTTTTGACCAGGCTGAATAATAGCGATCTGCTGCTTCTGGATGACTGGGGGCTGGAACCTCTCTCATCAGAACAGCGTAGCGACCTGCTGGAAATAGTGGATCTGATGTACCAACGAGGCTCAATCATCGTAGTGAGCTAGTTGCCGGTGGAAAACTGGTACAAAATGATCGGAGACTCCACACATGCGGATGCCATCCTAGATCGACTGGTTCATGGCAGTATCAAGATCGAACTTAAAGGAGAATCAATGCGGAAAATACAATCTCCGTTGACCGAAGGAGATCAGTGAAGGTAATTTAAAAACGGTTCTGTGAAAGTGACACGAACCGATCTCCATCGATGTTACTCACCGATCTCCTTCACGGTAATACGCAACTGTAGTATCCTCTGCGAAACGATCCCTGTTTGAGTATTGAGGAGGCGAGATGTCGCAAACAGAAAATGCAGTGACTTCCTCATCAGGTACAAAGCGAGCATACAGAAAAGGTAATCCTCTGACGCTTGCAGAACGTCAGCAGGCATCCCTGGCAAGAAAACGTGCCACACATAAAGAACTCAGGGTGTTTATTCCTGCTGCGTTAAAAGCGCAATTGCAGGTGATGTGTGAAGCTGAAGGCGTTACCCAGGCTGAGATGATTGCCGAACTGATAAAGCAGAAAAGTGCTTTCAGCTAACTAAAATGTAGCGACATCACATTCTTGCCAGTTTCTGGTGTGCGTGATAGATTGCTGATCGTTTAAGGAATTTTGTGGCTGGCCACGCCATAAGGTGGCAGGGAACTGGTTCTGATGTGGATTTACAGGAGCCAGAAAAGCAAAAACCCCGATAATCTTCTTTAACTTTGGCGAGTCAGAAAGATTACCGGGGCCCACTTAAACCGTATAGCCAACAATTCAGCTATGCGGGGAGTATAGTTATATGCTCGGAAAAGTTCAAGACTTCTTTCTGTGCTCGCTCCTTCTGCGCATTGTAAGTGCAGGATGGTGTGACTGATCTTCAACAAACGTATTACCGCCAGGTAAAGAACCCGAATCCGGTGTTTACACCCCGTGAAGGTGCAGGAACGCTGAAGTTCTGCGAAAAACTGATGGAAAAGGCGGTGGGCTTCACCTCCCGTTTTGATTTCGCCATTCATGTGGCGCATGCCCGTTCGCGTGGTCTGCGTCGACGCATGCCACCGGTGCTGCGTCGACGGGCTATTGATGCGCTCCTGCAGGGGCTGTGTTTCCACTATGACCCGCTGGCCAACCGCGTCCAGTGCTCCATCACCACACTGGCCATTGAGTGCGGACTGGCGACGGAGTCTGCTGCCGGAAAACTCTCCATCACCCGTGCCACCCGGGCCCTGACGTTCCTGTCAGAGCTGGGACTGATTACCTACCAGACGGAATATGACCCGCTTATCGGGTGCTACATTCCGACCGACATCACGTTCACACCGGCTCTGTTTGCTGCCCTTGATGTGTCTGAGGATGCAGTGGCAGCTGCGCGCCGCAGTCGTGTTGAATGGGAAAACAGACAGCGCAAAAAGCAGGGGCTGGATACCCTGGGTATGGATGAACTGATAGCGAAAGCCTGGCGTTTTGTCCGTGAGCGTTTCCGCAGTTACCAGACAGAGCTTAAGTCCCGGGGAATAAAGCGTGCCCGTGCGCGTCGTGATGCGGGCAGGGAACGTCAGGATATCGTCACCCTGGTGAAACGACAGCTGACGCGTGAAATCTCGGAAGGGCGCTTCACTAACAATGGTGAGGCGGTAAAACGCGAAGTGGAGCGTCGTGTGAAAGAGCGCATGATTCTGTCACGTAACCGCAATTACAGCCGGCTGGCCACAGCTTCCCCCTGAACCTGACCTCCTCTGAATAATCCGGCCCGCGCCGGAGGCTTCCGCACGTCTGAAGCCCGACAGTGCACAAAAAATCAGCACCACATACAAAAAACAATCTCATCATCCAGCTTCTGGTGCATCCGGTCCCCCTGTTTTTGATACAAAACACGCCTCACAGACGGGGAATTTTGCTTATCCACATTAAACTGCAAGGTACTTCCCCATAAGGTTACAACCGTTCATGTCATAAAGCGCCAGCCGCCAGTCTTACAGGGTGCAATATATCTTTTAAACACCTGTTTATATCTCCTTTAAACTACTTAATTACATTCATTTAAAAAGAAAACCTATTCATTGCCTGTCCTGTGGACAGACAAATATGCACCTCCCACCGCAAGCGGCGGGCCCCGACCGGAGCCATTTTAGTTACAACACTCAAATACAACCACCAGGAAAACCCCGGTCCAGCGCAGAACCGAAACCACAACGCCCCTCCTCATAACTGAAAAGCGGCCCCGCCCCGGCCCAAAGGGCCGGAACAGAGTCGCTTTTAATTATGAATGTTGTAACTAAAAATTTTCATCGCTGTCAGTCTTCTCGCTGGAAGTTCTCAGTACACGCTCGTAAGCGGCCCTGACGGCCCGCTAACGCGGAGATACGCCCCGACTTCGGGTAAACCCTCGTCGGGACCACTCCGACCGCGCACAGAAACTCTCTCATGGCTGAAAGCGGGCATGGCTTAGCAGGGCTGGGGATGGGTAAGGTGAAATCTATCAATCCGTACCGGCTTACGCCGGGCTTCGGCGGTTTTACTCCGGTATCACATGTAACCACAGCGTGCCGCCTTACATGCCGCTGAAGCGGCATTCAGTAGACGGGGGAACCGCAGAATTCGGAAAAAATCGTACGCTAAGCTAACGGTGTTCTCGTGACAGCTCTTTGACTAGGCTTTCTAAGGCCATTCTGATAGCCCTGACTTCCTGAAAAGCCATGGCTAAAATTTGTGCGGCTAAAAGGGATAACCGATGGTAAAGTAAGTTATCCCTGTCGAGATACTGAAAAGCGTTATCCTCGTTTTTCCCAAAACTGTTTTGCCAGTTCGCTCAGAGCGCTAGTTAACTGAGCGACAGATTTCGCACTTTGCAAATTATTCTGCCCGGTCTGTACATTGGTATCAGCAGCATCGCGTATATTGATAATACTGCGGTTTATGTCTTCACTTACTGCTCCCTGCTGCTCGACCGCAGTCGCTATTTGCGCGTTCATGTCGGTAATTTCGTTAACGCGTTGGCCAATTCCATCAAGAGCTGTAGCTGCTTCCTCTGCGTGAGCTACACTCGTGTGCGCTTGCCGACTACTTTGCTCCATGACTGTAACAGCGGATTGCGCTCGCTCTTGTAGAGCGCTGATCATGCTTTGAATATCCGTTGTCGATTGCTGTGTGCGAGCAGCAAGACTGCGAACCTCATCGGCGACAACAGCAAAACCACGCCCCTGCTCACCAGCACGCGCGGCCTCAATTGCTGCGTTGAGTGCCAACAAATTCGTTTGCTCGGCGATCCCTCGTATAACGTCAAGAACTTTTGATATCTCGTTACTTTGACCTTCAAGCTCATGAATAACCTGAGTGGCTTGCCTAATTTCACCTTCAAGGGCAGTGATTGACTGGCTTGTGTGGGCTACCAGACGCTGGCCAGATGCCGTCTCAGTGTCTGCTCTTCCGGCCGCATCTGCAGCATGCTGTGCATTGCTCGCAACCTCTTGAATGCTTGCCACCATTTGGTTTACTGCCGTTGCTATTTGATCTGTCTCTGCCTGCTGCTCAACTGTAAGTACATTGCTTGACTCAATATCCTTTAGTAGGCCTCGGGTGTGTTCGCTAAGCCGATTTGATGCATCACCTATGCGACCTACTATGGCGCCTGTTTCAGCTTGCATCATTCGTAAAGCAAACTCTATTTGGCCAAACTCATCGGTGCGCCCAGTGTAGAGGGATTGACTTAATGGGTTATTGGAAATATTCCTGGCTCTTTCAACCAGTCTTCCAAGAGGAGAGAGAATAGCCAAAACACTAACAGAGCTTAAGCTTCCTGACATTAAAGTGGCTAACAATAAGCTGCTTATTGATGTATCAGTAAGCATGCCGGCAGCCATTGCGCTTGATATAATACTACCCCATATGAGCAAGAGTATTTTCACGGAAAAGCTAGCAGCCAATTTCGGCCTCGCGGCCTTCCCGCTTCTCAATTGAGCATATAATTTTTCCGCAGCCAAAACCTGCTCAGGTTCAGGCTTGGTCCTTACAGACTGGTATTCAACAATCGAACCATTCTTAGCTATTGGCGTTACATAAGCACTTACCCAATAGTGGTCGCCATTTTTACAGCGATTTTTTACTAGCCCCATCCATGAGCGGCCAGATTTTAATGTACTCCACATATGCTCAAATGCAGCAGGCGGCATATCTGGGTGTCTTACGATGTTGTGAGGCTGGCCTAATAGTTCTTCCTCAGTGAAACCACTGATTTTAATGAAGTCAGGATTAACGTACGTGATATGGCTTTGAGGGGAGGTAGTCGAAAGAATATTGGCATCTTTTGGGAGTTCTAAGTTTCGACCCGTCACTGGTAAATTCTGGCGCATAAGAACCTCAAGGGTTGGCTGTTTTATTTTATTGTTTTCGGCATTAAGCCCAATTTCTTGAGCGTTACGATAAAGCTAGCATGGAAACGATAGGTGCAAGCAAGTTAAGGGTTGCATCGCGCATGTCAATCTAGGCTATACCCTAACTTGATGTCAGGCAGGGCCGCGCCGCTTCGTCAGAATAGAGTCTGCTTTCCCATTTTTTGACACATGCCCGCGAAGGTTATAGATTTCAGCCTGACAGAAATGGGCTTTGAGGCACAACGGAACAGAAAGTGCACTTAAGCCGCCTTCAACCAAGGAGACATCGTGCAGGGGCACCGCATCGGCTACGTCCGGGTCAGCAGCTTTGACCAGAACCCGGAACGCCAGCTGGAACAAACCCAGGTGAGCAAGGTGTTCACCGACAAGGCATCGGGCAAGGACACCCAGCGCCCCCAGCTCGAAGCGCTGCTGAGCTTCGTCCGCGAAGGCGATACAGTGGTGGTGCACAGCATGGATCGGCTGGCCCGCAACCTCGATGACCTGCGTCGCTTGGTACAGAAGCTGACTCAGCGCGGCGTGCGCATCGAGTTCCTGAAGGAGGGCCTGGTGTTCACTGGCGAGGACTCGCCGATGGCCAACCTGATGCTGTCGGTGATGGGGGCCTTCGCTGAGTTCGAGCGCGCCCTGATCCGCGAGCGGCAGCGTGAGGGCATCGCCTTGGCCAAGCAGCGTGGCGCGTACCGGGGCCGCAAGAAAGCCCTGTCCGATGAGCAGGCTGCTACCCTGCGGCAGCGAGCGACGGCCGGCGAGCCCAAGGCGCAGCTTGCCCGCGAGTTCAACATCAGCCGGGAAACCCTCTACCAGTACCTCCGCACGGACGACTGACACATGCCGCGTCGCTTGATCCTCTCGGCCACGGAGCGGGACACCCTGCTTGCGCTGCCGGAAAGCCAGGATGACCTGATCCGCTACTACACCTTCAACGACTCCGACCTGTCGCTGATCCGCCAGCGACGCGGCGACGCCAACCGCCTCGGCTTCGCCGTGCAGCTCTGCCTGCTGCGCTACCCCGGTTACGCGCTGGGAACCGACAGCGAGCTGCCCGAGCCGGTCATCCTGTGGGTGGCGAAGCAAGTCCAGGCCGAGCCGGCGAGCTGGGCAAAGTACGGCGAGCGCGACGTGACCCGTCGCGAGCATGCCCAGGAACTGCGCACCTACCTGCAACTGGCCCCGTTCGGCCTGTCCGACTTCCGCGCCCTGGTGCGCGAGCTAACCGAGCTGGCCCAGCAGACCGACAAAGGCTTGCTGCTGGCCGGTCAGGCCCTGGAGAGCCTACGGCAGAAACGACGCATCCTGCCGGCGCTGAGCGTGATTGACCGGGCCTGCTCGGAAGCCATTGCGCGAGCCAATCGGCGGGTCTACCGCGCCCTGGTCGAACCACTCACGGACTCGCATCGGGCCAAGCTGGACGAGCTGTTGAAGCTCAAGGCCGGCAGCAGCATCACCTGGTTGACCTGGCTGCGCCAGGCACCGCTGAAACCCAACTCTCGGCACATGCTGGAACACATCGAGCGGCTGAAGACATTTCAGTTGGTGGACTTGCCCGAAGGCCTGGGCCGGCACATCCACCAGAACCGCCTGCTCAAGCTGGCCCGCGAGGGTGGGCAGATGACGCCCAAAGACCTCGGTAAGTTCGAGCCGCAGCGCCGCTACGCGACCCTGGCCGCCGTGGTGCTGGAGAGCACCGCGACCGTGATCGATGAGCTGGTCGATCTGCATGACCGCATCCTGGTCAAGCTGTTCAGCGGCGCGAAGCACAAGCATCAGCAGCAGTTCCAGAAGCAGGGCAAGGCGATCAACGACAAGGTGCGCCTGTACTCCAGGATCGGCCAGGCGCTGCTGGAAGCGAAGGAAAGCGGCAGCGACCCCTATGCCGCCATCGAGGCGGTGATTCCCTGGGACGAGTTCACCGAGAGCGTCAGCGAGGCCGAGCTGCTGGCCCGGCCGGAAGGCTTCGACCACCTGCACCTGGTCGGCGAGAACTTCGCCACCCTGCGCCGTTACACGCCGGCCTTGCTGGAGGTGCTGGAACTGCGCGCCGCGCCGGCCGCGCAAGGCGTGCTGGCAGCCGTGCAGACCCTGCGTGAGATGAACGCCGACAACCTGCGCAAGGTGCCGGCCGATGCACCCACGGCCTTCATCAAGCCGCGCTGGAAGCCGCTGGTGATCACCCCGGAAGGCCTCGACCGGAAATTCTACGAAATCTGCGCCCTGTCCGAGCTGAAGAACGCCCTGCGCTCCGGCGACATCTGGGTCAAGGGCTCGCGGCAGTTCCGCGACTTCGACGACTACCTGCTGCCGGCCGAGAAGTTCGCCGCACTCAAGCGCGAGCAGGCCCTGCCCCTGGCGATCAACCCGAACAGCGACCAGTACCTGGAAGAGCGTTTGCAGCTGCTGGACGAGCAGTTGGCCACCGTCACCCGCCTGGCCAAGGACAACGAGCTGCCCGATGCCATCCTCACCGAGTCAGGGCTGAAAATCACCCCGCTGGATGCGGCGGTGCCGGATCGGGCGCAGGCGCTGATCGACCAAACCAGCCAGTTACTGCCGCGCATCAAGATCACCGAACTGCTGATGGACGTGGACGACTGGACGGGCTTCAGCCGCCACTTCACCCACTTGAAGGACGGGGCCGAGGCCAAAGACAGGACGTTGCTGCTGTCCGCAATCCTCGGTGATGCGATCAACCTCGGGCTGACCAAGATGGCCGAGTCGAGCCCCGGCCTGACCTACGCCAAGCTGTCCTGGCTGCAAGCCTGGCACATCCGCGACGAAACCTATTCGGCGGCCTTGGCCGAGCTGGTCAACCACCAGTATCGCCACGCCTTTGCCGCCCACTGGGGCGACGGCACGACCTCATCCTCCGATGGCCAGCGCTTCCGCGCGGGTGGCCGGGGCGAGAGCACCGGGCACGTCAACCCGAAGTACGGTAGCGAGCCGGGACGGCTGTTCTATACCCATATCTCCGACCAGTACGCGCCGTTCAGCACCCGCGTGGTGAATGTCGGCGTCCGCGATTCCACCTATGTGCTCGACGGCCTGCTGTACCACGAGTCCGACCTGCGGATCGAGGAGCACTACACCGACACGGCCGGCTTCACCGATCACGTCTTTGCCCTGATGCACCTGCTAGGCTTCCGCTTCGCGCCGCGCATCCGCGACCTCGGCGAAACCAAGCTGTACGTGCCGCAGGGCGTGCAAGCCTACCCGACGTTGCGCCCGCTGATCGGCGGCACCCTGAACATCAAGCACGTGCGTGCCCACTGGGACGACATCCTGCGCCTGGCCAGCTCGATCAAGCAGGGCACCGTCACCGCCTCGCTGATGCTGCGCAAGCTCGGCAGCTACCCGCGCCAGAACGGACTGGCCGTGGCCCTGCGCGAGCTGGGCCGGATCGAGCGCACGCTGTTCATCCTGGACTGGCTGCAAAGTGTTGAACTGCGCCGCCGCGTGCATGCCGGCCTGAACAAAGGTGAGGCGCGCAACTCGCTGGCCAGGGCGGTGTTCTTCAACCGCCTTGGGGAAATCAGGGATCGGAGCTTCGAGCAGCAGCGCTACCGGGCCAGCGGCCTCAACCTGGTGACGGCGGCTATCGTGCTGTGGAACACGGTGTACCTGGAACGCGCCACCCAGGGGTTGGTCGAGGCCGGCAAGCCGGTGGACGGCGAGCTGCTGCAATTCCTGTCGCCGCTGGGCTGGGAGCACATCAACCTAACCGGCGATTACGTCTGGCGGCAGAGCCGCAGACTGGAAGACGGGAAGTTTCGGCCCTTACGGATGCCCGGAAAACCTTAGCGTACGATTTTTTCCGAATTCTGCGGGCTCCCCATAAACAACAAGTTGCTACATTAGCTTACAAGTTAATTCATCTTGCATGAAATTAGTATATAGGTTAATGTTAATCAAAATGGGAGGTCATATGTTTAGCGTTGTTTATCACCCGGAAGCCAGGGAAGAAGCCACAGCATTACCCGTAAAAATCAGGGTGAAGTTTGACCGTCTCATTGGAAAACTGGAGTATGACGCCCGATTACTGCGGGAACCGGACACAAAGCCCCTGGGTGATGGACTTTTTGAGATCCGCACGATGGGGATGGACATAGCCAGAGGCATTTGGGTATACCACAAAGGCAATACCATCATCATGCTCCGGGTTTTCATCAAGAAGTCTCAGAAAACGCCAGCAAAAGAAATAGATCTCGCCAAAAAGCGGTTAGCGGAGGTACTTAATGAAACTGGTAAGTCATAAAGAACTGCATAACGAGTGGATGCAGAGCGACGAATATCGCGCTGCATGGCAGGAAGAAGAACGCAAGGAGAAGCTCAGGGCGTTGCTTGCAGAATGGCGTAAGCATGACAACCTGACAAAAGCGCAGGTTGCTGAACGAATGGGGGTTACACCTCCGGTTATTTCCCGCCTGGAAAACAACATCACTAAAGCCAGCATCGATACACTGACTCGCTATGCCCATGCGTGCGGTATCAAAAAACCTGTAATTGTCCTTTATTGAATGAAGGGGGGAGTCAACTATGAATCGCGCCACACGTTACGAAAACGCCAATCACCTCTGGACGCACTGAACTTTCCGGCTGCTTCTCCAGGCAGTTAAGCCAGCGGTTTCCCTGCTGAAAAATATCCGCAAAACGGGGAAGCATCAGAAGGGCGGGGTGACTCCGTCCGGCCAGTGAACCATGCCGCACTCAGGACAGTACATGCCGCCGGCGCTGATACCGGCAAGAATGGTTGCAAACTCCCGCTCCGTGCAGCGGGCAATTTCCGGATACCCTTCGTCATCAACACGAACAAACCAGAAGACCCGCTTTTTGTTTCCCGCATCCACAAAGAACGGAATACCCAGGTCAGCACAGCACTCAACGGCACCGTCAAAATTATCAAAGCGCAGAACTTCTGCGTCTTCTTCGTCAAAGAAGTCATCGGCGTGAAGTTTTACAACGTAGCGGGGAAGTTTGCTTCTTTGAGATGCGGATTTTCGTTTACGGGGTTTAGCTGAACGGGCCATATAACTACCTGAAAGACAATGATATTGTCTGTTTTCATAACGGTAATCTCAGGTCATGACAAGCCACAGTTGTCAGGCTGCCTATTCGACGCTGATGACACGTCAGTAAAAGTGTTGGCATCGGGCAGGAAGAAGGCGAAAATTTTGTGGCATACTATTTTTCTCTGAGTACTCCCCATAAAGTACGGGCTCCCTGACGAAGAGGAGTACGTCTGATTTTCTTTTCCCTGTCAAGAGTCATAAGGTAATACCTGGCCTGATAAGCAGATATACCTGTGGCGTCAGCAAGTTCCCGTGTTGTACAGGAACCTCTGGAATTTATGTATTCAAGGATGTGTTCTTTCATCAAAAATTATTCCCTGTACAGATGGCTTTGATATTCGTGTTTTTAACATTTGTATTATCAGATGAATAGCCTGTCTTACAGTAAATTTATATTTCTGGTTAGCGATATCGAAAAAACAAATAAGCATGAAAGATAATTTTTAATTAATTTTTATTTTGTTTATATCTTGTTTTGATTTGTATCTAATAACTGTTTCTTTTGTTTTTATTGTTTTTGTTTTGCATTTCAGTGAAATAGCGATCTTTTATTTGTGTATTTTTTCTGTTTTTGGTTGTTTGTGCTGTGCTTTTGTGTTGCTGTGGTTTTTTGTTCTACAATTTTTGTTTAATTCGCTATTAAAGATCGTTAAGTGTGAGATTGCCGATATAAAAGATCGAAGTAAAATAGTTATCGAAGCGTCGTTGTTGTGTTTCTTTGATTAATTGTTTTCAGATAATCGGGAGGTTTTTGCTGCATGAAAGGTGGAGCAATGGAGAACAGATTATCCGGACAGAAGGGGGTGTTTTTTTTCTCAAAGAATAAAGGACATAAGCTTTTGCCGGCAGAGTTGCCGGAAGAAAAATTCTGGCTGCTTGCAGAGATATCGCCGATTCGCAGTGAAAAAGTGCTTTATGCGCTGAGAGATTATCTGGTTCTGGGATACGAGCGCAAAGAGGTTTGTGCGCGATACGATGTGTCGTCAAGTTATTTTTCTATAGCGCTGGGGCGGATATCGCACGTAAACAGAGTTGTGTATTCGCTGGCACCTTATTATGCAGATCCGGGCAATGATTTTTTTGACAGACCGTATTAATGAAAAAAGCATTCTTATTAGCATGTGTTTTTTTTCTCACTGGGGGCGGGGTTTCTCACGCTGCGGTTCAGAAAACCATATTCAGTGCTGACGTGGTGGCCTCGGTCTGTCATGTGGTGGTGGATGCGGACAGCACCGGCAACAGTGACCGGCTGACGTTCGGGACTTACCGTAAGTCCACGGGGGCGTCTGTACCGCCGCGTGACTTCACGGTGCGTCTGTATGAGTCCGGCGCCACGGTTCAGGGTTGCTCTGCGTTTCTTGCCGGGCAGGTCGCCACCCTGGATTTTGGTAACCCGGGACAACTGGACGCTGCCGGCGTGGTCACCCGCGGTGCCGGTGATGGTATTCGCGTGGATGTACGGGCTGTTGATGCACAGGCTGATTATCGCGGACGTCTGACGCAGGATAACCATTCCGTGAAATATCCGGTGGATTTTGCCGCTAAGGGCCAGTTTCGTTTTCGTGCGCAGCCGGTGTTTCCGGCTGATGTGAAGGCGGGAGAGTATTCCGGGGCGCTGACTTTTGTTGTCACTTATCAGTAGTAGGGATGCCAATGAAAAAATATGTGACAACAAAATCAGTGCAGCCAGTGGCGTTTCGTCTGACAACCCTGAGTCTGGTTATGTCGGCGGTACTGGGCAGCGCATCGGTTATTGCCGGTGAAAAACTGGATATGTCCTTTATCCAGGGGGGGGGCGGGGTTAATCCGGAAGTCTGGGCAGCCCTGAACGGCAGCTATGCGCCGGGGCGTTATCTGGTTGACCTGTCCCTGAACGGGAAGGAGGCCGGGAAACAGATACTGGATGTGACACCACAGGACAGTAATGAACTGTGTCTGACAGAGGCATGGCTGACGAAGGCCGGGATTTACGTCAGTGCAGATTACTTTCGTGAGGGGTATGACGCCACACGGCAGTGCTATGTGCTGACAAAAGCCCCGTCAGTGAAGGTGGATTTTGATGTTTCCACCCAGAGTCTGGCGCTGTCCCTTCCCCAGAAGGGACTGGTGAAGATGCCGGAGAACGTGGACTGGGATTACGGGGCCAGTGCATTTCGCGTGAACTATAACGCGAACGCCAACACCGGCCGTAATAACACCTCGGCCTTTGGCTTAGCGGACCTGAAAGCCAATATCGGGCACTGGGTGGTGAGTTCTTCTGCCACGGCCAGCGGCGGTGACAGCGGGGATAACTCCACCACGATAAACATGTTTACGGCCACCCGGGCCATCCGCGCACTGAGTGCGGACCTGGTGGTCGGGAAAACATCCACCGGGGACAGTCTGCTGGGCAGTACGGGAACGTACGGCGTGTCGCTGAGCCGGAACAACAGCATGAAGCCGGGCAATCTGGGGTATACCCCGGTGTTCAGCGGCATTGCGAACGGGCCGTCGAGGGTGACGCTGACACAGAACGGGCGGTTGCTGCATTCGGAGATGGTGCCGGCGGGTCCGTTCTCCATCACGGATGTGCCGCTGTACACCAGTGGTGATGTGACCATGAAAATCACCGGTGAAGACGGGCGCGAGCAGGTACAGAACTTCCCGTTGTCGGTGATGGCCGGGCAGTTAAGTCCGGGGCAGCACGAGTTCAGCGTGGCAGCCGGTTTGCCTGACGATGACAGTGATCTGAAAGGCGGTGTGTTTGCGGCGTCATATGGTTACGGTCTGGACGGGCTGACGCTGCGAGCCGGTGGGGTGTTCAACCAGGACTGGCAGGGGGCCAGTGCCGGTGTGGTTGCCGGGCTGGGTTACCTGGGGGCGGTATCTGCTGACGGGGCTTATGCCACGGCGAAATACCGTGACGGCAGCCACAGCGGGAATAAGGTGCAGCTGTCCTGGAGTAAACAACTGGAGACGACGAACACCGGGCTGCGGGTAAGCTGGTTACGGCAGAGTGAGGAATATGAGGGCATGTCCTCCTTTGACCCGACAGAGCTGTGGTCGCAGTCAAATCATGGGCGCCGGACGAAGGATGAATGGAATGCCGGTATCAGTCAGCCGGTGGGCGGGTTGTTCAGTCTGTCGGTGTCCGGCTGGCAGCGGAGTTATTACCCTGCATCCATGACCGGAAGTTACCGGTACAGCGATGACAACGGAAAAGAAACCGGTATTACCGGCAGTCTGAGTACCCAGATAAAGGGTGTCAGTCTGAACCTGGGCTGGTCCGGCTCCCGGAACTCCCGGGGGGAGAATAACTGGTCGGCGTCTGCTTCGGTGTCGGTACCGTTCACACTGTTTGACCGTCGCTACAGCAGCAGTGCGTCGGTGAGTACCAGCAAAGGCGGTGGCACAGGCTTCAGCACCGGTGTATCCGGCTCACTGAATGACCGTTTCAGCTATGGTCTGGGCGGTGGTCGTGACGGTGATGGTGGTACCAGCAGTTACCTGAACGCCTCATACAGTGGTGACCGGGCTTATCTGAATGGTGTCCTGAACCACTCGCAGTCCGGCGGAACCAGTGGTTCTGTCTCGGTCAGCGGTTCGGTACTGGCAGTTCCGGCGGCGAAAGACATTATGTTCAGCCGCACGACCGGCGACACGGTGGCGGTGGTGAATGTGAAGGACACGCCGGGAGTGAAGGTGACGTCCGGTGACGGACAGACTGACAGCGACGGCAACCTGGTGGTACCGCTGAACAGCTATGACTGGAACACGGTGACGATTGATGCGGGCACACTCCCGCTGAGCACCGAACTGACGAACACCAGTCAGAAGGTGGTACCGACGGACAAGGCGGTGGTCTGGATGCCGTTTGATGCCCTGAAAGTTAAGCGTTACCTGCTGCAGGTGAAGCAGCGTGACGGTGAGTTTGTGCCGGGGGGAACCTGGGCACGTGACAGTAAGAACACACCGCTGGGCTTTGTAGCTAACAATGGTGTGCTGATGATTAACACGGTGGATGCGCCGGGTGATATCACCCTGGGCCAGTGCCGGATACCTGCGGCCAGACTGCAGGATACTGAGAAACTACAGGAGATTACGTGTGAGTAAGCGTAACGCAGTAACGACGTTTTTCACTAACCGGGTGACAAAAGCACTGGGAATGACTCTGGCGCTGATGATGACCTGTCAGAGTGCGATGGCTTCCCTGGCAGCAGACCAGACCCGCTATATCTTTCGCGGGGACAAGGATGCACTGACCATCACAGTCACCAACAATGATAAAGAGCGTACCTTTGGTGGTCAGGCCTGGGTGGACAATATCGTGGAGAAGGACACCCGTCCGACCTTTGTGGTGACGCCATCCTTCTTCAAGGTGAAGCCGAATGGCCAGCAGACACTGCGTATTATTATGGCCTCGGACCATCTGCCGAAGGACAAAGAGTCGGTGTACTGGCTGAACCTGCAGGATATACCGCCGGCCCTGGAGGGAAGCGGTATTGCGGTGGCACTGCGTTCGAAGCTGAAACTGTTCTATCGCCCGAAGGCACTGCTTGAAGGCCGCAAGGGGGCAGAAGAAGGCATCAGCCTGCAGAGCCGCCCGGATGGCAGGACCATGCTGGTGAACACCACGCCGTACATTTTTGCGATTGGCAGCCTGCTGGACGGAAACGGGAAGAAAATTGCCACGGATAACGAAACGGCACAGAAACTGCTGATGTTCATGCCGGGTGATGAAGTACAGGTGAAGGGGTATGTGGTGAAGGTGGATTCCCTGAACGATTACGGTGAACTGCAGACCTGGGCGATTAACAAGAAGAAGCCGGCAGCACCGGAAGCCGCAAAAGCTGAGAAAGCAGATACCACAGAGCAGAAATAACCGCCCTCCGGATTACAGAACAGAGGGGTAATAAATGAAGAAAACAATGATGGCAGTCGCCCTGGTCCTGAGTGCACTCAGTATTCAGTCAGCACTGGCCGCTGAATACAGCGAGAAAACGCAGTACCTGGGTGTGGTGAACGGTCAGGTGTCAGGTAACAGCGTGGTGAAGGTGACCCGCACACCGACAGACCCGGTGCTGTACCGCTCAGGCAGTAACTGCCCGTTACCTGCAGAGCTGATAATCCGGCATGCGGAAAGTCGTCCGGCTTCCGGCGGACTGGCAAACATCACGGTGAAACAGGCTCTGCCGGATAACGGGGAAGCCCGCATTACTCTGAAGACGGCCCTGATGGTTGACGGAAAGAGAGTGGCACTCAGCGCCAGGCAGCAGGGTGAGGATGTGGTGATTACCGTGCCTGAGGCACAGCAGCAGATTGAGTTAAGAACGGATGCACCGGCAGAGCTGGAAGTCCCGGTCAGCTACCGGGGAAATCTGCAGATAGCACTGCAGGTGGAAGACTGAGAATTCATCTCCGACAACAGATGCAATACATCCGTGACTCCGGAACGGGTCATATTGGTAAAGGGATTTACCGTATTTTTTAAACGGGAATAACGTAAAACTATTCTGAGTTAAAGGCTGTGCTTAATGAAATGCGCTTATTTAAATAAGCCCGCAGGGGATGGTTTTGCGGTAATTCCGGAAAATAAGAATTACCGATTTCAGTTTATTATTTATGAAATACCAAGGGGTTTATTTTATGAAAAAGACTCTGATTGCACTGGCGCTGGCTGCCTCTGCTGTATCTGGTATGGCGCATGCCTGGACGTCTGGTGACTTCAATGGCACGGTCGATATCGGTGGTAGCATTGATGCAACTAATTATCGCCAGAAATGGGAATGGGAAGTTGGTACGGGGCTTAATGGATTTTATAATGCTCTGAGTGAGTTGACAAATAATGATACAAAACTGACTATTACTGTTACTGGTAATAAGCCAATTTTGTTAGGCCGAACCAAAGAAGCATTTGTAACGCCGACAGCAGGTGGCTGGGGTGGCATCCCTCAGATTGCATTTACCGACTATAAAGGAGCACCGGTAGAGCTCAAAAACCCTGATGGTGAAACTAATAAAGGTTTAGCATATTTTGTTCTGCCGATGAAAAATGCAGATGGTACTGAAGCGGGTTCCGTGAGAGTGAATGCATCTTATGCTGGGGCTGTGGTTGAAAAGACTTCTGATAGTTCGGCTAAATTGTTCTCTGCTTATGCCGGTGAGGTAATTCGCATCTTCAATGGCGGTCTTCCGGTGAATGTTACCCAGTCTGAACTGCAGTCAGGTGTTGCTGCTGCTGATAGAACAGCATTGTTTGGTAGTCTGGGGAAAGCTGATTTGGTAGCGCAGTTTCAAGCTGTTATTCCTGGGGCTACTGTGACTGATGGGACGAGCTCAGAACATTGTACAATGAGACTATTGGCCTCAGCTGCCTATGCACTGGGTATTGCAGATGGTCAGACTATTGAGGCAACTTTTAATCAGGCTGTAACTACCAGCACTCAGTGGAGCGCTCCGCTGAACGTAGCAATTACTTATTACTAAGTTGTCGTGATGAGCTGCCAATTTATTATTGATACGTTCTGATAACAGACCAGCATCTTGGTGTGGACGCTCTTTTTATTGTGAGGTTTATACTGATGCTGGTTACTTTAAATTTAATAATAGCGATTTGTTTTTATTTGTATTGTCCTGATAAAACAGAGAGAATAAAGATGAAAATAACGCATCATTATAAATTCCTTCTTTCAGCCATTATTTCGGTGGCCCTTTTTTATTCGGCAGCGCCACATGCAGATATTCTTGATGGTGGCGAAATTCAGTTTAATGGCTTTGTCACTGATGATGCCCCCAAATGGACCTGGCAGATTAGTTCACCGGACCAGACTTGGGCTGTGGATACTGCCGATGCACGTACAGAGAACGGGCAACTGGTTTTTGATTTGAGTGACAAAGGGCCTCTGCCTTTTCTTGAGGGGTATTTGTATGAAGTGGCCGAGCGTGGCGGTCCCGGATTCACGCCCTTTATTACTTTCAGCAGTAACGGACGGCCTTTCGCCGTAAAGGAAGGCAGTGACACTTCAGTGCAACGTTTTCGCGCCTCTGTCCCGGTGCGTGACCCGGAGACGGGGAACGTGTCGGGACAGCTTTCTTTCACCCTGAATCAGGGGATGGCGGTCAGTACAGGTAAACAGGAAGAGGGCGCCTCCACGCCTTCTGGTATGTCACTGGTCAGTGGACAAAGTGTGACAGATGTTCAGTCAGGCAGTCTTCCGCAGGGGCTGAAGAACCGTCTGTCTGCCTTATTGCTGATGAATAAGGGGTTCGGTAATGGCATGAGTGCGGTGGATAACGGACAGGTTATCACTCAGGGGGTACTGGCTGACGGTCGTGTGATGAATCTGGCTGCGGCATATGCCTCTGCGGTGTCGGATTTTGAACTGCGGTTGCCGGCGGAAGGCACACCGGCCCGCTGGCAGGCAGGGCTGAATGTGACAGTCACGGTACAGTGATGGTCGCAGGGATATAAGGAGAAATAGAAATGAAGAAGGTGACGTTGTTTCTGTTTGTTGTCAGCCTCCTGCCCTCCACTGTACTGGCCTGGAACACGCCGGGAGAAGACTTCAGCGGAGAGCTTAAGCTGGAAGGGGCGGTGACCAGCACCCGTAATCCGTGGGTGTGGAAAGTCGGACAGGGAAATGAAAGTCTGGAGGTTAAGCAGAGCCGTGGTGTTCGTGACGGTGAGCAGGGAATTCCGGTTGCACTGCCGGCGTTGACCGTTTTACTGGGAAAAACCACCCTGACCACACCGGCAGGACGTGAGGGGCTTTCCCCCGGGGTCAGTTACGGAAAGGGGGCTGAGGGTTTTTCACTTGAATGGACAGCGCCCGGCATGGCGAAAGTGACGCTGCCTGTGACCGGCGATAAAAATGTTCGTGCGGGGACATTCACCTTCAGGATGCAGGCGGCCGGGGTGTTGCGTCATATGCAGGACGGACAACCGGTGTATACCGGCGTGTATGACGACCTGAATGCGAATGGGCTGCCGGGTGAAAGCACAGCCATGAAGACTTCTGATATTCCGGGGACTCTGCAGACGATGTTCAGTGGTGAAGGTCCGTCCTGGCTGCAGACAATGACAGTCAGTGGTTATTCGGGAGTGAGTCATTTCAGTGATGCCTCCCTGCGTCAGGTTGAAGGTGTGTACGGCGCACAGATTGTGGCAGGCGGTGGTGAATTACATCTGAACGGCGCGATGCCGGAACGCTGGCGGGTGTCACTGCCGGTAAGTATTGAGTACCAGTAAGCAGGAGGACGGTCCGGTGCTGAATATTATTCATCGTCTGAAATCCGGTATGTTTCCGGCTCTGTTTTTTCTGACTTCAGCCAGTGTGCTGGCGCACCCCCTGACTATTCCGCCGGGCCACTGGCTGGAGGGAATGGCTGTGGGCGTAACGGAACTCAGCGGTACGCTGTATGTCCGCGATGTGTCCTGGCAGTGGCAGCCCCGCGCTGTGCGGATGAGCTCTCCTGATGCAGTGCAGGCTGGCCTGGCAGCAGGTAAAGGTGGCATGGTCAGTGAAAGCCGGAGAGGGCAGGATTTTTATATTCTTGGCGGACATACCACATCACTGACAACTGCCCGTTCGGGGCTGCAGCCGTCGGTGACATTACTTCAGGTGGCGCCATCATCTCCCCGTATTGCGGCCCGGGGTGAGCTTGCCCGGGGACAGGTGCGTTACGGGGAAATCACGTTCACGCTGCGCCATCTTCTGGCATGGCAGGACAATATTACTGGCGGTCAGGGCTGGAGCGTGGTCAGCGGAGAGGTGACGCCGGAGGCCGAAAAGCAGGTGAAACGCCAGTTATGGCAGGTGAACGGCTATGAATGGACCCCGGACTATGCCGGGTTAACCGCGCGTCCTGATGCGTTTATTTCAGGAGCTGAGTCGCTGTTGTCACAGGAGAATGGTAGCCAGCATATTGCCGGTGCCTGGGTGACATCCCTGAGTGATGTTCGGGTGAATTTCCCCGGAGCTGAGGAGCCGGTAAAACGCTGGCAGGGTAATCTGACACCGGTGGTGGTGTATTTCTGATGGCCCGGCAACGAAAAGTGTTAATACCGATGTGGTGGGTGGTTGGTGTCTGTGTGGCCGCAACCTGTATGGCATGTCTGGTACTGACACTGGTGATGTTCTGTGCGGTACTGATGTGGTGGAGAGCATGAAAAACCTTGGGGCAGTAGCTATGCTGCCATCGCGGATAACCTCCCTCTACTCTGAGCGTCTATCGTACAACCGGGATACCAACTGGCGAATTTGTCCTGTAGTTCGTTATTCAGGACTGCCGTTCTGGTCTGTAACAAATAATGCGCGCCCTTTCTACTCCACTGCATCTGCTGCTTTTTGGCCATTCGTCGGGCGATCACTTCGTTGATTGTTGACTCGACAAACGCTGTTGAAACCAGCTCACCATACCGGCACATTTCTCCGTAGTTTGGGATCATCATCTGATTATTACGGATTGAACCGCCCCTGTTTTCCGGGAGAGTGTTTTGTCTGTGAACTCAGGCTGCCAGATCACCATTTCCGATGGAAGCGTAATATGCCTTTTCCGCTTCTGCCGGCGGGATATGACCCAGTTGTCCCAGCAACCGTCGGTTATTGTACCAGTCCACCCACGTCAGTGTGGCCAGTTCCACTTCGGCGCGGTTTTTCCAGCTCTTACGATGTATCACCTCCGCTTTATAAAGTCCGTTGATGCTCTCCGCCATCGCGTTGTCATATGAGTCGCCTGTGCTGCCGGTTGACGCCAGCAACTCTGCATCCTTAAGCCGCTGAGTGTATGCCAGCGACACATATTGTGACCCCTTATCTGAGTGATGGATGGTGCCCGACGGGCGACGGGCCCACAGCGCCTGCTCCAGTGCATCCAGCACGAACGTCGTTTTCATCGACGATGAGACCCGCCAGCCCACAATGACGCCGGCGAACACATCGATGATGAACGCCACGTAAGCGAAGCCCTGCCAGGTGCTCACATACGTGAAGTCAGCCACCCACAGCTGGTTGGGGCATTCTGCCACGAACTGGCGGTTCACCCGGTCACCCGCAGCGGCTTCTTTCCGGCTGACTGTGGTGCGGACCTTTTTACCCCGGCGCACACCGGCAAGCCCCATCACCTTCATCAGCCGTTCTACTGTGCACCTGGCTACGGTCACCCTCTCACGCAACAACTGGCGCCAGACCTTGCGCACACCGTACACGCTGTGGTTTACATCGTACACGCGCTGTATCTCCGGCTTCAGCAGGTCATCACGCTGTGCCCGCTGACTGCGTTTATCCGGATGCCGTTGATGCGCACGATGCCGGTAATACGTTGACGGGGCGAC
>ERZ1027261.34-NODE-34-length-51994-cov-70.117619_pt1 | contig 51994 bp, 65 predicted proteins | sample MGYA00519259_ERZ1027261 | MGnify/ENA primary metagenome ERZ1027261 (study PRJEB26926, sample SAMN06164801) | human gut metagenome | biome: ENVO:00009003; feature: ENVO:2100002; material: ENVO:00002003 | host: Homo sapiens | place: USA | collected 2012 ... | reverse complement strand
ATCACTTATTTAAGTGATATTGGTTGTCTGGAGATTCAGGGGGCCAGTCTAGAAACCTTCATATGTTGCAACAGCAGAATCAATACTGTGCAGTTTCGGCAGTGGGATAGAGCCAAGTCCACAGAAGAACTTGTTATAGAACAGGTTTGGCTTCATTGTCTGGCTAGCAGTGCCTACTACAGATACGGCATCACCTGCCGCTACCTGACGACTTACAGAGTTGTACTGCGGGTTTGTAGTGTCATAAATCGGAACACCAGAAAGCGTAACCGTCACATCGCCACTGCCGTCTGAATCAGCATCAGCAGTAACCGTTGCAGTGAAGCTAATTGGTGTGGCTCCGTTATACAACGCCTGTTTGGTCTGCTGTTGCAGCCAGTATGTATTGGTGAATTTAACCTGATCACCAGCTTTCAGGAAACCTGTAACGCTGGTTGTCGCTCCGGTCAATGTTACAGTGAACTGGTATGAGTCTTTAACTGCGTTATAGGTAACAGTTGGCTGTGTTTTGACTGTCAGTGTTCCGCCAAATGCCCCCTGCGTACGAGAGGCAAGCCCATTAGACATCAGTGCGCGAATGCCGCCAAAATTGGTCGGGATCTGTGCATTCTCCCATGCAGTACGAACCAATTGATCTGAAGCGTGCAAACCAGTCTGCGCATCAGCAAGTCGCTGTGCAGACCATGGATCCATTACAGCATAGTTTTCACCTTCATTAACGCCGAGGTCTTTCAGGAAAGATGCCGTCTGCGCAACATCAGACCATTTGGTGATTGGAGTATTGGGGCTACCAAGTGACAACGCACCGTTATTCATCATGAAGTGAGCAAGCTCTGTTTCAAGGTCGGTAACGATTCGCTGGCGAACCGGCGCGAGAATTTCTTCCAGTTGGTTAAGCTTGATCGCTTCCTCCAGTTGCTGATATTCAACAGCAACAGTGATGTAGTTACCTACACGCCCAGTAGCTTTACCTGAGATCAGGTTGTTTTTATTTTGCCCTGAAATATCACCAGTTGGAGTACGGAGGGATGAGAATTGATGCGGACGTTTAAAGCTAACGCTATCGCCAGTGCTGGAGTTGATTTCACCTGCCAGCAACTGACGGTCTACGGTTTTCGCCAGAACTAAATCTGACATAAAACCCGGAAGGAATTTTTTCAGAACGATTTGACTGACGTTACTGTCGAGATTGTTAGGCATTTATCTTTTCCTTATTCGATTTTTGCGCCGGGGCATAATTTGTTGAATTCGTCTTGTTTCGCATCAGCACCGCCACCACGTACTTCCGGCTCTGGCTTGATGGCTTTCTTTGGTTTTGGAGCAAGGCTTACCTGTTTGCTAATCTGCCCCAAGAGGAATGCTGCGCGAATTGGATCTGTCTCAGCGGCTACACGCTGGCGTAATTGCTGGCTCTTACCTAAGCCATAGGCGAGTAGTTCAGAGCCTTCGTCTGCACAGTGAATGATGATTTCCTGCTGAATTGGTGGTAGCTCACTAAGAACAATGGCCTCCATTTCCTGATAATCTTTCACAGGAAGTTTGGCTGCCCGTTGTTTATGCGCTTCTACCCTTTGCTGGAAACGCTGTTGGTATTCCTGTTGCTGACGTAGTTTTTGTTGCTGCTGCTGTTCGACACGGCCTTTTTTCTCATGCCAATCAGTCAATGCCTGTTCAAACGCCTGTTCGTCATAATCACACGACTCAAGAGTCGGTTTTGGTGGAATATCGTCTGGTTGTGGTTGCTGATGTTCCGCAGGCTTGGCTAATGCTTCCTCAAGCTGGCGGCGCAACTCACGGTTTTCTTTCTGTGTTTCTTTGAAGCCTTTGCGAAGATCTTTCACCCATTGCGGTGCAGGTTGCCCGTCAATGTGATCATCATCGTCAGCGTTAAGCTGAATTTCTTCATCACCAATACGCAAGGCGTAATCTTCTGGTGTCTCTTCGGTTTTTTCAGGATCAGATGCCATCTCTTTTCCGTTGTCATCCTGGCTTTCATTCTCAGGCTGTGACTCTGTTTGGATGATGGTTTCTTCTGCATTTTCCTGTGTTTCAGACAGGTCAATAACCTGACCGTCGATGATCAGTTCGTTTTCCATTGATTACTCCTGGTTAACTCGGCATTAAGTCTGCCGGTGACTGTGGTGGTGACTGGAATTGCTGTTGTTGTGACTCGGCGACATCTTTCAGAAGGCGTATTGCCTCCATCACTGCTTTGTCATCGATGTTTCTGGCTTGAGCCAGTTTATAGACAGTGTTTGCCTGACTCTCCATCGCATCCTGCTGGGCAGTAAATGCTTTGATTTGAGTTTGAGCAGTTTCGTTAGTTGCTTTTTGCGCTTCTGCCTGCGCTGCTACCATTTGCGCCTGAGCGAGAACCATTTCAGGATTTGGCTGGCTTTGTGCTGCCATTTGCGCCTGTTGAACAATCTGCTGCTCTTTCTCATTGCGTGGTTTTGCAATACCAGATATCAGCAGTTGGTTTCGGTTGTACTCTTTGAAGTCATCAAGGCCTTCGCCATCGATATTGTCCAGAATAATACCCTGAATTGCCGGGCGCATTGGGTCTGTTGGAAGCATAGAGCTAAGGACATTTGTCAGTACAGAAACCGTTGCATCACGTCGTGCTGTGTAGCTTGGTCCAACATCAACCGTCACATCGTATCGACCGACAGAAAGGTCATTTAACGCAACAACAGCCCCTGTTTGCCTGTCAACAACCTGTGCGCTCAGGACAGCGATATCATCACTTCCATCTTCGTTAACGATGCGCACTTCACGTTCTGAACCGTACACTTCACGCGCCATTGACAGCCATACTTCACCAGCGCGTTTAAGACTTTTCGCCATATTGTCCAGATAGATAAACGAAGCCATATCTGCTCTGTTCATCAAGTTGTTAACCGTTTCCTGAGCAATATTACTTGGCATCTGCTGCATGGCCTGACTGCCGCCTGTAACCTCCTGAATATCAGCACTGGTTTGCTGTAGTAATGCAGCCAATGCCTGATTCATAACCGCAGGCTGTGTATATCCTGCGGGGGTAGCTCCAGCGATAATGTTGCCAGATTTATCTCTCACTTCGCGCAACGGCAAGAACGCTGGGCGTTTCTTGTTGCGAGCCTCCCAGTGCTTCTCAAGTCCACGAATTTGCTCCATGCCAACTATAGGGATCTGACCGGGGTCTTGCGCGGCAGTATCAGCCAGCATTGATACCTGAAGGTTATACAAACGCTGTGGATCCATTGCTTTTGCAATATGTCCTTCGACACGCTCAATGTCATCAATGAACCAGCGTTTTCCATAAACCGGGATGAGGGGGATATGCTCACCAGGAATACGTCGGGGTTTCTCAAGGAAACCATCACCATCCACTACGGATACATACACACGACGGCGCTTCACTGAGCGCCTTGCCACTTCCTGAAATCCAGCTATTGCCAGTTCATCTTCAATATCTTCAACCTGATCACTGTCGTATGTTGCAATCTCTCCAGTGATTGGATGTCGATAACTGATGACGTCAACAGACTCTTTACGAACTTCGTAATACTTCGCTATGTAAATAACATCTGCATCAAACCAGTCATATTCCCAACTGGTCATAGACGTTACATCCAGAGAAGCAGGAGGTTTCTTTCCGTATTCAGCCTCATATTTTTCAGGTGACAACGAATACATGCAGAACGCCCACAACGCGTCAGATTTGTCGTACTTCTTAGCGTCAGGGTCAAACCACACAGAGCGCGACGGGTCGTATATTGGTTCAATAGCAATACGCTGACGATCGTCCATGGGGTCGTATTCATTGACCAGCATCGACGTCAAACGGAAGCAACCGAAACCACCAGTAGCAGCGTCGTCAAATGCATTATCGCAAGCCTCACCGCCATCAGTTTCTTCGTAGTCAGCACGGAACAGACCATTTAATTTATTGGCTAACTCTTCGCTTGCCTCTCTGTCACCAGGACGAAACTTAACTGTGATTCTGTTATTGCGGTATTCTGCAATGATGCGGTTAAGTTCAGTTGCAACCTTATTGATTTCAAACTTAGGATACTTCTCGAACTGCTCATCAAGCTTAGTTCCAGCCGCCGTTGCTCCTTCCCATTGACCTCCGGGGACACGAGCAAACCTCGTAGCTTCAATGCACTTTTCGCGCACTTCCTGCTGTGGAGAATAGGCGCGGTCAAACCTGAGCATGATCCGCTCATGTTTTTTCTCTAATGTCTCTGCCATGTTTACCAACCGGAGGATGAGGGAACGTATATTTCTGTTTCTTCGCGGACCAATGCCGGGCAATGCATACACATCATCAGAGCATCAGCCAGGTTGGGAGATGGAATACCGAGCTTCTGCTTCATTTCGACCTTAGTCATTAGCTCCAGCTTCCCGTTGTTATTGAATTTGCGCTGAATCTGCGTCAGTTCTGCAAACAGCTTCTCCAGCATATTCTCGCCTATCGCTTCTTTATCGAAACTCAGCATGTCGTCGGGGTCTGCATACTCACCGTGAACAACCGCCCGATATGTCAGATACAGCCTGTCAGCCAGCGCGTAATAGAATTGCGCTCGCTTATTGCGGAATACATCGCCAATAGTGCGAACATTGTCGCCCTGTACGACTTCATCAGCCCATGCTCCGGCCTGATATGGCGCATCTTCATCGAATGGCGATTCGCTGCCCTTGAACATCGTGGCGGTGATTTTCTTACCGGAGAACGCTTCCGTTGTCTGTCTGCGTAGCCCGGCACCAACACCATCACCATCCCACAGGTAATGGTCAGCGCCGTCTTTAATAGCCAGCGAAGTAGCCCAGTCAGCACCATCGTTGATGTCCATCAGCAGACCTTCGGCAATGCGCTTAACCACCGAACCGTGACGCGATGCGTAACCTTTAGCATCTGGCCCTGTATCTGACGGGTCATGTGCAGAAACAACCGCGCCTTTCGCTTTCCATCCGAGTTTCTTGTGCGCATCGGTTGCGGCTTCAAGCCATTCACGTTTGATGATTGCCATATCACTTGCGCTTACTGGCTCACCAAGCCAGATGTGACGATACAGTGTCGGATTTCTGCGTTTACACTCTTCCATCTCCAGACGGAGAACTTCAGGAAAATGCGGGTTGTCGGTGTAGTTCACCGTCAGCAGACAAATATCATCGGGAGGATTTACAACGAATCGCTGATAGGTATCGTCGAGGATGTTTTTCGGGTTGAAGCTCACCCATATTTCGGAAAACGGCTTGCGAATGGTTGGTATCAGAATATCCCACGATTCCTTCGTTACCGCCTCCGCTTCTTCCACCCAGCAGATATCAATACCTTCGAGCGATTTAATCTTCGTAGGGTTGTTTTTGATGCCGTAGAACATGAATTCAGCATTCGTTCCGAGATGACGAATCATTGAACGCTGAATTTTAAACTCAGCCGAATACCCTTCACGCTCGATAGTGTCTTCAAGCAACCGGATTACCGAATCACTGATACTGTTTTGCAGTTCACGAGCACAGAGGATGCGCACCGGCTGCCGACGCGCCGCTTCAACAAGCAGCCTCGCAATTGCCCATGATTTACCGCTACCTCGACCGCCTTTGGCGACTTTGTAGCGATGCGCCTCAATGAACTGTTCAAAGATAGGATTAATCGAGGTCATTTTCCGAATAGAGTGCTCATCGGTGATGTTTCAATCTGGATTGCGCCGCCGTCTTTGCCGACAAGCTCATTAGTTACCTTGTCGCCATACTTACGTGGATTCATTCGGGCCAGCGCCCATTTGCGGGTATCAACGCGAAGTCTTGCCTTTGCCACCTCAGCAGCATCTGGAATCGCATTGTCAGCAATTTCGAATATCTCTTCGAAAATAGAATCAGCTCGTGCCTCAGTTGCCTTCGCGTACTTGTCTCTAAATTCGTCATGCTCTGACAGCCAGCGAAATACAGTAGCCTTTGCTGGCATGCCGGGGCGCTTGCAAACCTTAACCAGACTTTCCCCGGAGGCAAGCAGCGCACAGATATCATCAGCCACCTCCGGCAGGTAATCCGAAGGGCGACCGACGTTCTTTTTCTCAGTCGCCATATTGATTATTTCCCTTCTGCTTGCTTATCCCATTCATCGCGGAATTTGGATGGGTTGTCGAAACCTTGAGTTGCCATGTTTATGCTCCGGTAGTGAACAGGTCTAACGCTTCCTTCGATTTACGCACCGCTTCGATAGTGCGGGTCGTGATATCTGAATTAGCGCCGCCTGACTGGAAGTGAATTTTGAATAGCTCAAGCTTCAGCTCGTCAGCGCCAATGAATTGAAATGCTTCTTCTGCGGCTGCGTTCTGGTTCATGACCAGTTTGTAAATCTCTAACTGGAATTTCTGTTCTTCAGTCATGGGAATAATCTCTGCCATTGTTGGCTCCGTTTATCCGTTAAAAGGGATATCAGTTAAGTTATCCCGTGTAGGGTATAAGCCATTATCAAAGCCACTCTGTAGGGAATGGCTTTTGTAATAACTACTGTTCGCTTAGCTTCTGCTTCAGCAAGTAACCTTCGAGCATCCAGATTTTGTTTACAGCATTTTGCCGGGCAATCTTCCGACCAATTTCTGCATCAAAGTTTTCCGGGCTTGCACAGGCACTCTCTCCGGTGACGGTGAAGCCATTCTTCAGCACCAGTACGCAGAAAGTGAGCAACTTCAATGGTGATAAATCACGATCGCCTTCTTCTGGTTTTTCCCTGCCACAATATTCGTTGCTGGAAATGGCACCATTACGTCCATCATAAGCAGTAAAGTAATGCTCGCTTTTAATCACGTCTTCGATGTGCTGCGGAGTGATTCTCGGAGCGGTTTTGCCTTTCTCAACGATTTCTTTTTCGATTTGCTGGTCGTTCATAATTATGACCCTGTGGAGTGGTTGCTTGATTAGGATGTCTTTCCATCAGTCCGCCACCACAAAGAATCTTTTTTTGCCATAAGGCAGGAGGTTCATCTTTCAGTGGCTGCCAGTGTTATTTCCCCACTTACTGGCTTGGGTTGTTTCGCTGTACTGCCGTAACTGGTTACCCAGAATAAATTCCGGTTTCATTATCAAGCCCACCAGTAGATAGGCTTTGTAATGAACTGGCTCTTATCTCAACGCAACCCCTTACCGCGCGCCAGATGCTCAATATCAAGCATCAGCAATGAGATGTTTAATCTGGATTCACTCCAGAAGTGATCACCACCCTGTCTACAGAGCCAGATGTGAAGGATGATGAGTAAAATTATCGCTATCATCGAAGGCATTGCGTCCTGATGTATTCCTGCAGGTAGTTAACCTGCGCGGTTATCTTGTCGATTCCACTTCGGAGACGGTAATAATTGAGTTCAGCATCTGCTGTAAGTCTTGGGCTTTCTCCATCGCCCATGCCGCTGGCTCCGGTCGTTGACTTTGCACAGGTGGCGGCGACCTGCAGGCGCTTACGCCCAGCAGAAACATCAGCACGGAGACTTTCGATAGTCGCGTTAGCATCAGCAAGCTCCTTTGTGTATCTGGCATCGAGTTCAGCTACATCACGTTGACGCTTCTGCATGTCAGCGATTGTGGATGTGGCTTTATCGCGCTGCTCTTTGTAGGTCATGGCGTTATCACGGTAATGATTAACAGCCCATGACAGGCAGACGATGATGCAGATAACCAGAGCGGAGATAATCGCGGTTACTCTGCTCATACCTCAATCTCTCTGACCGTTCCGCCTGCTTCTTTGAATTTTGCAATCAGGCTGTCAGCCTTATGCTCGAACTGACCATAACCAGCGCCCGGCAGTGAAGCCCAGATATTGCTGCAACGGTCAATTGCCTGACGAATATCACCGCGATCAATCATCGGTAAAGCGCCACGCTCTTTAATCTGCTGCAATGCCACAGCGTCCTGGCTTTTCGGAGAGAAGTCTTTCAGGCCAAGCTGCTTACGATAGGCATCCCACCAACGGGAAAGAAGCTGGTAACGTCCGGCTGCTGTTGATTTGAGTTTGGGGTTTAGCGTGACAAGTTTGCGAGGGTGATCGGAGTAATCAGTGAATAGCTCTCCGCCAACAATGACGTCATAACCATGATTTCTGGTTTTCTGCCGTCCGTTATCAGTTCCCTCTGACCACGCCAGCATATCGAGGAACGCCTTACGTTGATTATTGATTACCACCATCTTCTACTCCGGCCTTTTTAGCAGCGAAGCGTTTGATAAGCGAACCAATCGAGTCAGTACCGATGTAGCCGATGAACACGCTCGTTATATAAGCGAGATTGCTACTTAGTCCGGCGAAGTCGAGAAGGTCACGAATGAACCAGGCGATAATGGCGCACATCGTTGCGTCGATTACTGTTTTTGTAAACGCACCGCCATTATATCTGCCGCGAAGGTACGCCATTGCAAACGCAAGGATTGCCCCGATGCCTTGTTCCTTTGCCGCGAGAATGGCGGCTAACAGGTCATGTTTTTCTGGCATCTTCATGTCTTACCCCCAATAAGGGGATTTGCTCTATTTAATTAGGAATAAGGTCGATTACTGATAGAACAAATCCAGGCTACTGTGTTTAGTAATCAGATTTGTTCGTGACCGATATGCACGGGCAAAACGGCAGGAGGTTGTTAGCGCAGCCTCTTGCCACCCGCTTTCACGAAGGTCATGTGTAGAAGGCCGCAGCGTAACTATCACTGATGAATTCAGGATAGCCAGAGGCTACGGCTCAGTTTGGGTTGTGCTGTTGCTGGGCGGCGATGACGCCTGTACGCATTTGGTGATCCGGTTCTGCTTCCGGTATTCGCTTAATTCAGCACAACGGAAAGAGCACTCAATGCATTTAAGCCAAGCCCCATAAGGGAGAATGCTCTTACCTGTTGCACAGATATAAAAAATCCCGAAACCGTTATGCAGGCTCTAACTATTACCTGCGAACTGTTTCGGGATTGCATTTTACAGGCCTCTCAGCCTGAGATGGTTGGAGTTCCAGACGATACGTCGAAGTGACCAACTAGGCGGAATCGGTAGTAAGCGCCGCCTCTTTTTATCTCACTACCACAACGAGCGAATTAACCCATCGTTGGGTCAAATTTACCCAACTTTATTCAAAAAGTCAATATCATGCCGTTAATATGTTGCCATCCGTGGCAATCATGCTGCTAACGTGTGACCGCATTCAAAATGTTGTCTGCGATTGACTCTTCTTTGTGGCATTGCACCACCAGAGCGTCATACAGCGGCTTAACAGTGCGTGACCAGGTGGGTTGGGTAAGATTTGGGATTAGCATCGTCACAGCGCGATATGCTGCGCTTGCTGGCATTCTTGAATAGCCGACACCTTTGCATCTTCCGCACTCTTTCTCAACAACTCTCCCCCACTGCTCCGTTTTGGCTATATCAACCGCACGGCCTGTACCGTGGCAATCTCTGCATCTTGCTCCCGGCGTCGCGGCACTACGGCAATAATCCGCATAAGCGAATGTTGCGAGCACTTGCAGTACCTTTGCCTTAGTATTTCCTTCAAGCTTTGCCACACCACGGTATTTCCCCGATACCTTGTGTGCAAATTGCATCAGATAGTTGATAGCCTTTTGTTTGTCGTTCTGGCTGAGTTCGTGCTTACCACAGAATGCAGCCATTCCGAATCCGGCTTGTGATTGCGCCATCCCCATAGCAGCCATCACATCAGTACCAGAAAGAGAGTCAGAAGCCGTGGCCCGTGGTGAGTCACTCATCATCGGGCTTTTTGGCGAATGAAATTTAGCCACGCTTTCGAGTCTCATGCGCCTTCTCCCTGTACTTGAATCAATGTGAGGTTTCCGCAGAACACTGCGCCGGTATCGATATACATCTGGTTGGCAAACTTGAGTGGTTTCACTGCTGGCGTATGACCAAAGATGAACGTGTCCGCGCCTTTGATTTCTTTCACGATCCCGTCTTGTGAGTTGCTGATTCGTTCGCGGTTCCAGATTACCTGCTGATGATCAACTGGCTTTCCAAACTCGTATTCGTCACAAGGATAATCGGCGTGGCAGATGACATATTTTTTATCTTTGCTCACCAGTTCGATGATTAACGGAAGTTCATCTGCTTTATGGGCAAGAGCTTTAGCCAGAATTTCTTTGTCGTAATCGAGATTAAAGAACCAGCCACCGCCATTAAGCATCCAGTGATTGACGTTTCCGCGCTCTGATAAGCCATCAATCATCATTTGCTCATGGTTTCCACGTACAGCTCTGAACCAGGGGAATGTGATTAATTCCAGGCATTCGACGTTCTCTGTACCGCGATCGACCAAATCGCCAACCGAGATAAGCAGGTCTTTTTTGGTGTCGAATCCTATCGTCTCCAGTTTTTTCATCAGGTTCGTGTAGCATCCGTGCAGATCGCCAACTACCCAAATATTTCGGTATTTGCTGCCATCAATTTTTTCGTAATAGCGCATCTCTTTCACTCCATCCGCGATGAACCATGAGAACGTCGTTGACGATGGCGTGCATTTTCCCGTCTTTATCATCAACGTATTTTCTGACCGTACCGCGACTACATTTCAGTCTGCGTGCTACTTCTGTCTGGTTTCCGTATGCTTCAACGAGCATGTCTGGAATGGTTTTTACTGAGAACGTCATGCGGCCTCACTTCTGCTATTTCGCAGGTCTTTGAGTTTCTGCTGATACTCCGCCTTGATGGCCCTGCACTCTTCGACAGTCCAGCGATGGCGGTTATGGTTTGATTCGATTTCGTCTACTGCTTCCTGCCCGATGCGATTAATCAGTTCGACGCGATACGGAACGAGATTTCCGCTTTTGTGCTGGTTGCACACCACGCATTGCTTGTGAATATTGCGTTCATCAAATCGGAGTTGAGGTGCCGCAGCAGTTGTCCGGTAATGTCCGGCATCCCACTGAGCAGACGTGAGCGTTCCGCACGAGATACATGGTAAGTCGCGGTCTCTTTCTCTGATGAAGGCGTTTACGGCTTGTTGGGCTTGTTTAATCCAGTAACTGCGGGGCTTTAAGGCGAGTTTTCGAATCTTAAGTTTATCTTTCTGTTTCTGCTCCTCTCGTCGTCGTTTCTTCTCTGCTGCTTTTTCCGCTTTTTCGCGTTCTTTACTTCGTCGTTCGAGTGCTATCTTGGTTCCACACTCTGGAGAGCACCACCACTGATTGGCGAATGCAGGGTGAAACCATTCCCGACATTCATCGTTTTTACATCGTCTTCGCGCTGGTTTAGCCATCGTCTTCTTCCTCGTACATTGAGCTATTCGGATCGCTCATCAGTTCTGCGCAGCAGTGCTCACACACGTGAACTTCCAGCACATGCAGCTTCTGACCGCAGTTAGCGCACGTTAAAGCTCGCTCGACGCTTTCTTGTTCGTAACTTCGATTTGGGTCAATCACCTTGTATGCCTCGCACGTTCTCTAAGCCACCGGATATCCCACAGGTGAGCCGTGTAGTTGAAGGTTTTTACGTCAGATTCTTTTGGGATTGGCTTGCGTTTATTTCTGGAGCGCTTCGTTGGAAGGTATTTGCAGTTTTCGCAGATTATGTCGGTGATACTTCGTCGCTGTCTCGCCACACGTCCTCCTTTTCCTGCGGTAGTGGTAACACCCCTGTTGGTGTTCTTTCACACCGGAGACACCATCGATTCCAGTAATGTTGCCCGGGTCGAAAGCGATCGTCTTCCTTTCGCTCTCCACATCGATAACAGTGCTTCATGCGATCACCATTTTGCATGGTTTAATCGCCATGCCGGTAGCCAGTTCAAAATCGGAGTCGCACTGATTGCCCCACATATCCCACCCGGTCACTTTGTCGCGGCTAAATAACTCACAGCGCGGCACGTCGCCAAGCAACTTAGCTAACATGTCTCTTACGATCGGTGGTTTTGCACTGTGCTCCATTCTCGGTGCGGTAAAGTGCTGGCATATTGAAGCGTCCATTCTCTCAGGTAACCGCCCTCGAACGGCAAACAAGCAATCCTCGCTATTTGCCCGGGTCATATGCCCCATTCCGATCGCACTGTTGCCTTTGTGCTTATTGGTTTTGTGCCAAGTAAAGCCTTTCATAGTCATCAACCTGAATCCCCACGCCTCAATTACCTTTAGCGCTTCGGCTGGCTGTGTCGGCACCCACCACATCGCTAACAAGCAAGATTCTGGATCCGCTAAATCCCATACTGGCAGTCGGCAAATGTCCTGAACATTCATAACATCGTATTTATGTCCAGCACCGCGATTGCCATCGTTGGCTTTGTCGCGATATTGCCAAGGCGGATCTGCGTAAATAAGTCGGTATTTGTTCATTCAGTTTTATCTCCCCATCTCGCTTTCCACTCCAGAGCCAGTCGCGCTTCGTCTGACCATTTAACGCCACGCTCTGTACCGAATGCCTGTATAAGCTCTAATAGCTCCGCAAATTCGCTTACACGCATCCTGCTGGTTGACTGGCCTATTACCACAAAGCCATTCCCGGCAAGGTTAGGAACAACGTCCTGCTGCTTTAATGCTGCGGTAAACACACACTTCCAGCTTTCTGCATCCAGCCAGCGACCATGCCATTCAACCTGACGAGAGACGTCACCTAAGCAGGCCCATAGCTTCCTGTTTTGGTCTAAGCTGCGGTTGCGTTCCTGAATGGTTACTACGATTGGTTTGGTTGGGTCTGGAAGGATTTGCTGTACTGCGTGAATAGCGTTTTGCTGATGTGCTGGGGATCGAATTTCAAAGGTTAGTTTTTTCATGACTTCCCTCTCTAACAGATTTCAGGTTATTCCACTCCGTTACCGCACTGCGATAATTCGCGGCCGCCACAGCGGCGTGGTTAGCGCAGTAGATTTGGCACCCGTTCTCCATGTCGAATATTGTCGGTGATTTTCCGCATTTACATTTTTTGGCACGCGGTGCGTCTGAACACATTCCGTTAACGGTGTCCATCATGATCCCCCTCGTTCTTAATCCAATAAAAAAGGGCTACTGTGTAAATAGCCCCTGTTATTATCTCAGTGATGTAGATGTTCATACGTCAGCCCCTTGTGCATATCGTCTGCCACGCGCAGCGGGTGCATTTGATGTTGTGCAAATCTGTCTGGCTTCATCCTGGTCACATGCAACAAAGTGTCCGTTGCAGAACCGCTGGTAAACCGTACCAAGTGAGCCAAAACGGTTTTTCGTCACGATGATTTCAGCAAATGGCGCGGCGCTACTGTTCTCGTCATATACCGCTTCCCGATAGAGCATGATGATTGAGTCTGCGTCCTGTTCAATGCTTCCTGAATCACGCAAATCTGCGTTTGTCGGGCGTTTGTTTGGTCGCTTCTCAACATCGCGTGAAAGCTGACTCAGGGAAATAACCGGTGTTTTCAGGTCTTTCGCCATCGCCTTCAGGTTTCCGGAGATGTGAGCAATTGCGAGGTCGTTGCGATCTGCTTTCGGCTTCTCAATCAGGCCAAGATAATCCGCCATGATGAGTGACAGGTTTGGATTTTCCTGTTTGTGCCGCTCTGCGATTGAGCGAATTTCTTCGACCGATAACCGCGAGGCATCGACTACCCATACATCCAAATCTGCAAGCTGACTCATGCCGTTAGCAACACGCGCCCAGCCTTCGTCATCCATCGATGCAGGATTTCGCAGTACGCTAACCGACATCCTCCCGGCGTTGGCAATGCTTCGCTCTGCAATCTGCAATGCGCTCATTTCCATCGAGAAAATCAACACTCCGCGCCGGACGTCAGAACCAGGAATAACACGGCTTGCAACGCCTTCGGCAATCTTCAGCGCCAGTTCGGTTTTACCCATACCAGGACGAGCGGCGATAATCACCAGGTCTTCTGCGTTCATCCCTCCGGTGATGGCGTCAAGTTCGTCGATTCCGGTCTTCAGGGTATCTGACTCTTCTCCGTTCCTCAGACGCCTGTCAAGCGTGTCAGTGTAGTCAGTGATGATTTCCCCTAACCGTACCGGTTTAACCTCGTCACGGGGCTTTCTGATGGCTGAAAGACGCTTTACAAGTTCATCCATCGCCTGACTCGATGCGTCGATGGTTCCGCTCTGAATTGGTTCACGCATTTCATCCATGATTTCCAGCACCAGACGGCGGTGATAGTTATCCGCGACCATTCCTGCATATCCCTTCAGGTTTGCGGCACTCGGGCAGTTTTTGCTGGTCATCAGGATTGACGTGAAATGCTCCTCTCCGCACGCCTCGGCAACCATCAGCGCATCGATTAGGTTTCTGTTTCTCGCCTGCTTGCGGATAACCTCGAAGGCTTTCCGGTAGAGCGGAATTGAAAACGCTTCCGGCTCCAGCGTTGCCAGAACGTCGCTGGCGGTTGGAGTTAATCCACCAATCAGCAGGCCACCGATAACGCTCGCTTCGATATCCTGTCTCATGCTATCCCCCTGTCTGCAAACTTCCCTTCCCGAACCCCCGTTAACGAATCTTCTCTCAGCAAGTAATCAAAATCAGCCGTCCAGCCCGTGTCGTTGTCTCCGAAGTAAAACGGCTTGGCCTGATGCACAAACGCCCTGACATACGCTCTGAAACCGTCCACGTTTGGCGTTTTCAGTTGCGGGATGATTTTCTTCAGGCGGCGTTTGCGTTTCTCGTTGACCGCAACAGCATGTGGAAGTCTGTCACCGACTTCGGTGTTGTAGGCGTTCAGGAAGGATTCGTAGTCGATTCGTTCTGCCTTGCGACGTTCAGGTTTAACCTGCCCATCGCCGCCCCCGTTAGGGGGTAAGGGGGTATTTGTATTTATTGTCTTTTGTATATTGTCTTTTGTGTTTAGCTGACTTGGCTTATGCCCATTAGCCGACTTGGCTAATGTTTTATTAGCTGTTTTAGCTAATGTTAAGCTGTCCTGGCTAATCCACTGAGAAACCACCTTGTTCACTCCGATTTTCACGCCATCAGCAATGAGGAATTTACGCTCGATAAGCTGGCGCTTGGCAGCGCAAACATGAGTGTGATGAATACCTGTCATGGCTGCTATCTGCGTGTTTGTGAGTCGATCCATCGGCTTATTGAATCCGTATGTCTTGCGCATGATAGCGAGCATCACCTTCAGCTGCCGGACGGTTAAATCAGCCATCAGCAGACTGTCGGTAATCTCGTTAGCAACGCGCATGAAACCATCTTCGGTATCTGCCACGCGATGCTCCACGACCTCCAGTTGAGGCCTGTAATCAGCTAACTTAACGACGCCCATGTTTCACTCCTGCTTTGGCTAGTCTGTAAACACCAACAAGGCGCTCTGCGAACGCCCTGTTATTTGCTGCGGCTACCACTAATCCCTCAGGTGAATCAGGGTGTCGAATCTCTTCTTTTTCCTGGTATTTCTTACGACGTTTTGTCATAATTACTCCTGTGGATTGATCCAGTAATGACCTCAGAATTCCATCTGGATTTGTTCAGAACGCTCGGTTGCCGCCGGGCGTTTTTTATTGGTGAGAATCGAAGCAACTTGTCGTGCCAATCGAGCCATATCGTCGTCGACGACGCCCCATTCAAGAACAGCAAGCAGCATTGAGAACTTTGGAATCCAATCCCTCTTCCACCTGCTGATCTGCGACTTATCAACTCCCACAGCTTCCGCTGTCTTCTCAGTTCCAAGCATTGCGATTTTGTTAAGCAACGCACTCTCGATTCTTAGAGCCTCGTTGCGTTTGTTTGCACGAACCATATGTAAGTATTTCCTTAACAAATAAGAAGTTATGCGCATCAACTTATGCGCGTTGTATTCCCGCATTTCGGCGGGAATGAGGACCATGACTGTTAAAGAGCGGTGTTACTATTTGTTTTTCTTGTTGCTTGGGAAAGGACGAACTTCCTCTCCAATCACACTGCCATCAGGCTTTACCGTAACCATGATGTTACGGCCTGCCAGAATGGCCTTGCTGATAGCGCACTGAATTACACCAAAGTCACTGGCTGCTTTAGCCTGTCCATGGATTTTGGCGTAATCGGCAAGTGTCATTCGAATCATATGCACTCTCCGTTATTAACCATGAACAAAGAATACTACAGGTATTCAAAGCAATCAATACTCAGGGTATTTTTAGTTTAAGTACCTTAGCTATTAGAATTAAGCTATGGAAAATAAAAAATCACTGACGACAGAACAGCTGGAAGACGCTAAGCGGCTTAAGGCTTTGTATGAGTCAAAAAAGAAAGAATTGGGAATAACCCAATACTCAATCGCTGATGAACTGGGTATCACCCAAGGAGCGGTAGGGCATTATCTTAATGGCAGAAATGCGCTAAACGTTGAGGTTGCATCTGGTTTTGCACGATTGTTGCAAGTCTCAATTGCTGATTTTAGCCAGTCAATTGCTGCCAAGGTTGCAGAACAGGCAGAAAGCCTTAAGAGCGATGCCAACGTAAGGTATGCAGGGGAATACAGAGCAGGAAAGAGGTATCCGGTGTTAAGCAGTATCCAGGCTGGCTCGTGGTGTGAAGCATGCGAACCATACACCATTAAAGACATAGATGTTTGGCTTGAGTCTGACGCGCATATTCAAGGTAATGCGTTCTGGCTTAAAGTGGAAGGTGATTCAATGACGGCACCGGTTGGGTTAAGCATTCCAGAGGGAACATTCGTTCTTTTCGATACCGGAAGGGAGGCGATCAACGGCAGCTTGGTCATAGCAAAACTTTCTGACTCTAACGAGGCAACATTCAAGAAGCTGATAATCGACGGAGGAAATAAATACCTCAAGGGACTTAACCCTGCATGGCCTCTCGTGCCAATCAATGGAAACTGCAAGATTATAGGCGTTGCAATTGAGACAAAACTAAGGCTGGTTTGATCACGCAAGGGGCGCTTATGGTTGGAACCGCTATAGCAAGCTTTTTTGGGATGTTGGCAATCTCGACAATTTACGGCTTAGCGCATGCTTTTATTGCGAAATCTCTATCAGAAAAAATAAGACAGGCTTGGGCGCATAGATCAGCTCGTTTCATGATTCTAGTGATCATAGCAATACAAGGGATATCTGCATTTATCCTCTATGGTTCAAGCTTATACCTGTTGTATCAAGGCGCGACATTTACGCCTTACACCAGTGATTACGGAACTCTATACGATGGTAGTGAAGACATCACTGTGGCTTGGATCGTCTTTGGTTTATCTATGGCCGTGTCTGTTGTAGCAGACATCATTAAGTTAATTCTCGTCTTAACCTTCGCTGACTAACCTATAATCCCGGCAGCAATAGCTATCGGGATCCACTTCACATATCCCGCATAAAAAGCACTGAACAAGCAGACACCGAAAAAATAAATATCCTTTGTATTCATTTGCTTATCATTATTTCATCAAAAATAAATACCTTGGGTATTTACACAATAAAATACCTACAGTATTCTTTAGCCATCAGCAGGAAGCTGGAAGCCAAACGGAAAAGATTGGCAGGCTCTTTAACATTGATGGGATTGTCCCGCCGAAATGCGGGAACCAAAGAGTAGTTGGCTTTGGGGTGACGTGAAGTGCAGCTGCACGACAGCAACCGGAAGATAAGCACCCGGCGCGTCACCGCCAAAGTCAATCATCGGAGGTCAACATGACAGTAGTCATTACATATCTGGCTGACGATAACGCCAGAAATCGCCGCAGAGCACGCAGACAGGCTCAACGTGAACAGGCAATGCAAGAGCAGCGACTGGCGCGAAAAATTGCGCTAAAGCTCTCTGGTTGCGTCAGAGCAGATAAAGCAGCATCACTCGGAAGCCTTCGCTGCAAGAAGTCAGAAGAAGTCGAGCGTAAACAGAATCGTATTTACTACCGCAAGCCACGCAGTGAAATGGGTGTGACTTGTGTTGGTCGCCAGAAAATGAAATTAGGCAGCAAACCACTGTATGAGGGATGAATTATGGCGTCGAACGGAATTAGCTTTAAAGACAATAATCTTTTAAGCCTCCGAGTTGATGAGATAATTTCCATTGTTACAACCTTTCCGACAAAAAAGGAAGCGTTAAAAGCTGGTTCTAAATATGGATGGTCATCAGCTTTCCTTATAGAGCGTAGATTTGAAAAGGTTTGGTTGGTGGGGAAAAAGGATTTCCAAAACGACCATATCGGGAAGGTGGAGTTCGAAGTATTCCGCATCCCATTGTTGAGATGGGAAAAGACTGCTGGAATTACACACTGCCCAATTATTTCAGTGCGCAGATATAAAGCCACATAGTCGGCCTTTATTTTTGGCATAAATACACAGAGGTGAATAATGACAGTAGGAAGAATGAAAAGGCCATGGAATGTTGTTGGCGCTGGATTTAACGATGATGGGGTTTATTTCACGTTTGACGATACAACCATCCATCGAGGTGATGTGAGATTGATGGAGGCAGCTCCTGATTTGCTCGAAGCTCTGCAAGCGATGCTAAACAAGGCATACAAGCAAAAATGGAATGACCATTATCCTGATGAAGTATCGAAAGCACTGTCAGCAATCAGCAAAGCTCTTGAAGGTGAGATATGACAATATCATGGAGCGTACCTTTTCCTGAATCAGAAACTGAACATGATGGAATGCCTGTTTTCTGGAGATTCCAGGCGACAGTTGAAGAAGATGGAATCAAAATATTCGCACTTCAATATATAGCTTTTCATCAGACAGAGCATTATGCATGGTTGGTTCCTGCGCATTGGATCGTTAATTTTAAACCAGCACCAAATCAGTGGTTACAGGAATGGAAACAAAAGAGAAATAGATATGAAATTAAGAAAGTAGCAAAAAATGCAGAAAGATCTTTTGCATTCCCAACGAAGAAACTTGCCATTGAAAGTTTATTGCGCCGGAAGAAATACCATTTAATGAGAATCAAACAAGATTTGGCTGTTGTATCAACTCTTGTTGATGGGATGAAGAATATTGATACATCAACACCAGATATTGAATATAACTTTGGACACAACCAAGAAACAGAAAATTAGGCATTCTACTAGGACGCATAGTAGGCCTTTATTTTTGGCATAAACAATACGGGGTAAAAATGAAAGTTTTAATGGTTTATGAAAATGTTCCAGAGTCGACTGAAATCTATATTTTTGATGCCAATGAAGATGAAGTTAACGATTTGAAATTGTCTCACGGCAATTACACAAATGCTAATTGTGATGAAAGTATCGAAAAAGCACTATCACGAGTTCTTGTCAGAATCAGTGATCCAGAACATTGTGATGATGATTGGCTTTCTTATTGTGGAGCGGTAAAAACTGATGCAGGAAAATGGAGTAAAAGTAAAGTTGATAACTCAACACCAATCATTATGAAAGATAGTGATATTGAAATGGTAATAATAACCGGAATGATTATGTAGGCTGCGAATAGGCACTGTGTATTCATTCCAACGAGTGAATACACGGAGCAATGTCGCTCGTAACTAAACAGGAGCCGACTTGTTCTGATTATTGGAAATCTTCTTTGCCCTCCGATGTGAGGGCAATTTTTTGACGGAGGATATATGAGTGAAGTAACAGATTTAGTTGTTATTGAAAAAGCAAATGCAATGACTGTATTTCAGTCTTCCGACCAGATTGAAGAAATCCTTCAAAAGGTTGAACGTGAAGTTATGTCCTTTGTGCCTGATATCACAACGGCAAAGGGCAGAAAGGAGATCGCTTCTCTGGCGTATAAAGTTGCGCAGACGAAAACATATCTCGATGGTCTTGGCAAAGACCTTGTTGCTGAACTGAAAGAAATTCCAAAGCTAATTGATGCTAACCGCAAGACAGTGCGTGATCGCCTTGATGAGCTGAAAGCCAAGGCACGCCAGCCTCTTACTGATTATGAGGAAGAACAGGCGCGGATTAAAGCCGAAGAAGAAGCTAAGGCAGCAGCTGAAGCTCTCGCAAAGCAAATTGAGTCTGACCATGAAATAGCGATTTTGATGGATCGCGAATTTGACCGCCAAAGAGAAGAGGCAAGACTCAAAACGGAGCGGGAAAAGCGAGAGCATGAAGAGCGCTTAAAAAGAGAAGCTGAAGAGAAAGCCAGAGCAGAAGCCGAAGCAAAGGCAAAAGCCGAAATTGAAGCAGCAGCAAGGCGAGAAGCAGAAGCTAAGGCCGCAGCGGAACGTGCAGAGCGTGAACGCATTGAAGCCGAGCAACGAGCACAGCGCGAAGCAAAAGAGGCAGCAGAACGAGCTGAAAGAGAAAAGCAGGCAGCAATTGAAGCAGAACGCAGAAAAGCACAGGAGGATGCTGAACAAATCCGTCGCGATGCTGAAGCAAAAGAGCAAGCCAGAATAGCAGAAGAAAAAAGAATCAAGGACGAAGAAGAGCGCAGAGCAAAGGATAAAGCTCACCGGAAAGAAGTAAATAACAAAATACTTGCTGACCTTATCAAGGTTGGTGCATCAGAAGATGTTGCTAAAAATATCATAACAGCCATCGTAAAAGGCGAAGTATTCGCAACAAAAATAACCTACTAATAAAACCAACATAAGGAACCACCCATGATTTACGCAATCGCGGGAGGCGCTCGCATGGGTGCCTTCCAACTAAATGAATCTTTACTTGAACGAATCACCCGTAAATTACGTGACGGATGGAAAAGAGTTGAGGTCTTATTATGCGCAATGAAATAGCCATCAATCACCAGATGCTTCGTGCTGCACAAAACAAAGCAGTAATAGCCAGATTTATTGGTGATTCCAAAATGTGGCTTGAAGCAAATAAAGCGATGAAATCAGCTATCAACCTTCCGTGGTATCGCAGGAAATGAGTTTTACAGATAACTGGTCAGACGAAGAATTCATTCGTCAGATGAAAGATTTAATCGGTAACGAAGGAGATATTCATGTCACTTGCAACCACAGTGAAGGAGAGCAAGTTACAGAGACGCATGTACACGCAAAAAGCTCTCTGGTATCGCCATAATGGCGACCGTGAAGGAATGCGGGTATGCCTTAATTTGTCCCGAGCCGAAGTATTAAATCAGCGTTATTTCCTTGGGCCGTGTCCATTCTGAGAACAATCATATGAGCAAAGAATTTTACGCAAGACTGGCAGCTATTCAGGAGAATCTGAACGCGCCAAAGAATCAGTACAACTCATTCGGCAAATATAAATACAGAAGCTGCGAAGACATTCTTGAAGGCGTTAAGCCGTTACTGAATGGTCTGTTTTTATCAATCAGCGATGAAGTTGTGTTGATTGGTGATCGGTATTACGTGAAAGCCACGGCAACTATTACCGATGGCGAAAACAGTCATACGGCAACCGCTCTTGCACGAGAGGAAGAAAGCAAGAAAGGAATGGATTCTGCACAAGTTACGGGAGCTACAAGCTCTTATGCACGCAAGTATTGCCTCAATGGTTTGTTCGGCATTGATGATGCGAAAGATGCAGATACAGACGAGCATAAACATCAGCAGAACGCAGCAGCAAAGCAATCAAAACCATCACCTACACCTGAACAGGTTCTAAAAGCATTCACTGACGCAGCAATGCAGAAAAACACCGTGGAAGAGCTTAAACAGGCGTTCGCCAAAGCGTGGAAGATGCTCGAAGGCACACCGGAGCAGCACAAAGCGCAGGACGTTTACAACATCAGACGAGACGAATTAGAAGGAGCGGCTGCTTAATGGCACATTCGATTACTGTAAGACTAAACAAGCCCGCAAGAGAGTTTCAGGCCGGGGAAAATATCGGATTCAACATCCGTGCTGGCGTTCAGTATTACGATCGCCAGACAAAAAAGAAAGAATGGACAAACTACAGCGCCGTTGTATTTGCCAAGCCGGGAGCGCAAGCGGATTACTACCGTAGTGTTCTTGTTGAAGGTGGCATTGTAGAAATTACCGGAGAAAACATCAGGGTTGATGTTTATCAGGGGCAAAATGGTCAATCAATCACTCTTGAATTACTGAATGCAAAGATTGGATTTGCAGCTTCAGGAAATGGCCCGCAGCAGCAAAGTAGTAATCATCAAAATCATCCTGAATACGACGATTCAATTCCCTTCTAAAGTAGCAACATAAGGATTCCATTATGCCAGCGCCTCTGTATGGTGCGGACGACGCGCGCCGCTGTTCCGGCAATTCCGTATCGGAGGTGCTGGATAAATTCAGAAAAAACTACGACCTGATAATGTCGCTACCGCAGGAAACGAAAGAGGAAAAGGAATTTCGCCACTGCATATGGCTTGCAGAGAAAGAAGAACGAGAGCGAATTTACCAGACATCAATCCGACCATTCCGCAAAGCAACATATAGCCACTTCCCTGAATATATCGACCCGCGCCTGCGTAATTACCGCTCACGCTATGGCGCTATCAGTAATGACTGAGGAATTTACCATGAGAGGACTTGCATACAATCCCGGCATTCTTCCGGCAGAAATGATTATTCGCCAACGCGTAAAGCCAATGCCATCGAGAGAGGAATTGCTTAAGAGAAATTCTTTTCCATCAGTGAATCAAAACAAATATCTGAATGCGATGTGGCGCAAAGGAGGCAACCAGTGAGTGAGTCAAAATGCCAAATTAATGGCAATAAGATAGAACCGTGCGCGGTGTTGGCAAAATCTCTCGAATATGGAAATCCAACATTCAAGAGTAAAGGCATATTTATCCCGGAGCGTGTGAACATAAACACCGGCGAGTCAGGCATAGATATTGCTCAAATTCACTCGGGGAAATATATCGGTCGTGGCGTTGCAATGTGCTTTTGCCCGTTCTGTGGTGAAAGTCTGAAAACGTGGGAAGCGGAGGCAACCAGTGAATAACCGCTTTTACATGATGTGCTTGCGTGAAACTGTGGGTACTAACGCCTCATTCCATTGCCATAACGGCAATGGTTACAGTTCTGATATCGATCGCGCACATGTTTACACGCAGGAAGAAGCCCAAAAAGCCTGGAATTGTGGGCGAGATATCGATCAGCCTGTTTGTGCTGATAGCGTGGATGCAATGGCTGTGTGGCACGTTGATTGCCAGTACATCCCTACAGAAAGCCTGATTGAGTCAGATTGCACTGCGTATGTGGCCTACAAAAAAGGTAGCTGGAACGGCAACGATGTTTACTGGCTTCAACACGGTGGATTGCCAACAGATGACTTCAGTAAAGCAACCATCTTTAGCGTCGCCAACAAAAACGAGCCAGGAATAGTTTGGTTGCCATTTTCCATTGCCGATGCAGCAAAGCGCCGGACGTTCAATATCAATAATTTTAACCGCAGAACAATGGTTCAGGGCGCAGGTTTGGTCATACCTGACTGGTTGAAAAAACAAAACAGAAGAAAAAAGTCGCGAAGCGGTAAGGTGCGCTGGAATTGTCCGCATTGCGGAAAAATTACCTGGCAGTACAGCCCATATGATTTTGAAGGATGTCGTGATTACAACTGTGAAGGATGGCGAGTATGAAAATTGACTATCAGGCACTGCGTGAAAAGGCAGAAAAAGCAACGTGTGGTGTATGGTCGCTCGAATATGGAGAGAGCCGATTTGATGGTGATGATGCGCTAATTCATCGTGAAGTTGCTGGATATATTCCCATTTGCAGAATTGAAGGAGCGCATCCTGAAAGCGGTTTCGATGAAGATTTCCAAATGGAACAGCAGGCCAATGCTGAATTCATCGCTGCAGCCAATCCGGCTACCGTGCTGGAACTGCTGGATGAACGGGAAAGAAACCAGCAATACATCAAAAACCGTGATCAGGAGAACGAGGATATTGCGCTAACGGTAGGGAAGCTGCGTGTTGAGCTGGAAGCCGCAGAGAACAACCTTATTGATAGTGAGTGCCATGTTGCTGAACTGGAAGAAGCGCTACGCGATAAGCAGGCGTTACTTGAAGCATCAGAGAAGCGCATAGCAGAACTGGAAGCCGAACCTGTAAGCCAGGCTTACAAGTTGAACGCGCTGGATGGCAACTCTCCAGTAACTCCGGATGGTTGGATAAGCTGTAGTGAGCGAATGCCAGATGATGGTCAGCACGTAATTATTTTATGTGATGGCGCATTCGTTCTTTATGCGCAATATCGAGACGGTGAGTTTTTTGATGTCGTCCGTGATGGTGATGAATTTTTCGAAACGCAGAGCCGCAACGTCACACACTGGATGCCGCTACCAGAACCGCCGCAGGAGGTTAACCGTGGCTAACCTGCAACTTGCCGTCAAAGGTGAATACTTCGATGCCATGATTCGCGGGGAGAAAACGGAAGAGTATCGCCTGTGTAATGACTACTGGAATAAGCGAATTATGTTCCGGGAATATGACCGCCTGATTATCACAAAGGGATATCCGAAGCGCGACGATTCCAGTCGCAGAATTGATGTTCCGTATGGTGGATATGAAATCAAGACAATCACACATCCGCACTTCGGTGATAAACCGGTAAAGGTGTTAGCGATAAAGGTGAATATCAGCAATGAATAACAATCCTCGCACTCGCGGGGATTTCTTTTATCTGAACTCGCTACGGCGAGTTTTGTTTTATGGAGATGATAAATGCACTTCCGAGTAACAGGTGAATGGAATGGAGAACCATTCAACAGAGTTATCGAAGCAGAGAACATCAACGACTGCTATGACCACTGGATGCTGTGGGCGCAGATGGCACATGCAGACGTAACCAATATTCGAATTGAAGAACTGAAAGAACACCAAGCCGCCTGATGGCGGTTTTTTTGGGGGTAGTAGATGGCTGCAATTCACATTGTATCAATAACATGCAATGCAATTCAGATAGTTGCTTGCATTATCTTTGTTTTCTCAATCCTTCGTTCCCGACGATATTCTCCAGCAATTAACCGACATCCTGCACAAGTTGAAGCCGTCAGGATGGCTATAGAGTTACGAAATGAGATGAATAAGGCATTAATGGAGATGGAGAAACCATTCACTGACAAACATTAAGAGTGGAAATAAAGAAATCACACCGCCTCACACTCGATGAGGCCTGTTCATTGCTCAATGATATCCAGACCTACCATCGCCGCATCAATGCGGCTTTTTCTTGCGTGTAATTGCGGAGACTTTGCGATGTACTTGACACTTCAGGAGTGGAACGCACGCCAGCGACGCCCAAGAAGCCTTGAAACAGTTCGTCGATGGGTACGCGAGTGCAGGATATTCCCTCCTCCGGTTAAGGATGGAAGAGAGTATCTGTTCCACGAATCAGCGGTAAAGGTTGACTTAAATCGACCAGTAACAGGTAGCCTTTTGAAGAGGATCAGAAATGGGAAGAAGGCGAAGTCATGAGCGCCGGGATTTACCCCCTAATCTTTATATAAGAAACAATGGATATTACTGCTACAGGGACCCAAGGACGGGTAAAGAGTTTGGATTAGGCCGAGACAGGAGGATAGCAATCACTGAAGCTATACAGGCCAACATTGAGTTATTTTCAGGACACAAACACAAGCCTCTGACAGCAAGAATCAACAGTGATAATTCTGTTACGTTACATTCATGGCTTGATCGCTACGAAAAAATCCTCGCCAGCAGAGGAATCAAGCAGAAGACACTCATAAATTACATGAGCAAAATTAAAGCAATAAGGAGGGGCCTGCCTGATGCTCCACTTGAAGACATCACCACAAAAGAAATTGCGGCAATGCTCAATGAATACATAGACGAGGGCAAGGCGGCGTCAGCCAAGTTAATCAGATCAACACTAAGCGATGCATTCCGAGAGGCAATAGCTGAAGGCCATATAACAACAAACCCGGTCGCTGCCACTCGCGCAGCAAAATCAGAGGTAAGGAGATCAAGACTTACGGCTGACGAATACCTGAAAATTTATCAAGCAGCAGAATCATCACCATGTTGGCTAAGACTTGCAATGGAACTGGCTGTTGTTACCGGGCAGCGAGTTGGTGATTTATGCGAAATGAAGTGGTCTGATATCGTAGATGGATATCTTTATGTCGAGCAAAGCAAAACAGGCGTAAAAATTGCCATCCCTACAACATTGCATGTTGATGCTCTCGGGATATCAATGAAGGAAACACTTGATAAATGCAAAGAGATTCTTAGCGGAGAAACCATAATTGCATCTACTCGTCGCGAACCGCTTTCATCCGGCACAGTATCAAGGTATTTTATGCGCGCACGAAAAGCATCAGGTCTTTCCTTCGAAGGGGATCCGCCAACCTTTCACGAGTTGCGCAGTTTGTCTGCAAGACTCTATGAGAAGCAGATAAGCGATAAATTTGCTCAACATCTTCTCGGGCATAAGTCGGACACCATGGCATCACAGTATCGTGATGACAGAGGCAGGGAGTGGGACAAAATTGAAATCAAATAATGATTTTATTTTGACTGATAGTGACCTGTTCGTTGCAACAAATTGATAAGCAATGCTTTTTTATAAGGCCAACTTAGTATAAAAAAGCAGGCTTCAACGGATTCATTTTTCTATTTCATAGCCCGGAGCAACCTGTGAACACATTTTCAGTTTCCCGTCTGGCGCTGGCATTGGCTTTTGGCGTGACGCTGACCGCCTGTAGCTCAACACCACCCGATCAACGTCCTTCTGATCAAACCGCGCCTGGTACCTCTTCTCGCCCGATTCTGTCGGCAAAAGAAGCGCAGAATTTCGATGCTCAACACTATTTTGCATCCCTGACACCAGGTGCTGCAGCGTGGAATCCTTCCCCGATTACCCTGCCTGCGCAACCTGACTTTGTTGTCGGCCCGGCGGGTACTCAAGGTGTAACGCATACCACGATTCAGGCGGCGGTAGATGCGGCAATTATCAAGCGTACCAACAAGCGCCAGTATATTGCCGTGATGCCAGGTGAGTATCAGGGAACGGTATATGTTCCTGCCGCTCCGGGTGGAATTACTCTGTACGGTACAGGTGAAAAACCGATTGATGTGAAGATTGGGCTTTCCCTTGATGGGGGCATGAGCCCTGCCGACTGGCGTCACGACGTCAACCCGCGCGGCAAATATATGCCAGGTAAACCAGCGTGGTATATGTACGATAGCTGCCAGAGCAAACGCAGCAACAGTATCGGTGTTCTCTGTTCAGCGGTCTTCTGGTCACAAAACAATGGCCTGCAACTGCAAAACCTGACCATCGAAAACACGCTGGGCGATAGCGTAGATGCGGGTAACCATCCGGCGGTGGCACTGCGTACTGATGGTGACCAGGTACAGATTAACAACGTGAACATTCTCGGTCGTCAGAACACCTTCTTTGTCACCAACAGCGGTGTGCAGAACCGTCTGGAAACGAATCGTCAGCCGCGTACGCTGGTGACCAACAGCTACATTGAAGGGGATGTGGATATCGTTTCTGGTCGCGGCGCAGTGGTGTTCGATAACACCGAATTCCGCGTGGTGAACTCACGTACTCAGCAAGAAGCGTATGTGTTTGCACCGGCAACGCTGTCCAACATTTACTACGGTTTCCTCGCTGTAAACAGCCGTTTCAATGCTTCCGGTGATGGCGTGGCGCAACTGGGCCGCTCGCTGGATGTTGATGCCAATACCAACGGTCAGGTGGTGATCCGTGATAGCGCCATCAACGAAGGTTTTAACACGGCTAAACCGTGGGCCGATGCGGTGATCTCTAATCGTCCGTTTGCGGGTAATACCGGCAGCGTAGATGATAACGACGAAATACAGCGCAATCTGAATGACACTAACTACAACCGCATGTGGGAATACAATAACCGCGGCGTGGGTAGTAAAGTGGTTGCAGAGGCGAAGAAGTAAGAGCAATTAACTATTTGCCGGATGCGGCGTAAACGCCTTATCCGGCCTACGGTTCGATGCGATTTGTAGGTCGGATAAGATGCGCAAGCATCGCATCCGACAATAAGTGCCGGATGCTGCGAAAATGCCTTATCTGGCCTACAGATTCGATGCGATTCGTAGGTCGAATAAGATGCGCAAGCATCGCATCCGACAATAAGTGCCGAATGCGACCTACATTCACATGGCGCTTTTTACATCTGACGGTTTTTATTGAAGTTAATCAAACTACCCGCCTTGATAATCTCGCGCTCTTCAGCAGTCAGACTTTCCATATAGAGCGTAATTTCCGTTACCGGCGCATCTTCATGGATCACATAACCTTTAAACGTCGTACCCGGATTATCCAGCGCCGCTTTAATGCCAGGGATGTAAATGTAATCCCCCACTTCAAAGGTTGGCACTTCCGCCATCTGCAGCGGTAACATCCCCCAGTTGATGACGTTAGAACGGTAGCGTTTAGTCGCGTACTCTTCGGCAATATTCGCCAGACCGCCAATCACACGCTGGCAGCTCGCCGCCTGTTCACGCGCAGAACCATCGCCTGGTTTCACCGCATATACCATGCTGCCAATTTCAGTTTGCAGCGGATCAATATGCTCCTGACCAGCAATCTGCTTAATGCGCGCAAACACCTCTGTCAGCTCGCTGACATTCCCCGCCAGACGCTGATTTTCCAGCTCAGCAGTCGCTTTACTTCTGCCAACATAACCGGGATCGCGGCGTGACAGGGTAAACTCCGCCAGACCAATCGGATTTGAACGATAAGAAGAGGTTTCACCGGAAGGAATCAGTTCGTCGGTGGTGGTCACTTCGTCGAGGATCTTCGAGCACACTTTCAGGACGATATTGTCAGTCAGCGCACCCAATTCCGGCCAGTCTTTAATGTTCGGTCCGTAAATCAGCGGTTGCTGAGTTGCCCCTTTCACAAAGCCCTGATAAACACGGTTTTTATACGGCGTTACATCGAAGGCGTACTCCGGCACGTTGTCCCAGCAATCAAGTTCGCTGGCAGAGGTTAAATAGCCACCGTTTGCCGCAGTCGCAGCGATAGAACGAGCGTCCATCAACGCCACCGCTGACATCTGCCCATTAGCTGGCTTAGAGCCTTCGCGGTTCGGGAAGTTACGCGTGGTGTGGCGAATACTCAAACCGTTGTTGATTGGCGTATCGCCCGCGCCAAAGCATGGGCCGCAGAACGCGGTTCTGATGATTGCGCCTGCGCCAATCAAATCTGCTACCACACCTTTTTTGGCGAGATCCATAAACACCGGCTGTGATGACGGGTAAACTGCCAGCGAGAAGGTGTCATTGCCACAGGATTGACCGCGCAGTGCATTCGCCGCCGCGATGACGTTTTCGTAGTTACCGCCAGAACAGCCCGCGATAATCCCCTGCTGCACTTTCAGGCGACCATTTTCCACTTTATCCAGCAGCGAGAGTTTGGCTTTACCGTGCGCCACGCGTTCGGACTCAATTTCAATCTCACGCAGAATGTCGGTCAGGTTCTGGTTCAGTGTGTCGATTTCATACACGTTGCTCGGGTGGAACGGCAGCGCAATCATTGGTTTGATGGCGCTTAAATCAACGCTGATGCAGCCATCGTAGTACGCCATCGGTTGAGGGTTAAGCTGGCAGTAATCCTGGCCGCGACCGTGCAGCGCCAGCCAGTTATGCACTTCTTCATCAGTTTGCCAGACGGAGCTTAAACAGGTGGTTTCCGTGGTCATCACGTCAACGCTGTTACGGAAATCGGTAGAGAGCGCGCTAACGCCCGGTCCAACGAACTCCATGACTTTGTTTTTGACGTAACCGTTTTTGAACACCGCGCCAATGATAGCCAGCGCCACATCCTGCGGCCCCACATACGGCGCTGGTTTTCCGGTCAGATGCACCGCAACAACTCCCGGATAGTCGATATCCCAGGTGTCATTAAGCAGCTGTTTTACCAACTCACCACCGCCCTCACCGACTGCCATTGTCCCTAATGCACCGTAACGGGTGTGGCTGTCTGACCCGAGGATCATTTTGCCGCCGCCTGCCATCATCTCACGCATATATTGATGGATGACCGCAATATGCGGAGGCACAAAAATACCGCCATAACGCTGAGCTGCCGATAAACCAAAAACATGGTCATCACCGTTAATGGTGCCGCCGACGGCGCAGAGTGAGTTATGGCAGTTGGTCAGCACATACGGCAGCGGGAAACGTTCCATACCGGACGCTTTAGCGGTCTGTACAATACCAACAAAGGTAATATCGTGAGAGGCTAATGAATCAAACTTAATTTTAAGTTTATCCATATTTCCGGACGTATTATGCGAAGAGAGAATAGACCAGGCAATAGTGCCTTTTTTGGCTTCTTCTTTTTTAATTTCGCCGGTGAAATGTTCTTCAGCAATTATTTCGTTATTACTGGCGAGAAACACGCCTTTGTCAGATAACTTGATCATCAAATGCTCCAGATATCTGCGCACCGTGAAGTGCGCAGAAAGATAATAAATGGATATACTCTAAATAATTTGAGTTGCAGGAAGGCGACAAGCGAGTGAATCCCCAGGAGCTTACATAAGTAAGTGACTGGGGTGAGCGAACGCAGACGCAGCACATGCAACTTGAAGTATGACGAGAATATTTACAGCATGTTCCAGCCGATCAGCATATTCCACCACCACACGCCGAGGGTGATATGCACCAGGAAGGTTAATATCGTCAGTACCGCACCGACCAACCACCAGGATTTAATATCGTTATAACCCACGCCAAAGATGACCGGACCTGCCGCGCCGCCATAGTGAGTAACCATGCCGCCATAGGAGTTGGAGAACAACAGTGCCAGCGCGGTTAACATTAACGGTGCGCCGGAGACGTTCGCCAGCATGGCAAATACCGGTAACATAGCAACGATATAGGCACTACCGGAAGCGAAGAAATAACGCACGATAATGCTGAGGAAAATAATAACGAAGAAAGCAACGTTACCGTGACCATCAAATGCCAGGTTATTTTTAAAGACTTCAGCTAACCATTCGAAGAATTTAACTTTCGATAATAAGGAGCTTAATCCGATAATACCGCCGTACCAGATTAAGGTATTCCAGCCGCCTTTATTTTTAACCACGTCTTCCCAGGTAACGATACCCAGCAGCAGCATGGTCGCCATAACAACGATTGCCACAGTGGATTCATCAACCCCCAGAGACTTACTGAAAATCCAGCCCAGTAGCGCCAGCACAAAGACACCGAGCAGCATTTTTTCGCGGATTTTCATCGGTCCCAGTTCGGCAAGGCCCGCTTTAGCGATGGTTTTGTTATCCACCTTTTTAATTTCTGGTGGATACATGGTGTAAATTACCAGCGGGGTGACCAGCAGCATAATGATGCCCGGCAATCCGGCGGCCAGCGCCCATCCACCCCAGCTAATTTGCAGGTGCAGAATGTCGTTGATCATTTTCAGCGCCAGAATGTTCCCCGCCATTGCGGTAAAGAACATATAGCTGGTGGTTTTGGTGACCATGTAAATGGACATCATCAGGTAATGTCCGACACGACGCGGACTTTTTTCCGGTTCGGACCCCAAAGCCACCGCCACGCTGTTGATGATCGGTAACACAATGCCGCCCGCACGCGCGGTGTTAGACGGTGTTGCCGGAGCCAGTACCAGATCGAGGAATACCGTAACGTAACCCAGACCCAGCGTGGTGTTACCGATTTTACCAATCAGCAGATAGGCAATACGTTTACCTAAACCGGTGGTCACAAATGCGGCGCTTAAGGTAAACGCCGAGAACACCAGCCAGGTAGTACCTGAAGAGTAACCGCTTAATACGGCGGTGGTCTTAAACGCACCGTCGGATAAGTTACCGACCACCACCATTGAGGCAGCAACGGCAATTAACAGTACGACAGGTTCCGGGAAAGGCTTGATAACCAGACCCACAATGGCCGCCAGGTAAATACCAAAAAGCACCCACGCCAGTTCGCTTAATCCTGCCGGAGCTGGCATAAAACCAATAATACATGGGATCGCTAATATCAGAATTAGCTTCCATAACGATTTCTTATTCATTTAAAATCCTGTTCTTTCTGTATGACTCATACAGAAGTCCTTTATTGATTGTCCTTATCCTGACAACGAATTTTTTCAGGGAAGATAAACTTCACCGGAAAATATTTTTCTGGTCGTCCGAATAACAGATGCGCGTAACGTCGTGGCATCCTGACCTTCATTACTTAAATGAACGTCGAGCGCACCACTGGGGTGTTCAATATTGATATTGCCGTATCCTACAGAAGGGACGATTTGTCGGGTGACGGTGCCTTCCAATGCACAACTACTGGAAATAGCAATAGCACCGGTTATCGCCAGCGCGCGATGGCAAGAATGCGGCATAAAATAACGTACATTAATTGCCCCGCCTTTCTGCGCTGGAGAAATAAGCACAGGTTTAGGGATAACCATATTACTGACATCACCTAAGCCCATTGCTTTACCCGCTTGTAGACGGATAGATTCAATGCGTGCTAATAATGCTTTGTCGGCATCCAGTTCCGCCGGTAATTCATAACCTGTTTTTCCCAGATATTCAGCCGGAATAATGACGACTGGCATCGCCATATCGATACAGGTCACCGGGACATCGTCAAAATAATCAATCTGATTATCAGTCGGGAAGACTTTTCCGGTTTTGGTTCCGGCGGCATTCAGGAAAGTGAGCGCAACCGGTGCGGCAGTACCCGGTACGCCGTCAATTCTGGCGCTACCCTCGTACTCGACAACACCATTTGGCGTTTGCACATCAGCTTCGATGAACGTACCAGTATTGACGTTGCGGATACGTACGCGGGTAACTGGTGAAGTCGCTGCAATCAAACCATTTTCAATGGCGAATGCCCCAACACCAGACAGCATATTGCCACAATTAGGCGTGGTATCGACACGTTGCTCATGGACAATAACTTGAGCAAACAGATAATCGACATCAGCACGCGGATCGCTGGAACGGCTAATAATGGCGACTTTACTGGTCAGCGGATTACCGCCGCCAATACCGTCAATTTCCAGATCGTTACCGGAACCCATAATTGCCATCAATATTTTATCGCGCTGCGTTTGATCTTCGGGTAAATGTTCCGCTAACAAGAACGCGCCCCTCGAGGTTCCACCTCGCATCATCACGCAGGGTATTTTTTTCATAATAATGCCCTCAATTTAAAAACATAACTTATTGCGATATGGTTACATTAAGGACAAAGCATCTCTAATGACTTTAGCTCAACGATTAATAACATTTTTTCATTAATTTAAGTTGGCTAAATGCAGTTAAAATTTTTAACGACCAGCCACCCAAAATCGTCGCTTCCATTTTCCGGAGTAATAATGAAGCATGAATTATCAAGTATGAAGGCATTTGTCATACTGGCAGAGTCCAGTTCATTTAACAATGCCGCTAAATTACTCAATATTACGCAACCTGCATTAACGCGAAGAATAAAAAAGATGGAGGAAGATTTACATATTCAACTATTTGAGCGTACAACTCGCAAGGTTACGTTAACAAAAGCAGGAAAAAGGTTGCTCCCGGAGGCGCGGGAATTAATAAAGAAATTCGATGAAACGCTTTTTAATATTCGTGATATGAATGCTTATCATCGTGGTATGGTGACGTTAGCGTGTATTCCGACCGCAGTATTTTATTTTTTACCGCTGGCAATCGGTAAATTTAATGAGCTGTATCCCAATATTAAAGTGCGGATTCTGGAACAAGGCACGAATAATTGCATGGAATCGGTGCTGTGTAACGAATCAGACTTTGGCATAAACATGAACAACGTCACAAATTCATCCATTGATTTTACCCCACTGGTCAACGAGCCATTCGTGCTGGCCTGTCGGCGTGACCATCCATTGGCCAAAAAGCAGCTTGTAGAATGGCAGGAGTTAGTGGGTTACAAAATGATTGGCGTACGTTCCTCCAGCGGCAACCGATTGTTGATAGAACAACAGCTAGCCGACAAGCCCTGGAAGCTGGACTGGTTTTACGAAGTGCGTCATCTTTCGACGTCATTAGGACTGGTGGAGGCGGGACTGGGGATTTCGGCGCTTCCTGGTCTGGCAATGCCCCATGCACCCTATTCTTCGATTATTGGTATCCCGCTGGTGGAACCGGTTATACGTCGGACATTGGGGATTATTCGCCGCAAAGATGCCGTGCTTTCTCCGGCAGCAGAACGCTTTTTTGCCTTGCTGATTAATTTGTGGACTGACGATAAAGACAATTTGTGGACCAATATCGTCGAACGCCAGAGACATGCGTTACAGGAGATAGGTTAATACACCGGCGCAGGAGAGACTGCGCCGGGTAAATCAGCGGTTAGTGTGCGTTAACCACCACCCACATTGGTCCCTGCCCGACCGCATAGCGGCCTTTTTCATGCAGTAGCCCCTGCTCGCCAACAATTTCGTATACCGAGATGTGGTGAGATTTTTGCCCAGCGGCAATCAGATACTTGCCGCTGTGATCAACATTGAAGCCGCGCGGCTGGGTTTCCGTTGGCTGGAAGCCTTCTTTACTCAACACGCTGCCATCTTCCGAAACGCTGAAGACAGTAATCAGGCTGGCAGTACGGTCACAGGCATATAAGTGACGCCCATCCGGGGTGATATGAATATCAGCCGCCCAACGGGTATCGGAGAAGTTTTCCGGCATCATATCCAGCGTCTGGACACATTCGATATTGCCGTGCGGATCTTTCAGTTCCCAGACATCCACTGAGCTGTTTAACTCATTGACGCAATACGCATATTGTTCGTTTGGATGGAATACCATATGACGCGGGCCGGCCCCTTCAACGGTGGTCACTTCCGCAGGGTCCTGCGCCACGAGATGACCATCATCGCTGACCATAAACAGGCAAATGCGATCCTGCTTTAATGCCGGAACCCACAGCGTACGGTTGTCCGGTGAGATATTGGCGGAATGGCAACCGTCCAGCCCCTCGACCACATCGACGACGCCCACTGGCAGGCCATCTTCCAGACGCGTTACGCTCACGTTACCCGCATTGTAAGAACCTACAAAGACAAACTGCCCCTGGTGATCGGTGGAAATATGCGTCGGACTACCCGGCAGCGCAGACTCTGCGGCAAAGGTCAGTGCGCCATCGTCCGGGGCAATACGATACGCCAGGACGCGAAACTCAGGGCGAACACCAACATAGAGATAACGTTTGTCCGGGCTGACCACCATCGGCTGCACCTGCCCCGGCACATCGACAACCTGTGTCAGCGTCAGTGCGCCTTCATGATTCAGGTTCCAGACGTGAATTTGCTGGCTCTCAGGGCTGGCGATATAAACTGTTTGCTTCATGAATGCTCCTTTGCATTTAGCAACTGACTGTAACAGCTAAAATTAGTCGCTTTTGGCGGTGAATGCTGAATTAAAACGCAGAATTTTGTCCGATAGTGGTATCGGTGTACCATTCGCGCAGACGAAAATTCTTAACCTTAATCTGGAATACGCCATGACCACACGCGTGATTGCTCTCGACTTAGACGGCACCTTATTGACCCCGAAAAAGACCCTGCTTCCTTCATCGATAGAAGCCCTGGCCCGCGCTCGCGAAGCAGGCTATCAATTAATCATCGTCACAGGTCGCCATCACGTCGCTATTCATCCTTTTTATCAGGCGCTGGCGCTGGATACACCTGCTATTTGCTGTAATGGCACCTATTTGTATGATTATCATGCAAAAACCGTGCTGGAAGCGGACCCAATGCCCGTTAATAAAGCCCTGCAACTCATTGAGATGCTGAATGAACACCACATTCACGGTCTGATGTATGTGGATGATGCAATGGTCTATGAGCACCCGACCGGGCATGTCATTCGCACGTCTAACTGGGCGCAAACCCTGCCGCCGGAACAGCGTCCGACTTTCACACAAGTCGCTTCTCTGGCTGAAACGGCGCAACAAGTTAACGCCGTATGGAAGTTCGCCCTGACGCACGATGACCTGCCGCAATTGCAGCATTTTGGTAAGCATGTCGAACATGAACTGGGACTGGAGTGTGAATGGTCCTGGCACGATCAGGTTGATATTGCACGCGGCGGCAACAGCAAAGGTAAACGTTTGACGAAATGGGTTGAGGCGCAAGGCTGGTCGATGGAAAACGTCGTGGCGTTCGGCGATAACTTTAATGATATCAGTATGCTGGAGGCCGCTGGTACAGGCGTGGCGATGGGCAACGCCGATGACGCGGTAAAAGCGCGCGCCAACATTGTGATTGGTGATAACACCACCGACAGCATTGCCCAGTTCATTTATAGCCACCTGATTTAATCAGGCGGTTATCGACACACTTTTAATTTGCGCGTACAGCCACAGGCCAGGTTTGATCACCAGTTCATCCCTGGCCCACGGGCTGATACGCGCCCACAGCGTTTTACCTCCGACTTCCAGTTCCACTTCCACCTGGCCGTTGTCGTCATAACTATTAACAACTTTTGCCCGCAATACGTTACGAATGCTGGTTTGCTGCGGCGGTTGTAAAACCAGAGAAACATCGGAAGCCTGAATGCGGATACGTAGCGCAGCTTGCAGCGGTTCGTCCAGCTTATTGACCCACAAATGCTGATCGCCCAGCGCCAGCGCAGTCATCGCGTAATGCGGATGATGCTCAAGTACCGTCACTTTCAGAATGCTACTTTGTTGCTCTTTCGGCAGCCACGGATTCATCACGCTACTACCCCAGACTTCTTCCAGTGCGCCAAAGGCTTTCACCTGACCGTTTTCCAGTACCATCACTCTGTCTGCCAGATGGAGGATCTCATCCAGCGAATGGCTGACATACAACATCGGGATGTTGATTTCCCGCGTCAGACGTTGCAGATAAGGCAACAGTTCGCGTTTACGCGGAATATCCAGTGACGCCAGCGGTTCATCCAGCAACAGCAATTCTGGTGCCGTCAGCAAAGCCCGCCCAATCGCTACGCGCTGTTTTTCGCCTCCGGACAGGCTGCCTGGTAAACGGTCAAGCAACGGTTCAATGCCTAAAAGCGCCACCAGCTTATCGAACTGATCGACCATGCTTTTCGCCATGCCGTAGCGCAGATTGCCACGCACTTTGTAATGCGGAAACAGCCGCGCATCCTGAAAAACATAGCCAACGCGACGCTTTTCTGGCGTCAGGCAGATACCTTTTTCGGCATCATTTAGTACCCGACCATTGAGGACAATCCTCCCTTTTTGCGGGCGCGTCAGTCCACTGATGGCGTTAATCAGCGAAGTTTTTCCGGCACCGGAGACGCCAAAGATAGCAGTGATGCCATTGGCGGGCAGCGTTTCATTAATGGTCAGGCAATGGTTGCCCAAGGTCTGGGAAAAATTCAGTTCCAGCATGATTAGCGCCCCGCCCGTTCACGGCTGATTCTGGCCAGCCATTCTGAAATCAACAGGGAGATCATCGCCAGCGCAATAGAAATAATGCACAGTCTCGCCGCGCCACTTTCCCCGCCGGGGGTCTGGATCAGGGTATACATGGCAGAAGGAATGGTTCGCGTTTCACCAGGAATGTTCGACACAAAGGTGATGGTTGCACCAAACTCACCGAGAGAACGAGCAAAAGCCAGTACCGTACCAACAATAATTCCCGGTAAGGTCAGCGGTAACGTGATAGTAAAGAAAACGCGCCAGCGCCCGGCCCCCAGTGTTCTTGCGGCCTGTTCGAGTTTGACATCAACCCCTTCCAGCGCCAGACGAATTGCCCGCACCATCAGCGGAAACGACATGACGGCGGCAGCGAGAACCGCGCCGCGCCAGCTAAAGGCGAAGGTAATGCCAAACCAGTCATACAGACGTTCACCGATAAACCCGCGCCGTCCCATCGAAACTAATAATAAGTAACCGACGACCACGGGCGGTAACACCAGCGGTAGATGCAGTACGCTGTCGAGCAGAGCTTTGCCCGGAAACGTGCAACGCACCAGTAACCAGGCAAAAAAGATCCCAAACGGCAGGCTAAACAGCACAGCCAGGGAAGAAACTTTCAGGCTTAATAAAACTGCCTGCCATTCTGGATCGGTCAGTATCATTACTTGGTTGTAAATCCGTAACGTTTAAAGATTTCCGCAGCCTGCGGCCCTTTCAAATAATCATAAAATGCTTTCACTGTCGCATTGTTATGCCCTTCCACAACAGCAACCGGGTATTCCACTTTTTTATGCGAATCTTCCGGGAAGGTGGCGACCACTTTTACCCCTTTGCTGGCAACTGCGTCAGAACCGTAAACTATGCCCAGCGGCGCTTCATTGCGTTCGACCAACGCCAGCGCGCCACGAACATCTTCCGCCGGAGCCAGTTTCGGAGAGAGCGTATCCCATGCGCCCAGTTTTTGCAGTGCTTCTTTTGCATAAATGCCAGCGGGAACATGTTCCGGATCGCCAACCGCCAGACGACCGCCATTCAGCAGCGAAGTCCAGTTGGTTTTGCTGTCGATGGTGAAATCTTTCTGCTCGCTGGCTTTCGGTGCTACAACGACCAGGCTATTGCCGAGCAGTGTCTGACGCGTAGCAGTATCGATCGCTTTTTTATCAACCGCATAATCCATCCATTTCTGATCGGCAGAAATAAACAGATCCGCAGGGGCACCCGCTTCAATCTGACGGGCGAGAGTAGATGACGAAGCGAAAGAAGAAACCACATCCACGCCTTTCTCTTTTTTATACTGCGTAGCAATGTCCTGCATTGCGTTAGTCAGTGATGCGGCGGCGAACACCGTGATTTTCCCTTCATCTGCCAGTGCATTGCCAGCAACAGCGAAAGAGAGTGCCGCCCCGGCAAACAAGTTCAACCATTTACGAGCCATTGGTAACCCCTTAATGTAACGTTATGTAGGCGACAATATAACGACTAACTCGGAATTTTCCCAGCAGTTATTGCTAACCTTTGTGAGGTAGATAAGAAAAAATATCGGCAGGAAAAGCAGGAAGTTGAGAAAAAGAAAATGCCCGACTAAGCGGGCATTCAGGGAATCAATGATTTTGTCCGGGCTGGTCTTTTTTACCAACACCAGAAAAGATGTTGAATACTTCACCAAGACCGTAAATCAGACCCAGGATGATGGCCATCACGACAGGTACCATGATTACGGCGAATACCAGACTTTTTAATAACTCTAACATGGTCAACTCCAGATATAGTCATGAGACTATTCTAACCGCTAAGCACAGAAAAGCACTCCCCTTTTGTGCGGTCAGCTTTGCGTGGCGTTCGTTTTCCGTCACAATAAGACTTTTGCCAGGACATTGTTATGCAGGCCGAAATCCTTCTCACCCTTAAGCTCCAACAAAAATTATTCGCCGACCCGCGCCGGATTTCGCTACTAAAACACATTGCGCTTTCCGGTTCCATTAGCCAGGGAGCGAAAGATGCCGGTATCAGCTATAAAAGCGCCTGGGATGCCATTAACGAGATGAATCAGTTAAGTGAGCATATTCTGGTCGAGCGCGCAACAGGCGGTAAAGGTGGCGGCGGCGCAGTACTGACCCGCTATGGTCAGCGACTGATTCAGCTCTATGACTTACTGGCGCAAATCCAGCAAAAAGCCTTTGATGTGTTAAGTGACGATGACGCCCTGCCGCTGAACAGCCTGCTGGCCGCGATCTCACGTTTTTCACTGCAAACCAGCGCCCGTAACCAGTGGTTCGGCACCATCACCGCCCGCGATCATGATGACGTTCAACAGCATGTTGATGTCTTACTGGCTGACGGAAAAACACGCCTGAAAGTCGCAATTACCGCACAAAGCGGCGCGCGTCTGGGGCTGGATGAAGGCAAAGAAGTGTTGATATTGCTAAAAGCGCCGTGGGTAGGTATTACTCAGGACGAGGCGGTCGCGCAAAACGCTGACAACCAATTACCGGGTATTATTAGTCATATTGAGCGCGGCGCAGAGCAGTGCGAAGTATTAATGGCGCTACCCGACGGGCAAACACTGTGCGCCACAGTGCCGGTAAATGAAGCGACTTCTCTTCAGCAAGGGCAGAATGTCACGGCCTACTTTAATGCCGACAGCGTGATTATCGCCACGCTGTGCTAAGCGTGTTGACAATTTGTTATGAAACACGTATCCCTGTCAGTAATCGCTGCACAAAATGGGATATAAAATGTCATCGTTGCAAATTTTGCAAGGCACGTTTCGTCTTAGCGACACAAAAACGCTGCAATTGCCTCAGCTAACGTTAAACGCGGGTGATAGTTGGGCGTTTGTCGGTTCGAATGGAAGCGGGAAATCGGCCCTGGCCCGCGCGCTGGCGGGGGAACTTCCGCTTTTGAAAGGTGAACGGCAAAGCCAGTTTTCCCACATCACTCGTCTCTCCTTCGAGCAATTGCAAAAACTCGTCAGCGACGAATGGCAGCGGAATAACACCGATATGCTCGGCCCTGGCGAAGATGACACCGGACGCACTACGGCTGAGATCATTCAGGATGAAGTAAAGGATGCACCGCGTTGCATGCAACTGGCGCAGCAGTTCGGTATTACCGCCCTCCTCGACCGACGCTTTAAATACCTTTCCACTGGCGAGACGCGAAAAACCCTGCTGTGTCAGGCGCTGATGTCGGAGCCTGACTTGTTGATTCTTGATGAGCCGTTCGATGGCCTGGATGTTGCCTCACGTCAGCAGCTGGCTGAGCGACTCGCCTCGTTACATCAGTCCGGTATTACTCTGGTACTGGTGCTCAATCGCTTCGATGAGATCCCGGAGTTTGTCCAGTTTGCTGGCGTGCTGGCGGATTGCACGTTAGCGGAAACTGGCGCTAAAGAGGAACTGCTCCAACAAGCACTCGTCGCGCAACTGGCGCATAGTGAACAGCTTGAAGGTGTGCAACTGCCGGAGCCGGATGAACCTTCAGCACGTCACGCCTTACCCGCCAACGAACCGCGCATTGTGCTGAACAATGGCGTGGTTTCTTATAACGATCGCCCCATTCTTAATAACCTTAGCTGGCAGGTGAATCCAGGCGAACACTGGCAAATTGTCGGGCCAAATGGTGCAGGAAAATCGACGTTATTAAGCCTGGTTACTGGCGATCATCCGCAAGGTTACAGCAACGATTTGACGCTTTTCGGACGACGTCGCGGCAGCGGCGAAACCATCTGGGATATCAAAAAGCATATCGGTTACGTCAGCAGTAGTTTGCATCTGGATTACCGGGTCAGCACTACCGTGCGTAATGTGATTCTTTCTGGCTATTTTGATTCGATTGGCATTTATCAGGCCGTTTCGGATCGCCAGCAAAAACTGGTGCAGCAGTGGCTGGATATTCTCGGCATTGATAAACGCACGGCTGACGCTCCTTTCCATAGTCTTTCCTGGGGACAGCAGCGTCTGGCGCTGATCGTCCGCGCACTGGTGAAACATCCGACGTTGCTTATTCTCGATGAACCACTACAGGGGCTTGATCCGCTCAATCGCCAACTTATCCGCCGTTTTGTTGATGTGCTGATTAGCGAAGGTGAAACGCAATTGTTGTTTGTTTCGCACCACGCTGAAGATGCGCCTGCCTGTATTACCCATCGCCTTGAGTTCGTGTCGGACGGTGACCTTTATCGCTATGCGCTGACAAAAATAAACTGAGTTGGTAATGCTGACTGTGCCGGATGTGGCGTAAGCCCCCTCTCCGGCCTACAGTTCGACGCATCAAGGCATGAAACCGCGTCTTTTTTTTCAGATAAAAAGCGCAATCATTCATAAATCCTCTGTTTTATAATCACTTAATCGCATATAAAAACGGCTAAATTCTTGTGTAAACGATTCCACTAATTTATTCCATGTCACACTTTTCGCATCTTTGTTATGCTATGGTTATTTCATACCATAAGCCTAATGGAGCGAATTATGAGAGTTCTGGTTACCGGTGGTAGCGGTTACATTGGAAGTCATACCTGCGTGCAATTACTGCAAAACGGTCATGATGTCATCATTCTTGATAACCTCTGTAACAGTAAGCGCAGCGTACTGCCTGTTATCGAGCGTTTAGGCGGCAAACATCCAACGTTTGTTGAAGGCGATATTCGTAACGAAGCGTTGATGACCGAGATCCTGCACGATCACGCTATCGACACCGTGATCCACTTCGCCGGGCTGAAAGCCGTTGGCGAATCGGTACAAAAACCGCTGGAATATTACGACAACAATGTCAACGGCACTCTGCGCCTGATTAGCGCCATGCGCGCCGCTAACGTCAAAAACTTTATTTTTAGCTCCTCCGCCACCGTTTATGGCGATCAGCCCAAAATTCCATACGTTGAAAGCTTCCCGACCGGCACACCGCAAAGCCCTTATGGCAAAAGCAAATTGATGGTGGAACAGATCCTCACCGACCTGCAAAAAGCCCAGCCGGACTGGAGCATTGCCCTGCTGCGCTACTTCAACCCGGTTGGCGCGCATCCGTCGGGCGATATGGGCGAAGATCCGCAAGGCATTCCGAATAACCTGATGCCATACATCGCCCAGGTTGCTGTAGGCCGTCGCGACTCGCTGGCGATTTTTGGTAACGATTATCCGACCGAAGATGGTACTGGCGTACGCGATTACATCCACGTAATGGATCTGGCGGACGGTCACGTCGTGGCGATGGAAAAACTGGCGAACAAGCCAGGCGTACACATCTACAACCTCGGTGCTGGCGTAGGCAGCAGCGTGCTGGACGTGGTTAATGCCTTCAGCAAAGCCTGCGGCAAACCGGTTAACTATCATTTTGCACCGCGTCGCGAAGGCGACCTTCCGGCCTACTGGGCGGACGCCAGCAAAGCCGACCGTGAACTGAACTGGCGCGTAACGCGCACACTCGATGAAATGGCGCAGGACACCTGGCACTGGCAGTCACGCCATCCACAGGGATATCCCGATTAAGGAACGACCATGACGCAATTTAATCCCGTTGATCATCCACATCGCCGCTACAACCCGCTCACCGGGCAATGGATTCTGGTTTCACCGCACCGCGCTAAGCGCCCCTGGCAGGGGGCGCAGGAAACGCCAGCCAAACAGGTGTTACCTGCGCACGATCCAGATTGCTTCCTCTGCGCAGGTAATGTGCGGGTGACAGGCGATAAAAACCCCGATTACACCAGAACTTACGTTTTCACTAATGACTTTGCGGCCTTGATGTCTGACACGCCAGATGCGCCAGAAAGCAACGATCCTTTGATGCGTTGCCAGAGCGCGCGCGGTACCAGCCGGGTGATCTGCTTTTCACCGGATCACAGTAAAACGTTGCCAGAACTGAGCGTTGCGGCATTGACGGAAATCGTCAAAACCTGGCAGGAGCAAACCGCAGAGCTGGGAAAAACGTACCCGTGGGTGCAGGTCTTTGAAAACAAAGGTGCGGCGATGGGCTGCTCTAACCCGCATCCGCACGGACAGATTTGGGCAAATAGCTTCCTGCCTAACGAAGCTGAGCGCGAAGACCGCCTGCAAAAAGAATATTTTGCCGAACAGAAATCACCAATGCTGGTGGATTATGTTCAGCGCGAGCTGGCAGACGGTAGCCGTACCGTTGTCGAAACCGAACACTGGTTAGCCGTTGTGCCTTACTGGGCTGCCTGGCCGTTCGAAACGCTACTGCTGCCCAAAGCCCACGTTTTGCGGATCACCGATTTGACCGACGCCCAGCGCAGCGATTTGGCGCTGGCGTTGAAAAAGCTGACCAGTCGTTATGACAACCTCTTCCAGTGCTCCTTCCCCTACTCTATGGGCTGGCACGGCGCGCCATTTAATGGCGAAGAGAATCAACACTGGCAGCTGCACGCGCACTTTTATCCGCCTCTGCTGCGCTCCGCCACCGTACGTAAATTTATGGTTGGTTATGAAATGCTGGCAGAGACCCAGCGAGACCTGACCGCAGAACAGGCAGCAGAGCGTTTGCGCGCAGTCAGCGATATCCATTTTCGCGAATCCGGAGTGTAAGAAATGAGTCTGAAAGAAAAAACACAATCTCTGTTTGCCAACGCATTTGGCTACCCTGCCACTCACACCATTCAGGCGCCTGGCCGCGTGAATTTGATTGGTGAACACACCGACTACAACGACGGTTTCGTTCTGCCCTGCGCGATTGATTATCAAACCGTGATCAGCTGTGCGCCACGCGATGACCGTAAAGTTCGCGTAATGGCAGCCGATTATGAAAATCAGCTCGACGAGTTTTCCCTCGATGCGCCCATTGTCGCGCATGAAAACTATCAATGGGCGAACTACGTTCGTGGCGTGGTGAAACATCTGCAACTGCGTAACAACAGCTTCGGCGGCGTGGACATGGTGATCAGCGGCAATGTGCCGCAGGGTGCCGGGTTAAGTTCTTCCGCTTCACTGGAAGTCGCGGTCGGAACCGTATTGCAGCAGCTTTATCATCTGCCGCTGGACGGCGCACAAATCGCGCTTAACGGTCAGGAAGCAGAAAACCAGTTTGTTGGCTGTAACTGCGGGATCATGGATCAGCTAATTTCCGCACTCGGCAAGAAAGATCATGCCTTGCTGATTGACTGCCGCTCACTGGGGACTAAAGCAGTTTCCATGCCGAAAGGTGTGGCTGTCGTCATCATCAACAGTAACTTCAAACGTACCCTGGTTGGCAGCGAATACAACACCCGTCGTGAACAGTGCGAAACCGGTGCGCGTTTCTTCCAGCAGCCAGCTCTGCGCGATGTCACCATTGAAGAGTTCAACGCTGTTGCACATGAGCTGGACCCAATCGTGGCGAAACGCGTGCGGCATATCCTGACTGAAAACGCCCGCACCGTTGAAGCTGCCAGCGCGCTGGAGCAAGGCGACCTGAAACGTATGGGCGAGTTGATGGCGGAATCTCATGCCTCTATGCGCGATGATTTCGAAATCACCGTGCCGCAAATTGACACTCTGGTAGAAATCGTCAAAGCTGTGATTGGCGACAAAGGTGGCGTACGCATGACCGGCGGCGGATTTGGCGGCTGTATCGTCGCGCTGATCCCGGAAGAGCTGGTGCCTGCCGTACAGCAAGCTGTCGCTGAACAATATGAAGCAAAAACAGGTATTAAAGAGACTTTTTACGTTTGTAAACCATCACAAGGAGCAGGACAGTGCTGAACGAAACTCCCGCACTGGCACCCGATGGTCAGCCGTACCGACTGTTAACTTTGCGTAACAACGCAGGGATGGTAGTCACGCTGATGGACTGGGGTGCGACTTTACTTTCAGCTCGTATTCCGCTTTCCGATGGCAGCGTCCGCGAGGCGCTGCTCGGCTGTGCCAGCCCGGAATGCTATCAGGATCAGGCTGCGTTTCTGGGGGCCTCTATTGGTCGTTATGCCAACCGCATCGCCAATAGCCGTTATACCTTTGACGGTGAAACCGTGACGCTTTCGCCAAGTCAGGGCGTTAACCAGCTGCACGGCGGCCCGGAAGGGTTCGACAAACGTCGCTGGCAGATTGTGAACCAGAACGATCGTCAGGTGCTGTTTGCCCTGAGTTCAGATGATGGCGATCAGGGCTTCCCGGGTAATCTCGGCGCGACGGTGCAATATCGTCTGACCGACGATAACCGTATCTCTATTACTTATCGCGCCACAGTTGATAAACCTTGCCCGGTGAATATGACTAATCACGTCTATTTCAATCTTGACGGCGAGCAGTCTGACGTGCGCAATCACAAGTTGCAGATTCTGGCGGACGAATATCTGCCGGTTGATGAAGGCGGCATTCCGCACGACGGCCTGAAATCTGTCGCCGGAACGTCTTTTGATTTCCGTAGCGCCAAAATCATCGCCAGTGAGTTTCTTGCCGACGACGATCAGCGCAAAGTGAAAGGTTACGATCACGCATTCTTGTTACAGGCCAAAGGCGATGGCAAGAAAGTGGCGGCGCATGTCTGGTCAGCAGATGAAAAATTGCAGCTGAAGGTCTACACCACCGCTCCGGCTCTGCAATTCTACTCCGGCAACTTCCTCGGCGGCACGCCATCAAGAGGAACTGAACCTTACGCCGACTGGCAAGGCCTGGCACTGGAAAGCGAGTTTCTGCCGGACAGCCCAAACCACCCTGAATGGCCGCAACCGGACTGCTTCCTGCGTCCTGGCGAAGAGTATTCCAGCCTGACGGAATATCAGTTTATTGCTGAGTAGCACCTGAAGCCCTCGTAATGAGGGCTTTATCCTTATATTGCTCAAATCACCAGCAAACACCGACATATTTGCAACTCAATATTCACAACAACCTTACACTGCGACACTATTTTCGCTATGGTTATGCGTAAGCATTGCTGTTGCTTCGTCACGGCAATATAATGAGAATTATTATCATTAAAAAATGATTTGAGGAGTAAGTATATGGCTGTAACTAAGCTGGTTCTGGTTCGTCATGGCGAAAGTCAGTGGAACAAAGAAAACCGTTTCACCGGTTGGTACGACGTGGATCTGTCTGAGAAAGGCGTAAGCGAAGCAAAAGCAGCAGGTAAGCTGCTGAAAGAGGAAGGTTACAGCTTTGACTTTGCTTACACTTCTGTGCTGAAACGCGCTATCCATACCCTGTGGAATGTGCTGGACGAACTGGATCAGGCATGGCTGCCCGTTGAGAAATCCTGGAAACTGAACGAACGTCACTACGGTGCGTTGCAGGGTCTGAACAAAGCAGAAACCGCTGAAAAGTATGGCGACGAGCAGGTGAAACAGTGGCGTCGTGGTTTTGCAGTCACTCCGCCGGAACTGACTAAAGATGATGAGCGTTATCCGGGTCACGATCCACGTTACGCGAAGCTGAGCGAGAAAGAACTGCCGCTGACGGAAAGCCTGGCGCTGACCATTGACCGCGTGATCCCTTACTGGAATGAAACTATTCTACCGCGTATGAAGAGCGGTGAGCGCGTGATCATCGCTGCACACGGTAACTCTTTACGTGCGCTGGTGAAATATCTTGATAACATGAGTGAAGAAGAGATTCTTGAGCTGAATATCCCGACCGGCGTGCCGCTGGTGTATGAGTTCGACGAGAATTTCAAACCGCTGAAACGCTATTATCTGGGTAATGCTGACGAGATCGCAGCGAAAGCAGCGGCGGTTGCTAACCAGGGTAAAGCGAAGTAAACGTCATTCGTTTAAAAATGAGAAAGCCGACTGCAAGTGAGCCGGCTTTTTTGTTGCTAACAATGGAGCACATTGCCTGATGCGACGCTGCGCGTCTTATCAGGCCTGTGGTGATTCATCGGATACGCCACTCTGACGGCGCATCCGACAATTAAACCTTACCCGCGACGCGCTTTTACTGCATTCGCCAGTTGACGTAACAGAGCATCGGTATCTTCCCAGCCGATGCAGGCATCGGTGATGCTCTTACCGTAGGCCAGCGGCTCCCCGCTCTCGAGGCTCTGATTGCCTTCCACCAGATGGCTTTCCACCATCACGCCAATAATGGCTGTTTCGCCACCGGCAATCTGCTGGCAAACGTCAGCACACACATCCATCTGCTTTTTGAATTGTTTGGACGAGTTAGCATGGCTGAAATCGATCATCACCTGTGCTGGCAGGCCTGCTTTGTTCAGCCCTTCTTTCACTTCAGCAACGTGCTTCGCGCTGTAGTTAGGCTCTTTACCGCCGCGCAGAATGATATGGCAATCACCGTTACCGCTGGTATTCACAATCGCCGAATGCCCCCATTTCGTTACGGACAGGAAGCAGTGCGGCGCACCGGCGGCATTAATGGCATCGATAGCCACTTTAATCGTACCGTCTGTGCCATTTTTAAAACCTACCGGACAAGAAAGACCAGACGCCAGTTCGCGGTGCACCTGCGATTCGGTGGTACGTGCACCAATTGCGCCCCAGCTCATCAGGTCAGCGAGATATTGTGGGGTGATCATATCGAGAAACTCACCCGCCGCTGGCAGACCGCTGTCGTTAATATCAAGCAGCAATTTACGGGCTATACGCAGACCGTCGTTGATCTGGAAGCTGTTATCCATATGCGGATCGTTAATCAGCCCTTTCCAGCCCACCGTGGTACGCGGCTTTTCAAAATAGACGCGCATTACGATTTCCAGCTCATCTTTCAGCTCTTCACGCAGCGCCAGCAAGCGAGTGGCATACTCTTTTGCTGCGACAGGATCATGAATTGAGCATGGGCCAATCACCACCAACAGGCGATCATCATTACCTTTCAGGATCTTATGGATCGCTTTTCGGGCATGGGCAACCGTATTCGCGGCATTTTCAGTAGCGGGGAATTTTTCCAGCAATGCGACAGGAGGAAGTAACTCTTTGATTTCTTTGATGCGTAAATCGTCGTTCTGATAATTCATGTCTGTTCCAGTGTTGCCATACTTATCTTAGTGAATGCAATACTTCCAATCTATATCTTCCGTCAGAATGTGTAAACAGGGTTTTACACTATGAACGGATTAATCCTGGAATTAGCAAGAAAAACGCCAGATTGTCGCGAAAAACGAGATCTCTCCTACAATTTCTAACTGTAACTCCTTTGTTTGTTAATTATTTCAAGATTCTCTGCTGCGTTTCATAACCTGGCTGAAATCTTAAACCAATGCCTTATATTCACCTGCAAATGCACTGTTGGAAGAGGTTATCCGACATAACGACCATAACAGGAGCATCCTATGAAAATGACAAAACTGGCCACATTATTTCTGACTGCCACTCTAAGCCTTGCCAGCGGTGCCGCACTGGCTGCCGATAGCGGAGCGCAAACTAATAACGGCCAGGCAAACGCCGCAGCTGATGCGGGCCAGGTAGCCCCTGACGCCCGTGAAAATGTCGCGCCAAATAACGTCGACAATAACGGGGTAAATACCGGTTCTGGTGGCACAATGCTGCATTCGGATGGTTCTTCAATGAACAATGACGGAATGACCAAAGATGAAGAGCACAAGAACACCATGTGCAAAGATGGTCGCTGTCCGGATATCAATAAAAAGGTACAAACCGGTGATGGCATCAATAATGATGTCGATACCAAAACCGACGGTACCACGCAGTAACCCTGCAAAATAGCCAATAATGGGAGAGCGGAGTCTCTCCCTTTTAATTTTTCACTTCTAAAAGCAGTATGATGTCATAAAGTTAAGTGAGAATAATTAAGGGATGACTCGTCATGGCGCACTCACACTCACACACGTCCTCACACCTGCCAGAAGATAATAATGCTCGTCGCTTGTTGTATGCTTTCGGCGTGACTGCCGGGTTTATGCTGGTAGAAGTCGTTGGTGGTTTTCTTTCTGGTTCTCTGGCATTGCTGGCCGATGCGGGTCATATGTTGACCGATACTGCCGCCCTGCTTTTCGCCCTACTCGCCGTGCAATTTTCACGTCGTCCTCCCACCATTCGCCACACTTTCGGTTGGCTAAGACTGACCACGCTCGCGGCGTTTGTGAATGCCATAGCCCTCGTGGTAATTACCATTTTGATTGTCTGGGAGGCGATAGAACGCTTCCGCACGCCGCGTCCGGTCGAGGGCGGCATGATGATGGCAATTGCCGTGGCTGGGTTGCTGGCAAATATACTTTCTTTCTGGTTACTTCATCACGGCAGCGAAGAGAAAAACCTCAACGTACGAGCAGCGGCACTGCATGTGCTCGGGGACCTGCTGGGTTCGGTTGGGGCTATTATTGCCGCGTTGATTATTATCTGGACTGGCTGGACACCTGCTGACCCCATTCTCTCGATACTGGTGTCGCTTCTGGTTCTGCGTAGCGCGTGGCGACTGTTGAAAGATAGCGTGAATGAATTACTTGAAGGTGCACCGGTATCGCTGGATATCGCTGAACTGAAGCGTCGTATGTGCCGGGAAATCCCGGAAGTCCGCAATGTGCACCATGTACATGTATGGATGGTAGGCGAGAAGCCGGTGATGACGTTGCATGTGCAGGTGATCCCGCCACACGATCACGATGCCTTGTTGGATCAGATCCAACACTACCTGATGGATCACTATCAGATTGAGCACGCCACCATTCAGATGGAATATCAACCTTGTCATGGGCCAGACTGCCACCTGAATGAAGGGGTGTCTGGCCATTCACATCATCACCATTAATGGGACAGCGCGCGTGAGCCTCTTTCACGTGCGCTGTTGATCCACATCCGGCTGCCGTTGAGCGCAATAAAGGTCAGGATGATGTACTCCAGAGACATGGCGTAAACGCCCTGAAGTGCAAAAATAACGACGCTAATCACGTTAATAATCACCCACAACAGCCAGTTTTCCACATACTTACGCGTCATCAGAATCATTGCCACGATAGATAACACCATCATGCATGAATCCCAGAACGGGAAAGCGTCCGGTTGCAGTTCAGGCATCACAACCTGTAATCCTAATGCTTGCATGATCATGACTGCCACGCGGGTCAAAAATGCAAACACCGGATTGATAAATACCGTCATCAGACCAATCGAAACAACGCAAACCGCCAACCAGCTGAGTGCCTTCGGCAATGGCAACCAGCGAATTTTCAACTCCGCCTCGTTCTGACTGGTTTGTCGCGACCACGCATACCAACCGTAAATATTCGCGGCAAAGAAAAACACCTGTAATAGCAGGCTGGCATACAGCTGAATCTGAAAGAAAATAATGCCAAACAAGGTGACGTTGATCAGGCCAAAGAAGTAGTTGCTGATCTTCTCCAGACTGGCAAGGCCAATACACAGCAACCCGGCGATCGTGCCTACCGCTTCGATCCATGAGAGATCATAACCGCCTGCCCCTATTGGTATATGTACCAGGATATTCTGCACACTAAAAAAATCCATCTTTCCCCCAAAGCGTAACGTTACGCCTTATTATTCGTTATCCACGTAGTGTAGCCGCAAAATCCAGCATACGATTGAGCGGCACCAGCGCCCTCTCTCGCAGCCTTTCATCAACATGAACCTCGTGATTGCTTCCTTCCTGTTCTAATGCCTCTGCGATGGACTGAAGGCCATTCATGGCCATCCACGGACAATGCGCGCAGCTGCGGCAGGTTGCACCCTCACCTGCGGTTGGTGCTTTCAGTAACTCTTTATCTGGCACTGCCTGCTGCATTTTGTAGAAAATGCCCCGATCGGTTGCCACGATAAGCCGCTGATGTGGCAATGTTTTCGCAGCAGCGATCAGTTGACTGGTGGAACCGACCGCATCCGCCATATCGACAATAGCTTGTGGTGATTCTGGATGCACCAGTATGGCAGCATCCGGGTATTCTTCTTGCAAGCGGGTTAACGCCTGAGTCTTAAATTCATCATGCACAATACAGGCACCCTGCCAGCATAGAATGTCTCCACCCGTCTGTTTTTGCACGTAACGCCCCAGATGTTTGTCGGGTGCCCAGATGATTTTTTCACCCAAACTATCAAGATGATCAATAAGTTCGACGGCAATGCTTGAAGTTACCACCCAATCTGCGCGCGCTTTTACCGCAGCAGAAGTGTTGGCGTAGACGACGACAGTACGATCGGGATGGGCATCGCAAAATGCGTTAAATTCTTCAACAGGGCAGCCGAGATCCAGTGAACATTCAGCCTGAAGTGTCGGCATCAGAATTGTTTTTTCCGGACTGAGAATTTTGGCGGTTTCTCCCATAAATCTCACCCCAGCGACTAACAAAGTAGAAGCGGGATGCTTTGCACCGAAGCGCGCCATTTCCAGAGAATCAGAAATACAGCCACCGGTTTCTTCTGCCAGTTGTTGAATTTCGGGATCGGTATAGTAGTGGGCAACCATCACCGCATTACGTTCTTTTAGCAGACGTTTTATCTTCTCGCGGTAATACGCTTTTTCATCAATGCTTAACGGCGTCGGCTTCGGGGGGAAAGGATAAATCGCCGTGTCTGGATCAAACATTACGCTCATCTTACCATCTCGTTTTACAGGCTTAACGTTAAAACCGACATTAGCGTAATATTCGCTGTTATCGGTGTAATTTGTTTTATATGCTAAACAAGATAGTCGAATGGTGGGGAAAAGTCACTCGAATTACGCCTAATTCCACCGACGTAGAGTTGCTTGCACAGTAAGCTCTGACGATGTCATCAGGTTTACAAAGTGAAATTGAGGATGCCTGAATAGCAAAAAAGCGCCTTTAGGGCGCTTTTTTACATTGGTGGGTCGTGCAGGATGACTCGCTTCGCTCGCCCTTCGGGCCGTCGCCGCGAGCGGCTCCGTTGTTTCGCTGCGCTCAACTCAAACCTGCTGCAGGTTCGAATCTTTGAGTATCGCAGATAGCAAAAAAGCGCCTTTAGGGCGCTTTTTTACATTGGTGGGTCGTG
>ERZ1027261.28-NODE-28-length-63358-cov-68.935975_pt1 | contig 63358 bp, 65 predicted proteins | sample MGYA00519259_ERZ1027261 | MGnify/ENA primary metagenome ERZ1027261 (study PRJEB26926, sample SAMN06164801) | human gut metagenome | biome: ENVO:00009003; feature: ENVO:2100002; material: ENVO:00002003 | host: Homo sapiens | place: USA | collected 2012 ... | reverse complement strand
TGCATCCGTAGCTCAGCTGGATAGAGTACTCGGCTACGAACCGAGCGGTCGGAGGTTCGAATCCTCCCGGATGCACCATCTTCTCCCAAAAATTTCCTTCAAAAATATCTCATTTCTAAATAACTACTTTATCCATTTCCTGAATTTTCTTCTCCTTCGCCATCAGCGACAAAATCAAGCAATTACGCTAAAGTAGCGTCATATTTTTCGACTTGCGAGAAGACTATGTACGAGCGTTATGCAGGTTTAATTTTTGATATGGATGGCACAATCCTGGATACGGAGCCTACGCACCGTAAAGCGTGGCGCGAAGTATTAGGGCACTACGGTCTTCAGTACGATGTTCAGGCAATGATTGCGCTTAATGGATCGCCCACCTGGCGTATTGCTCAGGCAATTATTGAGCTGAATCAGGCCGATCTCGACCCGCATGCGTTAGCGCGTGAAAAAACAGAAGCAGTAAGAAGTATGCTGCTGGATAGTGTCGAGCCGCTTCCTCTTGTTGAAGTGGTGAAAAGTTGGCATGGTCGTCGCCCAATGGCTGTAGGAACGGGGAGTGAAAGCGCCATCGCTGAGGCATTGCTGGCGCACCTGGGATTACGCCGTTATTTTGACGCCGTCGTCGCTGCTGATCACGTCAAACACCATAAACCCGCGCCAGACACATTTTTGTTGTGCGCGCAGCGTATGGGCGTGCAACCGACGCAGTGTGTGGTCTTTGAAGATGCCGATTTCGGTATTCAGGCGGCCCGTGCAGCAGGCATGGACGCCGTGGATGTTCGCTTGCTGTGAGTGAAGCGTTATCGCTTTTCTCGTTGTTTGCCAGTAGTTTTCTCAGCGCTACACTATTACCCGGCAACTCCGAAGTCGTGCTGGTGGCAATGTTGCTTTCCGGGATCAGTTATCCCTGGGTTTTAGTTTTAACAGCAACAATGGGTAATAGCCTTGGAGGGTTAACTAACGTTATCCTTGGGCGTTTCTTTCCATTGCGTAAAACATCGCGCTGGCAAGAGAAAGCTACCGGCTGGCTGAAACGCTATGGTGCAGTCACGCTATTATTAAGCTGGATGCCCGTGGTTGGCGATTTACTGTGTCTGTTAGCGGGATGGATGCGCATCTCCTGGGGGCCAGTAATCTTTTTTTTGTGCCTTGGTAAAGCGTTACGCTATGTTGCAGTTGCAGCAGCGACCGTTCAGGGCATGATGTGGTGGCACTAATTGTAGGCCTGCACATATGGTCACCATTACAGTTATGCTAATTAAAACGATTTTGACAGGCGGGAGGTCAATTTGATCCCGGACGTATCACAGGCGCTGGCCTGGCTGGAAAAACATCCTCAGGCGTTAAAGGGGATACAGCGTGGGCTGGAGCGCGAAACTTTGCGTGTTAATGCTGATGGCACACTGGCAACAACAGGTCATCCTGAAGCATTAGGTTCCGCACTGACGCATAAATGGATTACTACCGATTTTGCGGAAGCATTGCTGGAATTCATTACACCAGTGGATGGTGATATTGAACATATGCTGACCTTTATGCGCGATCTGCATCGTTATACGGCGCGCAATATGTGCGATGAGCGGATGTGGCCGTTAAGTATGCCATGCTACATCGCAGAAGGTCAGGACATCGAACTGGCACAGTACGGCACTTCTAACACCGGACGCTTTAAAACGCTGTACCGTGAAGGGCTGAAAAATCGCTACGGCGCGCTGATGCAAACCATTTCCGGCGTGCACTACAATTTCTCTTTACCAATGGCATTCTGGCAAGCGAAGTGCGGTGATATCTCGGGCGCTGATGCCAAAGAGAAAATTTCTGCGGGCTATTTCCGCGTTATCCGCAATTACTATCGTTTCGGTTGGGTCATTCCTTATCTGTTTGGTGCATCTCCGGCGATTTGTTCTTCTTTCCTGCAAGGAAAACCAACATCGCTGCCGTTTGAGAAAACCGAGTGCGGTATGTATTACCTGCCGTATGCGACCTCTCTTCGTTTGAGCGATCTCGGCTATACCAATAAATCGCAAAGCAATCTTGGTATTACCTTCAACGATCTTTACGAGTACGTAGCGGGCCTTAAACAGGCAATCAAAACGCCATCGGAAGAGTACGCGAAGATTGGTATTGAGAAAGACGGTAAGAGGCTGCAAATCAATAGCAACGTGCTGCAGATTGAAAACGAACTGTATGCGCCGATTCGTCCAAAACGCGTTACCCGCAGCGGCGAGTCACCTTCTGATGCGCTGTTACGTGGCGGCATTGAATATATTGAAGTGCGTTCGCTGGACATCAACCCGTTCTCGCCGATTGGTGTAGATGAACAGCAGGTGCGATTCCTCGACCTGTTTATGGTCTGGTGTGCGCTGGCTGATGCACCGGAAATGAGCAGTAGCGAACTTGCCTGTACACGCGTTAACTGGAACCGGGTGATCCTCGAAGGTCGCAAACCGGGTCTGACGCTGGGTATCGGCTGCGAAACCGCACAGTTCCCGTTACCGCAGGTGGGTAAAGATCTGTTCCGCGATCTGAAACGCGTCGCGCAAACGCTGGATAGTATTAACGGCGGCGAAGCGTATCAGAAAGTGTGTGATGAACTGGTTGCCTGCTTCGATAATCCCGATCTGACTTTCTCTGCCCGTATCTTAAGGTCTATGATTGATACTGGTATTGGCGGAACAGGCAAAGCATTTGCAGAAGCCTACCGTAATCTGCTGCGTGAAGAGCCGCTGGAAATTCTGCGCGAAGAGGATTTTGTAGCCGAGCGCGAGGCGTCTGAACGCCGTCAGCAGGAAATGGAAGCCGCTGATACCGAACCGTTTGCGGTGTGGCTGGAAAAACACGCCTGACAGAAAAGAAAAAGGCCACTCGTGAGTGGCCAAAATTTCATCTCTGAATTCAGGGATGATGATAACAAATGCGCGTCTTTCATATACTCAGACTCGCCTGGGAAGAAAGAGTTCAGAAAATTTTTAAAAAAATTACCGGAGGTGGCTAAATGCCGTTGTTAGATAGCTTCACAGTCGATCATACCCGGATGGAAGCGCCTGCAGTTCGGGTGGCGAAAACAATGAACACCCCGCATGGCGACGCAATCACCGTGTTCGATCTGCGCTTCTGCGTGCCGAACAAAGAAGTGATGCCAGAAAGAGGGATCCATACCCTGGAGCACCTGTTTGCTGGTTTTATGCGTAACCATCTTAACGGTAATGGTGTAGAGATTATCGATATCTCGCCAATGGGCTGCCGCACCGGTTTTTATATGAGTCTGATTGGTACGCCAGATGAGCAGCGTGTTGCTGATGCCTGGAAAGCGGCAATGGAAGACGTGCTGAAAGTGCAGGATCAGAATCAGATCCCGGAACTGAACGTCTACCAGTGTGGCACTTACCAGATGCACTCGTTGCAGGAAGCGCAGGATATTGCGCGTAGCATTCTGGAACGTGACGTACGCATCAACAGCAACGAAGAACTGGCGCTGCCGGAAGAGAAGTTGCAGGAACTGCACATTTAGTCAGTAAACTATCTTCACAATTAATTGAAAAAAGCCAGTTCAAATGAACTGGCTTAGTTGTACTTAGTGCGCACCGCCTCCGCCGCCACCTGCGCCAAATGGCGGTTTAGCAAACCACACCAGCCCCAGCAGGACGAGGAATATCCCGGCTGACATCCAGAAGATCTCATTGGCGGAAATAATCAGCCCCTGGTTGGTGATCTGCTGGGCAATCCAGCCGGAGGCCTGCTGTTGCGTCATCCCAAGCCCTTCCAGTTGACTGTACATCGCCTGGGCGTTTGGGTTAAACGGGTTTACCGACTCGGTTAACTGTGCGTGGTGCATCGACTCGCGGTTGGTCCACATGGTGGTGGTGATGGACGTGCCGATAGACCCCGCCAGCGTACGCGTAAAGTTGGAGAGGCTCGATGCCGCCGCCAGTCGTTCCGGTGGCAAACCAGACAGCGTAATGGTGGTCAGCGGCATAAAGAAGCAGGCCACCGCAAACCCCTGGATAAACTGCGGCCAGGCCGACGCGCCAAAATCCATACCTGGTTCAAAGGTATAGGCACGCCAGTAGAAGCAGACGGCATACATAATAAAGCTGAAGGTTACCAGCCGCCGCATATCCAGTTTATGCGCGAAGCGGCCGATAATCGGCGACAGGATCACCGGAATAATCCCTACCGGCGCAGAGGCCAGACCTGCCCACGTTGCCGTGTAACCGTAGACCTCCTGCAACAACTGCGGCAGCAGAACAATCGCGCCGAAGTAGAGCATATACGCGAGGCTGATACACAAGCAGCCGATGGTGAAGTTGCGCGACTTAAACAACGACAGATCGACTATCGGGTTATCGTCGGTCAGCTCCCAGACAATTAGGAAGCAGATAGCCACCACTGCCACCACGGTAAGAATGATAATTTCCTGTGATGAGAACCAGTCCAGCTCTTTACCGCGGTCGAGCATAATCTGCAGGCTGCCGATACCAATAACCAGCAGTGCCAGCCCCACGGCATCAATCCGCCGCCGTTCGGTGCGGGTTTCACGTCCGCGCAGAGTTTGCAGTGTCATCAACACCACCGCCACGCCAATCGGCACGTTGATGAAGAATATCCAGCCCCAGTGGTAATTATCGCTGATATAACCGCCGAGGATCGGGCCGCAAATTGGCGCGACAATCACCGTCATCGACCACAACGCCAGCGCGATCGAGCGTTTGGCTGGCGGGTAGTTATTCAGCAATAGACTTTGCGAAAGCGGGATCAACGGCCCGGCGACAATCCCCTGAATCACGCGGAAGAAGATCAGCATATTCAGGCTGCTGGAGACACCACACGCCCACGACGCAATAGCAAAGGCGATGGTGGACCAAAGGAACAGTTTCACTTCCCCGACGCGCTTTGCCAGCCAGCCGGTAAGCGGGATCGAGATGGCATTCGCCACCCCGAAAGAAGTGATTACCCACGTTCCCTGGCTGAGCGATGAGCCCAGATTCCCGGCGATAGTGGGGATCGCCACGTTAGCAATGGTGGAGTCCAGCACCTGCATGAATGTCGCCAGTGACAGCGCAATCGTCATAATGACCAGTTGCGCGCCTTCCAGCGGTTTTTGCTGTTGCATCACACGCACCTCTGGATTAGCCAGCGTTAGCTTTTACGATATCGTCGATCAGTTTATTGACAGGTGCCAGGCTGATTTCACGCGCGGTACTTACCGCGACCGGTGTTGAACGTACTTTATTTGCCAGTACCTGACCGTCACGGTTAGTGGTATTGACGCTCACCAGCGTGGACAAACCAATGCGCAGCGGGTATTGCTCCAGCTGTTTCTGGTCCAGTTCGATACGCACAGGTAGACGCTGAACGACTTTGATCCAGTTACCGGTCGCATTTTGCGCCGGAAGCAGTGAGAATGCGCTACCTGTGCCCATATCCAGACCAACCACTTTACCGGTGTATTTCACATCATCGCCGTAAATATCCGTGGTGATAGTGACCGGCTGACCGATACGCATATTGGCAATCTGCGTCTCTTTAAAGTTGGCATCCACCCACATATTGGTGGCTGGAACGACCGCCATCAGCGGCGTCGTTGGGCTAATTTGCGCCCCAGGCTGTACCGCGCGGCGGGAGACATAACCGGTCATCGGACTGACAATACGGGTACGCTCCAGCGCCAGCCAGGCGTTACGTGCTTCGGTGGCAGCCTGTTGCACGGCAGGCTGATCTTCCAGTTTAGTCCCCAGAATCATCGCCTGATTGGCATTGTATTGTTGAATAGCGACGTCCAGTTGCGCCTGGGCACTGGTGACGGCGTCGCGGGCGTGTTGCAGCTCTTCGCGACCAATCAGGTTGGCATTGCCCAGCGGCACACGGCGGTTGTAGTCGCTTTGTGCTTTCGCGAGGGCGATTTTTTGCACCTCAATATTCGCCTGCAACTGTTTGCTGTTAATCATCAGCTGGTGGGTTTGGCGAACGCTGGAAGCCAGTGCAGTTTTGGCTTTTTCAAACGCCTGGCGAGCATCTGTCGGGTCGAGAGTGACCAGAACATCGCCTTCTTTTACAAAATCGGTGTTATCGGCCCAGACTTTCGTCACGCTGCCAGACACCTGAGACATAATTTGAATCTGATTCCCTGCCACGTATGCGTCATCGGTTTCTTCGAAATGACGCAGTACCAAAAACCAATAAATCCCTATCGCTACGGCAATAATTATAAAGAGCAAGGTGAGAAGGAGGAGCAGACGCTTACGTTTGCCGCTCTTCTTTACCGGTTGCTGCGGGGTTTGAGTCTCCGCATTTGCGCTCATATTGTTCTCCACGATCTTCTTAACTCATCGGCTGAGCCGACCTGCTTGCCAAAAAGGCCAGCATGTTGCGATGCTGGCCGGTCATTTTTTCTTTTATAAATCTGGATTTTTGAGCGAGATGACGCGTTAGCTCATCGCTTCGAGAACCACACCGTCTTGTTCCATCTGGTCGAGACGGGAGAGCAATTTGCGGGTGATTTGCTCGAGCTGATCTTTTTCTGTTGTGCTGAGCGCGGACCAGAGTTGATGCAGGCAGTTATGCTGCGGTGGTAAAACCTCGCGCAAAAACTCGTGACCTTTTTCCGTTAATTGCAGATGCAGGCAGCGGCGATCGTTATCGCTTTCACGACGTTCGATCCAACCGCGTTTTTCCAGTTCATCGGCAATACGCGTCGCGTTGGTACGGGATGATCCAAGAGCACAACTTAATTCAGAAGGCTGAATACTGTGGTTTTCCTGAGACTCCAGCGTAATCAACGCCATAAACAACGTCTCGTTAATCCCCTGAGCCTTCAGCATTTTATTGCGGTTCTCCAGCAGCTTGCTTTGCATGTGCATGCAAAGACGAGTCAGAAGGATCTCCTGATAAGGAAAATCTTCGTGGCGGCTGGCGCGAAATTTTAGCATTTGTTCAATGGGCGTAAACGAACTATCCATTTGGGTATGACCTCATTAATTTCAGCCGATATAGTAACGACAGTGACAAATAAAGTAAATGTATTGTTTTAGAAAAATGATTCTTGTGGGTTATATAATCGCCATCACTTTCCAGGCGAGCCCATAGGCCAGCGCACTAAGCAGTGTTGGGATGATAATGCTGCGTGTTTTATAGAAACTGGCACCCAGTACCGCGAAGCCGACCAGCGTGGGCACGAAACGGCGTGTATCGTGCATCACTTCTGGTGCGGTAGAGACAACCAGCAGAGCGCATATCGAGGCGATGCCAATGGTGTCGAGCAAAATACCTACCGCGCCACGTTTGGTTGGGCGGGCATTACCCACACGCAGGCGCAGCGGCAAATAGCGGAAGCAATAATTCGCCACGCCAACCAGTAACCCAAGCAGCAGAACCTCATAGCTCATCGGGCGCTCCTTGCCAGAATGCCTGGATTAACGCAGTGAGGCAGCCACAGACAATGCCTGCCAGAATGGCGACGGGAATAGAAAATAGCGTTACGCCTGCAAGGGCACCAACTAACGCTGCGGTAACGCAAAGAGATTGTTTGCGCTGGAAAGAGGCGAGCAGGAAACTCATAAAGAGTGCCGGAAGCATAAAACCTAATGCAGCTTCAACGGCGGGATAACCTTGCAGCAAGCCGCTGCCGGAGAATGCCCCTATTACCGTACCAAATACCCACGATGACCATGAACTGAAGGCAATGCCGATCATCCAGTTCTCGCTCCAGCGGCGATTATTGCGTACCAGTTTTGCGGTTGCGGCGGCAAAAACCTCATCCGTCAGGCCAAATGCCCACAGGGCGGTTTTCGATTTTTGCAGACGCTGAATAATACGGCTACGCAGTGACGGGCCATACAACACATGGCGAACATCCATTGCCATGACGGTCAGTGCAGCAACCCACAAACTACTCCCGGCTGCCAGCATCGCGGTAATGACGAACTGGCTCGCGCCTGCATAAATGATGCAGGAGAAAAAAACGCTTTCGAGAGGAGAGAATCCCAGACGGGTCGCATTCAGACCGAACGCAAAGGCCACCGGAATATAACTAATAACAATCGGTAAACTGTCTTTGCATCCTTCCATGAAGGTCGCCGAACCAGGAGCAGGCTGTGGAGTAGGGCTTTCCATAGAGTGTACGCTTAACGATTGTTAATATTATAAATAGACTGAATGAATATCTTAACCTTATCAGACTGATGGGCTTCTTAACACCCTTATAAGTGTAAAGCCACGAAAACGGTTGCTGATTGCTTAATTTGCGGCTTCCTGACGATGAAAACCTCGCCACCAGACCAGTAAGTTAACCAGGGCAATCGTCGCGCCAGCCAGACAAACGCCAGCCCAACCGCCATGTTGCCAGGCTGAGGCTGAAATTAGCGAACCGGCGGCACCGCCAATAAAGTAGCTGGTCATGTAACCTGCGGTCAGGCGATTACGCGCATCAGGGTGTATTCGATAAATTACCGTCTGGTTAGTGATATGCACGCCCTGTACGGTGAGATCCAGCACCAGGATGCCGATAATCAGCGCCAGTACGGAAGTGTGACCAAACCAGATCGCCAGCCATGAAAGTAATAGCAGCAGCAGACCGAAAGTTGTGGTGTGGTGCGATTTACCCTTATCGGCAAAACCGCCCGCCGGACGAGCGCCCAACGCTCCGGCAGCTCCCGCAAGTCCAAACAGACCAATGACACCATCGCTGTAGTTAAAAGGTGGAGCGGCAAGCAAAAAGGCCATTGAGGTCCAGAGAATGCTGAAGTTGGCAAAGGTCAGGCAGCCCAGCAATGCGCGGGTGCGCAGGATCTTATCGCTGATAAACATGCTGAAAACGGAACCTAACAACTGTGGGTAGTTGAGGTGGGTTTCTGATTTCATTTGTGGCAGACCACGCCATAATGCCAGCGCCATCAGTGCCATTAACACCGAGGCAACCCAAAAGACGGTGCGCCAGCCGCCGAGATTCGCCAGCAATCCGGCAACTGTCCGTGCCAGCAAGATCCCCAACAGCAGACCGCTCATAATAGTGCCAACCACTTTGCCGCGTTTGTCCGGTGAAGCCAGCGTCGCTGCCAGCGGAACCAGAATTTGTGCCACGACAGAGAATAAACCGGTTAATGCCGTACCGAGGATCATCATCGCCAGCGACTGACTGCTGGCAGTGATTAACATGCCGCCTGCCGCCAGTAAGGTCATCGAGACAATCAGGCGGCGGCGTTCAAACATATCACCGAGGGGAACAAGAAACAGCAGACCTGCTGCATAGCCCAATTGCGCGGCGGTAACAATAAAGCCTGCCGAACTGGCGGAAAGGGAAAAGTTACGCGCGATGGTGTCGAGCAATGGCTGAGCGTAATAGTTACTGGCGACCGCCAGACCGGTGGCGATAGACATCAGCACGATCAGCGCCGGGCTAAGCTCATGATTAGGTTTAGTCATTATTTTTGTTCATCAGGTGATGATTAAGCTGGAAATCAATAATAGCGGATGTTGATGAATATGGGATGAAAGATAGCTTGTTGAAATGTGCGATGTGGTTTGTAGGCATGATAAGACGCGCCAGCGTCGCATCAGGCATTGTGCACAGAACGGCGGATGCGGCGAAAACGCCTTATCCGCCATACGGAATGAGTGTATTTTGTAGGCATGATAAGACGCGTCAGCGTCGCATCAGGCATTGTGTACAGAGCGGCGGATGAGGCAAAAACGCCTTATCCGCCTGAATAAAAATTACTTCTGCGCTGCCAGCGCCTCATTCACCCAGCCATCGAACTGCTGCTGGTGGGCTTTGATCCAGCCATCAACGTGGCCCTGAATATCGCCTTCTGAGGCTTTGCCGTCATGCATAATGGCGTTCTGGGCGTTAATATCGGCCACTGGCAACTGCATAATGGCAAACAGTTTGGCTGCCGCCGGATTTTTCTCGGTCCAGGCTTTGTTGGCAACGATATGCATGGTGCTGACCGGGAAGCCGTAATTCGCGCCATTCGGCAGTTTGGTATCGGCATTTTTATCGCCCGGCAGTGCGGAGAACGGCACCTGCAACCAGACCACATCTTTCCCTGGCTTCAGCTCATTACTCACCCAGTACGGCGTCCAGGTGTAATAAAACACCGGTTTGCCCTCTTTGTAGCGACTGATGGTGTCGGCCATCATCGCTGCGTAGTTCCCCTGATTATGCGTCACGGTGTTGGTCAGTTCATACGCGGCAAGCTGGTGGTTGATGGCACCTTCGCAGCCCCAGCCAGGGTTACAACCGGTTAAATCCGCTTTACCGTCGCCGTTGGTATCGAACAGTTTGGCGATCTTCGGATCTTTCAGTTGTGCGATGTTGGTGATTTTATACTGGTCGGCGGTTTTCTTATCGATCAGGTAACCCTGTGCCGCGCCGTTAACAAATACCCCTTCACGATAAAATTTCTTATCGCCACCGGCAGCTTCGTACATGTTGTCATGCAGCGGCGTCCAGTTCACGGCGGTGAAGGTTGCATCGCCGGAAGCAAGCGAGGTGTAGCCAACGTTGTAATCTACTTCGCTGGGTTTATTGACGGTATAACCTAATTTCTCCAGCGCACGACTGACCAGCAGTGTCTGGAAGGTTTCTTCGGTGATGGTGCTTTGAACTGGATTAACTGTAATGCCTTTGCCCGGCAGGTCGGCAGCAAAAGTTTGTGTAGAGATAAGCGTGGCAAACGCTGTCGCAAAAAGTACGCTATGTCGCATTGTTATTCCTTTTTTTGGCAGGGTGATATGCCCGGCGTTACCGGGCAAGTGCAGAGTTACTTAATGAATGGGCGGGTCAGCAGACCGACAGGGCCAGTGGTGTACCAGCGACGGTTGCCGCGACTGCGTGAGTCGCGCCCAACGGCCTGCGTCAGGCGGTCGAGGATAATGGCGAGGATCACAATCCCGACGCCGCCAACGGTGGCAAGCCCCATATCCAGACGACCGATACCGCGAAGTACCATCTGACCCAGCCCGCCGACGGCAATCATCGAGGCAATGACCACCATAGAAAGGGCCAGCATCAGCGTCTGGTTAACGCCCGCCATAATGGTCGGCATCGCCAGCGGTAACTGAACTTTGAACAGCATCTGGCGCGGGCTGGCACCGAATGAGCGCGAGGCTTCAATCAGATCCGCCGGAACCTGGTTAATCCCCAGAATGGTCAGACGGATAATCGGCGGCAGAGCAAAGATGATCGTCACCACCACGCCCGGCACGTTACCGATACCAAATAGCATGACGATTGGCACCAGATAAACAAACGCTGGCGTGGTCTGCATGGCATCAAGCAGTGGACGAATAATTTTCGCCGCTCGCGGACTTCTCGCCAGCCAGATCCCCAGCGGCAAACCAATGACGATACAGAACAGCAGGGCGGTTAACACCAGCGCCAGGGTAACCATGGCCTGCGACCAGGCACCGATTGCGCCGATGGCAATCAGCGAAACCAGCGTCGCCACGCCCATTCCGACCCCGGAAATCTGCCAGGCGATGAGAGCGAAAACGATAATCGCCACCGGTGCGGGCATACCCAGCAGCAATTGCTGGAAACCGTTGAGAATGTAATCAACCGGAACGCGCACGCCCTGGAAGACGGGACGGAAATGGGTAACAACCCAGTCGATCCCTTCAGTGACCCAACTGTCGAGCGGGATCAGCGTTTTATGGAACGGATCGAGAATATTAAAATGCTCGACGTTTGGCGCAGGCGTACTGGTCAGCCAGTCAGCACCACCGCCGTCAGTCGGTGCAGTCGCCGGTGTACCCCAGGCGTCTGCGGATTGCACGGCACTGTCCGCCGCTGGCGTGGTATCCCACGGATTATTTTGATCAGCCATTATTTACCCCCTCACGATCTAAAGCGCGCAGCAGCATTCCTTTCGAAATGATGCCGACATACTGTTGGTCCTCGTCGACCACGGGCACCGCACAGGGTGCCTGTCCGACATGAGAGAGCAACTCGCTAAGAGGCGTTTGTGCATCGACTGCTAACGGCGCATCAATCAGCGCCGCATCAAGACCTTGCTGCTGCGTTAACGCGGTTTTAAGCGAATCGATGGAAACTGCGCCGACAAACTTATTACCGCGTTCGATAACGTAGCCATATTCGCGATCTTCATCCTGCAATAATTTCAGTGCCGAACGTGGGCCGAAGCCAGGGGTTTTACGAATTAAGCCATTCGGTGTCCGGCGGGCAATATCTTTCGCACTGAATACCTGACTAATATCAACGCCACGGAAGAAGGTACGGACATAATCATTCGCCGGATTATTGAGAATTTCATCCGGTGTGCCGACCTGTACCACTTCACCATTTTGCATAATGGCAATTCGGTCGCCAATACGCATAGCCTCATCGAGATCGTGGGAAATAAAGACAATGGTGCGCTGATGTTTCGCCTGTAATTTTACCAGCTCATCCTGCATCTCGGTGCGAATTAATGGATCGAGCGCCGAGAAGGCTTCGTCCATTAATAATATATCCGGATTAATCGCTAACGCGCGGGCTAATCCCACACGTTGACGCATCCCGCCAGAGAGTTCATCCGGGTAGCTGTGGGCATAATTTTCCAGCCCGACCTGACGCAGTGCATCAAGGGCTTTTTCCCGGCGTTCTTCGGCATTAATTCCGGCCAATTCCATACCGAACGCAGTATTGTCCAGCACGGTCATATGCGGCATTAAGGCAAAGGACTGGAAGACCATCGCAATCTTTTTTCTGCGCACCTCACGGAGTTCGGCATCGGATATTTTGGCAATATCCACACCATCAATCAGCACTTGCCCGCGGGTGGGTTCAATCAGGCGATTGAGAAGGCGTACCATTGTGGATTTACCCGAGCCGGATAATCCCATGATGACAAATATCTCGCCTTCTTCAATGGCCAGACTGGCGTCTTTTACGCCAAGCGATAGCCCAGTTTTTTCCAGAATTTGTTCTTTCGAAAGTCCTTGTTCGATATATTTGAACGCTCGCTGTGGATGCTCGCCAAATATTTTATAAAGATTTTTAATTTCTAATTTAATTGCCATGCAATAGAAAGATTCCTTTATTTGTTTATGTCGATATATTACCCAATGGAAATAGTCACTTTTTTCTACCCTAACATACTGAGAATCTGAGGCAACCCCTGAGGGCAAATGTGGCATGAATATTGATGCGAGCAAATCGCCGGAATTTCCCGTGATATAAGGGCTGAGAGCAAATCGAGAAAAGTTGATATTTTTTGTCATAGATAGCGAAAAAACGCCTGAATATTGTAGTTTCAGGCGAATAATGCAACAGAGTATCAGTGTAGATCACTACAGAATATTTGCGTGATAAAAAGCTATTTGGCGGGAATTATTTCCCTGCTGCGGGTAGTGATATTTTTGAAAATAACACCCTCAGAAATTCCAGTCTTCATCTTCTGTTTCAACCGCTTTCCCCATCACATAAGAGGAGCCTGAACCGGAAAAGAAATCGTGATTTTCATCGGCATTCGGCGAAAGCGCGGCGAGGATTGCCGGATTCACTTCCGCCATTTCTGCGGGAAATAACGGTTCGTAGTCCAGATTCATCAAAGCCTTATTGGCGTTGTAACAGAGAAACGCTTTCACATCGTCAGCCCACGGGGTTTCGGCGTACAGCTCATCGGTGTATTGCAACTCGTTGTCGTAGAGTTCCAGCAACAAATCGAAGGCGAAACTCTTCAACTCTTCACGTTGTCCCAGAGATATCTTTTCCATGTTTTTCTGATATTTATAGCCTATGTAGTAACCGTGGACTGCTTCATCGCGGATAATCAGACGGATCAGATCTGCTGTATTGGTCAGCTTTCCGCGGCTGGAAAAATACATCGGCAGCCAGAAACCGGAATAGAACAAAAAAGATTCAAGAAACACACTGGCGATTTTCTTTTTCAGCGGATCATCACCGCGATAATGTTGCTGAATAATCTGAGCTTTTCGCTGCAACGGTGCGTTTTCTTCACTCCATGCGTAGGCGGCATCGACATCTTTGGTCTGACACAGCGTCGAGAAAATCGAACTGTAAGAGCGGGCATGAACCGCTTCCATAAAGCTGATATTCGATAATACCGCTTCTTCATGAGGCGTGAGTGCATCGGGCATCAGCGAAGGCGCGCCGATAACATTTTGCAGCGTGTCGAGCAGCGTCAGGCCAGTAAAAACGCGCATCGTCAGTTGTTGTTCTACGACAGTTAATGTCTGCCAGGCAGGAATATCGTTCGACAGCGGCACCTTTTCTGGTAGCCAGAAATTGCTGGTCAGGCGATTCCACACCTCCAGATCTTTATCGTCAGATATCTTGTTCCAGTTGATGGCGCTGATACGTGAGAGTTTCATAGATATTCCTTAAAGTGCACAGGAGACGCAGCCTTCAATTTCAGTGCCTTCCAGCGCCATCTGACGCAGGCGAATGTAATAGAGCGTTTTGATACCTTTGCGCCAGGCGTAAATCTGCGCTTTGTTGATATCGCGAGTGGTGGCGGTATCGGGGAAAAACAGCGTCAGCGACAAACCCTGATCGACATGGCGAGTCGCTTCCGCGTAGGTGTCGATGATCTTTTCTGCGCCGATTTCGTAAGCATCCTGATACAGCGCCAGATTCTCGTTAGTCATAAACGGGGCAGGGTAGTAAACGCGTCCTGTTTTGCCCTCTTTGCGTATCTCTACTTTCGCCACAATCGGATGAATACTCGACGTAGCATGGTTGATATAAGAGATAGAACCGGTTGGCGGCACCGCCTGAAGATTCTGGTTATAAATGCCGTAGCGCATCACGTCGTCGCGCAGTTGCGCCCACATCTCACGGGTAGGTAACGTAATACCGCTACGGGCAAACAGTTCGCCAACTTTCGTCGTTTTCGGCTGCCAGTTCCCTTGCAGATATTGGCTGAAATATTCACTACTGGCATAGCGTGACTGTTTGAACCCGGCGAAGGTTTCACCGCGTTCGCGTGCCAGCAACATCGAGGTACGCAGTGCGTGCCAGGTGATGGTATAGAAATAGAGATTGGTGAAATCCAGTGCTTCCGGCGAACCATAAGCGATGCCTTCTCGCGCCAGATAACCGTGTAAATTCATCTGCCCCAGCCCGATGGCGTGTGAGGCGGCATTTCCGGCTTCGATGGACGGCACGCTGCGGATATGACTCATATCTGACACCGCCGTTAAACCGCGTACGGCAGTCTCTACCGTGCGGGCAAAGTTGGGGGAATCCATGGTGTGGGCAATATTCAACGAACCTAAATTGCAGGAAATATCATGGCCTGTACGGGCATAGTCGAGATTCTCGTCATACTCTGAGGCGCTGTTAACCTGCAAAATTTCTGAGCATAGATTACTCATATTTATGCGCCCGGCGATAGGGTTAGCACGGTTTACCGTGTCTTCATACATGATGTAGGGATAGCCGGACTCAAACTGGATTTCTGCCAGTCGCTGGAAGAAATCACGGGCGTTGAGGTATTTTTTGCGGATGCGTTCATCGGCAACCAGTTCGTCATAGTGTTCGCTAATGGCGATATCGGCAAACGGCTTGCCATAAACTCGCTCAACGTCATAGGGCGAAAACAGCGCCATCTGCGCATTCTCTTTGGCCAGATGGAAAGTGATATCCGGGATCACCACGCCAAGCGACAGTGTTTTAATGCGGATTTTTTCGTCGGCATTTTCCCGTTTCGTGTCGAGAAAACGCAGAATATCGGGATGATGAGCATGTAAATAGACTGCACCAGCCCCCTGACGAGCGCCGAGTTGGTTGGCATAGGAAAATGCGTCTTCCAGCATTTTCATCACCGGAATTACGCCAGAAGATTGATTTTCAATACGTTTAATTGGCGCGCCCGCTTCCCGCAGATTCGACAGCAAAAATGCTACGCCGCCGCCGCGTTTCGACAGTTGCAGTGCGGAATTTACCGCCCGGCCAATCGACTCCATATTGTCTTCAATACGCAGCAAAAAACAGGAAACCAGTTCGCCGCGCTGCTGCTTACCACAGTTGAGGAATGTCGGTGTTGCAGGCTGAAAGCGTCCTGACAGCATCTCATCGGTCAGTTGCAACGCCAGTGTTTCATCGCCTTGTGCCAGCGTTAGCGCCACCATCGTGACTCGATCGGCAAAATCTTCCAGATAACGCTTACCGTCGAATGTCTTCAACGTATAGCTGGTGTAAAACTTCCATGCCCCGAGGAATGTATGGAAACGAAAACCGCTGGTGTGTGCGTGGGCAAACAGCGTAATGACAAAGTCGCGAGAGTAGCGATTAAGAACGCTTTCATCATAGTAACCTTCGTTGACCAGCCAGTTCAGGCGCTGCTGCTGGCTACTGAAGGTCACACTGTTCGGACGCACATGCGTCGCCATAAAGGCGTCAACGGCCTGGCGGTCTTTATCGAACTGAATGCGACCTGCGCTATCGTAGAGGTTAAGCATCGCATTCAGCGCGTGGTAATCCATCGTTTCCTGCGTCAGGCATTCTGCGGTTGTCGTTGCCAAAATTCGGTTACTCCTTTACGAACGTTTTCGATATCGCTTTGCGTACCCATGAGTTCAAAACGGTACAGCCACGGCACGCCGCATTTCTGAGCAATCACATCTCCGGCACGGCCATACGCCTCACCAAAGTTGCGATTACCCGAAGCAATAACGCCGCGAAGCAACGCCCGGTTGTGCTCGTCGTTTAAAAAGCGAATTACCTGTCGTGGCACCGCGCCAGCCGTACCGCCGCCGCCGTAAGAGGGCACGATCAGGATGTAAGGCTCGTCTACCTGAATCCGTTCCCGCTCATTGAGCGGGATGCGCACCGCGGGCAGACCTAAACGTTCGATAAAACGCTGCGTATTTTCGGAGCTGCTGGAGAAGTAGACGAGCTGGCTCATGCACTGGCCGCGTGTGGCGCTGGATGCAGACGGTTAATCATGTCCGGACGGAAACCAGACCAGCTAAGATCGCCAGCAATCACTACCGGCAACTGACGAAAGCCCTGAGCACGCAACGCTTCCGCTGCTTCAGGAACGCGATCGACATTAATCATTTCAAAATCAAAGCCCCGGTTTTCCATCGCCCGTTTGGTGGCGTGGCACTGAACGCAATCGTTACGAGTGTAAATAGTAATGCGCATGATTCGTATTTCCGTTTAAAATGAAGATACGGCGCGATGATACGCGTCGGGTTGTCTCTCTGTTGATACAGAGATACTAGATGTAGTTGAAAAAAGATTCAACCACACAATATATAGCAAATAGTGGTCGAAATTACCCTGGATATGAGCGTGACGGGGTAGGGGGATTTTTGTGATTCACCAGGCAAAAAGAAACCCCGAAGACAGGCTTCGGGGTCAAAGACGCGTATTTATTATCATTTTTGCACTACGATTTGCGCATGCTTAACAGTGCGCCGATAAAAATACCTACCGCAGCTGCTGTACCCACGCTACACCAGGGTCTTTCACGAACAAAAGAATCCGCGCAGCCAACGGCATCGCGCGCGGCTTGCTGGACGCGAGTACGACCATGCATTCGCGCCCTGGTTTCTTTCAGCAACGCCTGAGCTTTACTGCGTGCGGCTTCAGCTTCCCCTTTGGCGTCGCTGCCCCAGGACTTCAATACAGATTCGAGGCTGTCAGCTAATTGATTGACATCATTCTGGATATCCTGCACGCCATCATCAACGTCGTTGCGGTTCGGTCGGTTAAACATATGATCCCCCATTAGAATTCGATGTAATTTTCAGTGTAGACCATAATTTTCTTAACTGAGGTTCATCGCGGCTTTATGGACTTTTCTGAAAGCGTTGTGAATGCGCAATCAGGTAAGGTAGGCCCGCGGTTGATAATAACGAGGATCAAATATGTATTTACGACCAGACGAGGTGGCGCGCGTACTTGAAAAAGTCGGTTTTACTGTCGATGTGGTAACCCAGAAAGCGTATGGTTACCGCCGTGGGGAAAATTATGTCTATGTTAATCGCGAAGCGCGAATGGGACGTACCGCTCTGGTAATTCATCCAACATTAAAAGAACGCAGTTCAACACTGGCTGAACCCGCTTCCGATATTAAAACTTGCGATCATTACCAGCAATTTCCGCTCTATTTAGCAGGCGAGCGACACGAGCATTACGGTATCCCGCATGGCTTCAGTTCGCGTGTTGCGCTTGAACGTTATTTGAATGGTTTATTTGGCGAAGCCAGTTAAAGACGCGACTGGCGATGCCAGTCGCGAAAAGAAGAGTCAGGCTTTTACCTGCTGGTAACGGCTGACTTTAAACAGTCGGCGGCAATAATCGAGGAAGTAGCCATAAACCGCCCCCATCAACATCGAAACAACGATGTTTGAACTGACCGCCGCCATAATCTGATGCCAGTCTGCGCCCACCACTAACAAGATCGCCACATACACCGGTGACTGGAACGTCACATAAGCCAGGATATCAGCCAGATTTTTTATCCAGCCCGACGGGCTAACTTTGCGTGCCGCGCGCATAAACAGATCGCGGTACATACCGTATGGCCATGCAATTAAGATGTTCACCGGAATCGCTACCAATCTGGAATAAAAAGACTGTTCGAAGCTCATTCCGGAGAGGAAAACTTCAATACACATGTTCACGACAGAACAGTAAACAACCATCGCGAACGTATCTGCAACTGCATGACGCAAGCGTGACTGCGGTGAGAACATGCTAATGCTCCTTAATAAAAGCGTAATGGGATGTTAATGGAGATGAAAGCAGTGGATCTCATTGCCATCTGCATTTTCGCATAGCGTATATCGCTGGCTATGACTATTCAATTAGTGAAAAATTTTTATTTAGTCAGTTTTTGTAGATAAAATATTCCGTAACGGCTCGTTTTTTGTACATTGTGGATTTTTACATGCCGATATAATTTATTTTCAATTAAATCAATTAGATATGACCTTGCCTTTAATTTCACTAATGAAAGTTTGGGGGTGAGGTAACGCTATAAGCGTAGAGAATTCGGTGTATGTCGTGACCGTGTCATTTACAGCATTTTTTATGCCAGAAAATGTACATTAACAGCAGAAAGCACCAGTGAGGGGTGTTTTCTTTTATTCTGTTATATTGCATTTTTATTCACTTCGGTTTTGTCAGGCTTGCGGAATTAGCGAGCAGAGAGCGCCACTCTGTTCACCAATAATCTAAATTACTCATCAAAATGGCTAATATATAATCTTGAAATTATTCTGAGAGTTTCAGAAAATAACAGCTGAAATAATCTCGCGCAGGACTGTAAATAGATTAAATTTTGTGGAAATATAATAAGTGATCGCTTACACTACGCGACGAAATACTTTTTTGTTTTGGCGTTAAAAGGTTTTCTTTATTATGTCCGTAATGTTACAAAGTTTAAATAACATTCGCACCCTCCGTGCGATGGCTCGCGAATTCTCCATTGACGTTCTTGAAGAAATGCTCGAAAAATTCAGGGTTGTCACTAAAGAAAGACGTGAAGAAGAAGAACAGCAGCAGCGTGAACTGGCTGAGCGTCAGGAAAAAATTAGCACCTGGCTGGAGCTGATGAAAGCTGACGGAATTAACCCGGAAGAGTTATTGGGTAATAGCTCTGCTGCTGCACCACGTGCTGGTAAAAAACGCCAGCCGCGTCCGGCGAAATATAAATTCACTGATGTTAACGGTGAAACTAAAACCTGGACCGGTCAGGGCCGTACACCGAAGCCAATTGCTCAGGCGCTGGCAGAAGGTAAATCTCTCGACGATTTCCTGATCTAATTACTGAGGCCGGATGTCGCTGCTAGGGCGCGTCCGGCGTCGCTTCTCAAGCTCGTTGGTTCCACGGCATCTTATCTAACAACCTTGCCATTCCACAAAAACCGCTGATTCCTGCAATCAGTAACCCGGCACCAACAAAGCCACTTAATAAGAAGAAACCGCTATTTACGGTATAACCCAGTACAACGCCGATTAATATTAAACCACCCGCAGCGATCTGCACCTGGCGCATTAACGGCAAGGGTTGAGATTTATTTACCGCTACTGGCAATCCAGCTCTTTTCCAGCCATCAATCCCATCTTCGAGTAAAAATATTTCTGCGGGGGCGGCAATCGCTGCTAATTTATCGGCGTTATTACTGGTGCGTTTACCTGCCTGGCAGTGGAATATAATTTGCTCGCGACGTAATTTAGGTGGAAGACCTGACTGTTCCAGCACGGATAATGGAGCCAGATCTGCTTCAGGAATATGTTCACGAAGATATTCATCAGCGTCACGAATATCGATTAACTTTGCGCCGCGTGCGATTAATTCTTGTGCATCATGCGGCGAAATGGTTGTCAAAGCCATAGTGACTCCTTACGGACAATAGACATTTTTCAGGGTGGCGATAATGGCATTTACCGCCTCATTTTTAATGGAATATAGAATGCGTTGGGCATCCCGTTGGCTGTCGATAAGCCCTTCGTCCCGCATACGAGCGAGATGCTGTGATGTCGCAGAGGCACTCAGTCCGGTAATGCGCGTCAGCTCTCCCGCGCTGGTGCCGGGGGAACCGCTAAGCATGCACAGAATCAGCAATCGTTTAGGATGGCTCATTGCTTTCAATAAGGCCGCTGCCTGTTCGGCACTGGCCTGTAATTGCGCGAGTTCAGTCATATTTATTTAAGTATTTTCTAAATTAAGTAAACTCTAAACTAAAAATGCAACATATACCAGCCTCAGCAGCGTAAATGAGAGTAAAAGCGTAAGCTGAAACTGGCAGGCTCCGCTAAAATTACTACGCTTAAGAGATAAAATCTCTTTTTAAACAATGAGTAATTTTCTTATAGGGAGTACATATGGGTTTCTGGAGAATCGTCATCACCATCATTCTGCCGCCTCTCGGCGTGCTGCTCGGTAAAGGGTTCGGTTGGGCGTTCATTATTAATATTCTGCTGACACTGCTTGGGTATATCCCCGGTTTGATTCACGCGTTCTGGGTGCAAACCCGCGATTAAACCTGTGCTCACCCCCGCGGCGTTAACGCGCCGCGTTCCTCTGCTACACTTTCTGAGTGTTTCCGTTAACGAATGAGGTAGCTATGGGTCTGTTCAATTTTGTGAAAGATGCCGGAGAAAAACTCTGGGACGCGGTTACAGGTCAGCACGATAAAGACGATCAGGCGAAGAAGGTGCAGGAGCATCTGAGCAAAACCGGTATACCTGATGCCGATAAAGTGAACATTCAAATTGCCGACGGCAAAGCGACGGTCACTGGTGACGGCCTGAGTCAGGAGGCGAAGGAGAAAATCCTTGTTGCGGTGGGGAATATTTCCGGTATTGCCAGTGTTGATGATCAGGTGAAAACTGCGACACCAGCCACTGCCAGCCAGTTTTATACCGTTAAGTCTGGCGACACTCTGAGTGCCATTTCCAAACAGGTCTACGGTAACGCTAATCTGTACAATAAAATCTTCGAAGCGAATAAACCGATGCTAAAAAGCCCGGATAAAATTTATCCGGGGCAAGTGTTGCGTATTCCGGAAGAGTAGTTAATTGCCAGCCATCGCCTGCTGGATAATGGGAATTGGCGTCAGTAAATGCTGGCGCATTAACTCACTGGCGCGCGCGGTATCTCGCGCCAGTACCGCCGCAGTCAGGGTCTGGTGCTGATCGTGTTTATCCTCCAGCATTTCTACCGAAAGCACCGTTCGCCGCAGCCAGATAAATCGATAGCGCGCCGCCAGATCAAACAACCGTTCACGCATTTGCAGCAAATAGTGAGAACCACAGCCCGCCACAATTGCTGTATGAAACGCCTGATGACGCAGATCCCACTCATCAAGCATTTTCTCGCTGGCGTCACAGGCCTCCAGCTTACTCAGCAGATGCGCTTTTGCGAGAACGTCTGCCTCCCATTCATCGCCACCGCGGGCAATCGCCAGACTGACCAGCATCGCTTCCATATTGGCGCGGGCGTCGAAAATATCGAGCAGCTCCTGCTCTGACATAGACGCCACCCGATACCCTTTTTGATTCACCACCGTGACCAGCCGTTCCGCCACCAGTTGCGAAAGAGCTTCCCGTAACGGCCCAACGCCAAGTGCATAACGCGATGTCAGCAAACTCATTCGTAATTTTTCATCCGGTTGAAAATTACCGAGAATAATATCGTTCTTCAGCCAGCGATAGCCATCCAGAGACGTAATGGTCATGGTGTGACTCCTGATCATTATCAGCGCGTATTATGAACGGGTGTTTTTTGCCACAATACCAGCTTTTTCCAGCGCGCCATAATCGGCACGGTACAGATAATCCCTATCGCTAATAAGCCGGTAGAGATCACTTCTAACTGTTGCGCCGGGCGGAATAACATCACCACCAACACAAAGGTAATAAAGCCGATGACCAGCCAGGTGAGCCAGGGATAAAGCCACATGCGCAAGCGAATTTCGCTTCCTTCTGCTCGCAGAATTTTGCGCATCCGCAACTGTGAAACGGCGATGACTAAATAAACCAGCAGGGCGATAGCGCCGGAGCTGTCTATCAGGAATTTAAACACTTTCGCAGGTGCGTAATAGTTCACCACCACCGTTAAAAATGCCGCTCCGGTGGAGAGTAACACCGCCACATACGGGGTTTTACTGCGGTTGATTTTGCCCATTAGCGCGGGCGCATCACCGCGACGGCTTAAGGAGTAGAGCATCCTTGACGCGGTATACAGCGCCGAGTTCAGACAGCTGGTTACGGAAAGTAATATCACGCAGTCCATGATTAATTTCGCATGGGGAATATTGAGCAATTCCAGAACCGAGCGATAAGAACCAACGGCTTTCAGCCCCGGCATATTCCACGGTATTAACGCCACTACGACAAAAATAGAGCACAAATAGAAGATAGAAATACGCCAGATAACCGAGTTGGTAGCGCGGACAATATGTTTTTCCGGCGTGTCGGATTCCGCGGCGGCAATGGTGACAATTTCTGCGCCCATAAACGAGAACATGGTGATCAACATCGCGCTTAATACCGCACCGAAGCCGTTGGGCATAAAGCCGCCGCTATCCCACAATCTTGAGATCCCGCTCACTTCGGCATAAGGGTAAAAACCGCTAATTGCGACTGCACCAAGGAAAATAAAGGCCAGGATAGCGATGACTTTGCACAGCGCCAGCCAGAACTCAAATTCGCCGTAGTTTTTAACGCTTAATAAATTACTGCCAGTTAAGGCGAGGGTAATGACGAGGGAAAATAACCAGATGGGAATGCCTGGAACCCACGAGTGCAGGATCATAGCGGCGATGTTGGCTTCCAGCGGGATAACCAGTACCCAAAACCACCAGTACAGCCAGCCGATGGTATAACCCGCCCAGCGGCCAATGGCTTTATCGGCATAGGTGGAAAACGAACCGGTATCGGGCGTGGCAACTGCCATTTCCGCCAACATCCGCATAATCATAACCACCAGTAATCCGGCGAACAGATAGGCCAGTAATACCGCCGGGCCCGCTTCGGCGATGGCGACGCTGGAACCGACAAACAGACTTGCGCCGATAACACCGGCAATAGACAACATGGTGACGTGGCGTGACTTCAGCCCGCCGCCTAACTCATGTGGTTGCGATGATTGCCCCATCCTGAATCCTCTCGAAAGTGTGTCACTTGGGAGAGCGCCCCGACATTTCCCGCGTCGGGTCACGCGTTTAATTGAGACGGTCAACAAAATCTTAAAAACGAAAGCGGGAGAGTTTTCTCCCTCTCCCTTAGGGAGAGGGCCGGGGTGAGGGTGTAGCCGCGTGATTACCCCTCACCCTAACCCTCTCCCCAGAGGAGCGAGGGGACAGTCCGCAGTCGTTTTTAACTTTGTCGATCGCCTCATCGTTATTATTTTTTACTGCATCGTTATCATTCCCTTAGCAACGTTTAACTCTTACAAACGGACATAGCTACTGCTTCGCCTCAGCAAAACACTGGCTGATGATCTCCAGACCCTGACGGATCTGAGCGTCTTCAATGGTGAGCGGTACAAGGATGCGCAGCACGTTGTAATACGGGCCGCAGGAGAGAAGAATCAGGCCCTTATCGCGGGCGCGTGCCACGATCTCGGCGGTGAGTTTTGCGTCCGGTTTGCTGTGATCGCCATCTTCAAACAGCTCGATGGCAATCATCGCTCCCAGCCCGCGTACGTCGCCGATCTCCGGGTGTTTTTCGGCTATCGCCAACAATCCGTCTTTTAGCTTCTGCCCCAGATCGTTGGCTTTTTGCAGCAGATTTTCCTGCTCAAACACCTTCAACACTTCCAGCGCCGCCACGCAGGCAATCGGGTTACCGGCATAGGTGCCGCCCAGACCGCCTGGAGCGACGGCATCCATCACTTCCGCGCGCCCGGTGACGCCCGCCAGCGGGAAGCCGCCCGCGATCGATTTCGCAAAGGTAGTGAGATCCGGCGCAACGCCCATCTGCTCCATCGCAAACAGCGTGCCGGTACGCCCTGCGCCGCTCTGCACTTCATCGGCAATCAGCATGATCCCGTGCTCGTCACACAGCGCGCGTAAACGCTGCATAAAGGCTGGCGACGCGGCGTAGAAACCGCCTTCGCCCTGAACCGGCTCAATCACGATGGCGGCGATATCTTCCGGCGCGGCATCATTTTTGAAGATCCGGTGGATGCTGGCGATAGCGTCATCCTCGCTTATGCCGTGCAGCGGGCAAGGATAAAGCGCGCGATAAACATGACCCGGCATCAGCCCCATGCCCGCAGAGTACGGATTCACCTTGCCGGTCAGCGCCAGCGTGTAATGCGTGCGCCCGTGATACGCGCCGCTAAAAGCGATGGTGCCGCTACGTTTGGTGGCGGCGCGGGCGATTTTTACCGCGTTTTCCACCGCTTCGGAACCGGTCGTAACCAGCAGCGTTTTCTTGGCGAAATCGCCCGGCACCTTCTGATTCATAATCTCGCACAGCTCCAGATACGGCTCGTAAGCCAGCACCTGGAAGCAGGTGTGCGACAGTTTTTTCAACTGCGCTTCCACCGCGGCCACCACCTTCGGATGCAGGTGCCCGGTATTGAGCACCGCAATCCCGCCCGCGAAATCAAGATACTCACGGCCTTCAACGTCCCACACCCGGCAGTTTTCCGCGCGGTCAGCGAAAATCGGGTGAATTTGCCCAACGCCACGGGGAATCGCCTGACTGCGGCGCTGCATTAACTCTTTATTGCTGTTCATTCGCATTCTCCAGTTAAAGACCGATGCACATATATTTGATTTCTAAGTAATCTTCGATGCCATACTTCGAACCTTCACGACCCAGACCCGAGGCTTTGATGCCGCCGAACGGGGCCACTTCATTGGAAATAATGCCGGTATTGATGCCGACGATGCCGTACTCCAGCGCTTCGCCCACGCGGAAGACGCGGCTTAAATCACGGGCGTAGAAATAGGCGGCAAGGCCAAACTCGGTGTCATTGGCTTGCGCAATCACATCGGCTTCATCTTTAAAGCGGAACAGCGGGGCGAGGGGGCCGAACGTCTCTTCTTTCGACACTTTGGCGTTGGCCGGCACGTCCATCAGAATGGTCGGCTGGAAGAAGTTGCCGCCGCGTTCATCCGCTTTACCGCCGCAAACCACACGCGCACCTTTCTCCAGCGCATCGGCAATATGCTCTTCCACTTTTGCTACCGCTTTTTCATCGATCAGCGGCCCGATGGTGACGCCTTTATCCAGCCCGTCGCCGATGTGCAGTTTGCTCACCGCCTGCTGCAATTTTTCGGCAAAGCGGTCATACACGCCGTCCTGCACGTATAAACGGTTGGCGCAGACGCAGGTTTGCCCGGCGTTGCGGAATTTCGAGGCCAGCGCGCCTTCCACGGCTTTATCGAGATCGGCATCGTCAAAGACGATAAACGGCGCGTTGCCGCCCAGCTCCAGCGACACTTTTTTGATGTCTTTCGCGCACTGTTCCATTAACTGGCGGCCAATTTCGGTCGAGCCGGTAAACGACAGTTTGCGTACCAGCGGGTTGCTGGTCAGTTCATTACCCACCGCGCCCGCCGAACCGGTGACCACGTTAAACACGCCAGCCGGAATGCCCGCGCGGATCGCCAGCTCTGCCAGCGCCAGCGCAGAGAACGGCGTCTGACTGGCGGGCTTCAGCACCATGGTGCAACCTGCCGCCAGCGCCGGACCGGCTTTACGGGTAATCATCGCCGCCGGAAAGTTCCACGGCGTGATAGCAGCAGTGACGCCAATCGGCTGCTTGATAACAATCAGGCGTTTATCGGCCTGATGACCGGGAATGGTGTCGCCATAAATACGTTTGCCTTCTTCAGCAAACCACTCAATAAAGGAGGCGGCGTAGCTGATTTCGCCTTTCGCTTCAGCCAGCGGTTTACCCTGTTCGAGGGTCATCAGGCGCGCTAAATCGTCCTGATGCTCCATCATCAAATTGAACCAGTTGCGCAGAATGGTGGCGCGTTCTTTGGCGGTGAGCGCGCGCCAGGCGGGCAGGGCGCGGTTGGCGGCGTCGATAGCCGCGCGGGTTTCATCAGCGCCCATTTTGGGTACGCTACCCAGCTTGTCGCCGTTCGCCGGATTGGTGACGTCGATGACCTCGCCATTGTTGGCGTCCAGCCATTCCCCGTTAATCAATGCCTGCTGGCGGAATAAGTTACTGGCGTTAAGTTTCATTGTTACGTCCTGTTTTCAAAGGTTATTGATTAAATGCGGCGTGTAAGGCATCCACACTACGTGCCGCACGCAGCGTGCGTCCGGGGTTACTCTGGCTTGCCAACAGCGTTTGTACCTTGCTGACAATATGCGCACCAATAGGAATTGCTGATGTCGCTGCCGGGGAGGGCGCATTGCAGGTGTGGATCGTGCGTGGGGTGGTGACAAACAGAAAATCGTCAATCAGCTTGCCGTCCGGCGATACTGCCTGCGCCCGCACACCGGCGGGCCAGGGCTGGAGATCGCTTAACGAAAGCCGGGGACAATACTTTTGCACCAGGCGCAGATAGCCGCTTTTGCACAGCGAGTTTTTCATCTCGCCCAGTCCTGAGCGTAGATGGTTTTGCAGCACCCGGCGAATCCCCGACGAGCCCAAAATCTCCAGCGTGTCGCTAAATGAGAAGTCGCGCTTGCGATAGCCTTCGCGTTTGAAAGCCAGCACCGCGTTTGGCCCGACGGTGACGCTGCCATCGATCATTCGGGTGAGATGCACGCCCAAAAACGGCATTGCCGGGTCGGGAATGGGGTAAATCAGATGGTTAACAATCTGGTTATGCTCCGGCGCCAGGCGGAAATACTCGCCGCGGAACGGGCAGATGATAAAGCCCGGTTCGAGGCCGAGCATTTTCACCAGCCGGTCAGCCATCAGCCCGGAACAGCTAATCAGCGTCGATGCTTCATAGTCGCCGCCCTGACGGGTACGTATCACCACGCCGCTTTTATGCTCACTAAGGCCGCTGACTTCGGCGTTATAGATAATCTCGCCGCCTCTGGCCTGGAAAATTTTTGCCATCGCCGCCGTTACTTCGCGGTAGCTGACAATGCCGCTGGACGGCACAAAAATGCCGCCGAGCCCGGTGATATTCGGTTCGCGCTCGCGCAGTTCCTCGGCGTTTAACCACTCGCGCTCGATACCGTTCGCCGCCGTGCGTTCCCACAACGCGCGCATCCGTTCCATTTCGAGATCGGACGTGGCGACCAGCATCTTGCCGCAGTTGTCATAGCGAATGTCGTTTTGATCGCAAAAGGCTTTGGTGGCGCGGTTTCCCGCCAGGCAAAACTGCGCCTTCAGGCTGCCGGGCGTGTAATAGACCCCGGCATGGATCACGCCGCTGTTGTGGCCCGTCTGGTGACAGGCCGGGCCGGACTCTTTTTCCAGCAACGCAATGCGGGCATCCGGATAAACATCAATCAGTTGCATGGCGGTCGACATGCCGATGATGCCGCCGCCAATAATCACAAAATCATACATCCGCTCAATTCCTTTGCGCTTACTGATGCGTCTGGTAGTGGTGAGTGGCGTAAGCGAAATAGCCACGCTGACGCATCAGTTCACGGCGCAGATCCGGGTGCGGAGTAAAGCGGTCGCGACCGTGCAGCCAGAACAGGTTGTTTATCAACAGGAATTTGCCAACGGGAACGGGTACAGAAAGAATGCCTTTGCTGGTTTCAATGGCATCGGAAAGCTCGCTCAACCACACGCCTTCTTCAAAATCTTTTGGCTGGACGAACTGGTCGATATAGCGCATCACCGGGCGACCCTGTTGATCAACGTCGAACACTGGATGGAAAACATCTTTGCTGACGTTTTTGCTCGGCGGCGCGGCAAAGCGCATCGGGCGACGCGCCAGTGGATGGCGGAAATAGTGGTCCAGATGTTCCCAGTCATCGAGATGCAGCAGCAACGAATTTCCACCCTGCATGTTTTGCTCATCGATTTTCATCATCAGCACGTAATCGGTGATCTCTTCGACATACGTGCCGTCGTTGTGCAGTTCCATCACGCGGTGCGGCTGACGCAGATAGCTGTCTGAGTTATCGACATTTTTCACCACGAAACGCGCGTAATACTGACCGCTCATCGCATCGAAATTTGAGCGACCAATCAGATGCGCTACCGCCGTTGCCAGCTTCACCATCTCATCTGCCTGCGCCACATCATCGATACCCACCGCATTGATCAACAGCGCACCTTCAGCACGGTTTAGCAGGGTCTTCAACAGCAATGGTTGCAGCTGATTCGCACACAGATCGTCAAGAATTTTGCCTACCCGAAAACGCAGAAACGATTTGTACTCCAGCGCCTGCACGGGCCATTCGGCAACCTGTTCGAGAAACTGTTTGGTCGTCTGTTCGGTGAAGGTGAGTTCCAGCAGACGCGGGGATTGCGCCGACGGGATGAGAGTGAATCCGCTATAGTCCTGGCCTGAATCGACAGCGTTATTGTGTACGGCGGTCAGTGCATTCATCAGAAGCGATCCTCTTATGAGATGTAGGGTGACATGGCGATGCTCATTTCGTAGCCATAATCTAAAAATATCTACATTTCTGAAAAATGCGCACAAAAGCGACATATTGTTTTCTTATTGTGATCAAAAGCAACAAATTAGTAACATTTAACGTAGGGTATTAAGGCAAAGTGAGACAGGAAATGAATAACTAAAGCAACAGGTTAGGGGGAGTTAACATTAGAGAACAGATTATCTGGTCGATAAAAAACAGTAAATGGCTTCACTGCAAAATGACCGTTAGTAAACTAAACATATTATCTGCCCCGTTTTATCGGGGCAGATATAACATTAAATTATAAATAGAGATAGTTCGGCGGTTCTCCTGTTTTCCCTAAAAGAAGAGCGCTACGCCCAGGAATATTGATATTTAGAGTTCCGCCTCTAAGCGTAAATACTTTACCAGGGGGGATAATTTTTCGGGTATTATTAATAATAATGTTAACGCTATTACTCCCCATGTTTTTGTATATTCCAGGTTGCAATTTGTTAGGCCAGGTACCTTCAACTTCTTCGTTTCCTTTATTTATTATAACTAGTCCATCATGAGGAGAGTGATTAATGTTCACAGAATCCCCACGACTAAAGGCCAGAACGTTTTTAGTTGCAGATACACCCTCAAATGCGCTCCATATTCCTGCTTTATCTATATATAATGCGTGGAATTCATTGTAGAGCTGCTGATAGGTAGAGCAACCTTTATTAAGCTACGCCTCACCGCCGACACGCGTGGACCCATCATAATTTTTAATTTCAGTCGTTGATTTTAATACTTGGCCATCCCAGTAAACTAAAGGCCTGCTGAACGGCAGAGCGGCTATATATGCCATTGCTAATTGTTCATCTTGTTGATGGTTAAATAGAAAGTCATTGAAAAGATTACCATTGTTAGGAAAATCGTGGTTAATGTTAATCAATATCCGTCTTTCTGATGGGATACTTGAGATTGTGGAACCCGGTTTTGATGCAAGGGTTTGAAGATCTCCACCAAATGAAAAGGCTTTTATCGTTTTCATGAGCAATGAAAAATCAATGGCGCTTAAATCATCTCTTTCATAAAGCAGTGATGACATTTGTTGTTCATCCAACTGACAAGTTACCAGATATTCCATGTAATTCATAACGGCTTTTTTATGATATTTTGGGTTAAATAAGTTAGTATTGTGTAACCGCTCATTATAATTTTTAAGCGGTGGGGTTATTGATCTTTCTATTTGTTCATGTTTTGAGTGTTTTGCCGCATCATAACGTAAACCTCGTACGCCATATTTTCGCATTTCACGAACGTATTGATTTTGCAACATAATAACCTGGTCACTTTTGGGTGTTGTTTTAGGCATTCCATTTAAACGCTTTTCTTTTAATGCATGGAGGTTTTCCCATTCATCCTTAGAGATGTTATCTTTACTTGCTTCGAAGTCTTTTGCAGTGAGATGTATATCTTCTGGATGGATTTGTTTACGTTCTTTTGTTACTGGATCTTTAATGAATGGAATCAAAACCTGACCTTGCCAATAGCCAGGGATACCACCTTCTATATCTTTACTGATCTTCGCTCGTATATCAGCAGAGGGATAATCCAGGTCATTTTTACCACTACCCCCAATTCCCATAAAGTTAAAGGTATAATCAGGAATGATATCGATACCAAATTTTTTAGCATCTTTAACCAATGCAATAAAATCCTGCAAATCTCCCATTGGATTATGGATGGTACAAAGATCTTCGGGTTGATAAGCATGAAACCAGTAACCCTTTTCTTCTTCGGGAGTTTCTGGTCCGTCGGCGCGGAAAGTTGTCACTGGAGGGATTTGTATATACCCATAATGGCAACGTGCAAACTCAGACATATTTTCCCTGATTTGCTGGTAGGTGGCATTAAAAGCATGAAGAATCGCTTCGCCAGGTTTTTTAGGGGTGATGATTTCACATTGTGATTTCTGAACAGCAGTAAGAGATTTACGCTCAAGTGTTTGCCGTAGATGTTCTGGATTGATTAGTATTTTAAATGTTTCTTGCTGTTCGGAAGGTGACGTCACGTTAATATTATATACATCGGCTGCCAGCTCATAGTCAGGAATGTTAATAGCATATGCAATATACTCATCTTTTGGGGACGGTTTGTCAGATATAATGTGGGTGAAATGTTCAGCAGGACCATACTGATGAACACCGCTGTTATCACCTCTTTCAATCATTGTATCTCGTTGATAAACCCATGATTTTCCTTCTCCTATCCTGTCTGGCGCTGTAATGCTACGCTGTGCTGCTTTATTCAACTCTCGATAAGTTGTATCTGGAGAAAGGGAAATTTTATAATCGTTTTTTAACAGATCATTAATAACTTTTTCTGCGTGAAAAGTTGATATAATTTCTCTGTCTTTTAATCCTTGAGGGTAAACTCCACAAGAATTAATAATATTTGTTATACAGTTTAGATATTCTAATGTATTTAATTTGGAATTTAGATCCCCGTCAGTAATGTTCCATGATAACAATGTGGGGTTGTCGATAGGTAAATTTCTGGGTCCTGGTTTTATAGAAAACATAATAAAGTTCCTCTAATGGTAGAGTAATATGATGTATACGGAAAAATAAAAATGTTTAATTGTTGTGAAAGTAATTGCAAACAGATGTCCTACTTTTATCCAATATTTATATGGAAAAGGATAATGCTTAAATCTGTTTTATTAATTATCGATGTGGTCTGGAGAGGCAACTGTCAAAAATCGCTCATACGAAACTAATGATTAGCAGAATAAGATCTATGAAAGAATATATTGCTATATGAAGTTTATTTTTATGGAGTGAAAAGTAACAGATATCATAATGATGCGAAAACTCTTCAGCTAATGTAATAAAGTTATATTATTAGATACAAAATCATTACAAACTATCATTGAATCGATGATAACTATAGATAGTGCTAATTATTAACATTTGCTTGTTGACTGCGAGTATCGACTTTGCGAATGGAAGCGGTGTCGGGTTTTATGTCGAGTGTAATGACGAGCAAGGATGAATGAGAACGCATAAAAATCTGTTATTTACATCATATGATCATCATGTTTATTGCGTGGTTTATAAGTATTGTTATTGCACACTCAAGGCCCTTTAGCTCAGTGGTTAGAGCAGGCGACTCATAATCGCTTGGTCGCTGGTTCAAGTCCAGCAAGGGCCACCAAATCATTATTTACGTATCAGGAAGAGTTAAGGGTACAAGGGGTACTCGATGGCGGTCTATATTTCATGACTAACGCCATTTCAAGGAAGAAGTGCGGTGGGTGGTTTCGAATGAGGGCTGGTGTTTTGGTACGTGGCACGCCACTGCAATGTATTTATCCATCAGTACTCATTCAAAAGTACCTGGAAAAAATGCCTGCTATGCCAAGCGGGCAAATTGCTTACATGTGGAATTAAGTAATTAACGATAAAGCCAGAGTATTATCATTTATCATGCCTCTTCATTTAATCAGGTTAATTACTCAAATCACTGAACTATTCTCTGTTCGCTCACTGATGATAAGTGAGTGTCACAACCACGATTTGTATGCGGGCCAATGCCGTAGAGTAAGGATGAAATGTCTCTGCCACGCCTTAAACATCTACTACTGACCAGAATACCCGTCGCAGGCAGATGAGTCTTGTGAGCGTTACAGGAGTCTGGCTTTGCTCATTAATCAACGCTATTTAGATATAAATTTCTAACACTCGAAAAACGAATTTCACTAATAAGTCATAACGGGTGATTTTTATCATACAGAGAAATAACCTTTTGTTTATTAAATTTAACATTCTTGTGCTTATTTAATTAAAAGTTCCATGCGTAGCATGTGAAACAGTTAATGTCAGCAAATGTCTCAAATGAGCGATTTTTTATAGTGACAAACAGTAATAACGTTAAAAATAGCCATGAAGACATTAACTGAGGAATAGACAATGTTAGTTAGTAAAAACAACGAATTTAACACTAGCTCATTTATAGATAGTGGAAATTGTAATGAAAGAAAATCTTCTGAATCCATGGAGCTACTAGCTTATAGTATTATAAATTTAATTTGTAAGAAAGCTGCCTCAGGGATGTATCGCGGTGCTCTTGAAACTTTACAAAAAATGATGTCTGAATGTATATATCATGAAGGCAACGCCTTTGTCATTATGGGAGTTGGAGAACAATTAAAACGTATTAAATATGAAGTTGGTGAAAATAACTTAAAGGTATTCAACGTACACTTTAATAATAATCACGAGTTAGTTAGTTCTGGTGAGCCTGACGTAATATGTTTAAGCAAGCAGGTCTGGGAAAATCTTCTCATTAAACTAAAGCTGGAAAACAATGAAAATGTGTTTTCTGAAACTAAAAAATTATCGAATAAAAATAATGACGATCAGTTTTTTGAATGCGCTAAAAGAAATGAACAGAACCTTTTCGATAATATAAGAAAAAGTGATTTTCATGTTGGTTTACTTAAGCCAAGTAGTACGCGTAGTGTTATTTTAGAAACGCCGCCAAATGTCTGTATGGAATCACGTAATTCATATGAAAAAAAATAGATGAGATTTCATCTTTGTCAGAGTCAAAGGAACACCCCATAGATATTCAAGAAAAAAAAGATGCGTTTGTGAATGAGTTCAAGGGGATATTATTTGATAAAAATGGAAGGTCTTCAGAGTTTCTACTTAATTTTTATGAATGTTGCTATGAGTTTTTACCAAGAGCGCAGCCTCAGGATAAAATCGAAAGCTATAATTCAGCACTGCAAGCTTTCTCCATCTTTTGTTCATCTACGTTGATACATAATAATATAGGCTTTGATTTCAAATTATTTCCAGAAGTCAAACTGTGTGGGGAAAATCTTGAAACGGTATTCAAATATAAAAATGGCGATGATGTCCGGGAGATAGCCAAAATTAACATTACTCTCCAAAAAGAAGAGGATGGTTTATATAATTTAGGTGGATTGGATTTTAAGGGATGCTTCTTTTCTGGACAGAACTTCAGTAACTATGATATTCAATATGTGAACTGGGGAACGTCATTGTTTGATCTTGATACTCCGTGTATTTTTAATGCGCCTGCTTACAACAAGAGTAATGAAAAATCATTAAAACCTGTGAGCGAAAACGGTTTAAGTGGAGTCTTGACTGATCGTAATAATAAAATAAAACTCATCACGGGCGTGGCACCATTCGATGATATTTTATTTATGGATGATGACTTTGATGATAGTTCCTCTGAGGATGATCCCGTTGAGAATAGTCCTGTTGTGACTAGTCCCGTTGTATCAAGTTCTAAAAGCAGTTTTCAATGATTAATAAATGGCTATTTTTACAAAGAGATAATAACGTAGATTGAAACAATATGTATTATTGATTGATTAAACGGGATTATTTTTTACACTACAACCATTTTGCTGCCACTATCAAAGAAAAAGGGGCTACGCTTTCACGTAACCCCTTGATTTATTTGTTGAGCTGGCGGTGTCTGAATTGGTGCTGTAATTGGTTGAAATATTTATTCTAATGTCTGGTTCAACTTTCCTTAGCTGCCTGAAAGTTTTTTTGATCTTACCCATCAATAATAGGGTTACGGTACACCACGCCTGACTGATGAACTGCGTGCTCAGGGTTACCTCTTCAACGTAAAACCGTGGCAGGAGGTCCGGACTGAAAAAACTGCTCAGGACATTATCGGCGGTGGACGCACGGGTAGTCTGTAAACCGAACCGACTGGGGCGCAGTATGTGGCATCTTGTCGTGCTGTTGGAGGAGCTGTGCAAACGTGGTATTAACTTTCGTGCTCTGGCCCAATCTATATTTGCCCAACAATGGGGGGACGAATGCTGTAAAAGTAAAAGAATCTGCGATCTCAAAGTTATTGTGTTATTTTTATGTGAGCAGAAGATATTCATCAGAAACGATTATGTAAATCATTTTATTTTGCCGACGGCCTGATTGTCGAAAGAAAAGAATACCCCCGTATTCCCTGAATAGATTGACTTTTTTATCCAACCATACTTCAGCGCACTGCGTTTAAAAAATGCTTCTTTCTTATGTGGAATATCATCATTTCATCATGATGTCTTTGATGAGCGGTGAACACAATACACTTGCGCTGTCTCTTCAGGATGAATCCCCTGGTCTGGTGCCTGTGGGCTGATGTTGCAGCAGAGCTAAGGTCGCTTAAACGCTACTCAGTATTCACTTTTCAGAGGATGAAATTTATGAACAGGACCAGTCCCCATTATTGTCGCCGCTCAGTACTTTCCTTATTGATATCTGCCTTGATATATGCCCCGCCTGGGATGACGGCCTTCACTCCTGATGTTATTGGTGTGGTAAACGATGAGACTGTAGATGGCAGCCAAAGAGTAGATGAACGAGGTACAACAAATAACACTCATATTATCAACCATGGCCAGCAGAATGTTCATGGCGGGGTATCTAATGGAAGTCTTATTGAATCGGGTGGATATCAAGATGTAGGAAGTCATAACAATTTTGTGGGGCAGGCTAATAATACAACCATTAACGGAGGAAGACAGACAATTCATGACGGGGGCATTTCCACCGGTACGATAATCGACAGTGGCAATCAGGACGTTTATACAGGTGGTATCAGCAATGGAACGACAATTAAGGGTGGTAATTCACACATAAGTGGGGGGACTGCGAATGGAACCATCATTGATGGTGGAGGGCAGAAAGTAACAACTCAGGGGCATGTTGATGGTACAACGATAAATAAGTCCGGTTATCAGGACATCACGCAAGGAAGTATTGCAACGAACACAATCATAAATGGTGGACGACAGTATGTTGAACAGAGCACAGTAGGAACAACCACCATTAAAAATGGCGGTGAGCAAAGAGTATATGAAAGCCATGCGCTGGACACGACGATTGAAGGTGGAACTCAGTCTCTGAATAATAAGTCAACGGCAAAAAATACTCAGATCTATTCTGGTGGTACGCAAATTGTTGATTACACCAGCTCCTCGGATGTTATTGAAGTTTATTCCGGTGGCGTGCTTGATGTTAGTGGTGGTACGGCAACAAATGTTACCCAGCACGATGGTGCAATTTTAAAAACAAACACTAACGGTACGACGGTGAGCGGTACGAATAGTGAAGGTGCATTCTCCATCCACAATCACGTGGCAGACAATGTGTTGCTGGAAAACGGTGGTCATTTAGACATAAACGCATATGGTTCGGCAAACAAGACGATTATTAAAGATAAAGGAACAATGTCAGTTTTAACGAATGCTAAAGCTGATGCGACCCGAATAGATAACGGCGGGGTAATGGATGTTACCGGAAACGCGACCAATACCATAATCAATGGTGGTACACAGAATATTAATAATCATGGTATTGCCACGGGTACCAATATCAACGGCGGAACGCAAAATATCAAGAGCGGCGGGAAAGCTGACACGACAATTATATCCTCCGGGAGCCGGCAGGTTGTTGAGAAAGATGGTACGGCAACTGGCAGCAATATTAGCGCCGGAGGCTCGCTGATTGTCTATACCGGTGGTATTGCACATGGGGTTAACCAGGAGACGGGCAGTGCTTTAGTTGCCAACACGGGCGCAGGGACTGATATTGAAGGATACAACAAGCTCTCTCACTTCACTATTACCGGAGGGGAGGCTAATTATGTTGTGCTGGAAAATACCGGCGAACTGACGGTAGTGGCTAAAACCTCGGCGAAAAATACTACCGTTGATGCTGGCGGTAAGCTGATTGTCCAGAAGGAGGCTAAAACAGATACCACCAGACTTAATAATGGTGGCGTTCTGGAGGTTCAGGACGGTGGTGAGGCTAAGCATGTTGAGCAACAATCCGGCGGCGCATTAATTGCTTCCACAACTTCCGGAACCCTTATCGAAGGAACCAACAGTTATGGTGATGCTTTCTACATCAGGAATTCAGAAGCTAAAAATGTAGTGCTGGAAAACGCTGGCTCATTAACAGTCGTCACTGGTTCCCGGGCAGTTGATACGATTATTAATGCCAACGGCAAAATGGATGTTTATGGAAAAGATGTTGGCACTGTACTCAATAGTGCTGGCACCCAAACAATATATGCCAGTGCCACTTCTGATAAAGCAAATATCAAAGGTGGCAAGCAAACGGTATATGGATTAGCCACTGAGGCAAATATCGAAAGTGGTGAACAAATTGTTGATGGTGGGTCAACAGAGAAAACACACATCAATGGTGGCACGCAAACCGTTCAGAATTATGGTAAGGCAATCAATACCGATATCGTCTCTGGCCTACAACAAATTATGGCAAACGGGACAGCGGAAGGTTCCATTATTAATGGGTGTTCACAGGTAGTTAATGAGGGCGGTCTGCCTGAAAACTCGGTGCTTAATGACGGCGGCACACTCGATGTGCGGGAGAAAGGCAGCGCAACGGGGATACAGCAGAGTAGCCAGGACGCTTTGGTTGCAACCACCAGGGCGACGCGGGTCACAGGAACACGCGCGGATGGCGTCGCGTTCAGCATCGAGCAGGGTGCGGCGAACAATATCCTGCTGGCAAATGGCGGCGTGTTAACCATGGAGTCAGACACCTCTTCTGACAAAACACAGGTCAATACGGGCGGACGGGAGATCGTCAAAACAAAAGCCACTGCGACAGGCACGACGCTCACCGGCGGCGAACAAATCGTCGAGGGGGTGGCGAATGAGACAACGATTAACGACGGCGGAATACAAACAGTTTCAGCTAACGGAGAGGCAATAAAAACAAAGATCAATGAAGGCGGTACGCTGACAGTTAACGATAATGGCAAAGCGACAGATATCGTCCAGAACAGCGGTGCCGCTCTCCAGACGAGCACGGCTAACGGTATTGAAATCAGCGGTACTCACCAGTACGGCACTTTTTCCATTTCCGGCAATTTAGCGACCAATATGTTGCTGGAAAATGGCGGTAATTTATTGGTATTAGCAGGTACCGAAGCTCGCGACTCCACGGTTGGCAGCGGTGGAGCCGCCAACGGCAGTTATCGCAGCAACGGGCTGGGCGGTCACATTGAAACCGGGATGCGATTTACCGATGGTAACTGGAACCTGACGCCGTATGCATCGTTAACGGGGGTTCACCGCTGATAACCCTGAATATCATTTATCCAATGGCATGGAATCGAAATCAGTCGATACCCGCAGTTTATATCGTGAACTGGGTGCAACGCTGAGTTACAACATGCGTCTGGGGAACGGTATGGAAGTTGAGCCGTGGCTGAAGGCGGCTGTGCGCAAAGAATTTGTCGATGATAACCGGGTGAAAGTGAATAGTGACGGTAATTTCGTCAATGATTTGTCGGGCAGACGTGGAATATACCAGGCAGGTATTAAAGCCTCATTCAGCAGTACGTTAAGCGGGCATCTTGGGGTGGGGTATAGCCATGGTGCCGGTGTGGAATCCCCGTGGAACGGGGTAGCTGGTGTGAACTGGTCGTTCTGACCATCAACGAAAAAGCCCACATCTGTGGGCTTTCATGTCACCAGGAGCCGCGGCTCCTTTGCGTATCCTTTTATGTCTCTTCACCGTCTGGTCGGTGTCCTGCTGAGACTGCTAACTTCCTGTTTTTATTGGTGTTGTCCTTATACCGTCCAATCATGATTGGTGGAGCTGGCGGGAGTTGAACCCGCGTCCGAAATTCCTACATACCATTTTTATTATAGTAAAAACAGTAGATTATGTTTGAAAACAATGTGTTAGTGTTATTTTGTATTTGCTCGTCTTACGCGTTTTTAATGCTCTGCCGCCAAAGTGCCGCCATTACATCAAGCATCTAGAATAAAATTAGTTAATAAATTATAATTAATATGCTAATTGTTCTTGCATTCATAAGTGGGACGTGATGAAAGAAAAAAAATTCGTTAGTGAGCTTTTCCTTGAAAATGGGCAGTTTATTTTAGTCGGTTTGACAGGTCGAACTGGTTCTGGTTGCACAACAACAGCTAATATTCTTGAAAACGAAAAAACAGTCTTCCCTGATGTAAGTAAATTACAGGGGTTTTACAAGGGATTGGATGTCCATCGTTATAATATAGTTAAAAAATTCGCAGAAAATCACTGGGAAAATTTTTACTCAATTAAGGTGAGTGACCTAATCTCAGCGTATCTTCTGATGTTAACAGTTGAGGAAGCTTCTGAATTCATTCTATCATCTAATAAATTTATCAGTAAAGAGCATTTAGATATTGTATTAACTTTTGGTGTATTCTCAGATAATCTCATTTTGACAAGATTTAAAAATGTAATTGAGAATTTGCTTGATCATAATAGTGAATTGAAGTTTGATAAAAAAACGATTAATAAATTTATATCAATTTTGAAGTTAGTTAGAAAATTTACTAAAGAATTCAAAGCTGAACTAAATGAGATAAACTCAAATTTATATGTTTCAGCCTATCAGTTAGCAGGTAAGTCAATTAGACGTCGTGGGCGTATTGAAGTCGATTTTGAAGATAAAGAGTTTATGCCTAAATCTGTTTTTCATTTGCCGGAAACTATTAATAGGGTTATTAAATTAATAAGAAAAAGCAAAAGAGATAACGCATTAATTGTCATAGATGCTATTAGAAATCCATATGAGGCAAAATTTTTTAAGGATAGATATTCTGCATTTCATTTAATGTCAATAAATGCCCCAGATGAACATCGAACAAACTATTTGCGGAAACTACATAAGTTTTCAGAAAAGCAGATAGAGGAAATAGATTCTGTAGAGTCAGGTAAAGGTGATAACTCTTACAAACATCTCACCAATCCAAATGTAACTAAATGTATTGAACTATCAGATATACACATTTTTAACCCAAAAAATGAATTTGATAATGACAATATTTTAAAAGCACAATTAGCGTGGTACATCGCACTGATGAAGCATCCTGGTCTGATAACACCTACTGCAATGGAAAGGGTTATGCAAGTTGCGTATACGGTAAAATTAAACTCTGGCTGTATATCTAGACAGGTGGGAGCTGTAGTAACTGATGGTGATAATTCAATAAAATCAGTTGGTTGGAATGATGTTGCCAACGGTCAGATTCCTTGCTCTATGAGATCTCTAGATGGCCTAATGAACGATTTTGATGAAAAAACGTACAGTCATTATGAGAGAAATAATAGTTCTTTCAGAATTAAAGCTAATGAGAAACTCTTAAATTTTAGGGCGATAGATAAAACTGGTGATATTTATAGAGGCAGGAACTTATCTTATTGTTTTAAAGATATACATAATGATCTTGATAAAGAGAAAAAAGGTAATCAAGTTCATACACGTGCATTACATGCTGAGGAAAACGCATTTTTACAACTTGCAAAATATGGTGGTATTGGCGTTCTGGGGGGGAAGTTGTATACAACTGCCAGTCCCTGTGAGTTGTGTGCGAAAAAAGCTTATCAGTTAGGTATATCTGAAATTGTATTTATTGATCCCTACCCAGGTATAGCTCAAGACCATATTATTAATATAGGTAGTAAGCCACCAAAGTTAATACAATTTAGAGGCGCAATTGGGAAGTCATATCACCGACTTTATGAGCAAATTATCCCGATAAAAGATGAGTTAGAATATCTCCTTGAGTAGAAATATTATACTCATCCTTCCTGAGGTAAGCTTCAAGATGATCAATAAATATTGATCATCTTGAAAGTTAATTGCAGAGTCAAACTAGTAGTCAGACTGAAGCTTCGATAAAAAATGTTTTTGTTTTTTTCATTTTCTAATGACTGTTTTTTATTGGTTTCTTTTTAATGTTGCAATGCTATGCTTTTCTACTATTTTTGAATGTGGCATCTTTGATGTTTTTATACAACAAAGATGAGGGCTTATAGGTTTTTTTGTGATGTAAAAATTATCTTATTCTATAAATAAAACCTAAACTCAGTCTGAAGAGTTAAATGAGAATGGATAACCTGCTGAATATTATATTTGTAAATAGTTTGAGTTTGTTTTCATAAGTTACTCTATCTTAAGTTGCATAAAGGGTTTTTAGTTACCGCATCTTCAAGGTGATCGGGCGAAAAGTGGGCGTAAATCATCGTCATTTTTATATCGGCATGGCCCAGAATATCGCGCAGCACCAGTATGTTTCCGCCATTCATCATAAAATGGCTGGCGAATGTATGACGTAGCACGTGAGTGCATTGGCCCTCTGGCAGCTCGATGCCAGCTCGCTTTACTGCTCGTTCAAAGGCTTTTCTGCACGGGGTGAATAGCTTCCCTCTGTTCTTGGGGAGTTCGTCATACAGATCTTGAGATATCGGCACGGTGCGGTTTTTCTTACCCTTCGTCTTGGTATAAGTGATGCGGTATTTAGATAACTGATGGCCCTGCAGGTTTTCAGCTTCACTCCAGCGTGCGCCGGTGGCCAGGCATATTTTTGCAATCAAAAGCAGACTGGGGTTTTGAGAATCAGCGCAGGCATCTAGCAGACGTTTAATTTCTTCCGAGGTCAGGAACGCCAGTTCCCCCTCAGCGATTTTAAATGTTGGCAGCCCGGCGAGAGGATTTGGTGCTGACCAGTGGCCTAGTTTTTTCAATGTGCCGAAAACCGATGATAGGTTACGTTGCTCAAGATTCACCGTGCGTGGTTTTACTGGCGACATTAGTGTGCCGTCTTCGTTACGAACGTCACCTTTTAACCGTGCTTCGCGGTATTTCGTAAAGTCACCGGCTGTCAGTTCTGAGGCGATGGGGTCGCCTAGACCATTACAGATAATTCTAAGTTTCGCCATGAGGCGCTTGGGGTCTGCGAGTGTCTGACCATACAGGGAATACCAAAGCTCAATTAATTCTGATAGGCGTCGCCGATCATCCTTTTCACCCAACCACGGTTTTTTATTCACTTCTTCCATTGTGAAGCTTTCAAAAGCAATGGCTTCGCCTTTCGTAGCAAATTGCTTACGCACGCGCTTACCATTGCGTCCATTGGGATAGCACTCACACAACCATTTTCCGTTCGGCTGTTTTCTGATGGTCATATCAAAGGCTCTTAATGATTTTCAGTGCGCGGCCTACTACCTCAATGTCATCTAGGCCACACTCAAACGATGAATCATCCTGATGCACTACTAATTTGTTTCCCGGAAGTCGAGTCAATTTAACAATGCTTTTTATCCCGTCAATATCGACTAACCACATACCATTTACTGGTGGTGTTTGGTTGCGATCTATTAAATAAGAATCACCAGAAGTAGTCACCAGCAGTAGGTTGCTTGAGTCTGAGGGGAGTATGCTGCTATCAATGATTGCTTTTCCAGCATCGACCAATAAACCACCGTTGAGAGTCGCCTTGTCAATTTCAGGAGATACTAGTTCAGAAAGAGGTACAACCTTGCTGGAGTTCACGGAATTGATATTTTTTTTAGGTTCAATGTTTGGACCTGGCTCCCCCTGTCCGGTGGTTAGCCACAGTAAAGAAACTCCTGTTTCCAAGGCGCACTGAATCACCCACTCTGCAGGAAAACTATCTCTTAAGTATCTGTTTGCCATGGTGCTTTTTGATGCGCCTAAGTGATCGCAAAGTTGCTGTCTGGACTTGAAATCATAGGCTGCCATTAGTCTATGGATAGCCTCTCTTCCCCCTGTATTCTCTCCAACCTTTACCTGTATCATTTTTTAATCCTGTTGACGTATCAAATATTGGATCGTAGTATCTCGATGTATCAAATATTGAATCAAGTAAAACGAGATAAAACGACGTAAACCAAACCTTAATCGGGAGATACTGCACTATGAGCACTGATATTTCAATTCGTGTACCAAAAGAGATGGCTACGCCTGCAGAGTTCGCGGAATGGGAAGGTATCTCCCGCGGCTCTGTGTATCAAAAAATTCATCATGGTCAGCTTGCTAAATACATGGTCAAGAAAGAAAAAAACAAAGGCCGCGTAAGCCTGCGTTATTTAATGTACAAAACCGATCAGGTCCGTGAATCCCTCGGTCATTCCAACTTCCGCGTCATTGTTGGTAAGTAAGTTCAATTATGAGAACTTTCTAAGGGGGTAGCATGTTTGATTATAAGATTTCCAAACACCCGCATTTTGATGAAGCCTGTAGAGCTTTTGCACTTCGTCACAATATGGCGAAGCTGGCAGAACGTTCAGGAATGAATGTCCAGACTCTGCGAAACAAACTCAACCCAGATCAACCGCATCAGCTCAATGCGCCAGATATCTGGCTACTTACCGATCTGACGGAAGATTCAACGCTGGTAGACGGTTTTCTGGCACAGATTCACTGCCTGCCATGTGTACCGATTAATGAGGTGGCAAAAGAGAAACTGCCACATTACGTCATGAGTGCAACCGCAGAGATCGGGCGTGTTGCTGCAGGTGCGGTATCTGGCGATGTAAAAACCAGTGCAGGTCGTCGTGATGCTATCAGCAGCATTAACTCTGTTACACGACTGATGGCGTTAGCTGCTGTTTCATTGCAGGCCCGTTTACAGGTTAATCCTGCGATGGCAAGTGCAGTTGATACTGTAACCGGCCTCGGTGCTTCATTCGGTTTGCTGTGAGGTGCTTATGCTGACGAAAGAACCATCATTTGCATCGCTGCTGGTAAAACAAAGTCCGGCAATGCACTACGGTCACGGCTGGATCATGGGTGAGGATGGTAAACGCTGGCATCCGTGCCGTTCACAAGATGAATTGCTGGCAGAACTATCTACGAAAAAACGGGGGAACAAATGGCTATTGAAGGCGCTGCGGCGACTGTTCCATTAAGCCCCGGTGAACGCCTGAATGGACTTAATCACATAGCGGAATTAAGGGCGAAAGTTTTTGGCCTGAATATTGAGTCAGAGCTTGAGCGGTTTATTAAAGATATGCGTGATCCACGGGATATCAATAACGAACAAAATAAACGAGCACTGGCAGCCATATTCTTTATGGCAAAAATTCCGGCTGAACGTCATAGCATCAGCATCAATGAGCTGACCACTGACGAAAAGCGGGAGTTGATTAAAGCAATGAATCATTTTCGTGCAGTGGTGAGCTTATTTCCCAGACGGCTAACCATGCCGAATTAACCAACTAATGAAATTAATGGCGTAAACCCGCCGAGCATCCCTTTATCTAAATTCAGGAGAATTGATTATGCGTAATATTGAAATCCTCACGACTAAAACCGGACCGGATGATGCAGGGCTTAATATTTTACTGACAGAGGCTCGTCTGGAAGAACGCCGGGCAAGGGCTGAAGCAATGGCAGCTCGCCTTGATAGCCTGGCGTGTCATATCTCATCCCGTCAGCTAAACCACGTGGAAGCGGCAGAACTGCTGCGTGTGACTGCTGAAGCAATCCAGAACGAAGCGCAGGAGATCCACTAATGGCTGATGCAATGGATCTCGTACAGCAGCGCGTTGAAGAAGAACGCCAGCGCCATATCCGTGCTGCCCGTGCCAAAACACCGGGCGTGTCTCGCGTGCTTTGCATTGAGTGTGAAGCGCCAATTCCGCCAGCACGCCGCCGTGCCATTCCGGGTGTGCAGCTTTGCATTACCTGCCAGGAAATTGCAGAGCTGAAAGGCAAACATTACAACGGAGGTGCTGTATGAGCACCATCCTGAAATGGGCGGGAAATAAAACCGCCATTATGTCCGAACTGAAAAAACACCTTCCTGCTGGCCCGCGACTGGTTGAACCTTTCGCGGGTTCCTGTGCTGTGATGATGGAGACGGATTACCCCAGCTATCTTGTTGCGGATATTAATCCTGATTTAATCAACCTCTATAAAAAGGTTGCTGCTGATTGTGAGGCATTTATATCTCGTGCCAGAGCTTTATTTGAGGAAGCAAACAGGGAGGTGGCTTATTACAACATAAGGCAGGAGTTTAATTACTCCACTGAAATTACTGATTTCATGAAAGCGGTATATTTTCTGTATCTCAATCGTCATGGTTACCGTGGGTTATGTCGCTATAACAAGAGCGGGTATTTCAACATTCCCTACGGTAATTATAAAAATCCGTATTTCCCTGAAAAAGAAATTCCCGCATTTGCAGAGAAAGCCCAGCGGGCAACGTTTATCTGCGCCAGCTTTGATGAAACGCTGGCGATGTTGAAGGCGGGAGATGTGGTGTATTGCGATCCGCCGTATGACGGCACGTTTTCCGGTTATCACACTGACGGCTTCACTGAAGATGACCAGTATCACCTGGCATCCGTTCTTGAACATCGGTCATCAGAAGGACATCCGGTCATTGTTTCTAACAGTGACACATCCCTGATCCGTTCGCTGTATCGCAATTTTACTCACCACTACATCAAGGCAAAACGCAGCATCGGCGTAGCAGCTGGTGAGAGTAAATCTGCAACAGAAATCATCGCTGTTTCTGGGGCGCGCTGCTGGGTGGGATTTGATCCTTCGCGTGGCGTGGATAGTTCTGCCGTGTACGGAGTGCGAGCATGAGCCATGCTGATATGAACAACTGCAGCGGCTTTAACGAGGCCGCCGCAGCATTCTCATGGGACAGCCCGAAAAAGGCTATTAACCCTTATCTGGACCCGGCAGAAGTTGCGCCGGTTTCTGCGCTTTCAAACCTGATCACTCTGTACGCTGCCGATAACGAGCAGGAACAACTGCGCCGCGAGGCACTGAGTGATCAGGTCTGGGAGCGTTATTTCTTTAATGAATCCCGTGATCCTGTCCAGCGCGAAATGGAGCAGGATAAGCTCATTAGCCGGGCAAAGCTGGCGCATGAGCAGCAGCGTTTTAATCCGGATATGGTCATTCTGGCGGACGTCAACGCCCAGCCTTCCCATATCAGCAAGCCGCTGATGCAACGTATTGAATACTTCAGCAGCCTGGGCAGGCCAAAGGCTTATTCCCGCTATTTGCGTGAGACGATTAAGCCATGTCTGGAACGACTGGAGCATGTACGCGAGAGTCAGCTATCCACTTCTTTTCGCTTTATGGCAAGCCATGAAGGGCTGGACGGCCTGCTGATCCTGCCTGAAATGAGTCAGGATCATGTGAAACGCCTGTCCACCCTGGTAGCTGCGCATATGAGCATGTGCCTTGATGCAGCTTGTGGCGATTTGTATGCCACCGATGACGTTAAGCCAGAAGAAATCCGCAAGACATGGGAAAAGGTGGCGGCGGAAACCCTGCGTCTGGATGTCATCCCACCTGCGTTTGAGCAACTCCGTCGGAAAAGAAACCGCCGTAAACCCGTGCCCTATGAACTCATTCCGGGTTCGCTGGCGCGTATGTTGTGCGGCGACTGGTGGTATCGGAAATTATGGAAGATGCGTTGCGAATGGCGGGAAGAGCAGTTGCGCGCTGTTTGCCTGGTCAGCAAAAAAGCATCTCCTTATGTCAGCTATGAAGCCGTGATGCATAAACGTGAGCAGCGCCGTAAGTCGCTGGAGTTTTTCCGTTCTCATGAACTGGTGAACGAAGACGGCGACACGCTGGACATGGAGGATGTGGTAAACGCCAGCAGCAGCAACCCTGTGCATCGCCGCAATGAGATGATGGCCTGTGTTAAAGGTCTGGAGCTTATCGCGGAAATGCGCGGTGACTGCGCCGTTTTCTACACTATCACCTGTCCGTCGCGTTTCCATTCCACGCTAAATAACGGCAGACCAAACCCGACCTGGACAAACGCGACGGTAAGACAAAGCAGCGATTATCTGGTCGGCATGTTTGCTGCATTTCGTAAGGCGATGCACAAAGCCGGGTTGCGCTGGTATGGCGTGCGGGTGGCTGAGCCGCATCATGACGGCACAGTTCACTGGCACCTGTTGTGTTTCATGCGCAAAAAAGACCGCCGTGCCATCACTGCATTACTGCGTAAGTTTGCCACCCGTGAAGACCGCGAGGAGCTGGGCAATAACACTGGGCCGCGCTTTAAGTCTGAGTTGATTAACCCGCGCAAAGGAACGCCGACAAGCTACATCGCGAAATATATCAGTAAGAACATTGACGGTCGTGGTCTGGCTGGCGAGATCAGCAAGGAAACGGGTAAATCTCTGCGTAATAACGCTGAATACGTGAATGCCTGGGCGTCTCTGCATCGTGTTCAGCAATTCCGCTTCTTTGGTATTCCGGGGCGTCAGGCTTACCGTGAACTTCGCTTGCTGGCTGGTCAGGCGGCAAGGCAACAGGGTGACAAAAAAGTAGGTGCGCCGGTACTGGATAACCCGCGTCTTGATGCCATTCTGGCTGCTGCTGATGCTGGTTGTTTTGCCACCTACATCATGAAGCAGGGCGGCGTACTGGTTCCCCGTAAATATCACCTCATCAGAACCGCTTATGAAATCAACGAAGAGCCGACCGCCTATGGCGACCACGGCATTCGTATTTATGGCATCTGGTCACCCATTGCAGAGGGCAAGATCTGCACTCATGCAGTGAAGTGGAAAATGGTTCGTAAAGCCGTTGACGTTCAGGAGGCGGCAGCCGACCAGGGCGCTTGCGCCCCTTGGACTCGTGGCAATAACTGTCCCCTTGCTGAAAATTTGAACCAACAGGAGAAAGATAAATCAGCTGATGGGGACCCCAGAACGGACATTACCAGCATGGATGACAAGGAGTTGCACGATTACCTGCACAGTATGAACAAAAAAGAGCGCCGGGAACTGGCTGCAAGGGTACGCCTGGTGAAACCGAAACGGCGTAAAGACTACAAACAGCGAATTACAGACCATCAGAGACTGCAGCTCGTCTATGAGCTGCAGTCCAGAGGATTTGATGGTAGCGAGAAAGAGGTCGATTTACTCCTTCGCGGCGGCAGTATTCCGTCAGGAGCAGGCTTGCGTATCTTCTATCGGAACCAGCGTTTGCGGGAAGATGATAAGTGGCGGAACCTGTATTAATTACGCGGATTAACAATTCGTGCTCTTAATAATACCAGGCATATCAGGCTGATGAACGTAAAAAAACGTTTTACATCAGTAAGATTATTATATACTGTAAATATAAACAGTGGTTATACATACAGTATTTCTTGTGGTGTCATAGGAGGAAAGATGCAGGACTATTTTTTGGAGTCTTTGAAGCTCCAGCGCATTGATTTTTTTCTTAAGCTTGTAGCGGCTAGTGAGTGTAGTGATGAAGAGAAGGGGCTGGCTCTGCAGTGGGTTTCTGAACTAACAGATGAACTCATGGCAAAAATCAGAACCCACGAATACAACCGCTCAATGGATGTCATCAGCTGAGGTGACTTTTATGCGCATTGAAATAATGATCGATAAAGAGCAGAAGATTAGCCAGTCTACCCTGGACGCCCTTGAATCCGAGCTTTACCGCAATCTGCGCCCCCTGTATCCCAAAACGGTAATTCGCATTCGCAAAGGTAGCTCTAACGGTGTGGAACTAACCGGACTGCAACTGGACGAAGAAAGAAAACAAGTGATGAAAATTATGCAGAAGGTGTGGGAAGACGACAGCTGGCTGCATTAAGAAACGTTGCTGGCGTCTGAACTTGCTTCTGGCGTCAGCAAGGTTGAACAACCAGCCCTTGCGAGGCGTTAGCTCTGTAGTGCATGTCTATGCCGCATGAGATCGCATGATCGTTTGAGGATCGTTTTTGCTAAGGCCCGCCAGAACTGGCGGGCTTTTGCGTAGATCATGCAGGTGCATGAAAACCACTACATAAAGCGGGCAGGCGTGGCGGGGATACGAGCGCGCGCTTAGCCATGAATCTGTGGACTTGATGGTGAAGCTAAGGTAATTTGTATCAAAAAAAAGCAGTACAATAGGGATATATAGAGTGGCGTTATCAGATGCGTTAATTACAGTAAATCAAGCCGAACGGGGCGGTGAAAACGCGTTGAGAGGCTTTTCATATCAAGCCTCTTGGGGGATAAATTATTTACTTGAGAAACAAAAAGAAAAGGAGAAATATTTATTTCTATTTGAATATCATGACGATATTCTTGTATTGAATTCATCTGTTTCTCCGACTAGTGCTGAGTTTATCCAAGTTAAAACAAAAAAAGATGGTAAATGGACACTCGCAGCAATAGTGAACGCAACAAAAGCTAAACCTAAATCATTTGTTGCAAAACTATATGACCATTTCTATCAATTCGTTGGTCACGAAATTTATATGGTTCTGTTATCGAATGCTGGATTCGATTTCTTAAATGATAATAACGAAAAAGGTAGTGATCTTAATAATGAGCATAAGGAAATTATAATTAGTAAGGTTCAAGAGCAGCTAAATACTAAAAAAGAAGTTCCTCTTGATAAAATAAAATTTAAAACATCTGATCTTAGTTTGTTAGATCCTAACTCACATTTATACGGGAAAGTTGCAGTTTTTTTGAATTCTTACTTTGGGGATGATCATGGTATTAATTCAACAGCATTCACTAAATTATTAATCAATAAGTGTAATGAGAAGGTTAGTGTTGCTTCTAGTGATATCAAAACTTTTGAAGATTTAGTACTAAAGAAAGGTATATCTTCAGAATTTGTAACTGATTTATTATCTGGACTCATTGCAAGCATAAAAATAACGCCAAAATGGGAACAGGTTTGTATGTTGCTTGGTACTTTCTCAGATCCTTATGAGGGGATTAAATTACAATCAGTTTTTACACGCATATCAATAAAAGTGCTCAATGTCAATTCAATATACTATCTTTATTTTCTGGAATTTCAATCGGCTCTAAAGAGTATAGAGCATTATCGTGAGATACCTGTTCGAGACCTCTTCTTTACACTCGAAAAAACAATTGCAGCGGGGGACGGGGATTTCTCTTTATTAAATCAAGAAGAGAAATTTATGATTGCTATATATGCAATTATAAAGTTGACTTTTGAGGATGTTTCTTATGAAGAATAACGTTAAATTTAAAAATATAAAAATACTCTCATTAAGAGACAGAAAAGCTTTTTCTTATGAGTTTTCAGAAGGGGTTAACTTCATATATGGTACAAATGATGTTGGTAAATCAAGCCTGATTAAAAGTCTTTATTACACATTAGGTGGAGATTTAAGGCTTGATGATGCTTGGAAATCAGATGATATAGTTACACTGGTGGAAATTAATAACGGGGAAAATGATTTTATTTTTTTGCGTTATAAAAAGATTATTGGTGTCTTTGATTTGAAGAATGATGATCTAGTCGTGTATAACACGATTTCGTCATTAGCATCTCGTGTTTCAAATATATTTGGTTTTAAACTGGAATTACATAATAAATATACGGGTGCTACGACTCAGGCAAACCCTGCTTGTTTGTTTGCCCCATTCTTTATTGATCAGGATGAAGGATGGAAAGCGGTGATAAATTCTTTCGAAAACATGAGTATGTACTCAGAATGGCAAAAAAACATTCTTTACTATCACTCTGGAATTAAGCCAAAGGAATATTATACAGTTCAAGGGAAAATCAAAGAAATTAAAGTTAAAATTTCAGAGTTAGATGGTTTTGTTAAGGTTCTAAAAAGAAGCAAAAGTAAGATTGATGAATCTTTTGGCGTGGTTTTATTTGATGTTGATTTGGATTTTTATAAATCAAAGTTGGAACGTATATTAAATGAATATTCTAATTTAAATTTAGTTCAGACAGAATATAGATTGAATCTTTTGAGGTTATATTCTAGGAAGAATTTCCTTGAGAGTGAACTCAAAGAGATAACTGCGATTATTGATAATGAATTTGAGATTTCGAATTTTCGAGATGATAATGTTGCTTATTCAGTAAATGAATATAATTATATAAACCATAGAGATGAAATGCTCAAAAACATTGCTGTTCTTGCAGATGAGAAAAGCAAGATTGAGGAAAATATTCCTAAATTGAATCAAAAGCTAGAAGAGTCAAGGGCTGCTTCAGAGGCGTTGCAGGCGCTGATTTTAGAAACTCAATCGGAAATAACGCTTCATGATGTTATTAAATCTGCCGCATACCATGAAATTGAATCTACTTTTATTTCACAGTTAGATGAGTTATTCGTTGAGATTGGTCGAAAAGAAGGCGAGTTGACAGAATTACAAGAAGAATTAGAAGTATACAATGATAAGAAAAGAACTGTTAAAATAAATGACTGTTTCAAAGAGTATTTTGCTAAAGCTCTTAAAGAGCTTGGTGTCGAAAATACAAAGGTAGGTGGCCTTAGTAGTTATAATAATATTACTAAGGGTAAGACTGGTAGTCGAGGTCCTCGAGGTATATTTGCATTTCACTACGCGCTGCTTAGTGTTATGAAAAGCAACTCTTCAGTTGAGAATATGCCTATAGTAATAGACTCTCCAAAGCAACAAGATTTGGATCCAGAGCATACGCATAAGCTTATAAAACTATGCTTGGATGGGTTTTCCCTTACAAATCAGATTATTATTGGAACTGTTGGTTATGAGAGTTTCATGGATGGTTTTAATAGCATCAAACTTGAAAATAAATATCATCTTTTAAATGATGAACATTATGATGATGTTTATTCTCAATTAATGCCATTGTTTGAACGGGTGATACTTTCAAGATGAAAATATGGCCTCAGAAATGAGGCCGACTAAATTATCTTAATTAAATTTTTAGTTCGTAGGTTGAAAAATTTATAATTCTATCGTTTAACCAATTATTTATTTCTAGAAACATTTTTTGTAGAGGCAGTAGCTCATTTCGTACAAATACTGTGCTTGCCTTTTCGATATCCCCAAACCCCCCGACATTATTAGGCATTATCCCCATCATTTGTGGCGGCACACGATGCGCCGCCATCATGTCGTCCCGGCTCACGTTCTTGATATTCAGGAACTCATCCTTCGCCGCCACTTCTGACAACGGGATAATCTGAAGCCCGTCCTTTTTACCGTTAGGCGAGTACATAAACAGGTTACGGAAGTTACCAGGACCTTTGGCGCTTTTCATCGCATTGCGGAGGTTGTTCACATCCTCCTGGTTCTGCGCGGCATCGGTCATGTACATGATGAAGCCTGCGTGGCTGCCGTTAATGTAATACTTGCGGCGGAACAGCGTGGCGGACTCGTTGAGCAGGGCTGACGGAATGGCAGAAAGATAACCGGGCAGGCCGTAGATCTCCTGGTTGATATCCGGTTCCATCAGGTGAAAAATGCTGCCTTTCGTGAACTGATACGGTTGCGTTGTCATGCCGTATTGCACAAACCAGTAGGTATCCAGGTCTAATCCACGTCGGGTGTATTTTGCCAGGGCAGGTTCAAGGGCGATAACTTCACCGAAGCGGTTCGTGCGTTTCTCCAGGTAGGCGTTACCAAATACCAGATAGTCCTGCACAAAACGCGAAAAAGCCTGTTGGCTGAGCAGCGGATGAGGGATATAGGTACTGGTCAGAATGTTGCACTTTACTGCAATCGGGGAACTGTGATGCACGGCAGCGCGGAAGGTGCGCGCCAGTCCGTCAAAGCTGACGGGTGGCTCATACCAACGGTCCATCTGTACGCATTCCACATAGTCCAGCAGTTCTCGGCGGTCCAGAACTGGAACGGGATCGCCGAAGCTGAATGCTTCGGCTGTAGTCTGGCTTTTATGCTGAATCTGGGTCGTCGCCGCAGCGCGCTTCTTCTTACTCTTTCCCATTAAAAAATCTCCACAATATTACTGGTATTGGCGGACTCGCCCTGCAGTGGTTCGTTAAACAGTGCGTGCATTGTTGCCCAGGCCAGATCGGCGTGGCTGGCTTCTTCGCTGCGGCTGGCTTCATAGGTCGGGCGGTTGCCACTGGCAGTGGTAGCGCGACGGATTGCCATAAATGACTGCGCAATGTCGGTGTGCCCGGCGTCAAACTCCAGACGGCGGTGGCTGATAATGTCGTAGGCCTTGAGTACCAGGGCGTTTTTAACGTTGGGGTTGTAGACAAACTCCCGGACGGCAGGAAAGAATGCTTTCACGTTCTCGTAAACCCCGTGGCCGACGCCAGTTGAGTCGATGCCGATGTATGTCACGTTGTACTGTTCGGTCAGTTTTTTGATGGCGTCAGCCTGGGCGCGGAAGTCCATCCCGCGCCACTGGTGACGCTCAAGAATGCGGAACTTACCGCCCGGCACGGCTGGCGGTGCCACCACCACGCACCCGGCGCTGTCGCCGTTCTGCGTACCTTTTGCCGGGTCATAACCGATCCACACCTCGCGCCAGCCAAACGGGCGCAGCGCCAGTGCATGAAAGTCGGTCCAGACTTCCCAGCTGTCCACCATGCACGCCTGCAGCTCGCTGAGCGGGAACACGGACGCGAGATCGTCCACAAACTCGCACATCAGCAGGTTCTGGTATTCGTCCGGGCTGTACTCCATGCGCAACTGGTCAAGGTCGAACAGGTTACAGCCGCCGCGCACCGCATCTTCCACGGTGACTATCTGGCGGTACTGCCCGTCTGCGCACAGCAGGCCGGGGGCCAGATTGCGGTGGGACAGGTCGATGTCCACCTTATCGGCTTTGTTGCGCCCTCGGTTGAACAGCGCACCGGACCAGAACGGATAAGCACTGTGTGTCAGGCTGGATGGCGTGGAAAAATAGGTTTGTCGCCATTTTTTGTGAATAGCCATACCGGAAGCCACTTTGCGCAGCTCCTGGAATTTCGGTATCCAGAAATATTCATCCAGATACAGGTTGCCGTGGTAACTCTGGGCCGTGCGGGCATTGGTGCCGAGGAAGTAAAGCGTGGCCCCGTTAGGAAGCACCATCGGATCGCCTTTCAGCTCCACCTCGACTTCTTTGGCGAAGTCGATGATGTACTGCTTAAAGACGTGGGCCTGTGCCTTGCTGGCGGAAAGGAAAATCTGGTTACGTCCGGTTAGCAGAGCGTCAATCAGGGCTTCACGGGCAAAGTAAAAGGTCGCGCCGATCTGGCGTGACTTCAGCAGGTTGCGGATGCGGTTGGTTTTTCCGGCTTCCCACCAGTGGCGCTGGTAGTTGAACATGGAGGAATGGAAGATTTCTTCCAGCTTCTCAATCTGTTCATCGGTGAAAACATTCTTTTCCGGCTGACGGCGCGGGCCTTTGTTGCGGTTGGCGACGTTAGGGTTTAAGTCGGCTTCGTTGCCGCCATTGTTAAACTTGCCGATCCGCGCGTGGCGCTCAGACTGGCGCGCCAGCAGATCAATCTCTTTGAAATCTTTCCCTTCTTTGTGCTCCTTCATGATGAGCTGGCAGTAGCGTGCGGCGGTGGTGAGCTGCATCTGATCCAGCGGCCCATAGTCACCCCACTTGTCGCGTTTTTTCCAGCTGTGAACTGTTGCAACTTTCTCGCCCAGCATTTCAGCAATGCGGGCTACGCGGTATCCCTGAAAGTACAGCAGCATGGCCTGCCGACGGGGATCGAGATCTGCGGGTGTCAGTGTGGTGTTCATGGCACAAACCTACAGCCTTGAATGAAGGCTTTCCCCGCCTGCGGTTTGTGTGGTTGTCGGTACAAATACCGCGCATTGTTTCACTGCCCCCATCACCGCAACCATAAGGCTCCAGTAAGTTTTTTCTAACGGAGCACGGCTCATGACAGTGAAAGCAAAGCGTTTTCGCATCGGGGTGGAAGGTGCCACCACCGACGGACGCGAAATCCAGCGTGAATGGCTGGAACAGATGGCAGCCAGCTATAACCCGGCGGTGTATACCGCGCTGATTAACCTTGAACACATCAAGTCTTATCTGCCGGACAGCACCTTTAACCGCTACGGCAAGGTGACGGCGCTGTTTGCTGAAGAAATCACGGAAGGTCCGCTGGCAGGCAAGATGGCGCTGTATGCCGACGTTGAGCCAACGGAATCACTGGTGGAGCTGGTGAAAAAAGGCCAGAAATTATTCACCTCTATGGAAGTCAGCCCGAAGTTTGCTGATACGGGCAAAGCCTACCTGGTCGGCCTGGCTGCCACTGATGACCCTGCCAGTCTGGGCACTGAAATGCTGACATTCAGCGCCAGTGCAGCCCATAACCCGCTGGCAAACCGCAAGCAGAATCCTGCCAATCTCTTTACCGCTGCAGAGGAAACGGTGATCGAACTGGAAGAAATCCAGGATGACAAACCGTCCCTGTTTGCCCGTGTCACGGCGTTGTTTACCAAAAAAGAGCAGTCCGATGACGCCCGGTTCTCTGATGTGCATAAGGCCGTGGAGCTGGTCGCCACTGAGCAGCAGAACCTGAGCGCACGCACCGAAAAATCCCTGTCTGAGCAGGAAGAACGCCTGTCTGAACTGGAGACTGCTCTGCAGGAGCAGCAAACCGCCTTTAACGAACTGGTGAATAAGCTGAGTCATGAAGACAGCCGCCAGGACTACCGCCAGCGTGCAACAGGCGGTAACGCCCCCGCTGACACTCTGACCAATTGCTGATGGAGCACAAAACCTGATGAAGAAGAATACCCGCTTTGCTTTTAACGCTTACCTGCAGCAGCTGGCGCGTCTGAACGGTGTGGCAGTTGAAGAACTGTCCAGCAAATTCACCGTGGAGCCGTCTGTACAGCAGACGCTGGAAGACCAGATCCAGCAGTCCGCCGCTTTCCTGACGCTGATTAACGTCACGCCTGTGACTGAGCAATCCGGTCAACTGCTGGGGCTGGGTGTTGGCAGCACCATTGCCGGAACCACTGATACCACCGCGAAAGAGCGTGAGCCTGTCGATCCGACGCTGATGGTCGATGTGGAATATAAATGCGAGCAGACCAACTTTGACACGGTGCTGACCTACGCGAAGCTGGACCTGTGGGCGAAGTTTCAGGATTTCCAGGTGCGTATCCGTGACGCCATCGTGAAACGTCAGGCACTGGACCGCATCATGATCGGCTTTAACGGCGTGAAGCGTGCGAAAACCTCCAACCGTAGCGAAAACCCGCTGCTGCAGGATGTGAACAAAGGCTGGTTACAGAAAATCCGTGAGGATGCACCGGATCACGTCATGGGCAGCACCACGGGCGGTGAAACCACACCGGGTGCGGTGAAAGTCGGTAAAGGTGGCGAATATGCCAACCTGGACGCCGTGGTGATGGATGCCGTCAATGAGCTTATCGACGTTGTCTACCAGGACGATGACGATCTGGTGGTGATTTGCGGGCGTGAACTGCTGTCTGACAAGTATTTCCCGCTGGTCAACAAAGAGCAGGAAAACAGTGAAAAACTGGCTGCCGATATGATCATCAGTCAGAAACGCATGGGTGGCCTGCAGGCGGTGCGTGCGCCGTTCTTCCCGCCGAATGCGCTGCTGATCACCCGTCTGGATAACCTGTCCATCTACTGGCAGGAAGATACCCGCCGCCGTTCAGTTATCGACAACCCGAAACGTGACCGGATTGAAAATTTTGAATCCGTTAACGAAGCCTATGTGGTTGAGGACTATCGCTGCGCTGCACTGGTGGAAAACATCCAGATTGGTGACTTCAGCGCCGCCGCAGCAGAAACCGGAGCGTAACCCATGAGCCTGAGTCCCGCACGGCAGCATCGCCTGCGCGTTCAGGCTGAACAGGCCGCCCGCGAGGGCGGCAGCGTTCGCCACGCGTCGGGCTATGACCTGATGCTGCTGCAACTGGCGGAAGACCGCCGCCGTCTCAAGGGCGTTCAGTCCACGGTCAAAAAAGCGGAAATTAAGGTGGAACTGCTGCCGAAGTACGCCGCCTGGGCAGAGGGTGTCCTGACTGCCGGAGGCGCACAGCAGGATGACGTGCTGATGTACGTGATGCTGTGGCGCATTGATGCCGGAGATTATGCCGGGGCGCTGGAGATCGGGCGTCACGCCCTGCGTCATGGCTGGGTGATGCCGTTGGGTAACCGCAACGTGCAGACCGTGCTGGCAGAGGAAATGGCAGATGCAGCCCAGAGCGCAATGCTTGCCGCCACCGGCTTTGATGCTGATCTGTTGCTGCAGACGCTGGAGCTGACAGACGGTCTGGATATGCCGGACCAGTCACGGGCGCGTCTGCATAAAGCGATTGGCGCTGTCCTGAGTGAAAGCAATCCGGCGTCCGCCCTTAATCATCTCAACCATGCGTTACAGCTCGATCCCCGCTGTGGCGTGAAAAAAGACAAACAGCAGCTGGAGCGCAGACTGCGCAATGACAGCCGCTGACAGAACGTGCCCCCGCGCACGGGCGGCACGGGGTGGCGAAAGGCACAGCCACATCAAAACCCCGTCCACCGCCCTCTATTTCAGGAGAAAGCAGCATGAAGTTTGTTGCGCCAGAACAGGCACCGGAACAGGCGGAAATCATCAGAAATACGCCGTTCTGGCCTGATGTGGACCTGTCGGAGTTTCGCAGTGTCATGCGCACTGACGGCACGGTGACGCAGCCGCGTTTAAAGCAGGTTGCGCTGTCGGCAATTTCGGAGGTTAACGCAGAGCTGTATGAGTTTCGCAGACGTCAGCAGATGCTGGGGTATGCGTCGCTGGCTGAGGTTCCGGCGGAACAGCTGGACGGGAAAAGTGAGCGCATTCAGCACTATTTCAACGCGGTTTACTGCTGGGCTCGCGCCATGCTCAACGAACGTTACCAGGACTATGACGCCACGGCATCCGGTGTGAAGCGGGGCGAGGAACTGGCGGAAGCAAGCGGTGATTTGTGGCGTGACGCCCGCTGGGCCATCAGCCGGGTGCAGGATGCGCCGCACTGCACAGTGGAGCTTATCTGATGAAAGTGCGTGCGCATCAGTATGACACGGTGGACGCGCTTTGCTGGCGTCATTACGGGCGCACGCAGGGCGTCACGGAGCAGGTACTGAAGGCAAATCCGGGGCTTGCCGAATATGGCCCCTTTTTACCTCACGGGCTGCAGGTGGAGCTGCCGGACATTCCGACCACCACCACCGTGCAGACCGTCCAGCTATGGGACTGAATTATGACGCTTGAGCGAATTAGCGCCTTTATCACGTACTGCATCGCCGTTGTGCTGGCCTGGCTGGGCGATTTGTCCATCAAGGATGCCTCAACGCTGGGCGGCCTGATGATTGGTGTGCTGATGCTGGCTATCAACTGGTACTACAAACACAAAGCCTACCAGCTTCTGCGCGACGGGCAGATCTCGCGGGAGGACTATGAATCCATCAATCGTTAAACGCTGCCTTGTCGGGGCCGTGCTGGCTATTGCTGCCACGCTGCCGGGTTTTCAGCAGCTTCACACCTCCGTGGAGGGGCTGAAACTGATTGCCGATTACGAAGGTTGTCGTCTGCAGCCGTATCAGTGCAGCGCGGGTGTCTGGACCGACGGCATTGGTAATACGTCAGGCGTCATTCCCGGCAAAACCATTACGGAGCGACAGGCAGCAGAAGGGCTGATCTCCAACGTGCTGCGTGTGGAGCGGGCGCTGGAAAGGTGTGTGAAGCAACAGCCGCCGCAGAAGGTGTATGACGCTGCGGTGTCGTTTGCCTTCAACGTGGGAACGGGCAATGCCTGCAGTTCCACGCTGGTGAAATTACTCAATCAGCGGCGCTGGGCAGATGCGTGCCGACAGTTGCCACGCTGGGTTTATGTGAAAGGTGTTTTTAATCAGGGGCTGGATAACCGCCGTGCGCGGGAGATGGCCTGGTGTTTACAGGGAGCAAACTGAAATGAAAAAGAAATTAATCAGCGGACTGTTTCTGATGTTATGGATGGCGCTGTTAATCGCAGCAATGGTGTATCCGCAGGGGATTTTTCCGGTACTGGCAGCGTCCGGCGTTTGGGTAGCCTGTTTGCTGACATGGGCGGTAATTCCGGTAGCACTGGCTGCGTTAATTAAGAATGGCCCGCTCTGGCAGGAGTTAAGGGCATCTTTGCTGAAGACAATTACCCGAAAAGAAAACGTATTTACCAGTTGGGTGATGCGATTGCTGATTGTTGTAAGTCTCGCCTGGACGGGGTGGGCTATTACCCTGGTCTTTTATCTACTGACCGTTATTGCCTTCTGGATCACCCGTAATCAGATGGCGCAACAGGTAGCAGCATGAACCGGTTGCTGCTGGTTGTGCTGGCGTTATTACTGGCGGCGCTGGGCTGGCAGACGTGGCGGCTGGCTGATGCCAGCCAGACCATCAGCACGCAGGCAGATGAGCTGCAGAGCAAAAGCCAGGCACTGGCAAAGAGCAACAGCCAGCTTATCAGCCTGTCCATTCTGACTGAAACCAATAACCGGGAGCAGGCGCGGCTCTATGCCGAAGCAGAACAGACCAGCGCACAGCTGAGACAACGACAACGCCGGATCGAGGAACTGAAACGTGAGAACGAGGATTTACGCCGCTGGGCTGATACTCCTTTGCCTGCTGACATTATCCGGCTGCGGGAACGTCCGGCACTCACCGGAGGTGCAGCTTACCGTCAGTGGTTGTCCGCGAGTGACGCCGTGTCGGCTGGATCAGACAGCGCCGCGCACTAACGGTGATCTGAACGCATTGCTGGATGAAACGGAGGCCGCCTGGGCGGTCTGTGCAGACAAAGTGGACATGATTATTGCGTGTCAGGAGCGAAACAGTGAACAAACCACAATCCCTGCGCCACGCCCTCAATAAAGCGGTGCCTTATGTCCGTAATAACCCGGACAAACTGCATCTGTTTGTGGATAACGGTTCGCTGGTTGCCACGGGGGCCAGCTCCATGTCATGGGAGTACCGTTACACCCTGAACGCAGTGATTGAGGATTTCAGCGGCGACCAGAATCTGCTGATGGCCCCGGTTTTGCTGTGGTTGCGGGATAACCAGCCCGATGCCATCAATAACCCGGAGTTACGGGAAAAGTTATTCACCTTTGAGGTGGATATTCTGCGCAACGATGTCTGTGATATCAGCCTTAACCTGCAACTGACAGAGCGTGTGCTGGTCAGCACTGACGGCAGTGTGTCGAACGTTGAAGCGGTAGCGGAACCTGATGAACCTGAAGAAATGTGGACGGTGAAACGTGGCTGAATTGCAGAAGGTGGACGACTGGTTGAGTGCCTTGCTGGCGAATCTGGAACCAGCCGCCAGAAGCCGCATGATGCGCCAGCTGGCGCAGGAACTGCGCCGGACACAGCAGCAGAATATCAGGATGCAGCGCAATCCTGATGGCAGCAGTTATGAGCCGCGCAGGGTAACAGCACGCAGCAAGAAGGGGCGCATCAAACGTCAGATGTTTGCAAAGCTGCGCACCAAAAAATACCTGAAAACTGCCGCCAGCGCCGACTCTGCCAGCGTACAGTTTGAAGGCAAGGTGCAGCGTATTGCCCGTGTTCACCATTACGGCCTGCGTGATCGCGTCAGTCGCAAAGGACCGGAGGTCCGTTACGCAGAGCGCCGCCTGCTGGGTGTAAATGATGATGTTGAGGCAATGACCCGCGACATGATTCTGCAATGGCTGGCGGGGTGATCTTTGTATCAGCACTGATACAAGTTGCAGCACTGCCGCCTTTCTTCCCCTGATGGCAACCTTTCCCTATGAACGCACAATTAACCGAAATCATGCGCCTTATCATCAACCTGATCCGCACTGGTGTAGTCACCGAAGTGGACCGGGAGAATTGGCTTTGCCGGGTGAAAACGGGCGACCTTGAAACTAACTGGATCAGTTGGCTGACGCTGCGCGCGGGTAATGCCCGGACATGGTGGCGACCATCGGAAGGTGAGCAGGTGGTGCTGCTGAGTCTGGGCGGCAATCTGGAAACTGCCTTTGCGCTGCCCGCTGTCTATTCGAATCAGTTCGCACCACCGTCGACGTCGGCGGACGCCTGCGTGACAGAACATCCTGACGGTGGCTGGTTTGAATACGAACCTGCCACCGGGCGCTGGTATGTCAGGGGCATCAAATCCATGGTCATTGAGGCTGCCGATAACATCACCCTGAAAACCAGTGAGTTTGTGCTGGAGGCTGAGTGCACGCGTATTAACAGCGAAGTGGTGGTCAATGGTGGCGTTACTCAGGGCGGCGGAGCGATGAGTTCTAACGGGATCGTGGTTGATGCGCATCAGCATACCGGCGTCCTGAAAGGCGGCGATACAACCGGAGGCCCGGTATGACGCTTTATAGCGGGATGAACAATACCAGCGGTAAAGCCATTACTGATATTGACCATCTGCGCCAGTCGGTGCGGGACATTTTGCTGACGCCGCAGGGTAGCCGCATTGCCCGTCGGGAATATGGCTCCCTGCTGTCGGCACTGATAGACCAGCCACAAAATCCGGCATTACGCCTGCAGGTCATGTCGGCAGTGTATGTGGCGCTGAGTCGCTGGGAGCCACGGCTGACGCTGGATTCCATCACCATTAACAGCAATTTTGACGGTTCAATGGTGGTGGAGCTGACCGGGCGGCGTAATAACGGTGTGCCTGTTTCCCTTTCCGTATCAACAGGAGCAGAGAATGGCAGTGATTGACCTTTCGCAGTTGCCTGCGCCGCAGATTGTGGATGTGCCGGACTTTGAGACGCTGCTTGCCGAACGCAAGGCCGAATTTGTTGCGCTTCATCCGAAAGATGAGCAGGAAGCAGTGATCCGCACGCTGGAACTGGAATCTGAACCCGTCACCAAATTGCTTCAGGAGAACGCTTACCGTGAGTTGCTTCTGCGCCAGCGCATTAACGAAGCCGCGCATGCTGTGATGGTGGCTTACGCGATGGGCGGCGATCTTGACCAGCTCGCTGCCAACTACAACGTGAAACGCCTGACGGTGACGCCTGCTGATAATGACGCTGTGCCACCCGTTGCGGCTGTGATGGAAAGCGATGAAGCGTTACGCCTGCGTGTGCCTGCGGCTTTTGAAGGGCTTTCGGTTGCGGGGCCAACCGCAGCTTATGAATTTCATGCCCGAAGCGCCGACGGTCGGGTGGCGGATGCCAGTGCAACCAGCCCGGCACCTGCAGAGGTGGTGCTTACGGTCCTAAGCCGTGAAGGCGACGGAACAGCAGAAAAAGACCTGCTGGACGTGGTGGAAAAAGCTCTGAACAGTGAGAACGTTCGCCCGGTGGCTGACCGTCTGACGGTTCGCAGCGCAGAAATCATCCCGTATCGCGTGGAAGCCACCATTTTTCTCTATCCGGGGCCGGAAGCAGAGCCGGTAATGGCAGCGGCAAAAGCCAGCCTGCAGAAGTACATCGCCAGTCAGACGCGTCTTGGTCGGGATATTCGCCGTAGCGCCATCTTTGCCGCCCTGCATGTTGAGGGTGTGCAGCGTGTGGAGCTGGCTTCTCCTCTGGCGGATGTGGTCCTGAACAAAACACAGGCGGCATCATGTACGCAGTGGAACGTAACTAACGGAGGAACGGATGAATAGTCTGCTGCCACCGGGTTCAACACCACTGGAGCGCCGACTGGCGCAAACCTGCAGCGGGATTTCTGATCTGCAGGTGCCGCTGCGTGACTTGTGGAATCCGGCGACCTGTCCGGTCAGCTTCCTGCCTTATCTCGCCTGGGCGTTCTCTGTGGATCGCTGGGATGAGGGCTGGACTGAAAGCGTCAAACGTCAGGTGGTGAAGGATGCTTTTTATATTCATCAGCATAAAGGAACCACCAGTGCCGTGCGGCGGGTGGTGGAACCGTTCGGCTTCCTGATCCGCATTATTGAGTGGTGGCAGACCGGAGAAACACCGGGCACGTTTCGCCTGGATATCGGCGTGCAGGACCAGGGCATTACTGAAGATACCTATCTGGAACTTGAGCGACTGATAAGCGATGCCAAACCATGTAGCCGTCACATGATCGGCATGTCCATTAACCTGCAGACCAGCGGCCCGCATTGGGTGGGAGTCGCCAGCTATCTTGGCGAAGAAATCACGATCTATCCGTATATCAACGAAACGATTATTTCCGGTGGCACCGCGCATGAAGGCGGGGCGGTCCATGTTATTGACACAATGAGAGTGAATCCATGAGCACAAAATTTTATACCCTGCTGACGGATATTGGCGCGGCGAAACTTGCCAGCGCCGCCGCGCTCGGTGTGCCTTTAAAAATTACCCATATGGCGGTCGGCGATGGCGGCGGAGTATTGCCAACGCCGGACGCAAAGCAGACTGGGCTGGTGAATGAGAAACGCCGGGCTGCGCTGAATATGCTGTACATTGACCCGCAGAACAGCAGCCAGATTATTGCTGAACAGGTGATCCCTGAAAACGAGGGTGGTTGGTGGATACGTGAAGTGGGCCTGTTTGATGAGTCCGGAGCATTGATTGCCGTGGGCAACTGCCCGGAAAGCTATAAGCCGCAACTGGCTGAAGGCAGCGGGCGTACCCAGACCGTGCGTATGGTGTTGATTACCAGCAGCACGGACAATATCACCCTGAAAATCGACCCTGCTGTAGTACTGGCAACTCGCAAGTATGTGGATGACAAAATATCAGAGCACGAACAGTCACGACGTCACCCGGACGCCTCGCTGACCGCAAAAGGTTTTACTCAGTTAAGCAGTGCGACCAACAGTGAATCCGAAATACTGGCCGCAACACCGAAGGCAGTGAAGGCTGTATATGACCTTGCAGCAGGTAAGGCACCTGTCAGTCACA
>ERZ1027261.22-NODE-22-length-81698-cov-76.802641_pt1 | contig 81698 bp, 83 predicted proteins | sample MGYA00519259_ERZ1027261 | MGnify/ENA primary metagenome ERZ1027261 (study PRJEB26926, sample SAMN06164801) | human gut metagenome | biome: ENVO:00009003; feature: ENVO:2100002; material: ENVO:00002003 | host: Homo sapiens | place: USA | collected 2012 ... | reverse complement strand
GTGCTCAACAGGGGGATCTTTTCACCGCTGGTACCGAGTTCTCTTAAACCAAGGTATTGGATAACAGCAAGAACGCTTGTTTTGGCCAGAATATCGCGACCAACTGACGTTAAATCAGTCTGCGCTACCGTATCCTTACCGGTGAAATAAGGCAGTTTGTTTGCACCAGTCGCAAGGCCAGCGAGCGCGGTTAAAGTTGCATCCAGAGGCTGTTTGCCTGCCAGCGCATTTGTCATTGTTGTCGCAAAGTTCGGGTCATTACCAAGTGCTGCGGCAAGCTCATTCAGGGTATCAAGAGCTTCTGGTGATGAACCAACCAATGCGGATATGGCAGCTCTTACATAAGCGGTCGTAGCAATCTGCGTGTTATTCGTACCCTGTGCAGCGGTAGGCGCAGTAGGTATTCCCGTTAATGCAGGACTTGCTAAAGGAGCTTTAAGAGCCAGAGCATTGTTGATAGTTGTGCTGAAATTCGGGTCGTTATTGATCGCAGCAGCTATTTCTTTAAGCGTATCCAGTGTGCCAGGTGCACCGTTGATAAGTGCCGTTATAGCTGCCTTAACAAAGGCTGTATTTGCGATCTGCGTGCTATTTGTACCTTGCGCTGCCGTCGGCGCGGTTGGCGTTCCTGTCAGACTCGGGCTTTCTATTGGCGCTTTGGTATCAGCAAGATCTTTTACAGACTTAACGGCTTTAGGGGTAGCCGCCATTGTTTCGCTGTCGCTGTTAGTTTCGCTACTGAGCTGAACTAATCCCTTTTGCGTTGTGCTTGCATCCTGCGCCGTATACTTACTTTTCGCCAGATCGTAAGCTTTTTTAACTGCCAGCGAACTTGCAGCAACATCACTTCTGCTACTGGTTACAGAGTCTGAAATATCAATGCCGATCGTGCGGTTGATACGCTCGGATGTATCAATCATCTCCTGGGTAATGGCAGATACACCAGCAGGGATATTCACCGTACAAACAAGCAGCTCCCCATCTCCTAACTGATATGAATCGGTATAGGTTCTGGCAACAAATTCAGCCGCATGAATATGTGACGCGGTATTCACCTGATAGGTATCTTCTCCAAGGAGGTATCTTCCCTTCAGCACAATTGCATATTTCTTGCCTGCACTAAGTGCAAGAGAAATATCCTTACGTTGCTGAATAGTTACCTGGTAGAATTCACCAATATCCACCGACGCCGCGCCTGCGGTTTTATCACCATCCACTGAGGTGATTAACAGGTTCATCCCACCGCCAGGCTTAGGTAAGAAACCGGCATAAAATCCCGGGTCAACAATCCCCCTGAATTTTCGGTTTAGCGCGGCTGACAGATATGGTTCGTGGTATTGCACATCAGCCACCAGAGCCAACGACTCGGGTGATGGGTAAGTAACCGATGTGACAACTGTAACGTCATTCATCAAGCATATCCTTATGCTGTAGTCGTGTTTATGGCCATAACTGCGGTATATGTTTTGCCCACATACAGCGAGTCTTCCTGGACACAAATAATGGCGATTGGCTTGTTCTCGTTATCCAGAACAACCAGAGTGTTGAATGGGTAGTTTTTCCCTTCCTGCAACTGGCTTTGATCAAGGTCCATTCGGACAGTAATTATCCCACCTGAGTAGGTTGGCACGAGGTTGATGGTGCAAAATTGACTGGTCAGTTCTGCCAGATCGAAAGCCTTTGGCAGTTCTCCAATCTCATAAGTGCCATCTCCTTTCTTGGTAACCAGCGAACTGGTACCGAAAACGGCCTTGCTGATTAAAAATCGAGAGCCTTTGTTAATGGACGATTCAGCGCGCCGCTGATAGTAATAGTCCAACAACTGACTCTTATAGAGGTTTGTTGAGACGTCAGACATGATTTTCCCTAATCAATGTTGTGAAGCCTCATTGTAAGAGAAGTAACTTGTCACCCCGCCCTACGGACGGGGTGATTGTCAGGCATCGCTATCCAGCAGCAAATCATCTGCGCGGGTGCGATCAAACGTAGGCGTTGCTTTCACAATAGTGCCGCCCGGCGTTGCAGTGATCGGAGCGCTAATCGACGTAACTCCAGTAAGCGAAGTTGTATCCGAAGTTTCAAACCAGCAGTACGCTTTTTCGGTATCAGAAATCTCGTTCAAAGTGATCATGTCGGCGTGTTCATTTACAACAACCGACAAATAGAGCGTAAGCCCATCAAACACTATATGCAGTGGCAGTAGAGGCTTTACGAACTGATTAAACTTTCTGAGAATTTCTTCTGTAATTGCGGACTGATCTATCGTGCCAGTAATCCCCATTGTCCGGGCCAGGTCGTTTATGGGAATACTGATCATCCCTCTGGAAGTCAGAAACATCTCGCCGAATGTGCCGCCGGTAGTCTCCAGTGTGCTTTCTGGTATTAGAACCGTGCCATAGGGATGACGCTCAAGGTCCACCGGTGCATATATCGGATCCCATAAAACAGAAATACCGTTAAATTCGCGGTAAATTGTCTGGTTTATAGGGCGTTCAGTCCCCTTAAAGTGAATCTCATCAAGACGCTGTTGTAACAACATCGGAACGGAAGATGAGTTCGACGTTCTGATAGTAAAGAACTGGCCAAGTTCATTTGTCCTGGTCTCCAGATCCTCCTTGCTCATGGAGAAAATAGACTTCCGGTTGGTAATTCGCTCCAACCATGGGTCAACAAAGGTGTCCATCATTGACTGAACCAAATCAGCCAATGATTTATAGAGCAATGACTTTTGCTTAGCTGATGTAAGCCGGTTATTAAACCAGGAACGCTGCATCACTCCTCCTCATACGAAATATTAAAGGTGGAGTTTTCTGTATCCAGATAAACGAAATCGTAAAAGCCGTTGGACTCATTCCACCCGACAAATTCCAGATAAAAGTCGCGGAAATAACCCAGCGTTTCGATAAACGCCCAAACGTCTTTTTTCTTAATCAGGATGTACTTTCCGACGCGGTTCGGATCAAAAAAAGTTGAATCGCGCCCAAATTTTGTTTCCAGTGCCGACTTCAGCTCATCGGTCACATTCTCAATGGTCAGGCTTGCCGATATCCGTCCGGTGATGGTGATCTTAAAGGGTAGTTTTCTGACCTCTTTATAAGAGAATTTCTTGTTCAGTTCATTCGGTACCTTCTTAAAGGCAGTCAGGATCATTTCTTCAAGCTCTGACTGGCTTTTGTTTGGATGCCATCCTGAAATAAATATCTTATTGATATTCCGAACATTATAAGCACCATCTAATTTCTCTTGCTGGCCTTCGCCCCATGCCTTTACCCAGGACAGTCCCGGGATGTTACGCACCAGAAAATACGTATAGTCCCCGCCCCATACGACCTGATCATCATAGGCAAGGTAATATTGTGCACGATTACGTGTGATCTCCGTTGTTTCGGCATCGGTACCTGCGGTTATAGGTGTCGTTGTCTTAACTGAAATCAAATTAGCTAAATTAGCCGCAGAATCGACAGGCGTCAGGTTTTGGCCAGCAACCAGGGTTATATCGCCATTGGTGCACCATACCTTAAGCGTAATTGTCGAGCCTTCTGGCGGTATTTGCCCAATTAGCCCATCGCCGAATCGAACCCCCAACTGCTCGGATGGTTTATAAAACTCAACGTAGACCTGGCTTTTACTACCGGCTAACCGGAACATAGTGCTGGAAGACCACTGCGTGGTCTTACCATCGGTCGTCACGAATACTTCCAGCTTATAGCAGACAGCAGTGAGAGCCTTTGATAACACGACTTCCAGAAATTCTTTGGCTGCCGTAACGGTATATGTCACCTCTTGGATTTCCAACTGTGCCACTTCTACCGTACCGGTGCCGTCAACCAACCTGCATACATCCATAGTCATGTAAGGGTACTGGTCGTCAGATATTAAAGGCATGTTTTTGGGAATTACCGCTGGGGCATCTTCACTTGTGGCGGTGATCTCAATCATCCCCGATGACGGTGTTGGCTTGGTACCAACATAACTGTTCGTTTCTGCCGCAGCCAGGATAGAGGAACGCCGCGTCGCGGTCGATATAAAGCCTTCAGCCAGCGCCGCATCGGCATATTGAAAACACCTGTATACAATCTGGGTAATAAACAATGTCAGCATCGAGACAAATTGAGAGCCGACAAACTTCGACCAGAATGAATCTTTCTCGACAAGCACTTCAAACTCTGCACGAATACTGTCTTTAGTCGGTGTTGTTTTACTCATAGCACCACGTCCTGTGTGATAGTTATATCCCTGATACGAATGGATATTTTCAACTTATCAAAAGCATCTCCCTCGGCTACTGACAAGCCAGAAATCGGTATGTCGGGTAAATCTACCGTCAGTTTTTGCAACAGCATTGCCTCAACCGCAATTTGAACATGCGACAAGTTGGTCGGTTCGTGTTTAAACTGCGGTAAAACATTGCCCCATGACGGATCTCCGTATACCTCACCCTGATAAGTGTTTAGCCACTCATATAAACGAGCGCCCCAGGCCTCCTCCTGGGACTCATACGTTTTTACGCCGGATAACTCCAGCGTCAGCAAAGGATCAATTTCGTTATTGTTGGCCATCAATCAACTCTCGCGTAGTCATTCATCAACGGATCATCAATTGACAGTGGTACCGTGCGCATAACGCCCGGCTGAGGCGTGCTGACCTTTACGACAGTTCCCTGGCCTTTCGCCGAGTCTTTGGTGTGCTCTTCAATCCTGGCAAGCAATGAGGTCATCTGCGCAAACAGCCGCTTCGTTTCACCATCAAGTGAAACGGTATTATCAGCCAACTGCATTGTCGGCTTGGCACCGGAACCGCCAAGGTCACTAATAACCTGCCCGTCTATCTGCATACGACCGGTTGGTTGCTGCAAATCGTTGGCGGCAGTCGTCACCTGGGACGTGGAGGCTGGTTGAGGAGAATTATTTGAGCGCATTCCCCGGGCATTAATGAGTTTGTCATACAGTCCATCAATCCCCATTTGTGCGCCGAGCTGGTCAAAGTAACTTGAGTTGCTGGCCACCGGACGCGCCTCTTCAACTGGCATCGGAGTATCAACATACACATTGCCAGCTGCTGTTGCGGTCCCCTTCCCTCGTGCACGTTCTTCGAGCGTTCCCTGAACGACTTCCCGACGCATACCCCGGCCATTCATGAATTTGTTGACCAGATCGTTAACGCCAACAGCATTGCCGATTTTGTCTACCAGACCGCCTTTCTCAAACGGGCTATCACCAGGGGTAAACGCCAGGCCAGTAGACTGATCGATAACAGCGTTATCAGGCAGTGGTCCCCTCACTCCATATTGCGCCCCACCCTGTGCTCCTGCTCCAGGTGTATAGATTTCACCACCTAAATAGCGAGCACGATGAGTATTGACCTTGATCGCGTACTCACGGTTTTCTTTCGATAAGTCACCTGTGCCTTTTTTCCACTTATTGATAGTGCCAAACCCAGCGTTATATGCAGTGATGGCCTCGTTTAAGTCTCCATTGGCTTGCTTCAGATACTTGCTCATGAGAAGAGCCGCAGCTTCTGCCGATTTTTCCGGATTAAAAGAATCTTCCCGGGATAATCCAGTTTCCTCACGAGCAACGCTCGTAAACTGGAACATTCCGAGAGCGCCACCACTTAGCTTTCCATTTGGTGATCTTGTAAGCGTAGATTTTGCGTTAGGATTACCACCAGATTCAGTTGCAGCGATCGCGTAAAGAGTACCTTCAGGAAGGTCATATTTATTCTCTAGTTCAGCAAAATACGGAGCCAACTTATCGAGATTTGCCTTACCTTCAGCGCCAAGACTTCCGACTTTTACATCCAAGTTGCCATTATTGTAGGTATCCGCAGCTTTCTGAATGTCATTCCTGGTGCCAGTGGTATTAAGCGACGATGATGACGAGCTATTTTGACCAATAGCTTTATCAATTTTCTGCAACGCGCTATTGCCCGTTTCTACTGCATTTGCATTGATAATCTGATTGGCAGTTTGTTTAACTGTTTTATTGCTATCTTTCGCCGTGTCCAGTGCCGCATTTATCACGCGGGTAGCAATATTACTCTGTTTGGCATCGGATTCAGTTTTAGAATCAGACGTCTCCTGGTGGCTATTAACCAGAGCTTTTAACTCTGGAGTGATTTCTTTCGCATTAGCCTCGCCGATCGGATTGGGTATTTTTGATACAATCATTGCCGCAGGGGTATTTTTAACGGCATCAAACGCTGCATCTAATGCTTTACCGGGTAAATTTTTAACCCCATCCCAAATATTACCAGCCGCCTCTTTAATGTGTTTCCCTGGGTTCTTAATGAAATCAATTGCACTATCAATTGCATCACTGAAAACCTGTTTCAGGTTATCGACAGTAAAGAAGTCTTTGATGGCATCCAGCTTTTCAAGCAGCTTATTAGATGTATCGCTAAACCATGCTGAAACAGCATCACCAATCTTTGCTGTGTAATCATCGAACTTGGTAGAAATCGTGTCGCCAAGGTTAGAAATATATGTTTCTAAGTTGGTAATCCCACTATCAATGGCCTGGGCAATACTTTCCGTCGAAAATGATTGCAACATATTGCCGATATCCTCAAATCCAAGTGATTTGAGAACCTCACCAATGGCGCTGCTAATACCAGATACAAGCCCCCCCATATCAAGAACATTAGCTAACGTATAAGCGGCTTTTTGCTGGAATGATGGATCTTGTCCTGATTTAAGCCCAAACGCTCGACGTTGCGCTTCTGTATCATTCCAACCGGTTACCGCATCATAAATACCTCCAGCCACTGTGCCGACCAGGGGAATTGCGCGTAACGCCCCTTTACCAACTGCCTTTAATCCAAGTTTACCTGCTGCCCGGGCAGCCAAATCTCCGCCTTCATGGGCGAGAGTCTTCTTGCCACCACCGCGTAGCATTCCTACAAGTTTCTTTGCCCCCAGAGCGCCAAAAGCGAGTGCTCCAGCTTTTTTCAGCATGCCACGCCCCATTAACAACGACGCGACGCCACCGGCCCCCTTCCCTAACAGGCTAAATAATTTGGACAGCAAGCCGCCCTTCTTTTTCCCGGTGTTTTTGGCTATCTGATCAAGGGCGCTGAGAATCTTGTCATTGCCCTCTTTAATTTCGCTGGTCTGCTCCTGAAGTTCCTGAACCGTCCGTTTTTGGGTGTTAACCTGAACGACATCGGCACTATTTTGCGATTTACGCCTAAAAAAACCTTTTCTACGGCTGTTATCGTCATTGCCACGAATCACATCGGCAATAGACTTTCTGGCACCATTAAGCGATCCACCAACTTCTTTTGATATCCCGCCAAGCTCCTTCCCTGCGGCCCACAATGGACCAGCAACGGCATAACCTAACGCATCGACGGCACGAGTCTCTGAAGGGTTACCTATGCCTTCAGCTACTTTTGACAGTTTTTTTAATAAACCTGATTCAGCATTTAGACGCTCATCATCCTCTTTGCGCCTGTCCTTTTCAGCACGTTCAGCACGGGCATCTTCCGCTGCGGCCTTACTCCCTGACTTTCCAATAAAACGACCACGCGCATCGCGTTGGTTTTGGCTTTTTTGCGCACCGTCTTTTTGACCGAACATTTCGCGAGCGTGTTCGGCTGCTTCGGTCCGTTGCGCCTTTACATCTTCTGTTATAGCCTTCTTGCGTCGTTTTTTACCCTTTCGCGTAGTTGATTTGGCCTGCGGTTCCTGTAGAGCAACATCCTCCTGAACTACACGAGAAACGTCCCCTAAATTAAGCCGTTTCATTGCCTCAACAATAGGGTCCACTGATGGCGCATTGGCCACAAAGTCTGGCTGGGAATTTTCGATTGTGCGATTTAATGCCGACACACTGCGAGAGACAGGATCAACTGTAGCAACTCGCCCCCCTTTCAAATCTTCAACGGCTTCCCGAATACCTGCAAGCTCTTCCAGCTCTTTTGCGCTGGCGGTTTCAACCGTCCTTATCACATCGTCAATGTTGGCGTTTTTTCTTTCCATGATCTTATCGCCTACCGCTTCGGTTTAAGTTTTTCTTCCAGTTTCTCCAACAGGAAAAACGCATAGGATTCAGTGAGCCTTTCAGCGTCCTGAATCGGTATACCCCCATACAAAACCAGGTTGGACACTAAGGTCTGATAGCTTTTCAATCCCCACCTGTGGAATGAAGTCGGTAGCCCGAAAGGGCACCCACAGACGGGTATACGCACCCTCTGTGGACTCCTTTGTATCCTGGTTTGGGCATTTGTGCGGCGGGAGACGAAGACGCATTTCGCCTTTATCGATGTAGCACGGTAAACCATGTTCGAGCTTTTCATGAGCCAGTCGGATGTGTGCCGCCAGCTTCATAAATTCAGTATCAATGGCCATCCGTTTAATCGTTTCATAACGACGCTCGGCCTGATCTTCACGAGTACCGCTAACATCGTTATAAAGCTCACACTGATAAGCGAATTCCCAAAAACGCAAATCAACGATCGCTTCTTTGAATTCCGCGTCGTCTTCAGGTGGCAATGCTGCACGGCGCATCTCCAGCATTTCCATTGCCCAACCATCAAGCGGCACGATACGCCATTGATAAGGTACTCCCTCTACAGACACCTCAATATCGTCAATGAAAGGTTCCACTTCCAGGACCTGGATATCTTCAGCCAGAGCATTCATATCGCAATCGTAATAATGCTCTTTACCGCAATGTTTACAGGTGTAGGTGAATGTCTCGACCGGTGTTTCACGGGAGCCGGTAAATATCCACCATAACGCGGTAATCCGGTCCTGCGCCGTCCATGTCAGGGGATCATGTTTCGCGGGTTCAGCCAGCAAGGCTTTTAAATACGCCGTTGTCTGTTGTTCTTGTTCCTCCGGTGTTATCGAGTTGAAACGCATCGCATCAGCAATATTTGGCTGACGGAACTGGATCAATTCAGTTGGCCGCGATGGTAGCGGGAAAAGGGGTAAAAGCATCCTTGCTCCTTAATTCAAAGAGAAAAACTAAAGCCCAGAAGGGAAGCCAAAGAACTTGAGGATTGGTTAAACGTGCTGTGCAATGCGAAGGTCATTGGGAATGACTTAAATTCCGTAACCTGATCCCGCGCATAGGTGACATCGCCGGTAGTGACCGGGAATACCGTCATCTCATTTTCCAGTTTGGTTAAGCCGGAAGACAGCAACCGATAAATACGCACATTGAGCAAATATTTAGACGGTATATTCCCGGTACCGTCCGGATTGATCACCCGACTTTTTGCCGTCTTAAACCAGTCTAAAACGAGGCCATCAACGGTATCCCTGACCATCATTGTTATCTGCCCAGGCGAACGCTCCGTTGGTTGAAGGATATTCCCTCCGCCGATTTTAATCGTTTCATATTCGATGCTGTAATCGTGGTAGGTAATGTCTTTGGCAAAGAAGTCTGCCCCCTCCAGTCCATCAACTTCGACAGAGAACTGCCATCCTTGCGCGAACAGCATTTTGTTCATGATGATTGACGTCAGCTTACCAACTTCCCGCTCACCAACGCCGGAGCCAAATAATGTCGTCGTTAATGCCGAAGATACATAAGACTTTACTGAAGCAACATTAAGCCCCATATCAGCCCCCTCACTTCAACATGGATGAGAAAAGAACAATCCCCGGGATAATTGCCCTTGTTGCGCTCATTTTCTCTTCCAGATCCAGCTTTCGCTGATACAGCGTGTTCTCATCGGATAAATTGCTGGCATCGAGTTTCCCCGCGATAGATATTCTTCGCAGGCGATCAGTGTTAGGTATCGCGATTAACACTTCCAGATAGTCAGAAAGTAACCCAATGATTTCAGGTGGCACTTCTCCATTATCCAGATCCATATCACGTAAATTAGCCAGATATGACACATTCAGCGGGTATACCGCTCGATGAGTATCTTCAAGCCCGATATTCCCATCGTAAACATCGGAGTAGACAAGATCCCCGGTATGATCCGTAACCGATACGAGCGCAAGAAAATCAGCAGGGCAAGCAAGTGATTTACAGGTCTGATCAGTGAAGCGTATCCGCTTGATGTGTCCCGCCCTATCCTGGTAGGTTCCCAATGCTTTTCTTAGCAGGGATTCCAGTAAGGCAGGTTCATCCGCAATCAAAGGTGTGAAGCGGGATTTGACGTCTTCGAGTAATTGTCGTGGTGTCATTGAAACCTCGTAGAATCTAGTTTGTTAACAGATTCTACGAGTTGTCATTTGTGATAGTATGCTCGCAATCGTAGTGATTACTACCACCAACTGCTAGCTTTCTTCTCTCTAGCTTTTCCTTCGCTTTGCAGTAAATCTTTACTTCCTGTAGAAATATTTCTATTTGCATCAGCCTCAGACTGAATTACATCTGTCTTAGCTGCTCTCTCCTTCAACTCCTGCTCTATAAAATCGTTTTCTCGCTGGACACGAGCCGCTTTTGCTTGCAGTTCGAGTTTCATGCTTTCGAGTTGCAGCTTGCGAAGCTCATCCTCATAAGCTTGATCTCGCTTCTTGTCATTTGCTAGCTCGGCTTCTCGTTTCGCTCTACGTTCATTTTCTGCAGCAACACGCTGTTTTTCGCGTGCAGCAGCGGCAGATGCTGCTTTTTCTCTTCTAATACGTTCAGCTTGTGCTTGTTGGCGAATAAGTTCTTTTCTGGCATCCTCAGCTTGCTGCTCTTTAGCTCGCCCTTCATTTTCCGCCTGAGCAATAGCAGCAATTTGACTTTGCAACGAGTTAGCCAAGGCAGTGCCTACACTAAACGTAGAAAAGATTAGAAATAAAATAATTTTATTCATAAATTATTTCTTTTCTGGACAAGTAGCATTTGGCTGAATTCGAGTTTCATTATCTTTAGTTGAAATAAGCACAGCAAGCCCCGTTGTAAACTGGCATGCTTTACCAACTTGAGTTGAAGTGAACACCTTAGTTCCTTCTTTATAAGTCAGTGAAACACCTTCAACAATTGTTTTATCACTAACCAAAGAACCAGCCGCTGCACCAAGAGCCGCACCACCAGTACCGCCAGCTACAGCACCCAGTGTCGATGTGCCTTTAACATTATAACCGGCAACGCCCCCAGCAACAGCTCCCAGTACCGCACCAAATGTCTGTGCCGCTTCTTTATTAGCTTTATTATCAACTTTCACTTTAGCTGGAAGCACAGAGATAATATTGACTGTCTTTGTTTCCTGCTTCGAATTCAATTGAGCGGTATCATAAACATCGGCAGCATAATCAGCACCGCTAGATTGACACCCAGAAAGAAGAATTGCAGATACAACAAGAGCGCATAAAGTATACTTTTTAGACATAAGAATCATCCCAGAAAAACAAAAACCGGCGAGAAGTTACCACGAGAACGGAAAGTAAACAAGAATACTCCCATTGACTTATATCAAATAATCAACTTTTTATAAGCTATCCCTAACTTATTGTGTATAGCTGAAAAGTCAGAGATAAGTTCACCATCTGCATTATTTCTTAAGTTAATAGTTTATTGCTAACTTAATTTATGTATCGACTATTGATATCCATCTTAAAGTAACAATATCCCTCTGCATTATTTTTCATCACAAATAATACATCTATTGCACGACACTCGCCTGCTCTAATAAATTTGTATTTTTAAGTCGCGAATGCTATCTTTTCGCATCATATTGACCTTTTAATCGTTCAGGCTTATAGTTTCGCCGTCGTAGCAAATTCTGCGACCAGGTTTGACAGCCTGAATGATTGTGCGGACAACCGCAGATTTCCGATATTGCGGTATTTTTGTGTCCGTTAAACCGCGTTACGCCCAAATTATGGTGGGGCGTGATGGGGAGGCTTCGGCCTGCTGGTTTCACAATCGCCAGTCTGTCAACCCTGTCACGTCCTGCCACCTGTTTGACAGCGGGTAGCAGGTTGTTAAACCTGATTGTGAGGCCGTAACTATGGTTAATGCCAATCCTTGCGCACGCCCAGAATTCATCTGGCGTTTCTATTCCTGTAAAAAACACCACTATCACTTCGTTATCGCAGCAACAGAAGACGAAGCACGCTCTCAATTGCCTGACGGCCCCTGCATTTTTACTGCCCGTTTTTCAACTAACTCGCGCAATTCACTTAGTTACTGGAGCCTCCCCTTCTCTGCCGACGTTCAGGGGGGTTTATGAAAAAACCTCTCGTCACCCGTAATGACATAGCCGAAGCGATCGCCCTGCATACTGCCTGTATGCCGACACGGGAGATCCCCGGCGCAATTGCCAACTATTTCATGATAACCAGACGTTTTTATACCCGAACAGATAAGGCTGTGATCAACAAGCTACTGATAGCCGAGATCAGGGATTATTTGATTGAACAAGGACGTCTACGTTACGCAACAGTGGCAGCAGAAATGAGAAAGGAGGCACATAGAATGACCGGTAATAATTTGAATGTTGAAAAAACAGCACCTGTTACGTCAGCTACGCCAGCACCAGCCGTGAATATCATCCCCAACACCGGAGACACAATCGACAGCCTGACACTGTTAAAGATGGTCAATGAAGCGCGTAAGTTATGTGGGGAACCAGAGGTTCGGAACAACAAATTCATCGAAAAAATACTCGACGAATTAGAAGGTGAGGACGGTTACACAAAAAGTGCAACCGTGCCGCCAGGTGGCGGTACGCCTATGGTTGTCATAACCATGACCTACAAACAAGCCCTGCGAGTCGCCGCACGCGAATCAAAAGCCGTCCGCCGTTCGCTGATCGACAAACTGGAAGAATTGCAGCAGGCAAACTCCCCTGCCCCATCGATCCCCCAAACATTACCAGAAGCTCTACGCCTGGCTGCCGAGTTGGCAGAACAGAAAATGCAGCTGGAACAACAGCTGGTGGCCGCAGCCCCTAAAGTCGATTTTGCCGACCGGGTATCAGTGGCCAATGGAATCCTGATCGGGAACTTTGCAAAGGTCGTTGGACTTAAGCAAAACGCCCTTTTCTCATGGTTGCGCCAGAACGGCATTCTCATGGCTTTTGGTGCGCGCAAAAACGTACCGCGCCAACAGTACATCAACGCCGGGTATTTCACGGTGAAAGAAGTGGTGCTGGATGATGAAAATGGCTACCAGATACGGCTGACGCCCCAATTAACGGGTAAAGGCCAGCAGTGGTTAACTCGCAAGCTACTTGATGCTGGTTTGTTAAAACCAGTAGCAATAGGTTAACAAAAGAAAAAAACCTGCCAGCAAACTGGCAGGTTTCTGAGCAGATCGTCCAACCCGATCTGGATCGAGTCAGAAAAATTTGCTCTAATAAATTTCGTTTTCTAAGTGCAAAGAATCACCATTTCGAGCTGGTGATTGAAGGTTGATGCAAATTTGGAGAAAAAATGCAACAAACATTCAATGCGGATATGAATATATCAAACCTTCATCAAAATGTCGATCCTTCAACCACTCTGCCCGTTATTTGTGGTGTTGAAATTACGACCGACCGCGCTGGCCGTTACAACCTTAATGCTCTACACAGAGCGAGCGGACTCGGTGCCCATAAAGCGCCAGCTCAATGGCTAAGAACGCTGTCAGCTAAACAGCTCATCGAAGAGCTTGAAAAAGAAACTATGCAGAATTGCATAGTTTCGTTCGAAGGCCGTGGCGGCGGCACTTTTGCCCATGAATTGCTCGCAGTGGAGTACGCTGGTTGGATTTCTCCCGCGTTTCGGCTGAAGGTAAACCAGACATTTATCGACTATCGAGCCGGAAGATTACAACCTGCTATTCCGCAGAGTCTCCCTGAAGCTCTCCGTTTGGCTGCCGACCTGGCAGAGCAAAAGCAACGGCTGGAGCAAAAAATGCTTATGGATGCACCTAAAGTCGAATTCGCCGAACGCGTTGCTACCGCCAGCGGGGTTCTAATCGGCAACTATGCCAAAGTGCTCGGTCTGGGCCAAAACTATCTCTTCACCTGGTTGCGTGATAACGGAATTCTGATCGCAACCGGTGAACGCAGGAACGTCCCCAAACAAGAATACATATCCCGTGGGTATTTCACCCTTAAAGAAACCGTGATCGATACAAGCAATGGAAGCAGGATTTCTTTCACGACTCGTATAACCGGCAAAGGTCAGCAGTGGCTGATGAAGCGATTGCTTGATGCTGGTGTGCTGGTACCTGTCGCGGCAACGCGCTAACAGACGTAGTAAGAACCACCAGCATTGTAATGCTGGCTAAAGTCACTTTCCTTAGCTGTATAACGATGAGCGATTTTACTTTTTCTGGCTATGAATTGGCCTGCTTTGTAACACACTCCGGTCTATCCCGTAGCGCCGGGCATATCCTGTCGCAATGTGCAAATCTCGCGGCAACAACCAGTGAATACTTCATTCACAAGCCTCACCGCCTGATCGCGGCAGAAACTGGTTATAGCCAATCAACCGTCGTTCGTGCATTCCGTGAAGCTGTAAACAAAGGAATCCTGTCAGTAGAGATTGTTATCGGCGATCACCGTGAACGTCGCGCTAACCTGTACCGGTTTACCCCATCCTTTTTGGCCTTCGCACAACAAGCCCAAAATGCGCTGATTGAAAGCAAATTAAAGATCTCTTCAGCCGCAACCAAGGTTAAAGCTGTTCTCGCTAAGACATTGGCTTTATTTGATTTTTTATCCACACCCCCATGTCAAAATGATACCCCCTCCCCCTGTCAGGATGACGTGGCAATAAAGAATAAGAAGTCACAATTTAAAAAAACAAAAAGATCAGTTTCCGGCGCTGCCGGAACGACCAAACTCAAAAAATTGACTTCATGGATCGCTGGGGCAAAAGCAAAGGCCGACAATCTGCGTTTATCCAAAAAACGCGCTCAAAAACATGAGTTCAAGCAGAAGGTAGAGGCGGCAGCGCGGAAATATGCTTACCTGAAGAACAAGCGTTCTCCTGATATTGGCGGGGTATCAAACTTCGATAATCTGCCGCATTGCATGACGGTAAACGAAGCTCTTAATGCGGTTTTAGCCAAAAATAAAGATAACGAACAATGGGGTATACCGGCAGGATTCAGAGGGTGATAGATTGCTCTAATCTGGAGTCACCTGGCGTTTTCAGTTTGAGGTCGGAGATGCAATCTGATTTTTTACAGTTAGCGATCGCTTTTGCAGGATATGTTTGTATTGGCTTCTGTGTATACATGATCAGCCGAAAAATGCTTGTCGATATCGACCGCAAAGAACGAGCAGAGGAGATCTTAGTATGGATTTTCTTTGGCGCGGTCTGGCCATTAGGGATCATGTTTGCTGCAACATTTCTTCTGATGTGGATATTCACCCTACCTGGTGATTTCTATAGAAAAAAAGCCAGACATTGATACAATCGTTGCGGGTGCTTGAGGCTATCTGCTTCAGGCATTACCCGAAAAGCAGATAGAAGAAAGCCCCAGATAACATTACGCGTCCTGCAAGACGCTTAACATTAATCTGAGGCCATATCTATGCTTAGCATACGTAGATTAGCCTCTTACCGACCAAAAGGTCAAGGAGAAGCAGGCTATGAAGCAGCAAAAAGCGATGTTAATCGCTCTGATCGTCATCTGTTTAACCGTCATTGTGACGGCACTGGTAACGAGGAAAGACCTCTGCGAGGTACGAATCCGAACCGGCCAGACGGAGGTCACTGTCTTCACAGCCTACGAATCTGAAAGGTAAGAGACCTGGCGGGGAGAGATCCCGCCACTCTTCGTGTGTCAGGTATCCTCAATGCACCCTTTCCTCTCCAAATAAAAAAGCTCCCGAAGGAGCTTTAAAATACAAGGGATGACTCTTAATCCCACTCAATCCAGTTGTAGACGATACGAAGTGACGGGCGCACAGCGGCAGTCACATCTTCGGTACTAAAGTCGATTGCATCACTGTAGATTTTGCAGTCCAACATTTCAATTGTTGTAGCAGCTTTTGTCACAGCGTTAACCCCGGAAGATTTGGATTCAGGGGTCGCAGCCATCGTGATATCAACATAGTCCTTCGCCGCAATGCGATCCTTGATGAACTGAAGAATATCGCCTTCGATAGTCTCCACGCACTGGACCTGGATTTCCCCAGAGTTTCGAATTGGACCGTGCTGGTTGAACTTCACACCATTCGGACCATAGTCCTCCACATCCTCGCGGGTCATTTCAGGAATTTGCGACGTGCGAACCAGTACGCTGATATCTTCATGGCCTGCAAAAGTGAGCTGGAATTCAGAAGATACCAGTCGTTCGCCTTTGGCCGCGTTGGCAGTATAGCGGCCCTTAATAAATTTACGGTTTCCCTTAGTGTTATTGTGCCCCATATAAAATCCTTTTACTGGAACGCCCGAACAATATCGGAGCTGTTATATATCGAAGAACCGGTCAACTGGAGGTTGACGGTGTTTTTCAGGAAATGCCCATTGCTGTCCCTGGGCGCATCGAGATCGAAACTTATGTCCTGGATAGCGACATCAATGATGTTGATCCGGCGACCAATGTTTAGCGTCACACGCTCCGGGATTCGACCACCAATACTGGCATCTTTAAGTTCCGGGCTAATCATCGCTGACAATGCGGCGATAGCTCCTGAAACCTCCGTGAATGGATCAAACAAAGCGATGAAAGTTACTGGCAGCGTGAAAGTCGGCGGTGTTCCCCCCTCCCAAACCATTAAGCTGTTCCAACGGGCCACCGACGTTGTTTCAGTACCAACCTGCGCAAAACCACTGAAGGCACCAGCAACAGACCCCATGGACATACCGGTAAACGGCGCTTCCCAATTCTGGGCCATGTTCATTGCTGCCCCCTGGCTGATATATCCGGTAACCTGGTACTGAGAGTTCGTTAAAGTAACTTTCAGAAATGGCGATACACCGTCAGCCTGGCTGTAAACCCCATAAGGTATAGGTGCCATTCAAGTTAAAGGCCGGAGTTCTCCGGCCTCCTCCTTTAGCCAAGGCGCTTACGGCGCAGTTTCATTGACTTTTTGCGGGCAAGTTTTGCCGCACCGGTCTGGGCTTTTCGACGCGCTTTTTTCAGCGCCGATTTTTGAGCCGCAGTCAGACGTTTTTTACGCAGGCGTTTACGGATGAGTTTGATCTCACCGTTACGAACAACCTTCTTAAATGCTTCAGTCAGCATTTCATCAGAAGTGCCAGCAACAACAAACGCCGCTTCCAGTTCGTCGCGGTCGTCGCTATCTAAACCAGCAATAGAGGCACCAACATCAGCAGCTGCGTCGTCGTCTTCATCGTCAGCCAGTGCTTCGATCAGGTCATCATCTACACCGCATGCTGCGAGGAAGTCAGCAACATTTGCCCATGCTTCGTTATAGGCATCGTCCTGTTCTTCTGTAACTTCGGAGTCGTCGTCATCAGAGATACCAGCGATAGCCTGAACGAAACCATCAAGGGAGTCGAAAGTCAGATCACCGCTATCAGCCCAGGCGAAAACGGCGTCGGCCGCATCACTCAACGCATTCTGCATAGCACTTCGATTTGCGGCTTCCAGAATCATCTGGTGCGCCTGTTCGACGGTCCATTCTTTACCGTCTTTCCCTTCCAGGATTTGCTCAGGAGCCGGGGCAGATGGAACGTTATCGTAAGTCTGTGCCGCCGGTTCCGGATTATTATTAATAACCGGATCTGTTGGCGGTTCGGCGCTTGCTCGGGCAGACTCCATCAGCTGCACAGGATCAGAGTTCAAAGCGAAACGAGACAGTCCATTCCCCAAAAATGCCCCGGATTGAAAAAAGTTTTTGCTCATTGTATTCCCTTACTTAATAAGCAGCGGTACGCCCTGGATACGACGGGCTACGCCAGTCGGGCAGCAGGCCCAGACTACTTCCCATTTATCGAATTCCGCCTGCGTAACTTTCAGCACATACGGTTCTGTACCGTCAGCATCAGGATCACGAGGAGCCACCAGAGCGCCGGAGGCGACAAAGCGATCTAAAAGTTTGGTCATCCCTTTAGTCAGGCCAGCCGCAGTAATACCGTCCGGGCTATGCTTCATCTGTCGGGCTAACTGGACAAAGAAACGGCTGATTGCATTCATCAGGGATGGGACGTGCTGGAAGTGCAGATAGTTATCCTGCGTGCAGCAAGTTAAAGCATCGTCGATGATCATCTGGCCAGAAGTACCTACAGATACTTTATTGAGTCGGCCCTTGACCATAGCTTCTTCGTCCGGGGTGTCTTCCGGATACAGCGGTTGAAGTGATGCACGAGCAATGACGGCACGTTCTTCACCAGCCGGTGAGTAATGCCAACCGCCGACATCGGAGTTTTTCTTGACGCCACGAGCTTTCGCTGCATACGCCGCGCCAGACAGACCGAAGACCACGCGGGATTGGGTCCATTTGTCTTTGCAGGAGAACGGGAAATGATAGACAGCACAGCTTACATAATCGGTACCAAGTAAACCGGTATCTTCAACAGCAGAGATCGCTTCCGTGTACGTCAATGTCGGTTTGACATCAAAGAAGCCATCAATCAAGCGATCAGAACAGATATTACCTAACGCAGTGATCGCCGCATTGTCATAGCAACCCAGGCCGAGAACAGCGGTGTACATGTACGGCGCATTGTTCAGCACTTTCACCGCACGCAGGTAAGCAGCAGTGGAAATGTTCGACTGATCGCCGTTGGTACCGCCAGTGAACGCCAGCGATTTTTTATTTGTTACTTTCGCCGTCGAAATCAGCTCTTCATTAACAACCGCGCGCAGATATTTAGAACGGGCTTCCAGAGCCGTAGGCAGATAACACAAGCGGCCCATGTCATCTTTCGCTTCTTCCGCCAAAGACACAGTGTGTGTCTCCAGGGTCGTTACCACGCCGAGCGAAGTCGTCTGGGTCAGTTTCAGGAGGAAGCGTTCATTACCTGCGCTGTCCGCTGTTGCCGTTTCGATGGTTAACTCACGGGTAGGTGAAATACACGGATCACCATCATCAACGTAGATAGCAAAGGCTTCGCCGCTATCAAGTTCAATTTCAGAACCGTATGGCAACGCACTGTAAGCCGGTTCGCCTGATTCATCGAACATAATAATCGGGAACTTCGCATCATCCGGAACAGCACGAACAACATAACCTGACGTTTGCTGAATAGCTTCGTATACATGGCGAATTGGTTCGAACTGTGAGCCGGAAGACGGCTTCAGCGGTTCGCCGAGAACATCTTCGTAATTGGACTCAGTAACCGCAAGAACAGTAAACGGCTTGCCACGCGCAAATACGCCAATACCAGCCCACAAGCTGCTATTTAATGCAACACCGGTAGATAACGTCGCATCGGCATTGATCGGGCTAACCGCGACGCCGGATGCATTACCTAATGACTGTTGAATTGAATATTGAGACATAACTTTCCCTGTTATGCGCCCCGCACGGGGGCGCTATGTTAAACGGAGAACTTCCCCTGATTACTCAGAGTCACCGGCATCAATCGTGTCGCCGCTTATGAAGTTAAGCCCGCCTTTTTTGGCCATTGTCAGCGTTACACGAGTGAAGTAATCAGCGCCGTTGCGTGGGTGCATATCGTTGATAGCCGAACCCCACAGCGTGGTACGGTTGACCAGCGCCGGAGTGGTCGGATGCTGGAACGGGATGGCCGGGACAGCATCACCAGTCACGAAGCCTGCTTTACCCGGATTTTCATCACGGACGTAGCACAGCACATCCATCGAGCTGAACTGAATGTTCTCTGTCGTTAAGTTTTTACAAATACCAGCAGGTACTTCGTACACTTTCACGTTACCGAACAGGGTACCGATGTAGTGAACATACGGAGTCTGGATATAGTCTTCGGCTGGCTGGAAGAAATCCTTCGGCAACTGTTTGAAGAAAGATGCTGCATCAGCACCAGCAAACATCCCCATCGCACCAGAAGATTTAACGCGCTCAATAATGTCGCGATATACAGTCTGGAATTTGCCACGAATGATGGTTGCCCATACATCAAAGGACTGGTTAACCGGCAGAGCGATGTCAAAGGAGTCGGTCGCAAGAGTACGCCAGATCATAATGCGAAGACGCAGCATATCCTGTTCATGAGACAGGTATTCCTTCAGGGTGCGGAACTGTAGGGAACCCAGGTCCAGACCAAACTCACGCTGTGCTTCATACGCCGCCTGTACAGTGTGCTCAGCCGCGATAACGAACTGACTTGGGAACAGGGTGTATTTCTTCATTTCGTGGTTGATCAGCGGGATCAGCTCAGGAGCGGCTTCAATATTGATTTCCGTCTCAATTGCAATCTCAGTGCCTTTATCCGGCGCTTTGGAGAACGACAGGGCAATCTGACCAATGTTGTAGTTCAGAGAGCAGGTAACAGTGATTTGCTCACCAGCAGCATTAGTAAACGAGTGAAGTAGGCTGCCGGAACCGTTATCAACAACAGACTTAATACGGTTAACGTAGATGTTAGTGCGACCTTTTCGGATTGGTACATTCTGGCCTTCGAAGTCTTCCATCTTGAAGGTTGCGGTTTTGCTAGTGCCATCGGAGCTTGCCACCAGCACATAGCGGCGACGTAACTGGCTGTACACACCGACGGATTGCATGTCCAGAACATCACCAGCAGCATAAGAACCAAAAGAGGAACCTGCCACGTTAAAGACTTCATAGATGTCGGACTGGTCACGCGTAACCGGAATGAAGGTACACGCATCAGCGGTAGCTGCCCCCAACTGAACAGGCAGGATCATCGCGAGGAATAAAGGCAGACGCATAACACCGTCAGAAACGCTCATCATCTCTGCTGCGACGGATTCCAGCATCGCTTTATTAGTGGCATCCATGCTATTGCGGGTGGACTCTATCAGGCAGTTTTCCAGCGTCTGGTGGCAGGAGGCCAGAATTTCCGGACGCGGCATAGATTTATGTGCTGCGGCGTAGTCAGCCAGTGCACTTGCCCACGCTGTAGCGATTTGAGCGGTGGCATTATCAGAGATACCCGCAAAAACCGGGTCTTTACGTGCAGCTTCAAGGATAGATGCGGCACGCGCGGCATCATCTTTAATGAATTGGTTATCAGTACCGAACTGCGCAGTGCTTGCCCAGCCAAGCACAGCTTTAGAGCGTTTTGCGATATCTGCAATACGATTCTGGTATTCGCGTAAGTTACTCAATTTACTCTTCCTTAAACACAAGGCACTTGTGTGAATCCCTTTTCGGAAGAGATTTTATTGAAAGTCACTTGTTGACTTTCTCGTGACAAGCAATTTTTTTATTTTTTTCGGGAGGAGGGGAGGAAGGTAAAATCCAAGGTGAAATCGTGGCGATTTCACCTTGAAATTTTAGAGTAATTTACTTTAAAAACAGTCAGTTAATAGTGAAATTTGAATGGCGAAAGTTTAAGGCTTCGGCTTTTTATCGAGGCTCTTTCTAAGGATATGCCCAATCATCCTGTCGAGTTCTTCCTGTAACTCTTTTGAGAGTCGATTAAACTCATAAGAAAATGCACGGCCTTTCACGCGCTTCCTTGCAAAGCGATCCTTGTCCTCAAATTTCCATAATTCAGTAACTACGGACTTATCTTTAGAACCTTTATCCGTGAGTAGTGAGGCTTCCTTTGTTATCAAGCGCAGGATTTTATTTTTAACTTCATCTTCGGCCATTTCTTCAATGGATAAGATGTCGTTTATTTCCGGGGATATGTTTTGAATAAGCTGATCAAACTCTAAATTCTTGTTCCCCATTTCGTCGCCAACAGCACAAAGCGTTTTGTAGTCCGAAAAGGTTAATTCCGACTGCACAGGGAAAAGGGCGACTAATTCTTCCGGAGCACTCGCTGCCTGGAGAGCACGCGTGACCTTCGCCTGAGACAGCCCTTCTTTGGCTGCAATATCCTTCTGACTCATCCCATCATTTTTCATTCGCATCAAACGCAGACCTATTTCTCGAATGCTGTGCTGCAATGCTGTCTGAACGTCTTTCGCTAAATTTTGCGCTTCCTGAACGCTGATCTCCTGGTCCGTGACTAAAACCCGCAACCCTACGTTCTCTAAGATGGCAGAAGCTCGACGCCGGGAACCATCCAAAATTTCAATTTTCCCTGTAGCCCGTCTAACACCTATTGCAGGGTAAAATTGCTGATGCTTAATAGTGCTTCGGATACTTTTTAATGATTTTGGCGTAAGAGATGCCTGGTCACGCCCGTTGTTATGCTGATCAACAAAGGTATCGCTTTCTACCTGGTTCGGAGGTATTACCTCTTCAATAAATGTGGCCTGGCGACCAGTTGATAACTTGAATACCTGCTCGACTCGATCGCCAGAGGCTGAAGAACTATCAAATCCGCTTAATATTGAAGGATTAAGGGTTCGCCCAATTGTTGGTCTGTTTTTCTTTGACATGGGGGTTTCTTACTCCTCAGTTAGATCTGATAAATTCAATACGGTCAAAAACTGCTTTAGCAAAATCTTCCGCGGCAATTCGCGCGTTCTTCAATGCATCAGCACTACCAACATACGTTGCCGGGTTAGCTGAAATAACAGTGTCAAAAGACTCGCCGCAGCGTTCAAAACCGTCAAGGCGAGGGAGGACGACATCAAGCATATCCCCACCGAACACTTCTTTAGCCAGGCTATGGCAATACTTATGGTCTGCCTTGTTACTCAACTTGGACATAAAACCAATGTTAGTCGCAAGCTGGCACTCGCAGCCTTCATCCGAAATGAGTTTCACCAACTCAGGAAGGCGGGCAACGTATTTAAGCGATGAGTGGAAATCAACCGTTGCAGGCGGCAGAGGTGTAAACAGTATATTGGCCGAGGCCAAAGCATTTTTCAGGAAGGCGTCAAGGTGAGGACCACTATCAACGAGGATAAAGTCATAATCGCTCTTCAGCTTATCAATCACATTTTCTTTCAGGACTGCATGGATGTTCTGACCCGGTAGATGCTCATTGCACAGCTCTCTCCAATCGGATGCAATAAAGGCATCGTCAATCGACGCAGGCATAACGTCAACCCCAGGTACAACAGAAGGAACAATAAACTCCTCTAACAGCTCTTCACGGCTTACATTCTGCAACATAGCCTGTGCAGATGTTGCGTTTACGATACCAATAGAGTGTTTATGGCTTAAAAACATCGTTGCTGAAGATTGCGGATCAAGGTCAATAACCAGAATTCTTAAATCTTCCATCAGAAGATGAGGGTGGGCACGCATTGCATGCGCCAGAGAAACCGTCGATACAGTTTTTGACACACCGCCTTTAAGATTGGAGATGAAAATCACATACGCTTCGCTGTAGCGATCCCGGTATTTTGGCACTCCGCGATGTTCATATATGTCAATGATGTTCTGAATTGACATCGCATATTTCATTGAAGAGCCAGCAGGGCGTTTATCGAAAACATAACCCTTTTCTTCCATTTCACTTACGGCATAGTCAACGTTCGCTCGAGTCAGTAGAGGCAATTTTGCCAGTGCCGCTTTCGCATAGACCTGGTAAAACTCGTTCGCGTGTAGCTCATCCTTTTGCAACTGTACTTGTTCAGTCAGAACATTGAGCATTCTGTTTGCTCTTTGAGCAACCTTGTGAAGCTGGCTGGAATCACTCATCGAAAGTCATCCTTTATGCTGTATTTTTGAATTTAATTAAAAATGCTGCATAAAATAATAATGTATGCGTAGATGCTTGTACATAGCATTCCCTGCATGTTTACTCCTTTGCCAAGTGTGTCACAACATGCTTTGGCATCCTCCACGCGTAAAGGACGCGGATTTCTTCTATGTTCAGGTTGTAGCCTGAATCATTTTGGTGATTTCCTGCTTCAACGGGCAGCCCGGCTTCACTCTCTATCAACTGGTGAGAACGACTTGCCCGGCAGCTTCGATGTGTGCTGGAGGGAGAATAAAAGTCTAAGATGTGCGATAGAGGGAAGTCGCATTGAATTATGTGCTGTGGAGGGATCGCCGGTATCAAATATGTGTGCTGGAGGGAAAGGCAGAGAATTACATGTGCACTGGAGGGAAAAACGGATGGACAGATGTGTGCTGGAGGGAAAGTCTGGGCAAACTGCGGGGCGTCCCCCTCCAGCGCACATCAAAAACAGGAAATTGGACAAGCCTTCCCGTCAGCACACATTTTTTTAATGCATCTTCCCTCCAGCACACACTTATTCGGGAAGTTTCAGCTTTGGATTGCGAGAATGGACGATTACAAAACTTTCCCGGCCTTTCTTCTCAATTGAACAGTCGAGATAGCCGATTGTTTTAAGCTGTTCTATCGCTTTCTTAATGATACGGTTTTGCTCGCCAACAGCTGACTGCAAAGCCAGGCGCTCACGGATTCGGGCGAAAGATAGCGGCAACGGATTCTGCGGAAGGCTTTCGATGAAAGTGTAAATGGCTTGTGCAGCTTCTTTCTTCGGAAGGGCACGCAAGGCGTGGTGTTGCAACAGAACGCGATAATCAAGCTGGAACAGCTCCCACAGCTTCGAATCAGCCTCCAGCTCTATCAGATCAAGGTCAGCATCAAAACGACCGACCTTTAGCAGACCAGTCTGATAGCCGCCTTTAGCATCTTTTCCGCGCTTAAAAGCGATACCCTTGTTACGTAAGCGTCCAAGTGATTCATGAATGGTTAAACGCAGTTTCGCATCCAGACGTTTTGAGGGGAAACCACAGGCTTTAGCGAATTCCTGAAACGATAACTGGATGGTGTTTGAGGACAAGCCGTATTTGCTGAACGCGTAGATGACACCGATCCACGTTTTGAAATCAGTATCCATATCGAGTCGAGGACCGGTGATTTTAATATCATCGTAACCCTCGGCTTTAGCTATCTCCAGCTGGGAAAACGCTTTGGTGGCATCAATCTCTTTACTTTCTCCTTTGCTCTTTGATGGCTTCGGCACGAATACCCCCAAGCGCATCAACGCTACAGGCTGCACAGTGTTGTTTGAATTAACTGTTAGTTCTTTTGCCTTACTTTCAATGTCTGCGTAAAGAATATCGGAGATAAAGGATTGATTCATATTACTTTTTCCGAATTATGTGGATAGTTTTTATAAGCGGTGATAACTACCCAGGCTTTCCCGTCAGCACACATCCTATATCCCGCCAGCACACATTAGCAACCCGTCAGCACACATTTTTATCCCTCCAGCACACATCGATTTCCCTCCAGCACACATCGCGATACACTTCTAAGCCAGACGTGGCGCGGCCTGCAACGATCAGGGATCTATATGGATCTAATTGGGATCTGTATGGACCTAATTATTGGATCTACTCAGTGGATAATGTGGATAAGTGAAAAACCGGCCAACAAAGCCGGTTAGAAGGAAACCGTATTATTCTACGCTTTCGATAAGAAGACCATGTTCATAACATTTAAGCTCATCGCCTTCATACAGGAATTGGTATCCAACACCACCACCTTCCGGAACATTAGGGAATAAATCATCACTTACCGAAGAACAAATCACACCAATGCAGCGATCAACGCCTTCTCGTTCTTCAGTGCTGAAAAAATCCTCTTCAATAAGCACTTGATTACATTGCTCATCAGCATAAGTTGGAAATACATGCTCGATACAATCTGGATGTTTTAAACCAAGCTGATCAGCAAGTTCGAAAGCATGACGGTATTGTTCAGATCCTGGCTTGCCAACAGTGATTTGCTCAATTTTATAGATTGAAGTCGCTTTGTTGATAGTTTGCTTAACTGTTACTTTATCAGACATAAAAATCCCTTTTAGTTACCGCTGATAGCGCGGTTGTAATCATTAACGTTGCGATTCTTCCTGTTAATCCCCATCAGCATCGTTTCTGTATCGAGGATATACGCTGGCAGATCATCAAAATATTCACTGCTAAACTCCGGCATCCTGCACATAAATGCACTTTTGGGGGCAGGGTGGTTAACCTTTGTCGGCGTCGGCGTTAAATTCGCTGATCGACTCCCGGAGCAACCGCTGAGTGTCAGCAGGAATGCGCTGGCGAACATTACCCGCCGCAACCAGTTGTTTCTGAACTTCTGCTTTTCGTTCCATTTGCCTGTCAGCATACTTGGCTTGCTCTGATTCATTTTTCACTTCCTGGCTGTGAAAATGTTGATCTGCTTTGTTCATCGTCTCAATGGTCTGGTTAAGATCCATTATTGACTTATCACGTTCCTTAACAGCCTGATCAAGACTGCCAATTTTCTCCATGGCTTGCTTTAGCTGATGACGTTCCCATGCAAACCCAGCACCAACAAGTGCGCAAATCAGAACAAGAACACCAGTAGCAGCAAGTTTCTCCTTCAAAGACAAAGCTGTTTTTAACGTAGAAAAGAATGACATGTCTTCCTCCTGAAGAAAAATTATCAATGAAGTCCTTTGTTACTGTGCCGCTTTGTTTAATTCATTAAGAACAGAATCAGGAACCAAAGCGGCAACTGCGCTGGCTGTGCTGGCCTTATTTGCTGATGCTTCCGCAAGCGCGGTACTGATAGCATGGTTATAAGCAGTTATGGCTACGTTGGCGCTTTCATTCGCTCGTTCATACTGCTGTTGTAACGCAGTTGTGGGCGCTATTGTCTGGTTGAAAACAACCCCAAACTGTTCAGTTGCTACTTTCAGAGATTCAATTTGCTCTTCTGTTAGTGTTGGTGGGGGAGTGCCACCGCCTGAACCAGAGCCTGACGAGCTTCCTGAGCCAGTGTTAAGGGTCTGGTTAATCTCCCCCATAGCAGCGACTAAACTTGATGTATTAAGCGCGTTAACAGTGTCCTCAAGCGATTTAGTAATATTCACATCACCAATGGCAATAGAGATCGGCAGTTCTGAAACTTCTCGCTCATTAGCACGGCAGTAAACATCCCAACCAATATCGAGTTGAAGCAGCATTGACAGATCTGCATAACCAGCCAACAGGTCCGCGTGCTTAGTTGCCAGTTCTCCAATGTTCGTTAAGCCGGTTGTGGTTGTTTTGATCGTTGAAACATAGCTGGTAATAGTGTTGGGATAGACAATTGTATCCAGAATTAATCCGGTCAATTCTTCTGCAAGCAGTTTTGCTGTGTTAGCACTGTTTCGTGCCGATGTTATGGCACCAGGTGTTTTCATCCCACCGGCGGCGGCCAATTTTTTATATGCGGATAACTGGTAGTCTTTTTCCAGCATGATATCTCCTAACTTACCTGAACCAGGCCGTCTCCGGACGCTACGGTAGATCCGCATGAAACAGGGTCACCAACGCATACGATCCCTTTACCATTGACGGTAAACCATGCCCTGGTTGATATAGCTTGCCCACCGTGCGTACTGTTTCCATCGGTATGCTGTGCATATTGCTTACCATCAACTAACACTTCGACTCCGTTGACTTTAAGTAGTGGTTCACTCTCTACAGGAGGCCTGGATGGGAATCCTCCGTGCCCCGAACAAATGCTGTCTTTTGTTGCAATACTTGCCACGCCATCACCAATTATTTGCTCTGATTTTCGTTATTTTAACTTAGGTTATTTGTGGTCTGTATGGCGTTTACTTATTACAAAATTGCTCTAATAAATATTGTTTTTTATGTCGTATTTTCGGTACCATTCAGCCATCGCCCTTCAATGGGCATTTGTTTGGAGTCGTCAGATGCAGATGGAGCTAATAAGCCGCAAGGAGTTCGATAGCCGTGTAACCAGCGGTGAACTCGACAACTTGCAGGCTATCAAGGTGAAAGAAGGCTTTTGCCTCATTGGGAATCAGAGCGGAACAAATCGCGTTTTTATGCTTCGCCGTACGGATTTGAAGCCATTTGTCTGGAAGAACGAAATTGGTCCCAGCTCATACGCTCAAACGAGGGGGTGCCACAACCTGGCCTTTTTCTACAAAGACGAGCTTTCTGTGGTTGATATTCAAGGGTTACAACATGTTTAAGCACTGGAAAAACATTACTATTTATAAACTTTCTCGTGAGGCGGATCTGACCGACTTAGAAGATAAAAAGAAAATGATCCTTTTCACGCCATGCGGTAGTCAGGATATGGCCAAGTTCGGTTTTGTATCTCCATTTGGCGATAATTCCGAAGTTATCGCTATGCATGGAAATGGTTTTATCCTTGTTGAAGCAAAGCGCGAAACAAAAATTCTTCCCCCGCCGGTTATCCAGCGAGCTATTCAAGAGAAAATTGAAAAACTTGAGCAAGAACAAGCGCGTAAACTGAAGAAAACAGAGAAGGACTCCCTGAAAGACGAAGTTCTACATTCTCTTCTGCCACGGGCTTTTTCAAAGTTTTCTGTTATCCAGGCGATCTACGACGGTTCAACTAAACGCATCTATATCAATGCCAGCGCGCGGCAGGCAGAGGATATGCTCGCGCTTATGCGTAAGTCTCTGGGTTCTCTTCCTGTTGTGCCACTAAGTGTTGAAAATCCCATTGAGTTAACGCTGACCGACTGGGTACGTGATGCTAGTGCTCCACAGGGATTTCAAATGGGGGATGCGGCAGAACTTAAGGCCGTGCTTGAGGATGGCGGTATCGCCCGAGTGAAAAAGCAGGATTTGGGAAGCGATGAAATTTCCACACACCTGGAAGCTGGCAAGCTCGTCACAAAGTTGGCACTCGACTGGCAGAACCGCATTAAATTTACACTGGACCATAATTTCAGCCTTACCAGCGTCAAATTTGCGGATGAATTGCTTGAGCAGAACTCTGATATTGATAGTGAAGATGTTGCGCAGCGACTGGACGCAGATTTCTTCCTGTTAACCAGTGAAATTTCTTGCCTGGTTGATGCTCTGGTAAATGCCCTGGGCGGAGAGGCTAAGCAGTGAGAGAGCTGTGCTATGGATCTGTTTGCAGTGGAATTGAAGCCGCGAGCATTGCATGGGAACCGTTGGGTATGCGTCCGGCGTGGTTTGCTGAAATCGAGCCTTTTCCATCTGCCGTTCTTGCGCACCGCTGGCCCCATGTCGCGAACCTTGGCGACATGACAAAACTCGCCCAAAAAGTCCAGGCCGGAGAAATTGAAGCCCCTGATGTGCTCGTCGGGGGTACGCCTTGTCAGGCATTCAGTATCGCGGGCTTACGTGGTGGGCTTGATGATGAACGCGGCGCGCTAACTTTGAAGTATGTGGAGCTTGCAAATGCAATTGACGACAAACGGTCTGAGTCCTTCCTCAAACCGACAGTTATCGTCTGGGAAAATGTCCCAGGAGTCCTGTCATCAGCAGACAACGCGTTCGGATGTTTCCTTGCCGGATTGGCTGGAGAAGATGCGCCATTCGAACCTGGTGATCGACCTGAATCACGAAAAAGTAACACGTTCTGGCGGTGGGATGTCAAAACCGGTTGCCATGCTCCAAAGTGGCCGCAGTGTGGTTGTATTTATGGACCGCAGCGAAAGGTGGCCTGGAGAATCCTTGATGCCCAATACTTCGGAGTGGCACAACGACGCCGACGCGTGTTTGTTGTCGCAAGTGCTCGAACAGACCTCGATCCCGCAACGGTACTTTTTGAGTTCGAAGGCGTGCGCCGGAATATTGCGCCGAGCCGAAAAAAGAAGGAAATCGCTTCCGCCATTATTGCAAATGGCGCTGCAATCAGTGGCGAAAGCCTAAATCCATGCCTACACGCTGACATGCCACCCGGTATGAAATCGACGAAAGCCGTAAACGCTTTCAGGATGGCGGCATTTGGGGAATATATTGACGATGAAACCGCATCGACAGTAAAGGCAAGAGATTTTAAAGATGCCACTGACCTTGCCGTTTTTAGCAGCACAGGAGCAGGTTTTTGGTCAGAAGGGCATGGTACATTGCGGGCACGTGAGCAAGAAAGCCATGAGCATCTTGTTACATTGGCTTTTCCTGAGCGTATGAGCGGTACACAACATGCTGCAACTAAGAATACTTCACCATCTCTAATGGCTAAAAATCCAACAGCTGTTTGCTATGAAGTAAGAAACGCAGAAGTAGCTGTCCGCCGTCTTACCCCTGTCGAATGTGAAAGGCTGCAAGGTTTTCCTGATGGGCATACGTTGATCCCGACGGAAAAGCGTAAAAAAGTTAATTCAGATGAACTGGCATATCTTCGCAATCACTATCCAGATTTAAGCGAAGAAGAGGCCGCGATGCTTGCAGCTGACGGACCGCGTTACAAAGCGATCGGCAATAGTATGGCAATACCAGTAATGCGCTGGATTGGCGATCGGATTACTAAGGCTGCATGTCGGCAAAAAGAAGGGAGTGAAACAAAAGAGCGAAAGGTTAAACCAGCGGCAGAATTCGAACGGCCCATATTCAAATGGGCTGGTGGAAAATTTGGTGTTCTGGAACAAATCTTTCGCTATTTGCCAGAAGGGAAGCGCCTGATTGAACCTTTCGTTGGTGGCGGAGCTGTCTTCATGAATGCCGGATATCAGGAAAATCTGCTAAATGATGTGAATGCTGACCTGATTAACTTTTACAAGACTCTGCAACGCGAGGCGCATTCACTTATCACTCTGGCACATCGTTTCTTCCTGGACTACAACACCCAGGAGGGATTCCTGGCAGTACGGAATGCGTTTAACAAACAAGTCTATGATGATTTACATCGCGCAGCGGCGTTTTTGTTCCTGAACCGACATTGTTTTAATGGATTGACGCGCTACAACCAGGCCGGTGAGTTCAATGTCGGGTATGGGAAGTATAAGTCTACGCATTTTCCATTACAGGAGATGGAAGCCTTCCTCGGTGCGGAAGGGCGGTCTGAGTTTGTATGCGGTGATTTTGCAGCGGTGATTGAAGCTGCCGGAGAAGGAGATGTCATCTTTTGCGATCCGCCGTATGAACCGCTCCCCAATACAGAGGGGTTCACGAACTATTCCGGTCATGACTTTAAGTTTGAAGAGCAAAAACGCCTGGTGTCTCTGTTGACGGATGCTCATCGCCGAGGTGCAAAGGTTCTCATTACTAACAGTGGCGCGCCAAACATCAGAGAACTTTATCAGGACAGTGGCTTCAGAGTGGAACCTCTTTTTGCCAGACGTTCTGTGTCTTGTAAGGGAGACACTCGTGGTGTTGCTCATGACGTTATAGCAATATTGCTCTAATAAATTTATTAGTGTAATATCGAATCAATGAATCGTGATTTTTAGAGCGATTTAGCTGTTAGCCGCGACAGGCGCGGCGGTAAGCATGGCTGGGCCTAGTCCTCCCAGACAAACCACCGAGTTGCCAGGTTGACCATGCGCCTAAGTGGCAACTCCGAAGTGCGTAACGAGCTTCCATCCAGTTTGCCCATCTTCGGGTGGGCGTTTTTTTCAGGGGTTTCGTCATGGTTAGCGACTTTGCGGCGGTTTAGCGAAAAACGCCGTAAACCCTCGCCTAATGCGGGCGGGTATATAAGGCGAAAAGCCAACAGGGCTTTAAAAAAATCATTACGGTGTTAGCATAAAAAGCCTGTATCAATGAGCGGTGACTATGTTAAGAGCAACAAAAGTACGCATTTACCCGACACCAGAACAGGCAGAGTACCTCAATGCCCAGTTCGGTGCAGTGCGCTTTGCGTACAACAAAGCTCTTCACATCAAAAAACATGCTTACCAGCGACATGGAGTAAATTTAAGTCCGCGTAACGATCTGAAACCGCTGCTTGCAGTGGCAAAGAAATCCCGCAGGTATGGATGGCTTAAAGAATATGATTCTATTGCGTTGCAACAGGCGGTAATTAATCTTGATGTGGCATTTTCCAACTTTTTTAATCCGAAGCTGAAAGCGCGGTTCCCGACGTTTAAACGTAAACACGGAAAACAATCGAGCTATCACTGTGTCGGGATTAAGGTGCTGGATAATGCCATCAAAATCCCAAAACTGTCCCTAATAGAAGCACGCCTTCACCGTGAACTTCATGGAAAGCTGAAAAGCATCACTATCACCTGTTCAGCAACGGGGAAATACTATGCTTCAATTCTCTGTGATGATGGCATGGAAGCTCCGGCAAAACCCACGTTGATATCAACAGTTACTGGCCTAGATATGGGATTATCGCACTTTGCCATCAAGTCTGATGGGGTAAAAATTGCAAATCCCCGCCATCTCATCAATGCCAGCCGTAATCTGCGACGCAAACAAAAAGCCTTATCCCGCAAGCAAAAGGGAAGCGCGAATCGTAAAAAGGCCACAATCCGTCTGGCAGCGTTACACGAACGGGTGGCTAATGCCCGTGCTGATTTTCAACACAAGCTCTCTCGTGCAATTGTTGACGAAAACCAAGCGGTAATTGTCGAGATGCTGAAAACAGCCAACATGATGAAAAACCACAATCTGGCAAGAGCGATAGGTGATGCAGGCTGGCATAGCTTCATCACAAAGCTGGAGTACAAGGCAGCGGAAAAAGGCGTTCACCTAGTAAAACTCGACCAGTGGTTTGCCAGTTCGAAAGCCTGCTATTGTTGTGGTTACAAAATGCCGGAAATGCCGCTTCATAAACGCATCTGGCGATGCCCTGAATGTGGAGCAGAGCACGACCGCGATATCAATGCGGCACTCAACATCCGGCAAAAAGGAATACTGGAACTACAGGCGGCGGGACTCGTCGTCTCCGCCCATGGAGGCCAGCGTAAATCCGTCGCACAGACGGTTGTGGCCTGAGAAGTGGGAAGCCTCGCCCGACAGGGCGGGGAGCAGTCACAAACTGACCATTAAAGTAAATGCAAACGATGATCTGATGATGGTTGCGGCCTAAGAAGCCTGACACCACGGGGTTGTCCCCGTCTGTGTATTAGGGAACGAGGAGGCATAACAGGCAAGGGCGCTGGTTTGATTAACCAGATGAACGAGAAGGGGCCATCTTCTGGTCAGCGTCCTTACCTGTTACGTCCTTTTTCATTCAGCGTAACAGCCGGTTCTTAACAGCCTTTGGGTAGAGTTCCTCGTATTTACGGGTATATTCCGTCATGCTGAAGGCGCTAATCACGCTGGAAGCTAGGGGGGATCCCCTGTTACCGAATTGCAGCCAGGGCGCGGGTGTAGTGGTTTATTGATTGTTACGGCGCATTCTGGGCTGTACTAAATTTCTGCGCCTAATACTACTACACTTGCCGTTTACTGATGTGTGGTATGTTGCATATGGGCAACACACTCAAGCCTGATGCAGCACGGTCAGGTAGGGGACGCCGACCTAATGTCTCGCCCTGCAAGGGCGGACGAAAGTAGATCACTATTCCGCGCAGCTATTTAGAAAGAACAGGTATTGAATTACCTGGAGAACAACTTACTTACGTTTCCGCCACACCTTCGCTAGTTACTTTATGATGAATGATGGTAATATTCTGGTATTGTAACGAGTGCTCAGATATACTTACATCTAAATAACAATAATATATGTTCAATTTAACCTTGAATATTTTGTAATGTTACACGACTTTAAAATTTAGAAGAAGAGGATTCGGTTGAATCCGATATTAAATCTGAGACAGGAATATAAGGTTACACGATGAAGCTTAAAAAACTACAATCTCTTGATTTTGTGAATGATTTTATGAGTCACCTAGAAACTGATTTTGAAAAAGAATTATTCACAGCTTGTTTGCGAAATTATGCATCACATGGCAACCCATTACGTTTTCATAACTTTGCATTTTCAATTCGCGAGCTAATAAAGCATATTATCGAGAAAAAATCTCCGAATGATAAATTATTACAAGCATCGTGGTATAAGAGAGAACATGAACATTACGAAATATCTAGAAGACAGCGTTTAAAATACTGTTCTCAAGCTAAAATTTCAGATGCGTACTTGGGGGAAGAGTTCCTGGAGGAGTCGAATGAAAGAATAGATGAGATGCTTAAGCTTTATTTCTTCTTAAATAAATATACGCATATAACAGAGAAATATATGCATCCATCACCTCAAGAGTTCTTCCTGAAGGCCAAACAAATACTGCAGATCGCTACAGAAATACTAAATGGTATACATATTTGTAGAGATGAATTAATTCGTACTCTCGAAGATAAAATTAGAAATGCAGTTATTGACACGGCGGTAAGCTCTATGCCTGAAAACCTAGTGACTATCGCGAATCATGCGTATGTAGATTACACTGAAGTCGAAGAATTTGGAATCACGTCGATTGATGATGAGTACATCAATATATATGCTTCCGGTACTGTCTATGTTACTCAAGAATATGGTTCTAGGAATGATGGGGTTAGCCTAGAAGAAAGTTATCCGTTCACGTTGCACATGGCTTCTCACTTAGACTCTCCTGAAACATTTGAAGTCATATCTGAAGCTTTAGAGGTAGACACTTCATCGTGGTACGATGATGGGGAGCAGGAGGATCAAATGATGGATATGGAAAGAAATGAAATTCATCGAATATCTGTTGCACCCCCAGACTTTGAGATGGATGACAATGTACCATTCTAACATAAAGAAACATAGGCTAGTAGCGATGAAGTGCGGTAAAAATGGCTAAAACTAGATAAGTAATGGCAATCTGTGCCAATGAGTAAATAACACAACCTATTAGATCTGCATTTATTTTTCAAAGGGATCATAATCGCACAGCCACCGGTTCAAGCCCGGTAGGGGACACCTTATTTGGTAGTTGTACGGCGTATGGCACATGCGTCGATGAAATCAAAACAGACGATGTGCTGCGTATTTTTGTAGACCACGCTGCATTTGACGTTAGTGGGTTTGATCACTCTTTGAGTATCCTTATGAACCTTCAGCGCCGACCGTTCCGTATGAGGCCAGAACGTTAATCGATGACGGATTGGTTACCATTGATTCGGGGAATATTTCGGTAACCCCATACAGACGGACGCCGGTACCAGCAACCGAATTCGCAGCTGAATTGCGTAAGAGTGACGTTTTTATCGTTACGCATCCCGAAAGCCTTGGATTAACTGTTCTTGAGGCGGCAATGTGTGGAGCGTTGATATTAACGCTCCACACATTGCCTTCCGCCGGATCGCCTGGATTTGGTGAACCATATGGTTATCAAGTCGCGGATTGATTGGGATGAGGTTATTGCTCGCGTTGATCGCGTGAAAAATGCTGAAAAGGTCCAGTGTCACACCTGGTCGGCAATCGCGGGAACGATGATTGAGACGTTTGCCGCGCCGAAATCACTGCGCGGCTTATAACATCACCTATCCTTGCTGCGCTTGGGAATTTGAAGATGACGTTTTTTCTGTGCCACTATTGGTTATATTATCTGTGGTTTCGTGAATATCTTTTCCTGGTACAGTCATATCAACAATTTTATATAGCCCTTTTCTCAGACCTGTCGTGGCATCTTCGTCGAAAGCTGTATAAATTGTGAACATTAGACCAACAGAAAATGCAGTAGCAAAAAGTTTAGGTACGCCAGAGAACAGAAACTTCATAAGTCTCCACAATAAATCAAGGATTTTATCCCAGAGATGCTCTGGCTCTTTAATTTTTTGGCTGTAGAGAACCGCACCTTTGGACAGCTTATTTAATGCTTTTTTTTCGGCAATTTTTAACTTTTTTTGCGCTAGTTCAAGTTCTTTATCATAGTGGTTTTTTATTTTAATAATTTCCGCATTAAACCGTTTCGTCATGTTATGGTTAGCGGTGAAAATATAAGCGTCAAGAGTGTTTTTAGCTTTATCTCTAAAAACATCTAATTGCTTTTGAGAACTAATGCAATAGTTGTGATATTTTGCTAACTCCTCATTGATCTCATCTTCAGTCTTGCCCATCTTACGAGCATTATCGGCTATTTCATTTTTGAAACCTTTGTAAATCGTGTATGAAATTAGTTGCTCGATGTTATTGGGGTCTTTTACTAATTCAGTAAACACCCATTGCTTTTGCTGTTCAATCATTGCGCACCAAACAAAAAAAAGCCCCGATAAGGGGCATTAATCATGTTTTATGAAAGCATCAAACCTTGATGGTTTTACGAACTTGTATGAAAGCTTCTTGAAAATATTTTCGACTTTTGCTTTGCGTAAGTACACTGTCCGTAAATGCTTTATTAATTTTAATGGCAGAAGAACCTGTGCCAGACAGTTTCTTGATAACGTCTGCCTGTTTAGCCATCACTTTTCCAGCTAAAGATGCACTTTTAGTTATATGCTTGCTGTTAGTGACTATTTTTTTTGCAGCGACACTCGCCACGGCTGCTTCAGAGATCTTACGAATCTCTTCCGGGCTGAGGTCTGGCATGCAATGATAATTAGTCATATTGTGCTCCTCTATACGCCCAACAATGTTATCACTTGTATCCCAAAAATCATATATTTTTGATGTGGATACTGCTTTAGTGTAATTCATAGATTTAAATTTGGCTATGTTTTGTCGATCCTTACTTGAGCGGCTTTTATGGATAAGCTACCGTTGGCCTCTATCGCAATACTTCCCCCCGCTTTCAGGACGACATCCGCGCCTGACTTTATATCGAGATTTCCTGCGGAAGAGATGAATGCCGGACCTTGAGAAATGGCATACAACTCTCCGGCCTCGTTGAATCCTATTGTTGTTCCACTTTTCAAGTGCGTAACGGCCCAGGCTCCGCCCGCCGTCCGGACCTCCATTAGTCCGTTCCGCGACGAAATAAAGTCTTTTTTGGCGCTGGTTGATGGTTGTGCTGGTGCACCTTCAACTTCAGGCGGTACATAGCCTTCACCTTGTCCTGACGCTTCAGGTGGCACATTGGGAGCGCCACCGGATGCATCCTGTGCATAACCGATTATCAATGGCCATCGAGAATCCCCATTGTAGGGAAATTCTACCCATACTTTATCGCCGGGCAGAAATGGCGAAAACGTGTTTGCATTGGACAATAGAGCTTCTGCCCACGGCAATGAGGCATCTGGTAACCCATCCATCATGCCGACAACGCGTATTTGTGTACGCATCAGACCTTTAGGGTCATCGACGCTTACCACTACAGCCCGATACTTCCCTGTCAAACTACCCATTCACCACTCCTAACTGTGCACGGCTGACAAAACGGAAGCGGTCTTCGAAATGAGTCACGGACATCACTATCATTTTGTCAGGGATAGATTCATCGAGTTCTCCGTCACCTGCCGTGTTATGCACGACAATTTTCAGCGTCGTACCCGGAGTTAGCGCGGCATTTCCTTCCACCAGCATATCGAGGCGGGGGAGAATGAATTTGTTGTAGTTCGCCAGCGCGGTAGGATCGGGATTGCTCGTAAATTTAATGGGGTCTTCCTGGTTACCTGAGTAAACCACACCTTTGGTCATGTCATAACTGGCCATTCTGTAATTGTGGCGGCGCTGGTATTCATAATCGGCATTCAGGATGTTGAACTGACTAATTGTAAATCCGGATGTGTTGGGATTGGCGGACTCATAAGTAAGCGATGGAGCGGCGTTTGCCATTTTTTCCATACTTTTAAAATTGATCGTCCCCCTGGATGCCCAGCACATAGAACCGGTATCGCGGGCTATCTCCTGCAATACCTTGGTCGGTTTTTCTCCAACATTTAGGTGGTATGTGGATGTTTTTCTGAATGAGTCAGCATTTACCTTCAGACCAGGGGCAAGAGAGGAAACTACGGCTGATGGGGGCTTATCAACAAAATACTGTGCGCTGGTGGACGGAACTTTTAATAACCGCACCGGGTTACTAAACGCGTAAATCAGTACAGTATCGTCCTTGCGCGGCGCTTTAAGAACGAAGAACTCTTCCGAGAACAGGATGCCGCCATGACCTTCCGGATCACCAAGTGAAACAGTCAGTATTGTTCCAAATTTCACCCCCAGCTTATTGACCACGTAAGCTGTTGAATCCCTGACCATGAGCATAAGCTGGGGACCAGATAGCTCCCCGGGTTCGACATAGGTACATCCTACGATCATTTCGCGAGGGATTTCGTTCTGCCCAATTGAAACAGATTGCAGGAATAGCTGAGTGCGTTTTGAATCAGTTTCCGGGGCTGTGGTGGTCTTTGTGGCCATCTCATTCCTCCAGAATTTTCGCTTTTACCGTTATGGTGCCGGTGGTTTGCTGCATATAAGCCAGGATAGGAAGTTCCGCCACAACGGTGAGGTTCAATCCAACCGCGAACAGCCTGTTGTCGGCGGTGCCGGTGGTCAGATCCTGAAATGCGATTGATTTTTGCCCTTCTATGTAACAGGTAACCGGTATCTCATAACCGCCGACATTGGCAGTGTGAGTGAAAGATGCCTGCCCGAGGCTGGCATACATTCGTAGCCAGAATGCTAATGCAGTTATAACCATCCCAAGAGATTCCTTCTCGTCACTGGCTATCCATAGCGAATATTCCAGTGAGAAAGGGATAGTCGATACCAGGGCTTCAATCTCATCATTTTCATTGGTGACATGCCCTTCATCGTAATTATCCCGGCACAGTTCACCTTCATAAATTGAAAATGCGGGAGAACGAGACAGATTCACAAGCGGCATTGCCAGCTTATTTACCGGGCCAGCAGAGGCTGTATCTTTGCGCCCGGCGCGATCGGCTTCAAATGACGACAACCACTCCTTCACATCACTAAAAGTGCCGAGTGTTATGCGATCTCTTGGTGTGCGTTTCAGGAACTCCCGGAACGACTGGTTAATGCGATCATTAAAGCTGACAACTTGTGAGTCGAACGCTTCGTTTAAAGCCTGTGCGAGCGCCGAATCAATGCCATCAATAGTGGCAAATTCCAGCTTACCAGTTGGAGTAAGACCTTTTTTCTTAAAGATGGCCAGTAGCCATTCCTGATTATTCAGAATCACCGATGAAATTCCCTTCAAAGGCGCGTGAAGGCACGCAATAAAACAAACTGCCTACCCTGGCAGTGCCGTAATTGAATATTTTATGGATGTACCAGAAGCGGCGAATGGTTGTGCCGTCTGACAGCTGTTCCAGCCATTCGAGCATAGAACCCACTGGCACATTGACGGCAGCTAACCGAAGGATTAAAGCACTGTCGCTAATTCCCGTATTATCACTGCCGTCGTATAGCGCGTAGAAGGCGTCCATCTCATCCGGGCAGTCGAGGGCCGTTATCAGTTCTGGATCCTGATAGTCATATATGCGTTGGTTCGGTTCTATTATTTCAGATGCCGTTTCAGGTGCATTTTTGTCTCTGTAAGGTATTGCGCGATACAGAACTGCATCGAATGAGTCAGGGTCTAGCTTGATTGCTTTGAGCCAGTCCATCCGCACAAGGTTATTAAAAACTGCATGACCTTGATAACGGTGGCGCACACCAGAATCACTAAGCAGGCCGTGATCCAGATTGGGAAGGTGATTGTCCTCCACAGGATCAACAATATTACCAACGTTAACACCATCGGTTTCGATTTCAGCATCAATATCTTCCTCTTCAATCAGTTCAGAACCTTCGCCTGGAATATCCGGATCCGATTCGGTGTCCGGGAGGTTATCACCAGTCACTTGTTGTGATGGTTCTGTGTCCTCAAACATGTCATCAAAGAAACCAGCCATCGATTATCCTTTCCGTTTACGGGCTTCGTTAATTTGTGTCTCAAGAATGCTTCGCGCCTGCGCGGTGGCAGCGGCCTTGTCCATTCCCTGACTCATGAAAAACTTTATGAGGTTGTTCGCCTGCGTTTGCAGGGCTTTTTTGAGGGCGTCGGCTTCAGCGCGAGCCTGGGCTTCCCTCACCCGCGATGCTTTTAGTTCGGCATTCTTCCTGTTTGCAGTGGTGCGAGCTTTTTTTAACAACCGGCGAACGTTGTCCGTGGCGCTATCTTTGGCGCGTAGTTTTTTGCCTAATGCATCCTGAGATTTCAGATATAACTCATACTCACGCGCCGCTTTAGCCTGATCCGTCGTTGTTGTCCGGTTGCGCGCGAGCGATTTAGCCAGTTCGCCTTTGAAATAGGTTGTTGTCTTCCGCTTGTCATCGCCGAAGGCCACCTGTTCAGCTGCTTTTTCCAGGGCAATAATGATGGCCTTGTGCCATGTGGGAGACTGAAAACGCGTCATAGCGTGCAAAACATGTTTGCAAGCCACACCAGTCAGATCAGGGTTGCGGATTTTGGGGAATGCATACTCTTTTGGCGGTGCGACAGCATAGTTACCAGCCGTGGCCATATAACGGTACCAGTATTGATGGCGTCCACAATCACAGTCGAAAGATACCCGGCCCTTGCAGAGATCGGCAGCGATTCGAGCTTTATTCGCACCGTCTTCAGCAATATCCTCAACGGCTTTATCCCATTCCTCAAATCGAATTCTGACACGGTGATGCTGGTGGACAGACTCATCCGAGGCATTAACAGATATCAATGCAAGGTTGTGTTTTAGCCCGAGGAATGTCGCGGCTTTGATCCCTGTGCCATCAGAAACCTTGTTGTTAGCGCGTTTTATATCAATGCTGGTGGACTGCGCCACCAGCTGAGCATAGGTAATGCCGGGTACCGTGCTCTTGAATTTGGTTTTATGAGCCTGCCTTGAGGTGTTGAAACTGCGTATATCTTCGGGCGTAAAGTAGGTGCCATCTTTCTTTTTCCCAAGGCTGAGGAATGCCTCAAGTTCGCGGTTACGCATCCCCATAATCCTTGGGGTGAGTGTACGCCGCGCGTTTCGCCGATTCTGACGCTGCTGTTTACGGATAAGATCGAAGACCTTGTTAAAGTCTTTTGCACTTAATCCATCGGTCTGATAGCGACCAAGGTTGTCGCGAGCATATTCAGTTGGCATTCAATTCCCTTACGCAATGGATAATGTCCCTATTACCTGGCCGTCGTATTGGAAATGGCGAATCATTTCGCGGATCCAGGTGGCAGGTGGGAGTTTTAATTTTTTGCCAACAGTCATACCCTGAGACTCATCCTCAAGCCCGGCGGCGAGCGTCACAACCCAGCGTAGCTCTGCTATGCCCCACATACGGTAAGCCAGCAAATCCGGGCGATATTGCTCATCGGGAAGAACGTAATAAATCGTCAGATTCTTGTCGTTCGATTCACACATAAGCATCACCTCTTTGCGCAGCTCTGCCCTGAGTATTGGATCGGCTATGTTGCGGTCGTCATACCGCGACAGAGGATATTGCCGGGTGCTTTGGGTTGTAGTGATTGATGTAGCCATAGTCAGCCTGCCAGAAATAGATGATGGTGATTCTACTGCTAGTCATTTGTTGAATATTTAACTTAATAAAAGAAAATTATTAGTGCAATTTTGATTGTGGAATGTATCATTCTGCCCTTAAGTAGGTTCTTCACGAGGAAACAAAATTGGCAGAACGTGTTGATGATGCAGAGCTGAGCATGAATCAGTTAGAAGCTCTCAAAGACATGGCCATCGATAACATCAGAAAGCAGACACAGGTCGTGAGCCAGGTATTTACAGGGAAGTGTCGTTACTGCAATGAATCGATTGAATCAGGCATTTATTGTGACGCTGAATGTGCGCAATGGCACAGGGAAGAGCAGGCCGCAAAACAGCGTAAATATGGCATGCGACCGGCAGGATTTGACTGATTATGTTGCGCTTTACTGAGGAAGAGTTTCAGGCTTTTAGTGAGCGTCGAAATAAGGGGCGGTCCAGGCCAAAAACCAAAAAGGATCCATTCTTATCGCTTGCGCCGGTAAAAGAAGTTTCTCCACATGCGAAGGCACTTGCAGCACTGGCAAAGAACCCAGACCTGCGCGACGGAAATTGCGAGCACTTCGAGCAGGTTTTCATTTTTGATTACTTCGAACGCAAGCACCCTGACATCTATGAGCTGTTGCATGCAACGCCTAACGGAGGGAAACGTTCAAAAGCAACCGCCGGGAAAATGAAGGCTGAAGGGCAGAAAAAAGGTTATCCGGACATGAGTCTCGATAAAGCATGCGGTATTTATCACGGCATGCGAATTGAGCTTAAAGAACCAAATGGTAAAGCCCCGACGAAAGAGCAGATCGCCTGGATGCGCAGGCTTAGAGAGGAAGGTTACTACGTCGTTCTTGCGTATGGTGCAGAACAAGCGATAACCGCCATCCTGGAATACATAAGCCTTAAAAAGGGTGAGGCTATTGAGCATGTATTGAACGGCGACAAGTGGTTGTATGCTGCTTAAAATAATAAATTAATTAGTACATATGCGCCATTTGATATAGCGCACATTAACATCGGGAGAATAATCGTGTCATCCAAGGCTAATTATGAATCGCTGGCATCGATCATGCCGCGTAATGAACAGGAAACAGATGCTGTAGTGGACCCTGTAATCGCTGAAATGAATGCTCGCCTGGAGGCTGAATTTGCAGCTGAGAATGAACATATCACCCAGGGCGACTAGGACTGTTTTTTGTGTCGGTAGCGGTCCGTCACTCACTCGTGAGGACTGTGCTGCTATAGAAAAAACTGGCTGTTCAATCATCGCGGTTAACAATTCCTGGCAGATGTTCGATGACATTTATGCCTTATACGCCGGTGATTTGTCATGGTGGAAGCAATACGGATCCACCATACCGGGAGGGAGATTCCGCAAAGTGACAGCCAACCTGGCGGCGGCGAAATCATTTTCGTTGGAGTACAGGCGATATTGTGGACCGGCGGAAGGGGTAAATAGCGGCGCGCAGGCTATCAGTTTGGCTGCTGAATCAGGGGCTGAAGTAGTGGTATTAGTCGGCTATGACTGTTCTCTGCAAAACGGCCTTCATTGGCATGGCGCGCACCCTCAAGCCCTACGGAATCCAACGCAGGTGTCTATTTCAAAATGGCAACAGCAGTTCCTGGATACCCGCAAAAAACACGCAGATTTACATATTTTGAATGCAAGTAGGAGCAGTGCAATTCAATGTTTCCCAAGAATAAATTTAGAGGCAGTGATCGCGTTATTATCGTCGGCAGTGGCCCAAGCGCCGCAAACTTTGTTGCGCCGCGCGGAGTGCCTATTATAGCGGTCAATGGGGCCATCGACTGGCTGAACCGCGCTTCTTATTTTTTCACACTTGATCCATCGCCAGACAATATGCGGCGCGTTGGTCGTGGCCGCCGTCGCCGTGGTGTTTGTTATTGCATGGCACTACCCGATGTTAAAGAACGTGAAGTCAGAGATGGCGTTCTGTGCTTCCGTCGTGTGGCTGAACGCGGCACGGAGCCAAAAAATACGAATTCTCCCGAGTGGTGGGCGTGGCGCTGGTCCGCACATTTCGGCCTTTGTGAAGATGAGAATGAAATTGCCAGCGGCAATAGTTCATATGGTGCTCTGAACCTGGCTTTCCATATCGGATTCAAACATGTCGCCCTGGTGGGCGTTGACGCTACGCAAGAACCACGCGTTCACTCCGGCGGCACGCCAAAAAATCTAAGTCACCTGCCTTTGTTATTCCAGTCTGCGCGTGAACAGATTGACGTTGTTTCATGCGGGAAAATGGGAGGTATTCCGCAGGTGACTCTTAAAGAATGGCTGAAGAATACATGATGGCACCAACAATTTATCACCGTATCGACGGTACCAAATACAGGAATATCTGGGTTGTTGGTGATCTGCATGGTTGCTACACCAGACTGATATCCGAACTCCATCGTGTGGATTTTGACCCGGCGCAGGATTTACTGATATCGGTCGGCGACCTTATCGATCGCGGTACTGAAAATGTCGAATGTCTGGAACTATTGCAGATGCCCTGGTTCAGGGCAGTAATGGGGAACCATGAGCGGTTGATGCTCGATGCGTTAAGTCCTGATGGCAACGTGAATAACTGGCTAATGAATGGCGGACAATGGTTCTTCATGCTGGACACTGATCAGGAAATATTAGCCTGGGCGCTGGTGGAGCTGGTAAAGCGTCTGCCCTATATCATTGAGTTGAACACCGGGCAAGAAACTATCGTTATAGCCCATGCCGACTATCCGGATAATGAATACCAATTCGGTAAGGAGGTGCCGCTTTTCAACGTTGTCTGGGCGCGCGAGCGTATCAGTGATTCGATGGATGATATTGGTGGCGAAATTTCGGGCGCAGATCGTTTTATCTTTGGTCACACTCCGGTGAAAAGCCCGAAGACATTCTGGAATCAGCAGTATATCGACACTGGTGCCGTATTTTGCGGAAACCTGACATTGATGAAAGTGAAAGGTGATGGTGCAGCATGAAGATTGCTTTAGTTTTTCGCTCTGGTGGTGACTATAACGCTTCCGATGTGCAGTGGCTGGTTAATCAACTGCCAAAAGGCTATGAAATTATTTGCCTGACAGACCTGAAGCGTTTACATGTACCTGGCGTCAAAGTTGTCCCATTGATCAACCAGTGGCAAAAGTGCCGTGGCTGGTGGGCGAAAATCGAGTTGTTCCGACCGGATATAACCGATGATCTGTTCTATCTGGATTTGGACACGGTTATTGCCGGTGATATACGCCCAATCCTAGAGCATCCACCAACCAGCTTCACCATGCTTAGGGATTTTTACCATCCACAATATCGTGGCAGCGGTGCCCTGTGGATACCAAATAGTGTTAAAGCGCATATCTGGAGTGCATTCTGGCAAGATCCGGAAGGTTGGATTTCTCGTTGTGTCACTACTGAGTGTTGGGGTGACCAGGGGTTCTTACGAAAGGTTATGGGCGATGATACACCAGCATTTCAGGATCTGTATCCAGGATGGTTTGTAAGTTACAAGGCCGATGTTGTGGAACCTGGTTCAAAATATGCGAGCGCGCGTTACTCCAGGGGGAATGGGGCATTACCAAAAGACTGCCGAATAATCTTTTTCCACGGCAAACCGCGACCTCGCGAAGTGTCAGAGGATTGGCTTCCCCTTATCAGCTCATTTTTTGAGCGAGAATCAGAATAATATTGCTCTAATAATTCCATATTTTTAAAACGTGATGTACACTCATCACGTTTTTTATTAGAGCAATCTACAAGGTGCACTATGTGGCCATTCCGACGGAAATATCACTACTGGCTGATCGCCTTTGTTACGCCGACCGGCGGTATCAGGCATGTCATCACCAGGTATCGCAACAAGAGACTCACCTTAGCCAGAATTTTACAGGCTGCCATAGGTGAGGGACTGGATACAAATTGCGTAGTCCTTCCTCCTTCATACTTAGGAAAAATGACCGAAGCACAAGCTAATACGGAACTTTGAAATGAGCACTTCAGCACAAAACCAATCAATCGAAAATGTATCTATCCCTGACGTCCTGAATGCCGGTATCCCGGCCATTATCCAGAACATCCGGGCCGCGCAACGCCGCGTTAGTTGTGATGACCTCACAGCGCGTTTTTTTGATAATGCGGTTCAGTCAGCGGAGATGCTTCACGCACAGCTTATTGATGTTTATAACGCAGAAGCTGATAGCCATAACTCCCTGGTAGATGCAGCTGAAAATATGCAGTTGGATCTCGGTCTGAAGGGTAAAGAAATTGAAGAGCTTCAGCTGGAAATTGAACATTTGAAACGCCAGCAACAGGACGCGATCGACGATGCGACGCATGACGCCAACCAGCGTGCTGATAATGCCGAACGTATAAGCATTGAGCTGGAAACAAAACTCAATGAAATGACCGCGATGGTTGAACTGCGGAACTCACAGATTTCAACGCTAAAATCTCAATATAAAGAGATCATGAAACTTGATCCTTTTAACCTTGAGAAACGCTATAACAAAGCTAAAAGCGAGCGACAGGAACTGCGTAAGCAGGTCGCCGACCTTAACCAACAGCTCAAAAAAACTATTAAAGATGCAAGCGAGGCGCGCGTGGCATTTGCTAATAAAAAAGCAGAGGTTACCGCGCTGGTTAATGAGAATGCCAAATTTGCGACGCTCAAGAAGGAAATGTATGGCATTACTGAGCACCGTTTCCCTGCAAGCAAACTTCATCCGACGTTAGGGCAAATCTCCTTCTTCCCGCGTCTCCTGGCTTATGGGATCTCATCGCCTAAAGAGTTCAATAACGAGCGTCCTTATATCGTTTCTAAGCTGGACTTTGCTTATCAGTTCTGCTGCGACATGGGCTACGCCATTGATATCCGAATCAACGAATGGTTGATGCCAAACTTCCAGCCGTTGGCAATTTTCCGCGAGTTCCAGCCGGAAGGTTGGGTAGAGTTCTTCCATGAATTGATCTGTAAAGAGATGGAAAGCCGCCGCCCGGAACTGGTCCGCCGTGTCGAGTGGGCGCAAGAGGTTATGTTGGCAGATGCAGAGCTGCCGTTCGAACCGGAATTCATTGATGATCTGGCAACTAAAGGGCTGCATACCCTGTTTGATGTGGTTACCCGCCGTCATGAGCAGTTGGTTGTCGAATTGGGTTTAGAGGAAACTGCGGCAAGAAGACTTCTCGATGTTTGCTATGCACGTAGCGATGCATGGGAAAAAGAGAACGGCGGCACTATTTACGTTCGCTGATAGTTACAGTGTCACTTTTAATGCTGGTGGAGTGCTCCCACCAGCATTTTTTTCGTCCAATGAGGAGGGCATTTGAGTATTTTCAATAAACACGCACACCAGGAACGTCCGTACATCGTCATAGTAGATATTGATGGGACGATATCAGAGGCAACGGAAGACAGGCTGCATTTACTTCCACCACCTGGCAAAGGTGCATTAACAGAGCACTGGAACGAGTTTAACCTTGCCTGTGACACTGATGCTCCCATCACTCCAGTTATTGATATGGTGCGCCAGTTGTCCGGCATTTACACCCTCTGGTTTGTAACCGGGCGCTGTGAGATAGCCAGGGATAAAACACGAGCCTGGTTGCGTAAGCACGTAACAAATGGGGCTGAGCCTTTGCTATCTATGCGTCCTGCCACCGATGACAGAAATGACGGTCCAGCAAAGATTGATCTCCTTAAGAAAATTGGTCTAAGTAAAATTGCGTTCGCGCTGGAAGATAAGATTGAAGTGGCGCGTGTTTTCAGGAGGCACGGCGTGCTTACGTTAATGGTCAGGGAGTATGAAAACGCGCTTCTCCATCAACAATAATTGCTCTAATAAATATTGATTTTTAAAACAGAGAAAGTGAAAATAAAAACATGCCGCAAGGCGCGGCATGTATCCAATCAATCACAGGAGCTGAAAATATGAACACGGCATTCAAAATCATTATGGCCGCGATCTATTTCTGGCTGTTCTCTATCACTTTTGGCGGCATCGTCGCACATGGGTAAGGGGGATGCATGAAAGGCGAAGTGAAAGAGCGCGGCATGATTTTTAACGATGAGATGGTCCGGGCAATTCTTGGCGGGAATAAAACACAGACTCGCAGGATTGTTGAAGAAAAATTCTATGGACGGGCAGTGGCCGCAGAGTTGCTTGCCAAGCATTGTCCATATGGTCAACCGGGCGATCGTATTTGGGTTCGCGAAACCTACCGGGTACATGGCAAAGCGACGGACGTCGCAACGCTGGTTTATCGCGCAAGCGTGCGTAACTCCTGGACAGAACAAACGCACCGGGTTCCGGTCGAGGTTTGTAATAAACCAGTATCAGAAAAGTGGACGCCATCAATTCACATGCCGCGCTGGGCATCGCGCATTCTTCTGGAAATTACCAACGTGCGCGTTGAGCGGTTGAACGATATCAGCGAATGCGATGCAAGGGCTGAGGGCGCACCAACAGAATCGACCCTCATTGGCGATAAGCATTACCCAAGTTTCCGTAGCCTATGGAAATCAATTTATGGCGAAGATAGTTGGAACGCTAATCCTTGGGTGTGGGTAATCGAGTTTAAGCGTATTCAGGGGGCAACCAGTGAGCAAAATTAACTATCAAGAACTGCGCGAGGCGGCGGAACAGGCAACGCAAGATGAATGGGTAGCATATATTTTGCCGGTCATAACGGCATTTATCCTGCGCGCACGTCTGAGGGTAGGCATTGCGGATACTTTATTGACTGGCCTGGTGTCTGTCAGGGGCGGGAGAGCATCAGCATGAGCATCAGAACCTACGCAGTGAATTGCAATGACGCATGGCTAAACACCGAAGGTGATGACATCTCCGGCTCATACGTTAAGTACAAAGACCATCAGGAAGTGGTTGCCGCTCTTGAGGCCAAGTGCGCGGCGCTGGCAGCGGAGAATGCAAGACTGAAGGCCGGGGCTATGTATTTCTCATATGGCTCTGAATTTAGTTTCGAGTGTCACAAAACTGCTGAGGAGGCTATCGCTGCTGCTGAGGCTGCAATTGACGACTATAGAGGCGATGCTTGCGATGGATGGAGCGAAGAGGTCGAAAGCATTTGCTGGGGGGTAATTATTCAGCAGGCAACCAAGGTCGGTGAACGCAAGAAGAGGAAATGCGACAGAGTATCACCATGGATTGAAAGAGTTTGTGATTATGAGCTTCGACCTAATGTCGAAACCCCAGCCACCGATGCTTTCCTTGCTGAAGTACGTGCTGAAGCACGCAACGAGGGGATTAACTATACCGCCAGCCGTCTTGCTGCTGCGTTCAATCACGGATTTATCAATAAGTCTTTGCGTGAAGTTTTCGACGTTACACGCATGATTTTGTCAGCGAAAGAAGAGTTGGCTAATGAAGCGCATCCGATTGATGGCCTGTCTGGTGAATATGCGGAGAAATCCCTTGAAGAATGGGCGGAACAGATTCGCAAAGGAAGCAGCCAGTGAATATCGACACGACAATAACGATCGATACGCTCCTAAATACCGGTCTGGCACTTCTCGGTTGGCTTTACATCATGTCCCGTACATGGCGATGGCTGGGTTCCATTTTCCTAAAACAGTGGAAAAAACGGCGCAAACAGGAACTACGCCAGAAGGCATTAGAAGCGTTCTATGACGCATTTGAGCTTAGCCGCATTGAACCAGGTACAACAGCCAGGATAGCGACAAAAGGCGACCTGATGATAGTGATGTTCCGACAGGAGAGAGCAGAGAAAGGGGAATCAGCATGAAATTTTCCAAATTTTCTGAGTTGGTGAATCGTATTTTGTCCAACAACCACAGCCATCGTCGCGATATGGATGTAACGATCGTTGTTCATTCGCCTGGCAGCATTGGTTCAACACCTTCAGTTGAGGTTCAGTCAATTCACGCTGGTTTTGATTGGGATTCCGGGAAAGTGCTTATTTTCCCATCACAGCCACTGGCCACGCTAACACCAGAACAGATTACTGATATCACTGATAGTGTGCGCAAAGGTCAGTCTTGGCACGCATATCAGGAATACAAGAAGCATCAAGAGCAGTTGGAAAAATTGTCGATTGAACTGGATGCCGCAAAACAGCGCATTGCAGAGCTGGATGGTAATCGCACGGCGCTGGCAGTGGAGAATGCCTCAATGAAGCTGTTTATCAGGGGCTGTTGCTACGTGTTTGATGGCCAGCAGGATGAAATATCTGATGCGTATATCTGCGCAACAGACGGAGGGATGCCGCAAATTCCAGCCACCGACGCTTTCCTGGCTGAAGTTCGGGCGCAGGGGGTGGATATGGCTCGTAACGCGATGATTGATTTTGTTGATGGTGAAGTTGGGCCAAACAAGAACGTTCCGGGGCTGATTAGAGGCGCAGAGATATGCGTAAGTATTGCTGAACAGCTTCGCAAAGGAGGCAACCAGTGAGCGAAATTAATTACCAGGCACTGCGTGAGGCGGCGGAACGTGCAATTCCGGCAATGGAACGCCTGTTAATGTTGCCAGTTGATGATGATCTGATAAGCGAACAGGAACTTAAAGATAGCGGTGTTGATATTGATGCCCTCAACGCCTTCAAATTTCTGGCCGGACCAGAAACCGTGCTGGCACTACTGGATGAGATCAACGCATTAGAGGAAACGCGTATCAACGATGTTTGCCGTATTGCGGAACTAACAAAACAACTGGAGTTGGCAAAATCAAAACTCAACGAGCAGCGTGAGTATTACGAAGGTGTTATCTCGGATGGAAGTAAGCGCATAGCAGAACTGGAAGCGCGGGGAATAAAACCAGCCAAAGGTGAAGTTCTGGTCGTTGTATCTGGTTTTACTGGTTGCGGAAAAAGCGCCATTGCCGGGGAAATAGAAATCGCGATGAAGGCTATTGGTGTACCGGTTAAGTGGACTAATGGCGATGCAGAAAAGCGCATGACTGGCGCTGACTGGCTGACTGCGATTGAGATGTACAAACCAACTGTGCGCATCGTGGAAGTTAATGTGCCACGCGCCGCTGGCATTCGCATCAAAGGAGGTGAGTAATGCGTGTGGCATGTATCGGCTTGTTACCGTACCCGACTCGTTTTTGGGCTTCTGCGCTAATTGCAAAGCCACATGTCCTGATGGCTGACAACATCATCCCGGCACCAAAGCGCCGCCATACCGGTATTGCATCGGCACGACGAGCAGCAAAGAGACGCAGGAGAGCAAAACGATGAAAAACCGTAAAGCAAAGATTCTGTTAGTTCGTAGAAACGCTCCTGGCGTCTGGCAGTGGGTGAGACTCAGCAACCGACGGATGGGGTTAATGAAACATTACGGGATGATGGATTGTGGTTTTTGCAAAAAGCCCAGCGCGGCGCAAAACCGCTGGAAAAACCATTTGCGCACTAAAGGAGAGTGATATGGCGTTAACACACCGCGAACTCTGTCAGATTGCGTACAAGTTCCTTAAGCGCAACGGGTTCAAGGTTTGTTTTCATGACCGCTTTATAGCTGTAACCAGTACCGGAGAACAGCCAGATGCTATGGGATTCAGAAATTCAGCATCATGCCTGATAGAGGCGAAGTGTTCTCGTGCTGACTTGTTGGCAGATAGAAAAAAGCGTTTCCGTAAAAATCCGTCTCTTGGAATGGGCGACTGGCGATTCTTTATTAGTGAGCCGGGAATTATTTCAGTTGAGGATTTACCAGCTGGCTGGGGATTACTTCACGTTGTTAACGGAAGAGTACGGAAAGTACATGGGTGGCCCAAGGGTAATTGCTGTTGGGGTAATCCTGACGATAAGCCATTTACTGGAAATAAGCAGGTTGAATGCGATTACATGTTATCTGCATTAAGGCGCATGGAGTTGAGAGGGCACCTTAATGAAATATATGACGGTGTAATTGTTAATAAGCAAGAAGGAAATGCGGCATGACCACTTTTACCGACAAAGAACTGATTAAAGAAATCAAAGAGCGCATAGGCGGCCTGGACGTTCGAGACAATATTGAGCACCGTGCTTATGAAATTGCACTTGCATCGCTGGAAGCAGATCCAGTTGCTTATATTTTCAAACATCCTGCCGGGAAATTATTCTGGGCTTTAACGGATGAAAGCAATAAAGAGCAAGCTGACGTTATTCCTGTTTATGCTGCCGCGCCTGCGTCGGTTGTGCCGGATAATGCATCAGAGCCTCTTGCTTATGCTTACAAAGAGCTTACGCCTGAGATTATGCGCAACCATTTAGCTGTATTCGAGCGATATGGAATAGCCCCAAACGATAGCTCTACCACAATTCAGGCACTGCGAATCGCGCTGGATGGCATAGAGCGGAGCGACGCCATGCTTCATGGTGCTGAACCTGTAAGCCAAACTTACAAGTTGCCAGTTAATACACCTTGCCAAGATGCGCCAGCCCATATCTGGCTGCAAACAGCTGGAGTATGGCCAGAAGATGGCGAGTTAAGCGAATTAACGTGGTGCAGCCACAATCAGCACCATGATGACACACTATATGTTCGAGCTGACCTTGTGAATGGCAACTATCCGGATATTCCGGATAGTTCGGTGCCAGGGCCAGGAAAGGGCGTCACCGGTGAACGTATCCGCATTAAACCGCATGTTTATCGCGAACTGGTTAACCGTCTCCACGATACAGCGATCAAGTGTGCGGGCACCCAGCAATTACGAGAAAGAATTAGCCGTGTTTTGGGCGACGTTATTACGCCAGATCATCATAAACAAGCCGAGAAAAGTGGCTTGGAAAGGTGTCACCTTGAGGCGGCATTAAACATTAAGCCGGGGCATACGCTTGGCATTATTGATGCACTATTGGTTCATAAGATGGCCAGGGCTTTATTGCCGCTGGTGGATGCTGGCGATACAAGCGAGGGTGAAGTATGAGAGTTGCAGATCACATCAAACACCTTGAAAGAATTATCGAAAACGGTGAACTCTTAAGAGATCAGATGAGACGCACGGCAGAAGTCAGAGAGGCGATAATCCGCAGTCAGGCTGGTAAATTAAAGCAATTGTCAGAGATTAACGCGCTATACAAGAACAGACGTAACCGGGCGGCGCTGCGGCTTCAGAAAGCACGTAATGAAATTAAATTGGTGGAGGCAAAACTGAAAAAACAGATTCAGCGTTACGATCAGCAAGATGCTTTTTATGCCGCCATCAAGGCGGCTGCTAATGAAATAGGCATCTGGAAGTTGCTGGTGGAGAAAGCAAAGACGAAGTTAAATGCCAACGAAAGCTGAACTACAGGTACCCACCAGCACATACAGAAAATGATTGTTTCCACATCAAGGAGATTTTAATGTTTCACTGAACATTAAGTAAGCCAGTGCATAATTCCATTTTTTACTGACCTTAAAAGCAAAATCAAAACGATGATGAGGATGATCGCCAGAATCTGGCTAATAACAGGCGCATCTAAAAATGCACTCAGGAACTGAAAAAAAGCAGTCATTAAGGTGGTTCCTTGTCAAATGTAAAGGAGCACTTGCTCACGTTGACGTAGAAACCCAACCCCTATATAGTTGGATTCGGTGAAAGAAAGTCGTTAACGTGAGCTTACGGCACATGTTTTCGGAACAACATCAGGGAACGGCTAATTCCTTGATGCGGATGGGGTCTGTAATGCAGACCCTATCTATTAACGTCATGATTGCATCTCAAATTTTCTCCTTATCTTCATTAATCAAAATTCATTTCATTTGTGAAACATCACAATATTTAGAAAATGGCCCTCTTGCAAGTGCATAACTTTGTGGATAAATCAGGAAGAAAAAAGTTGATTCTGCGCACGGCAAGGCAGATAAGCTGTGCACAAAAATCAATGGGAGAAGAAAAAAAATTAAAAGTTACTTTGCTGGTTAAATAATAGTCGTTACTCAATTATTCTGGATGGGATTTGATATGCACGATTGGAATATTGCAGCTAAAAGTCAGGAAGAACGGGATAAGGTTAACGTTGATCTGGCTGCCAGCGGTGTGGCGTACAAAGAGCGATTGAACATACCTGTCATAGCTGAACAGGTAGCCCGCGAGCAACCAGAGAATCTGCGCACCTATTTCATGGAACGGCTACGGCACTACCGGCAGTTAAGCCTCCAGTTGCCAAAAGGGAGCGATCCGGCATATCAGAAAGATGATGCCGTAAAGAAATAGCGGTAGTTAACCGTTTTGAACTTCTCGTATCCTGGCAATGACAGCTTCATGCTGGGCTTGGATAGCGGCTTTTTCGTTTTCAAGTCGGGCAATAGACATCTCTAATTCTTTGCTGTACCAGGCGAGTTGGGCCAGGTTCATCCGGTTGTGGTCGAGAGTTGGAGACACTTCGACGCGCTCCCTTTCTTCCTGCTTTAATGAGAAGAGATTCATCTCATCCCTTGAGGAAAATTCAGCAACAATTTCTTGTTGATGATCCGGTCGCTGCGGCATCCTCGCCAGTATAAATGGCGGTTCTTTTGAAAACATGAATGTCGGCTGTGACCGTGTTTTCACCCATCTAGCCTGCTGTCTTTCGGCAAGCTCACAGGCTTCATCATAGTTATTTGCCAAACCAAGCACGGATGGACGGTCCCACGCGCCACCATTCAGACAATAAACAACAATTTTCCCGTCATGTTCTGTAACCCCATAGGGATGGTCCCACCAGGCGTCCAGCTGAGCTTTAGAGCGTTTCTCGTTAGGAGTGCAGTCAAAATTTTTGGGCAATACAGGATCGAGAGGAATGCGATTAGGCATAGCTAATTCCTTATTAACTGATTGGCAACGAGGTTACGCTGATCCGTTGGTGATGAATAGTAGCAAAGCGCACAAAATCATCAGCGGTTGTTGATGTACGTAACGCGTTTGCACCAAAGGTGTCTCTTTAATGTATACTGTATAAATGAACAGTATTGTTGAGGTGAAAACGCTATGGGCTTCCCTTCTCCTGCGGCGGATTATGTTGAAAGCCGAATTTCTCTTGATCAGCAACTAATCAGGCATCCATCAGCAACCTACTTCATGCGGGCAGCTGATAGCCATCACCGTGAGGGAATATTGCAGGGTGCTTTGCTGGTGGTTGATTCCTCGCTTACTCCGGTTGATGGTTCTCTGCTTGTGTGCGCTATGGAGGGTGAATATCGCATAAAGAGATACCGAAAGTATCCGCGCCAGCACCTGGAGGATTTAAGCACTGGGAAGAAAGAGGCGTTACCAGTGGATGACGATGGATGCACGGGGAGTAATGCTGTGTTTGGTGTGATCACTCATGTCATTAATGATGCCCGAAGTGGGGAATTTGATGATTGTCCGGTGATTTAAGCTGCAAAGTGCTGGTGCTTTATGCCTGTGAAGTTTATAGTTGTGTACACATAACGAGTACACGAGGTGTTTATGCAATCCATTAACTTCCGTACCGCGCGCGGCAACCTTTCTGAAGTGCTCAACAATGTTGAAGCCGGGGAAGAGGTTGAAATCACCCGCAGAGGCCGTGAGCCAGCAGTAATTGTCAGCAAGGCTACTTTCGAAGCCTACAAAAAAGCGGCGCTGGATGCTGAATTTGCATCCCTGTTTGACACCCTGGACTCCACCAACAAGGAACTGGTTAACCGATAATGAGGCATATATCACCGGAAGAACTTATTGCGCTTCATGATGCGAATATAAACCGCTACGGCGGCCTGCCGGGAATGTCAGATCCGGGTAGGGCAGAGGCCATTATCGGGAGAGTTCAGGCCAGAGTTGCCTACGAAGAGATTACCGACCTTTTCGAAGTCTCCGCAACCTACCTGGTGGCTACTGCGAGAGGGCATATATTCAATGATGCCAATAAGCGTACCGCGCTAAACAGTGCGCTGTTATTTCTACGCCGTAACGGGGTGCAGGTATTTGATTCACCTGAACTGGCAGACCTTACCGTAGGGGCTGCGACCGGAGAGATATCTGTATCTTCTGTCGCCGACACGTTACGTAGATTGTATGGTTCCGCGGAGTAGATTAATGGCACGTAAATACAACAAATTGTCCCGTGAAGCGTTAAAGATGCTTCTTGATGGCGTGAGTCGCCGCGAGGTAAAGCAATACCTGGTTGGTAAGCAAATTGGTGCCAGGACCGCTATTGCTGTGTTATGCCGTCAGGAAATGGTTGTGCTTAAACAGAGAATGCCGGGCAGCAGATAAAGCCCAATCAGTGATGAAAGGTGTGATGTGAAAGCCGTAATTACTCCCTTTGTACAAAAAGAGCTTGGCGTCGCCACATTCAAAGTGGATCAGGAAGTCAGAAAGCTGGTGGAGGCTGGCCGTAAATTTATTATGGAGCCGGTGCCGCGTGAGTTAATCGAGCACATGGACGACGGCCTCGTTGTTTCCGAGCAAACTATGGCAACAAATGAGGCGTTGCAGCCGTTTTTTAACAGCGATGAACTGTTTCGCCGTATTGGTGGAATTGACTCGCTGGTGGCGTGGTTGCGCAGGAAAGAGGGGCAATGCCAGGCCGCAGATCGTAGTTGGTGTGACAACCATATTGTCCACGCTGAACGAGACAATAGCGCGGTGTTGTTGTGCTGGCATCACGATAACCATTACCGGATGCGTGGTTTTAATGAGCTGAAAGAAACGCTGCATAATAATCGCGTTAACTGGATACTGGATGTCGCCCGTCAGGAAATGGGGCTTTCAGATGGCCATGATTTAAGTATTCAGGAACTGTGCTGGTGGGCTTTCATGCGCAACATGATGCACCTGATGCCGGAAGAAGTTTGCCGTATATCAATAAATAAGATGAAAGCCGCAACGCAGGATAGCGGACCTCTGAAAGAGGCGGATATTCGCCCGTATGACGATCGCGCTACAGCATATGTTCAGATGATGGAAGAACGCGCCGCGCCGATGCGTGCAAAAGTATGCCCTGTGGATGTTGACTCCGACCCTGGCATGGCGCATTTCAAAATACCAAAACTTCAATCGCTAAAATTGCCCGAGTACATGGATTTTGTGGCTTCCCGTCCATGCTGTGGCTGTGGAGCTGCGGGAGCTGGCGCTCACATTACGCCTTATATCGTTCGTCATAGTCGATTATGCGCGCATGACATTTATGCTATTCCTCTGTGCCAGTCATGCCAGCGTGATATTGAGCGTGACCGCGATAATTGGGAGAAGACGCACGGTAGGCTGGCGATGCATCAACGATTGTTCTTTGATTACGCGCTTGGAGTCGGCGCTATCACAAGTCATTCGTCGAGCGTTAGATAAAATTGCTCTAATGTATTGCTATTTCTTTAATCTAGGGTATTATATTCGACGTTGATTAGTTGACATGGGCTAATCAGTAGGTGACAGGATGTTACTTAACTGGCAGGGACGCCACTTCATGGAAATAAATCACTCACGAATAACATCGTACGAGATTGCGGATTACATGATCCGCACTAAATCTCTTCTATCAGCGAAAGAACTCGCAGCAATTCTTGAAAAGGAATACCCGCATCTGGATGTCGATAAGCGCGATGTTTATCTGCGCTTAAAGGCTATCGCTGTGTCTAAGTATTCGTCTGTTTTGATTGATGACAGTACACGCCCACGTAGATTTCAGATCCACTCTCTGAATCCTGAATTCTTTCGCCGTAGCCGCGCTCCGCGCCGGTTTGATGAAAAACTCCAGAACGAACTCTATATGACGCAGGACGAAAAGGAACGCCGGGAGCACCAGCCTTGGGTAATGGCGCGTCAACTTTTCAATAAGGTGGCCCGTCAGCACCGTCATTACGGTAATGCCACATCCGCACGTATCTGATTGATTGCTTGCCCGTTCCGGGCCTTTTGACATGTGACTTTCGTTACCCTCGCGTCAAAAAGAGTTTTTACGAAAGGAAGCATAAGTGACCTGGGACGATCACAAAAAGAATTTTGCTCGCCTGGCGCGAGATGGTGGTTACACCATCGCACAGTATGCCGCCGAGTTTAATCTTAACCCTAATACCGCACGTCGTTATCTCCGTGCCTTCAAAGAAGACACCAGGACTGCGGACAGCCGCAAGCCAAATAAGCCAGTCAGGAAGCCACTAAAAAGCATGATCATTGATCACTCTAATGATCAACATGCAGGTGATCATATTGCGGCTGAAATAGCGGAAAAACAGAGAGTTAATGCCGTTGTCAGTGCCGCAGTCGAGAATGCGAAGCGCCAAAATAAGCGCATAAATGATCGTTCAGATGATCATGACGTGATCACCCGCGCCCACCGGACCTTACGTGATCGCCTGGAACGCGACACCCTGGATGATGATGGTGAACGCTTTGAATTCGAAGCTGGCGATTACCTGATAGATAACGTTGAAGCGCGGAAGGCCGCGCGCGCTATGTTGCGTCGGTCCGGGGCCGATGTTCTGGAAACCACTCTTCTTGAAAAGTCTCTTTCTCATCTCCTTATGCTGGAGAACGCCAGGGATACGTGTATTCGCCTGGTGCAGGAAATGCGCGATCAGCAAAAAGACGATGATGAAGGTACTCCGCCTGAATACCGTATCGCGAGCATGCTAAACAGCTGTTCCGCGCAGATAAGCAGCCTGATCAACACCATTTACAGCATCCGGAATAACTATCGAAAAGAAAGCCGGGAGGCGGAAAAGCACGCTTTGTCTATGGGGCAAGCTGGCATTGTTAAGCTGGCATACGAACGAAAGCGTGAAAATAACTGGTCAGTGCTGGAAGCGGCTGAATTCATCGAGGCGCATGGAGGGAAAGTGCCGCCCCTGATGCTGGAGCAAATCAAAGCCGATCTGCGTGCTCCTAAGACCAATACCGATGATGAGGAAAACCAAACAGCATCTGGCGCTCCATCACTTGAAGATCTGGATAAAATCGCGCGAGAACGGGCCGCCAGCCGCCGCGCTGATGCCGCATTGTGGATTGAGCATCGTAGAGAAGAAATTGCCGATATCGTCGATACAGGTGGTTATGGTGATGTCGATGCGGAAGGCATATCAAACGAAGCATGGCTTGAACAGGATCTGGACGAAGACGAGGAGGAAGACGAAGAAGTTACCCGCAAACTGTACGGGGATGATGATTAATGGCCAGAAGTTGCGTAACGGACCCACGTTGGCGCGAGCTGGTGGCGCTATATCGTTATGACTGGATTGCGGCCGCTGATGTGTTGTTTGGGAAGACACCAACCTGGCAGCAGGATGAGATCATTGAGTCCACGCAGCAGGACGGCAGTTGGACAAGTGTGACCTCCGGCCATGGTACTGGTAAATCGGATATGACGAGTATCATTGCAATACTCTTCATCATGTTTTTCCCCGGCGCTCGCGTCATTCTGGTCGCTAACAAAAGACAGCAAGTCCTTGATGGTATTTTCAAATACATAAAGAGCAATTGGGCTACTGCTGTTAGCAGATTCCCGTGGTTGTCGAAGTATTTCATTCTTACAGAAACGTCTTTTTTTGAGGTGACTGGCAAGGGTGTTTGGACAATATTGATAAAGTCCTGTCGCCCCGGAAATGAGGAGGCGTTGGCTGGTGAACACGCCGATCATCTCTTGTATATCATCGACGAAGCGTCGGGTGTGAGTGATAAAGCATTCAGTGTGATAACAGGTGCGCTGACCGGTAAGGATAACCGTATTCTGCTTCTTTCCCAGCCTACGCGACCTTCAGGCTATTTCTACGATTCACACCACAGACTAGCTATTCGCCCGGGAAATCCTGATGGATTGTTTACTGCGATAATACTGAATAGTGAAGAATCTCCGCTTGTAGATGCAAAATTTATACGAGCAAAACTTGCGGAGTATGGCGGTCGTGATAACCCCATGTACATGATCAAAGTACGTGGTGAATTCCCCAAATCGCAAGATGGCTTTCTTCTTGGTCGTGATGAGGTTGAGCGGGCGACGCGGCGAAAGGTCAAGATTGCCAAAGGATGGGGCTGGGTTGCATGTGTTGACGTTGCTGGTGGCACAGGGCGAGATAAGTCCGTTATTAATATCATGATGGTGTCCGGCCAGCGAAATAAACGCCGTGTAATCAACTATCGTATGCTGGAATACACAGACGTTACAGAAACGCAGTTAGCCGCCAAGATTTTCGCAGAATGTAACCCAGAACGGTTCCCGAACATAACCATAGCTATTGATGGCGATGGCTTGGGGAAATCGACGGCTGATCTGATGTACGAACGCTATGGTATTACCGTCCAGCGTATCCGCTGGGGTAAAAAGATGCACAGCCGTGAAGATAAAAGCCTTTATTTCGATATGCGCGCTTTCGCGAATATTCAGGCGGCAGAAGCTGTAAAATCAGGGCGTATGCGGCTTGATAAGGGGGCTGCGACTATAGAGGAAGCATCAAAGATACCGGTCGGGATAAATTCCGCAGGTCAATGGAAGGTGATGAGTAAGGAGGATATGAAGAAAAAACTCAACCTGCACTCACCGGACCATTGGGATACATATTGTTTCGCTATGTTGGCGAACTATGTTCCCCAAGATGAAGTGCTTAGCGTCGAAGACGAAGCGCAGGTTGATGAAGCTCTGGCATGGCTTAATGAATGAATATTTGCTCTAATAAATTGTGTTTTTTAACTACCGATGTTACATTGAACCTGACCTCTTGCGCCTTGAGGCATTTTCGGTTTATGCTTATCAGGCACCTCAGTAAAACGGGTGCCGGGATTGAGACCCCGGATAATGTCAAAGGCGACACAGACGCCGAAAGCGTCTTTTTTTGTGTCATGCCATCGCACAGCCATACGTAGCGTTTAGCTCCGAAATCAATGGTAGTGCTGGCTGGGCTGCCGAAAGGCAGGCCGGTTCCCTTTGACGCCGGTAGTCTCAACCCAGTCAGTGCTACCGCCATTGAGATTGAGACCTCACGCGGTAGCTCCTTAACTTAGTCAAAGGAGGCTGCCATTATGGCTACTGTCCCTACCCTAATTCATCCTGAATTTATCTGGCGCTTTTACTCCTGCCAAAAACGTCACTATCATTTCGTTATTGCACCGACAGAAGATGAGGCCCGTTCTCAGCTTCCTGACGCCCCATGTATTTTCTCTGCCCGTTTTTCCACTGATTCACGCAATTCTCTCAGTTACTGGTGCCTCCCTGTTAACGCTTCTGCTCAGGAGGGACTATGAGAACGTCATTAGTCACCCGTGAAGAGATGATCGAGGCAATTGAACAGCACACTGCCTGTATCAGTACCAGGGATATACCTGGCGTTATTGCCAACTACTTCATGATCACCAAACAACTTTACCGGAGAAAGGACAAACACGCGGTTCACCGCATTCTGCTAACCGATATCCGTGAATACCTGCTCGAACAGGGTCATCTGAATTACGCAACCGTCGCAGCCGAAGCACGCAAGGAGGCACACAGAATGAAAGCAACTAACGTTAAATCAGAAAAAATTTATGCACCTTCAGTTCAGGAATCGGAACTGGTGGTTGTTCAGAATCAGCCGGATGAAATTCCCGTTCTGGAGTGGCAGGGAGTGCGTGTCGTAACAACCGAAACTCTTGCTAAGGGGTATGGTACAGAAGCGATTCGCATTCGCCAGAATCATCATGAGAACAAAGTACGCTTTGTTGAAGCGAAGCACTTTTTCAAGGTTATTGGCGATGAGCTGAAAAATTTGCGGGTAGCTTTAAACTACTCACAAAATCCAGTCTCCCCCAAAGCGCGCTCTCTCATCCTCTGGACAGAACGAGGAGCTGCCCGTCACGCTAAAATGCTCGAAACCGATCAGGCATGGGCATTCTTTGAAAAACTGGAAGACAGCTACTTCCGACAAAAAGAACAGCAACCGATCGCAATCCCCCAGACGCTTCCAGAAGCTCTGCGCCTGGCTGCCGAACTGGCTGAACAAAAGCAGCTTCTGGAACAGAAAGCCCACCAGCTAAATCAGCAGCTGGTGGCCGCCGCTCCTAAAGTCGATTTTGCCGACCGGGTATCAGTAGCTAAAGGGATCCTGATTGGGAATTTTGCAAAGGTTGTTGGACTTAAGCAAAACGCGCTGTTTGCCTGGTTACGGGAGAACGGCATCCTGATTGCGTCCGGCGGGCGTAAAAATGTACCGCTCCAGCAATACATCAACGCCGGGTATTTCACGGTGAAAGAAGTGGTGCTGGATGATGAAGATGGCTACCAGATACGGTTGACGCCTCAATTAACGGGTAAAGGCCAGCAGTGGTTGACGCGTAAACTGCTCGATGCTGGCTTGTTAAAACCGGTGGCGGCTGAATAATGGAAGAATGCCCGGTTGATGCCGGGCATAATTTATTGCGCGCTTTCGGGGTTGTCGTTTACTGGCTGCCCCTTCTTGGTTTTACGGCTGCGCGTAACTGATGCGGCTGACTTAACCTTTTTCTCTTCGCGAGTGATGGCAATTTGTTTTTTTACATTTTCAATATCTGCCAGGCGATATATTTTTGCTTGCGGCCAGCGGTCGCAGATGATCGGTTCTATGGAGTCATAAAGGCTAAATTTTGCTTTTTCGAATTCACCGTTGATGATAATTCCATCACGGAGAGTTTCATCGCAGATAAACACGCCACACAGTGGCACATGGTAACTAACTGATTTACCATCATTGTAGTTAGGGCTACTGGAAATGTAGTGGACGCGCAGCATTGTTTCGCTAAAGCCGTGTACGCGCATACGGAATTTTTCATCCTCCGGGTACTGCCTCATTAGCTCTTTTGTTGCTTCCAGGTTCTCTATGTATTTCGCACTGTGCTCATTGATCCCCGCGCTTTTTTGGATGCGAATGTCCTTATCAATCAGATGAATAATGCGGCCAGCGGTCATGTTGACGCTGTTCACAGCTTCTGTCTGATAAGTTGTAACCTTGCGCACACCGCGAAGGATGTTAGGCACTGGATATAAAATAGTCTTTGGGATATTGAGGTCTGGGTACTGTTCCAGTTCCCGCGCCATTAAAGTCCATTTATCAATTTCAGCCTGAATGCTGTCAGTTTCTTTGAACGGTAGAACGACAACCGGGCGTACAGGACGACCGTCGCTGGCTGTATCAACGTGTTGGGCGCGTGCAACAGCTTTTTTTAGAAAGAGATCCCTGAAGCTGACGAACTCCTGGTACAGTTGTTCGCCGTAGACATAATTTATCATTGATCCTCCTCCAGAATTGACATGGTCAATAACGCCCGGCTGAGAAAACCGGTCATTACTGACCTATATTATAGAGGGATCAAACAAAAATAATAGATTTATTAGTGCATTTATTGTGAGCCTAACTGGTTAGTTGCCATGAGATATTCGATTGTGTCAGTGAGATCATCCAGGTCGTCTTGGGTGATGCGGTACTCCTGATTGGATATCTTTGAGTAGTGTTCAGCAATGGCGCGGGCAGCGTCGGTTTCGGCAGGGTCTACAGATAAAGCGTTAGAGCAATGTCTAACGTCGTCGATGGTTGGTTGAATGAAAGCCATAATTATGCCTCACTGTATTGACAACACAGAGCCTGAAGCTCTGACCTACTGTTTCACCCATGATCCATGCTGGGGTAATCTAACAACATTGCGCTGTGTGTAAGATGAGCAATGCATAGCTGTAATGCCGTTGTATAAGGTTTCCCTGTTTGCTCATTTCCTTCTGAGCCGCTCTACAACGCTGAAGACACATTAAATAGTGAATCCAAAGTCGTATTACGTAACGGCGGCAAAACTATAATTTATTAGAGCAATTGTCAAACAACTATGAAAAACAATCCAGTTTTTAGCTGGTGGAGTGGGATTTTTCTCTCAAAATTTATTGCTCTAATAATTATTGATTTTTGTGCGCAGCTGGACGTAAACTCCTCTTCGGACCTGATAACTTCGTATAGCATACATTATACGAAGTTATATTAAGGGTTATTGAATATGATCAATTTACCTGTAAATCCATACAGTTCAATACCTTAGCAGGTCAAATAGTGACCACTTGATCATTTGATCAAGGTTGCGCTACGTAAAATCTGTGAAAAATTGGCGGTGTTAGTCCTACAGATTTCGCGTAGCGCACTTAGCACCACCAATCAATCAGAGGTGAAAAATGGGATATTCAACTGCTAAAGTGTCCACTCATCTTGAGCTTGAGAAAAACCGTGGTTACTGGCGGGCAAAAGGGTTTGATCGTGATAGTTGCCAACTGTCATTATCGCGCGGTGAAGAGAAAATAGAACGCACGCGCGGTCGCTGGCGTTTCTATGACGAGAACCATAAACAGGTAAAGGCAGAGCCGATCCTGTACACTTTACTTAAAACCATTATCTGAGTGTTAAATGTCCAATTTACTGACCGTACACCAAAATTTGCCTGCATTACCGGTCGATGCAACGAGTGATGAGGTTCGCAAGAACCTGATGGACATGTTCAGGGATCGCCAGGCGTTTTCTGAGCATACCTGGAAAATGCTTCTGTCCGTTTGCCGGTCGTGGGCGGCATGGTGCAAGTTGAATAACCGGAAATGGTTTCCCGCAGAACCTGAAGATGTTCGCGATTATCTTCTATATCTTCAGGCGCGCGGTCTGGCAGTAAAAACTATCCAGCAACATTTGGGCCAGCTAAACATGCTTCATCGTCGGTCCGGGCTGCCACGACCAAGTGACAGCAATGCTGTTTCACTGGTTATGCGGCGGATCCGAAAAGAAAACGTTGATGCCGGTGAACGTGCAAAACAGGCTCTAGCGTTCGAACGCACTGATTTCGACCAGGTTCGTTCACTCATGGAAAATAGCGATCGCTGCCAGGATATACGTAATCTGGCATTTCTGGGGATTGCTTATAACACCCTGTTACGTATAGCCGAAATTGCCAGGATCAGGGTTAAAGATATCTCACGTACTGACGGTGGGAGAATGTTAATCCATATTGGCAGAACGAAAACGCTGGTTAGCACCGCAGGTGTAGAGAAGGCACTTAGCCTGGGGGTAACTAAACTGGTCGAGCGATGGATTTCCGTCTCTGGTGTAGCTGATGATCCGAATAACTACCTGTTTTGCCGGGTCAGAAAAAATGGTGTTGCCGCGCCATCTGCCACCAGCCAGCTATCAACTCGCGCCCTGGAAGGGATTTTTGAAGCAACTCATCGATTGATTTACGGCGCTAAGGATGACTCTGGTCAGAGATACCTGGCCTGGTCTGGACACAGTGCCCGTGTCGGAGCCGCGCGAGATATGGCCCGCGCTGGAGTTTCAATACCGGAGATCATGCAAGCTGGTGGCTGGACCAATGTAAATATTGTCATGAACTATATCCGTAACCTGGATAGTGAAACAGGGGCAATGGTGCGCCTGCTGGAAGATGGCGATTAGCCATTAACGCGTAAATGATTGCTATAATTATTTGATATTTATGGTGACATATGAGAAAGGATTTCAACATCGACGGAAAATATGTAGTGCTGTCTGTAAGCACTAATATTCAGTCGCCAGCCGTCATTGTCACTGTAAAGCTGAGCGATAGAATGCCTGATATTGACTCAATATCCGTTGCGTTTCCTGTCAAAAGTATGCGTAGTGCTGAACATTTCGTGATGAATGCCACCGAGGAAGAAGCACGGCGCGGTTTTGCTAAAGTGATGTCTGAGTTTGGCGAACTCTTGGGTAAGGTTAACAATGTCCTTTCAATCAGTTCAGCAAGGTCCAAAGCGTTAACAGCTTCCATGATGAAATAAAAAAAAGCCTGGCAAGGAGCCAGGCTGCACAAAAGAGCGGGTTTGTATTCCGCATCCAATCAATCAAGAAGGAGTATAGCACACAGGTACTGAAGTGAAAAAATGTGATTCGCGATAAACAAAATATCTATCATTGCTCTAATTGATTGCTATAATTGAGCCGCAGTTTTTGTCAACTACGAAGACGTTGCCATTACTTCACTCCTTGACATCATTGGCGGCCATTAGGCCGCCTTTTTTTTGCCATATGAAAACAATCGAACAAAAAATTGAACAGTGCCGCAAGTGGCAGAAGGCAGCCAGAGAACGAGCGATCGCTCGGCAACGGGAGAAGTTGGCTGATCCGGTCTGGCGAGAATCTCAATATCAGAAAATGCGGGATACTCTCGACCGCCGTATCGCTAAACAGAAAGAGCGCCCACCAGCCAGCAAAACGCGGAAAAGCGCGGTAAAAATAAAATCTCGTGGCTTGAAGGGGAGAACACCAACGGCGGAGGAACGGCGCATCGCCAATGCTCTTGGCGCTCTCCCCTGCATTGCCTGCTATATGCATGGAGTAATATCTAATGAGGTGTCTCTGCACCATATCGCCGGTCGTACCGCGCCGGGTTGTCATAAAAAGCAATTGCCACTTTGTAGATGGCACCACCAGCATGCAGCTCCGGCTGAAGTAAGAGAAAAATACCCATGGCTGGTCCCTGTTCATGCCGATGGTGTGGTTGGAGGCAAGAAAGAATTCACCTTGCTGAACAAGTCAGAGATGGAGTTACTGGCTGACGCCTATGAGATGGCAAACATCATGCACTAATAAATATATTATTTTTAATGATAAATGATTGACAACTGACAAGTGACTTCAGTCAGAATCATCACACGCCCGGTACGGATGGATCCCTTTTCAAATATTCCATGGACGGCACAGTCTGAGTACCGGGCGCTACCTTCAGTTGTATTGCTAAGCCGCCGCTGGTGGCTTTTCTTTTTTGTAGGGGGCGCTATGGATAAGAAAATATGCGTTGTTTCGATGAGCGTCGGCAAACCGGCGTCAATGACTGCTGCATGGATCAATAACGAGCTGATAATGGCTGAGCGGACCAGCTACCCTGAACGCCGCCGCGATATGGAACTCCAGCTGCTGCGCGAATTGCGAGAAAAAGAGGAAAAGGGTTTTATCGTGCTGGTGGAAGAGGAAAACAGCTTTATTACTGGACGAGTTGGCCAGCGTGTAAGGTTGCGTGATCCCTTCATGAACGGTAGACCGGTACTGATTGAAGCAATGCAGATTTACAAGGAATTGGAACGCCAGAAAGCGATCAAGTTACCGCGCAAGGAATCCGGCAAATACATCCTCCACCAAAGCATCTTCGATTCCGAACATGACAAAAAAGGCGATGAATTTTTCAACATCAACTGGAGCGAAATAACGACAGAGCACGTTCTGACGTTGTTATGCTGCTTCGCAACGGAATACAACAACGTTGCAAACTCCGACTACATCAGGGCAATGGCTGGAGAAGTTGAGCCACGCCAGGAACCATCGTTACTAAGCCCACTGATTAACATAATTCGCGGCACACAGAGACTTGCGGAAAAAAGCGTTCCACATGGAATCTTAACTGGAAAGGGAAACTATTTTTAACGACCTGAGCGCCACTTCTTTCAGGTCGTGTTGGATGTCATAAAAAGGAGGTTTTCACCTCCTTTTAAACTGGAATTATGGTAATGCGCTCTTGATTAACTGATAAATATCATCATTAGCAAACTGCGTTTTGAATTCAACTTTAACAGACTGACTTATTTGATTGAAAAGCGCCTGGGCATGTTCAATTTTCTTTTTTTCTTCAAGCCGTAAACTATCCTTACTATCTACGTTTTTTGTTTCAATGATAAAGTTAAGATAATCACCTTCTGCTGTTTTTACAACATAAGCAAAATCGGGTGAGTAAGTGTATCCACCAGCTACCGGGATCTTAATAGAATTCTTCGGTATCTTTGAAAAAACAACAACAGACTGGATCTCTCTATCTGTTATATTACGCCTTTCAAGCTCTGAATCATAAAAAACTTCTTCAAAAAGATAAGTATCTAATGGTGCTTTTGAATTATCCTGTAATACACCAAGATCACTTGATAATACCTCGTCTAGAGGCTTACCATCAGCATTTGTGAACTTTGTGGGATGAATTGAACCCGAAATCAAATTATATCCGAGGCTGAATTTATTAAACGAATTGTTCAACAAATACTTACTAAAACCAGATTTAATTTTTCTGATTGTTTGAATATTCAGGTATTCAGTGATATTAATAGTGTCTTTTATATCACAAAAAACTTTATGTAAAGTATCGTGTTTAACAAAAATAGTCTGTGATAAGTTATCGAGAAACTCTCGATAACTCATTGTGTTTAGCTTAGCAAAGTCATCGTCATCACTAACAATGCTTTTCGACATTGCCATATCATTGTGGATGTAAATTTTATCAATGCGAGTATGAACGCCTGATTTGGTAAATCGTTCTGTTTCTTCGAGCATGAATGACTTGAAAATGGATAAAAACTCATTTTCACTGTTTATTTTGTACTCAATCACCGCTTTTTGATTGATTAATTCCCATAGTTCTTTCAGCTCACTGAACTTACCAACACGCATTTTAGTGCGTCTTTTTCCATCAGTAGCTTTTTTGATTTTACCTGGTTTCACTCCTATAGGGAATGCTGCTGGATATTTGGATTTTAAGCGGCTGTAGGCATCTGAATCTTTGAAATTATCATTGTCATCAATGATTTCATCATTGAAAAGTTCATTCATTAGTGCTCTGGATGAAAGCTCAGGATACTGAGCCCTGATTTGTTCCTTAAGCTCTTGAGTAAACTTACTTGGAACCCTTTCTTTGAAAGAACTCTCATTGACCTCTTTAACAAGTGAGTCAACAAAATCCTTTTCTGTAAAATCGACATAATATTTAAGGGTAAAATTGCGGTCTTTCACTCGACACATGTATTCATTCACAGGAAGACGCAAACCGCGCCCTACCTCTTGAAGCTTGGATGTGGTACTACCGCTCGAACGGAGCTTACAGATCTGAAAGACATTAGGATTATCCCATCCCTCACGCAACGTCCATTTGGAGAAAATGAAACGACGTGGATTATCTAAAGACAGCAAAAGCTCTTTGTCATGAAGGATTTCGTTGATTTCCTTCTCGATTTTATCATCCTTATCACTGTTATCTTTTGAAAAATAACCGCCATGAACGGAAGATATATCTTTAACTGTTTTTTCAAGATAGTTACTATAAAACTCATCTTTTTCTATTTTTAACAGTTCATTAGCTTCTGCCAAAACATATTCTTCGAACTTAGCTTTCAAACTTCCGGCAATATTATTACCGTCACGATAACCTTCAATATCATCAATAAAGAAAAGAGTAAGAGGCTTTATGCGTGGCCTTTGTGTCAGAAACTCTTTTTCTAACTTAAAGTGTTCTTTGATAGCTTTCCTCATCATGCTGTCAGCAAGTGTCTGATCGTAAGAATAGGGGTTTATTGAGCAACCAATTTTTAGCTCAATACCATTACTCAACACTACTGTATTCTTGCCTAAGGCATCAAGAGTTAAATCGTGAATAGCACTATGTGTCTTAGATAGAGATTCACCTTTTGTTAACTTAAATAAAGTTTTCTTGTTATTTTCATTTAGCTCAAATGTAACTTCTTCCCCATCAGATTTAATGAACTTTAGGTTGGCGTCACCATCACCAACAATATCCTCAATGTACGCATCAATACCTTTAACAAGGTCTTCATTAAATGCATCCACAGCTGTAAGTCGATAAACTAAATTCTTATAGCCTTCACTAAAGGTCGCACCGTAGCGGATAATATATTGAGCATTAAACTTCTCTATATTTTCCCATGTCTTTTTACCAGTAGGAAATTTATGTGGTTCATCAATGATAATGAATGGTTTTACCGCACCAAGAGCTGAAAAGGGAGAATCAAAATGATTGTCAAGCAAGCCAACATCATAAGTGGAATTTAAATTCTTAGAGTGAATCATTCCCGTGTTAATAACAAGAACGTGTATATATTTCTTATTGAAATTACTAGCTTCAACAAAATCATGTATAGCTTGAGGCATATACGATTTTGTGCTTTTACCGGCATTTTTCTGACTTTCAACAACGTAAGTCTTTATTTCACGCTCATAATCATCTCTAAAGTGTTCTTTTAACGCATCGCTTTTCAAAAAGTTCACTGTTCCAGCTTTGATCGATAGAGTAGGAACAATAATGATAAACTTATTAATGCCAAATGATTTGTTCAGATCAAAAATTGTTTTAGTGTAGGTATACGTTTTACCTGTACCTGTCTCCATAGAAACATCAATTACGTTGCTTCTAGCATCGTAATTATTTTTTACATGTTCAATACCATTGAGTTCCTGAACTTTTTTTATATTTTTATAGTATTGCTGTTCAGTAAGCCGTAATTCTGGATTAACTAACAGGCGAATAGAAACATTATCCTCCTGATGAGATGTCGCGGAAACAAAAACGTTCATCACCGCATCGACACCTGCTTTCTGATGCGGTAAGTTCTTTTCGAATGTGAACCCTTTTGACATGATTAGTTCCTTACCACTAAATCTAACTCAATAGATTTTTTGTTAGCATAACTTTTTAGCGCCTCATTAAGCTCCCTTTGTTTTGCACTTTCAAAGTTACAACCATAAAACACGACTTTGTTTGGGGCAAAATCTTCATCTGAATCCAGCTTTTGGAGCAACGCTTTCAATGCTTCGCTAGTAAAATTAGGTGCAATCAAATACAGACGGCCATTGCAAAAGTGTGCTGTATAGCCACTAAGATCAACATCTTCAATAGGTGTTGTTAACAAGCTACCATCATATACACACCATGTAGTCAATAGGGCATCATACTGTTCAGGCGTTAATACCGCATCATCAAAGAATGTATGATTAGTGAGCGTAAGTTCAGACTCAACTTTTGCTCTAAAGTCATCAATAGTATGAATCACTTTGAAACCTATTTTAGCCGCATTATCACTTGTGGTTGTGCTTTTTTTAAATACCTCCTGTATCCTTTTTTTTGTTATTTCAAAAATAGATCTATAGCCAAGAGAATAGGCATTCTTTGTTTTATTTATAACTTCATCTTTTTGTATGCATATAAAATTCCTACAGCCTGAATCTTTTTCATTTAAATATGCAACAGCTTCTGCTGTCGTACCAGAGCCAGCAAAAAAGTCAAGAACTAATGAATCCTTTTTTGTTCCTATTTTTACAAGATCGGTTATAAGAGGAACAGGTTTTGGTCCTTCAAATAATTTTGCACCTAAAAGATTTTTAAGCTCAGTTGTCGCCGTGCTTGTACTATATTCAGGTTTATACCAAATTGATTTTGGCTTTTTAGTTGGTAGCTCTCCAAGAGCAGGCCGCTGTTTTTTATAGATATTTTTACCATCTTTTATATCTATTACTATTAGATTATAAAACTCATCATTTATTTTTTTCTTTCCCCACGACCATGAAAGCTCTTCACCCGTAGGGCTTACTGGGTAAAGTACATAGTCATCTTCGTTAAGAGGTTTATCATCATCTGTTACATAAACCTTATTTTCTGAATTGATGAATACCGGAAACCAACCTTTTGGTCTTGATTTTCTAGAAGCATCTTGGCCAGTACGCTTTAATGTATCAGCTCTTTTAAATAGCCCATATTCATCTTCATCCCACTCTTTTTCAACTTCACTTTCATCAATATCGAATTGCCCCAAACTACAAACATCTTTGTTTTTAGCGTATACATATATATATTCATGCGTATCTGAAAAGCCAAAGTTATCATGATTGCCTTTGAGATTCATGATTGTAGGGAGTTTTGCAACAAAATTACCTTGCCCAAATACTTCGTCGCATAATAATCCCAACTGTTTATCTTCGTTATCGTCTATGGAGATGAATATTACTCCATCCTCTTTTAAAAGTTCACGTGCAATATAAAGACGAGGATAAATGAATGTCAGCCATGCACTATGACTGCTTGAACCCTTGGTGGTAAATTCAAGTATGCGGTTAGCCTCATCAAGCTCGATACCTGCCAGTTCAGAAAGCTGTTCTGGTGTAAACTTGCGATCATCGTTATAGACGAATCCATCTTTACCCGTATTGTATGGTGGGTCAATGTAAATCATATTCACCTTTTCAGCATAAGCATTAACCATATGCTTCAATACTTCGAGGTTATCCCCTTTGATTAACAGGTTTTGACTGTTCTTGTTCTCTTCTTGTTGGTTATGTGTTTTATCTTCTGCCAACAACGTTTTCGGTGGTAGATTGGCCAACAAACGGGCATAAGATTTACCCAGCCAGTTTAAACTGTATGATTCTTTAGAGAGTTCAACCTCCGATGCTCTAATAATCTCAAGCAATTTTTCTTGAATGAAGGCTCCGTTTTTATCAAAACACTGTGGGAAATTAGCTTTCAACACAGCCAGTTGCTTGCTGTTAGCCGTTTCTACTTCGGAAAAAATCGTTTCTTTTTTCATATCCATTTTAAACCAGATCATTTAGCAACAAAGCGCCGCCTCCCCAGCCCGTTAGAGCCAGAAGTTGTGGCACTATCACTATCTATATGTTTGAAGAATCGTGCTTCTTTGAGCGATGCTCGGTGAGCAAACAGCCATAATTTGGGGAAGTTTAATCCGCATTGAGAAGCAATGCATTATCTATGATGATCTGCTCCCATTCTTCGAATGCCCGGTCACGGACGCCCTGGGGAACACTGTTTGTTTTGAAATCGACGACCGTCCGCCATTTCCCGTCCGGACGGTACATGCGCAGAGCTTTACTTCCCCCTTCCCTGCGCACCTCAACGTTATGCTTGTCAGCAAACTCTTGTAATGCTCGTAGCGTCCCATGCTTTACTGTGTAGTATCGCTTTTTCAAGTTTTCTCTCCAGCCTGTGCTAAGGCTTCAACTTCCAAATCGTAAGACTCAAACTCATAGTCCTGGTCGTCAACCTCTTCAGGTACTGGCAGTAAATGCCAGGCTGAGTATATCTGACCATTATCAAAACGCTCCTGGCTGTAGAGCGTCGCAGCTATGAGCGTCAGCGCCGGGCGGTCATAACGGTAAATTTTGCGAACGTCACGGTCAACGAGACGACCGAAATTACCATAACCGCGCTCCAGTAATAATTTTTTAATTTCCGGCCAGTATGGACCATAGCTGCGGTACAGGCGGGGATTTTTCAGTAATCGCCCGCGTAGCCCTGACAGGAAGAAATCAACGTATTCGTCTTCTGTCTTTCCTAACAACGCTGTACGGAGTACCGCCTCAAGATATGTTTTATTCGGTTTTATTGTATCAGATAGTGTGGCCATATTATGCGACGCCCGGCGAACCGGGCGCTCCTGTTATGCGTATTGTTGGATGACGGCCAGAACGTCCGCCACGTTGTGTTTTGTCTCGATAATCCACCAGTTACCCGGGAAATCGCTGTTCTTCGCCTTCGCTGGCAGCCAGCGAGCGCCGAATTTCGCCTTGATTGCGTCTTTCGCACGGAAAAGAACGCCTTTCATGCCTGAGGCTTCCTGAAGCCCAAATACCTCGCCAGCGGCGAATTTTGGTGCGTACATCATCTTCAGGTCGGCGGTGGATACGCGATAATTCAGACCAAGAGACTGAGCTATGCTGGTGGCATCACCCTGTATTGATGATAACTCTTCTTGTTTCTCGTTTCTGGCGGCAATTTCTTCCTCCGTGATGTTGCCAAGGGCCAGGTTTATCCGATCAGCGTCGGCCTGTTTCTCTTCATCGGTGCGCCCGGCAAGAACCGTGTTAACTCTCTGCAATATCTCCACATGATTCTTGCGCATGCTGAGCAATTCCGGCGTAACCTCGTTAAGATCCACCAGCCCAAGGATGGCAAGGTCGGAAAACATTGATACCAGGTTGTAGGTCATGCGATAGTTGAGTTGACCATAGGCTGATGGCAACTTCACCGCATCCATTTGATAGGCATCCATAAATTTAGAGCCGTCGTTTACGACATCCGCAATTGCCGGTGTGATTTTTCCTGTGGTGGCGGCCTCCCTGATTGCTGTTACCCACGATTGAGTCAGCGCGGCGACTGCATGATTCAGATTGGCTTTCCGTTCTGCTGCAATGCGCGCACTTGCTGCGTCCATTGCCTGCTTGATCTCGTCTTTATTGCTGTAAATGCCAATGGTGCCAAACTGTGCTGTGGTGATCTCATAATCTGACGCCCGGAACTCATTGGTACCGAAAATGGCATTGGTGACTTCAAGTTCAGAATCCCCGTTACGAGTAGACCCCTGGCTTGTTTTTTCCGGCATTCTGGCGATCGCATCCGCTATTTTCTCCTGAATTGCTTCAGGGGATAGCGTATCTCCGTATGACGCGATTACATCGCCATAATTGGAGCCAAACAATTCAACCAGGAATGTTTCTGCCGAACGGATCTGGCGGTTATTCCCTTCCGACATCATACCAAGCACCCATTTTGCAATTGACGACTTCAGCGCGCCGTCACGGCGATCCGGGTAAACCGCATGCTTCAGTGGGTCCGTATAGGTGCCAACAAAATCAATGCTATAGCCTGACTCTGTAGTCTGAACGCCGTATGAGTCAGTGATTTTGATCATGCCGCGCTGCTGGAAACGGTAGAAATCGTCACAGGAAATGATGTCGTTAATCCCGGCGATGGAGACGCCACCACTGATTTTCTGCATAACAGCATCTTCATCGGGAGTTACATCCACCTGTTTATCCAGCGTCTTCACATCCCAGTTACCCGATTTGGTGCCTTTGAAGGTAAAGATGATCTCCACGTCTGCGCGCTGGCTGTCGAAGTCCAGCGACTTAATGCGAACGATATCACCGGCACAATCGTAGTATTGGCCTACACGCCATGAGCGATCGCCGATAACAAGGAACTCATTCGCATGGTTAACCAGATCAGGATCAACATCCAGAATGCCTTTATTTATTGCATCCTCCACCAGCGGGCGCAGGCGTTTGATATCCGTCGCGGCCTTCTGAGTACGGTTCAATAATTTCTCATAGCGGGAGATGGCCTGAGAGATATTAGCCTTGCGCTGAATGGCGCTTTTCAACGACGCGCGATACTGTGCTAACAACGTACGGTCTGTGTGATGGACGCTACCCCAGCGGGCTTTCCAGTCTGCGTTATCAGCTGCTTTGGCCATTACCGCCTGTTTGAATTTAGCTACCTCGGCGGTGGTCTTTTCAAGTTCCGCTTTGTTTCGCTCTAATTCAGCGGTAAGTACCTCCACATCCTCGCCAGCTGCGTGCTGCGCCTTGATGTAATTCTGAAGGTCGATAGTAGCCTGTTCTTTCTGGCGAGCGCGTTTCGCAGCTTTCGCCTTATCCATTTGAACCTGCATCATTGCCAGACGTTCGCCGTCATCCTTCGCGGTATACATCTGCATTTCGATCATGTCATTGGCGTCGGCGTTCTCCATTTCCGACTTATCTGAACGGAGGATATCGGAGATCCAGCCTGCTTTACGCTTCAGCGTCTTCAATCGGTATTCATCGAAAGACCCCTTGCCGCAGTAGTAGTGAACGCGAACGCTTGCACGGTTGGAGCCAACTCGAGCACCGCGACCGTTACGCTGTGCGATACTGGCTGGTGTCCATGGCAACGTCAGATGATGGATGTCAGTCGTTCCTCGATGCAGGTTGATACCCACCTCTGCCTTTTTGTTGCAGATGATGATCGGAGTCCGGCCCTCCTGGAAGTCGGCTGCAATCTTTTCCAGACCGCCCAACGACATTTCATTTTGCTGCGCGATATAGGCGTCATACAGAGCCATTTGCTCGTTGTATTTCGCTATCTGTGCATCTGTTGGTTCATCCGGTAACTCTTTCGGCGGTTTAACCGCTTTCAGTTTCTTACCGGTTTTACCTGCCTCGGCAACCGTCTGAGCATTCAGGATCCCTACCTTTGAAGGTTCAAGGTTAAGAGCATTGCAGATAATGCGCTTGAGCTTCTGGTGCTGCGTTTTTTCGTCGGTGAAGATGATTTGCTTCCCTTCCGGGAAAAACTCCTTCAGCGTGGCGATCAGCTTCGCGTATTTCGGCGTAACGGGGTGAGTTACGGTCTGTTCGTCAATGCCAAACCTGGCCAGGCGCTTATTCACTTCCTGCTCGAACGCTTCCGGAACCTGCAACTGAATAAACTCGCCCTTATCTATCAGGGAGTATTGCGATTGCTGCGTGATTGAATCATCACTGTCGTCGTCTTCGCTGGTGGCTTGTTTAGGCAAACTGTCCGCCAGCTGCTGCACCGCATCGGCGTACTCCGGCAGGAAACGATAGGTGATCCGGCGATAGTACAGGTCCATGTCAGTACATACTCGGTCCATATCCCTGATTATTGAGAAGATCGGACGGGCTTTCTCGTGCTCAATCACGCCGTCTTCATTGACCGAGGTCGTTACACCATTGTTGGCTTTGGCCGCCGCTTCCGCCTGCTGACGCAATTCTTCATACGCCGCCAGTTGTTCTTCAGTAAGTGGTGCATCCTGCTGGTGTTCGTCCAGTTCCGGGATCTCCACGGTATCCTTAACGTCTTCCGCCGTTTTAAGCGTTACCCAGCGATGGAATATACCGCGCAGCGCATCAAGGTTTTCAAAGCCCACCAGCGCCATTTTTTCTTCAACTTCACCGCTGATTTTCTGTACCGTTTCCAGCCTGGTCTTGCCGAAGAATTTAACGAAGTCATCAGGACCGTAGATCCCCATCTTCTGCCAGTATTCCTTCGGCAGAACATGAGAAAGCATGTTGTATGCATCGATCGGGGTGTTAACGACTGGCGTTGCAGTCAGGAGAACCGGCCCGCGCCCGCCATTCTTTTTCATCAGGTACGCGTTTTTGATTGCCATATCCCGCGCCGATTGCGCCACCGCGCTGGTGGGCAGATAGGCCAGTTGTGACGCTTCGCGACCATTTTTATAGCTATTGCGGTAGTTGTGACCTTCGTCGGCGATCACACTATCGAAGCCCATATCCTCAAAGTACGGATACTTCTCTGCTTTTTCGGTACCGGTATCTGAATACTCCGACAATACCCAGCGACGCGCCGCCTCTTTACGATGGGAGTCGGAATCCATTGCGCTGGCTACGCGCCCGGCGGCAACGAAGTCATAAAGCATGTCTTGTGCATGCTCATCTACGGTGTCATCACGTAGCGGAATGCGGGCGTATTGTTCTTTGGTAAACACGACTGCACGGTAGTTTGAGTGCGGGATCGCGTTCATCCGCGCTGTGATAGTGGCTTCATCTGCCAGCTTAAGAGCATCGCGCATAACTGGAGTGCCATCAGTACCAAGAACAGGTTTACCGTTCTCATCGAGCACCGGCACCTGGCGAATCTGATCGCCATCCATCAGCACATCAAGACCGACGAACAGGTAGTTACTGAATGCCTCTTCACTCAGGAATTCTTTTGCTTCGTAATACCAGTTTTCCAGCACTGATTTAGGCACTACATAAGCAGTACGGGTGGAGCGACCGTTCTCATAGTTGAACGTCTCAAGCGCCAGCGCGGTCGTGGTTTTACCCAGCCCGGTACCGAAGCCCAGGATGCCGCGCCCATCTTCGGACAGTCGGCGCACCTCGCTATTCTGGTAATCAAATGGCTGGCGCTTACCGCTTAATCCCTTCAACCCAAGCGGATCGCCAGAGTGTTCATACGGGATATTGCTATTGAACACATCGTTGTATTTGGCAACCAGCTCATCGTAGCGATCGTGCGTCTTGATCCACTTATTGAACTGGTCCTCAAGCAGTGCCACCTGCTCACGATAGCCGTTCGCCGTCGCGCTATCTTTGCCACCGATACGCGCACCATTGAGATACTTTTCCAGCTGTGCCGGGAACCCGGTCGCGTTTTCTCCTGATTTACGGTCCCACTCGTAGCGGATCTCGCCTGTTTCTTTATCCTTGCGCTGGACGACACCGTATCGGTGCCCGACGAACAGGCCATCACCACCGTGATAGGTGTCAGAAACCATTTCGTCGCCTTCCAGCTGCACTGACTGCACATAGCGCAGATCCGGATAGCCGTTTTCCTGCAAAAACTCCAGAATGACGGAACGGTCGAACCAACGGCTATTGAGCTTAAAGCGGATATTCTCTGCTGGCGTCTTGATGCGCTTCTCTTCGATCGCTGCCAGCTGATTAAGGACGTTGTTCTTTACTGGACCGTCGGGGAGCGTGGCGAGGAATTCCTGTTTTGGAGCCACTATCTCGTTAATGTCGCCGCTGGTGGCGCGGGCGAACGGAACAATCCCGCCATACGGTGAAACCGCAATGCCAGGGGTGCTGGCCAATAAATTAAGCAACTCATCATCACTGGCTGGCAGTTCGCCGGTAAACGCAAGGCGGAAATCATCGAGCTGGATTGGATCGCGAGTGAGATCACTGTAGAGATAACGCAGGGTGTCCTGATAGCTGGTGGAGTCATAACTGGCGCTGGAATCATGCGTAACCAGTTTTCCTGTCAGCTCGTCAGAAATAGTGCCATCCAGCTTAATTGCACCACGGAAAGCAAACCAGGCGCGCGCACCGCTCCCCGATAATTTCGCTATCGGACCGCGACCGGGGTTACCAAAACGGTCAATCTCTGCCTGCAAACGGGATACCAGAGAAAGGCGCTGCTGTTCGATTTGTTCAGCACTATGCCCGGCGGCCTTCATATCCTGATATTCAATTAACATCCGGCCAATCATCGCCCCGCGATACAAGCGTTCACGGTATTTTTCAGGCTGGCTGTTAATCCAGTCCACCAGCTGCACCATATCGTCGCTGATTGATGTGGTGTACTTATCGCGGACATTTGCCATCTGGGTAAATGTCATACCGAGACGGCCTTCTGTTGTAGTCAGGTTACGCTGAAGAGCCTCCCAGCTATCCGCGCCATAACTGGCAGCATCGATCTTAAGTTCCTTCCCGGCATCAGCTTCAATCCAGCGACCACCAGCATATTTTTGCCATACGCCATTAATCAGGCGCATTTCCCCTTCACCAACAACGTCTGCGGTCGGTGACGGTTCAGCCATATCGAGCAAAGACCAGTCGATACGGCTTTCGAAACGATGAATCAGCTTCGCTTTAAGAGCCTGGTTATCAATCTGACCGTCGGCACGAACCTCAATACGCCCCCGGAAGCCCTTTTCTTGGGTGCCATGAACAAACCGGCGGCCATCCTTTTCAAACCACTTGCCAGAAATAAACGTTGGCCAAAGCACATTTGCTGATTCAAGAGTGCTTTCATCCACCAGGGGGATTTTCTCAGCCATCTCTGCCGGATGTTTGCGCATCAGCACCACATCTACGACCGTACTGGTCCCGTTTGCGTCAAAAGTACCGGTAGGCAAGCGGTGGGCACCAAGAAATTCTGCTTTCCGTGATAGGCGCAGGCGTAACCGCTTCATGTTTGAACCTGAAACAATGGACGGCGGCACAATCACGCACATGAATCCGCCTGGCTTTATCTTGTCCAGCATGCGGAGCATGAAGTAAGAACCCATGTCCGTTTCTTCTGCGTAAGGCTTATCGATGTTGCGTGTGTTATCACGACCGCCGAACGGAACGTTACCCACAACATGGTCGAATGAATCGTTAGGTGTGCTTATAGCCAGCTGTTCGAACGGGGAAATCTGTACGCTGTCTTCCGGGTGTAACAACTGGTTTATACGACCGGAAACACTGCTGATCTCAGTCGCAGTCATCACCGTACCAACCGGTTTTGTCTCATTAAAAACGCCGGTGCCCGCCGATGGTTCCAGAGTGTTACCTACGTCCGCGCCGTAGAGCTTCATGATCTCCCAGACACCTTCAGCGATCGGCTTTGGTGTGTAATATTCGGAGACGGACCCGCCAATGCCGCCTTCACCGGTGTACCCAGCCAGGATCTGGCGCTGTTCATCTGTCAGTGTCGCGCCGTCCACCAGTGAATTAAGCAAATCTATCGCCTTCTGATTCGCCTCCCGGCGCAGTCGGTCATAGCTTTTGCCTTCCACCTTTTCCACGCCGTATTTAATCGGCGCTCGGTGAGATGTTATTGCCCTAATGTATTTCAATATTTCGCTGACACTTGAACAGCGAAACACCCCCATAGATAGCTTGTTCATTGGTAATCCTTAACAAGTGACTAGTGTTAAATTCCGTTCAAACACGATGCGAATTATTCTAATTAAGGTGCAATCTTGGCAGACAATAAAATCACGCTATCCTCGGTCAGGAAGGCGCTGGCGGGGGTTTTTAAAGACAACGGAGAACGGGACAACATCCTCCTGTCCGCGCTGGCTGTGCACGGCGGAAGTGGGTATTTGTTTTCTCGCGCAGGGGCACCGGTACAACTGTCCGGCTTCTTAGGCGGCAAACCGGGCGATAGTGGCATGGCTGGCGATGGGCTGGTGGACGGAAGTCGCTTTATCTTTGATGAAGTTCAACTGCCGGAAGACCGCTTGCAACGCTATCCGCTACTCGAAGAGATGGCGGTTTACAGCACGATCGCCACCGCGCTGAACATCCATATTACGCACGCGCTCTCTTTCGATAAGAAGACCGGACAAACCTTCTCTATCGTGCCGGTACATAACGGAAACGATAGTGACTATGACGCCGCGCAGGCGTTGTGTGACGAGCTGATGAACGACATCGGGCGAACCATCAACAAAGAGGTCGCCGGGTGGGCATTTATCATGTCTGTATTTGGGGTGGCTTATGTCAGGCCATACGCCAAAGAAGGCATAGGGATCACGTCTTTTGAGTGCTCCTATTACACCCTTCCGGGCTTCATCAAAGAGTTCGAGGTCAGCGGTAACCTGGCGGGATTTAGCGGCGATTATCTGAAGGACGCGTCAGGGAAAATGGTTTTCGCCGATCCGTGGACCATTATCCCTATGAAAATCCCCTACTGGCGGCCTAAGTCAAACCTTATGCCTGTGCACACTGGCCATAAGGCTTACAGCCTGCTGGATAATCCGGAAGAGCGCACGCCGATTGAAACCCAGAATTACGGGACCAGCTTGCTCGAATACGCCTACGAGCCGTACATGAACCTGCGTTCGGCGATCCGCTCGCTGAAGGCAACGCGTTTTAATGCGTCGAAAATTGACCGAATCATCGGTCTGGCGATGAATAGTCTGGATCCGGTAAAAGCAGCCGATTATTCACGCACCATTACTCAGACGCTTAAACGAGCAGCTGACCTGATGGAAAAGCGCGCACGCGGCGCGAATAACATGCCTACGGTGACCAATACCTTGCTGCCTATTATGGGCGACGGCAAGGGACAGATGACTATTGATACTCAGACCATCCAGGCTGACATCAACGGCATTGAAGACATTCTCACCTATATGCGCCAGCTGGCGGCAGCACTTGGCCTCGATTACACCCTCCTGGGGTGGGCAGATCAAATGTCCGGCGGGCTTGGTGAAGGTGGATTCCTGCGCACGGCAATTCAGGCCGCCATGCGCGCCTCATGGATCCAGCAGGGCGTAGATGAGTTCATTCTGCGGGCTATCGATATTCATCTTGCTTTCAAGTACGGCAAGGTATACCCGGAAGGTGATCGCCCGTACAAAATCGAATTCCACTCCGTTAATACCGCTCTGCAACAAGAGCACAACGATAACCGCGACTCGCAGGCGAACTACGCCACCATCGTTACGCAAATCCTCGATGCCGTCAGCAATAACAGCGTCCTCGCCAATTCCGATGCATTCAAACGTTACCTGTTCAGCGATGTGCTGGAGATTGACGAAAAAATCTCTGAAGCACTGGTGAACGAACTGAAAGCGAAAAGCGAGGACGACGATCACCTGATGGATTCCATCATCAAAACACCGCCACAGGAACTGGCGCAAATCCTTGAATCGGTCTTTAAAGAGGGAAACGATAATGACTGATGTTTTGAAAACGGTCACTGACCGCTTTTGTCTCTATAGCAATGCTCGAAAAGGTCGCCAGAACGGGCGACAGTATGTATTAAGCGCGGTCAAGACCATGCTTGAAAGCAAGGAAACTCAGGAAGGTTTACGCCTTGGAGAGCTTTTCGGCTATTACGGTCACGGTCGCCGACAGCTGGCTGGCAAACTGGAAGTACCAGAAACCAGCGTGATCATGGTGGAAGGTCGCCCGGTCGTAATAGACAATGTTCCAGCGTGCCGCACAGTGGCTATATCTGTTGACGACAACGGCATCGTTACCCATACACAGGAAATTCTTAACACAGAGCCGGGTAAAATTGTCGCCGCGATGATCGAAAGCCGAGCTGGTGGCTGGAGCTGGGCCACTGGCGGGCGTGAGTCCGGGAAAATCGCTGTAACCACCAGCTTCCATGGTGTGGATTATGTGACAACGCCGAACTATATCAGTCTGGATCATCCTGCCAGCGCCGGAATGTTTGAAAGCGCGGATTCTAAATCTCTACTGGCAGAGTCCCTGGCGGCGCATGGGTACTCCGACGAGTCAGTGCAGGCAGTTATATCCCATTACGGCAAAATGGCTGAACTGGAAATGATGGTGGAGGCGACAGAGCGTACGGCAGAACTGGAAACCGCACTACTCGAAAGCCAGGGCCGCCACCTCGAAGCAATGGCCAAGATCGCAGATGCTGAAGCGCGAATCGCTTTGCTGGAGGAAACAGCGGGTATCCGCGACGATGTGCTGGCAGCGATGCAAGACGAACTGGATAACCTCCCGATTTTCGTCTCCGCCGCCCAAAAAGACGCATTCCGCCTCAAAGAACCTGGTGATGCAAAAATCGTTGCCACACTTTTCGAATCTCTGATCAAAGTTGGCGCACGCAACTTGCCTGTCACCAAGAAAATTAAGGAGGTTCCGCAAGCGGCTAACGTCCAGGCACCGCGTGAGACAAGCATCATCACGTTTAATAATTCAATCAACCCGTTTAATTGACACCCTCCACGCCCTGACGGGCGTGGATTCCTGCTACGTTCAGGCTGTCGCCTGAATCATTTCGGTGGGTTCCTGCTTCAACGG
>ERZ1027261.18-NODE-18-length-91330-cov-72.725872_pt1 | contig 91330 bp, 80 predicted proteins | sample MGYA00519259_ERZ1027261 | MGnify/ENA primary metagenome ERZ1027261 (study PRJEB26926, sample SAMN06164801) | human gut metagenome | biome: ENVO:00009003; feature: ENVO:2100002; material: ENVO:00002003 | host: Homo sapiens | place: USA | collected 2012 ... | reverse complement strand
AGGCCAGTAATGGGTTAAGTGATAACAGGTGTCTGGAAATATAGGGGCAAATCCATGCAGGTTCACAACTCCCCGGGCGCCACAGAGAAAGTGGGACCACACCCGGGTATCAGAACCATACAGAGAACGGCATACGTGACAGTCAATCACAGCGCAGATAATATCTGAAGTGATGTCATTGTGACGACTGTACTTCATCAGAAACATTTATCAGGTAACATATTTCCAGACTGAAGCGGGAACACGATCGTAAAGTTTGTTCATGGTCAGTTCTGCCAGCCGGTGATCGACCGCAGAGTTGAAGGCTTCCATCTCCTCTGGAGTAAGCTTATAACGCGCGTGGGAAATCACTTTTTCCAGTGAACAACAGTGGAACTACTCTGGTTTAAAATTCCATTACCCTCTCGTTATCTTGTACTGTGATTAACGTAATATCGTCATAATGGCCTGACGTTATCCCGAAAGCCTTTCCACTTCCCTGTTTCTCCGGTAAAAGATGTTTTTAATACTGAAGGCATAACGCCATAACCAGATATTACAATTAACGTAGCTTTCCGCAACGTACTACATGAGTAACAGAGGTACAGGGTTAAACAACACTCCGGAAGACTTTTTAATGACATGAGGCATACTCTTTTACGTATTACTACCAAAACTCATCAGGTGAGCTGCAGGAACAGATCATTAACAGTAATTCCTTAATCACCGTTATCCACAGTATCAACACTGGCGAAGTCATACTCTTAGCTATAAAGGTGATGACGGGTTCAGAATAGTTATTACACCATACAACAAAATACAGAAAACAACAGGAAAAATAACAGAAAAAAATAGCAGACATTACTTAACAAAGCACGTTACAGTCAGTGTGTGTACATTACAGATTTATATTCAGGTGTTACGGGATTACATTGCAGCAGAGAGGGTTAAGGACAGTGTTACAAGTACTACAGAGAATATCGCTGCACAGATACTTCTATGAGACAGATTTCTGCAGGACCTGGTTACAAGGTGTATTTACGAGGTACAATTACAGGGGAGAGTTACAGGATAGAATTACAGAGTTCATTTACACGGCAGAATTACAGGGTCATTTACATAACCATACTTCTATAAATAATACTAATTAACCTTAATTATTTTTTAATGGTACATGAACTGCCTGTAGGTGTAACGATAAACAAATCACCCGAAACGAAAAATACTGGTTATCATGGTTCAGAGAACTCATACAAGTGGCAGCTCCCCCCCTGAGCAATGCTTCATTTTCGGTGGTTCTGTGTGATAGAGTTATACTGACTACAGTGGCAGTAACACTGCTTTCCACCACACTAGGATAAAGCCAGTAAAAAAATCAATTATATGAATTAAAAGCATTTTTTATGAAATGTTATGCATATCAACCAGTATGATTAACAGAAAATTTCATCATGACAACACGTATAACTTTCAATATGACCAGTGATGAGACGCTGCGAATTGTGGATGAGTACTGTCATACCCACAAACTTTCGCGCTCTAAGGTAATCGACGCATTACTCAGCGCCACAGCACCTGTCCTTAACGATATTAACTGTTATTATCAACTTGCAGGCAAACTGCAGTCACGCTTATTAAATGGAGTGTATCAACGGGATCTTCCTCACAAACGCAATGTCGTCAGTGCAGAGAAGTACTGTCTGGAGATCTGGGAAAACAAACTTTTCACCAAAAGAATCCTGGAGTTTGACAGTTCAAATGGTGTTCTGTACGCGCTGAAACATAAAAGACACTATCGCCGGGACAAGATGATTGGAAGGGTTGAAAGCCGGTGTATCAAAGACATTTGCGAATACCAGATGCAACTGTCCGGGGAGAAGGCAAAATATGCCTGTTTTATTTATATCGAAAGAACAATATACAATCACGATAATCCATCCGGTGGGACACCTGTAAAAGCGGCTGTTGGTAATGCAGTCATCCTGCTGGCAAAAGACGTGATATATGACGAGTACTTTTTTGATCTGCGGCAGTCATTTTTCGTGAGCGTTAAAGATCTGATGGCCTCTGGCGCAAAAGGTATTCCGGAGACACAGAAATATCCGGACGTTTATTGCTGGATCCCGCTTTTCTCCATAAATTCCGGCGTGGTCATTACCCCGGTCTATAAAATTGATCCCCGGAAACCCTTAACGGTAAAAAAACCGGATCAGATCACTGTTGTTTGTAATTACAGAGAATAATTTCAGTCTTCTCCGTTCACCGCAACAGTGTTTACCTCTGCTTTATCTTCCGTTCAGTAAATACAAACCACCGCTCTGGCAGGTACAGGGCGTGGTTTATCTCCGATACTCCCCTGCGCAGTAATAATCATCACTGAAAATACTGATCCCGTCACGGCAAAACGCCATCCCATATTCCGGCAACACAAAATCATCTTCCGTTTATACCGGCTTCACTGACAAAACAGACAACCTGTATTGCCTGTACACAACAGTTTCTCTCCTGGCAGGAATATTCCCCTACTGATTTTTTACGTTTCTCCCCGGTTGTTATGCCGGTGAAGGTGGTGCGTTGTTTTCATCATCAACGCCGGTTGAGATTAACAACATCCGGAGGAGATTTTTATGACCCCCCCAGTTTCGCTGATGGATGACCAGATGGTCGATATGGCGTTTATCACTCAGCTGACCGGCCTGACCGATAAGTGGTTTTACAAGCTCATCAAGGATGGGGCCTTTCCTGCGCCCATCAAAATGGGGCGCAGCTCCCGCTGGCTGAAAAGTGAAGTGGAAGCCTGGCTGCAGGCGCGTATTGCACAGTCCCGTCCGTAATTTTTAACCACTGGCCCTTCGCCCACAGCAGACACAATCTCCGGCCTGCCGGCGGCACTCTGCTGCCTGTTATCCCCCGTGAGGAATATGAAAATGAAACCACAGTATCAGACCCGTTACGAACCGCTCCACGAAAGCTACCAGAAATGGCTGACCGGCTTCACCCGACATGCCGTATCCTGGGGCGTGTGTCATCCGAATATCCACTACTTCCATACTCTGACGCCCGGGTGGGTGTCATTCAATGGTGAAAAACCGGAGATTGCCATCGTTCCCCGTAGTCTGCACCGGCTGATTTATGGTCCGGACAAACGGAGTTCCCCGTCTCTGGATGATGATCTGGTGGTGAACTTATGCACCAGTGAACATCTGCTGGTTCATCATCCGATGCTGGAAGGCATTCTGCTGTCTGAATGTGAACGTCTGAAGCAACATTCTCTGGCAAACAAACTGATCAGCCTCTTCCGTCAGTTTGGCGGCACGGAGTTACGTCTCAAACTGGTCTGGCTCTGCTGGCTTGACTTAATGACCGGAAACAGCCTTGACGACTGGACGAAAAACCTGAAACACAAATCAGAAAAAGATCTGGAGCAATGGATCATTGCACGTCAGGGTCAGAGTGAACCACTGACAAATCTGATGGATCAGTACGTGCTTATGGCATACCGTACATCGGTTGATGCCGCTCACAGTTGATGTCTGAGAACCACAGGGCTGGCAGCAGAAAACCAGCCCTGTGGTAAAATACAGTAATAGCGGCGTACATCAGGCACGCTGCTCACTCATCCACAGATCATATACGTCATTATACTGCACGATAACGGAGGGCTTCAGCACCCGGTCATTTCTGAGCGGGTATGAATACTATTGATGATGCGAAGCAGCCACAGGCAGAAACGTTCTTCACAAAACCAGGTGCCTCCATCTTCACTGCAGGCTGAATGTGCCGGCTTGTTATCCACCAGAAATGGTATGCTCCGGTACATGCATACCCCGGTGACTATAAACGCACTGAATCATAGCCTCCCACCTCAGCAGGAGGCAGTCAGCTTTCAGGCGGAAAAACGTTGCAGTTAAAGATCGTGAGAACCGCTGTTTCGTTGCATAGCAACCCGAACAGTTGTAGTGAAACATTTTACCTGCATCAGCACATGGTCAGGCGCCGTCTGTATGGCGTGGAATACTGATGTTTCGGCTGATGGAGAGCCTCATTCTCTGTGGAAACAGAGGCGCGTATTAGCTTCTCAACCAGAGAGCGTCACAAAGACAAAGATTGCTGAAAATCGCATTCATCGTTCAGGCGTGAATGCCCGGAGACAAAAGCCGCTGTCCGCACAGTCCCCCTCTGACCTGAACAAAAAGCATACACACAACAGGCTCACCTGATCCCGAAAAACCATAACTTCAGCAATACCAGTGACACCAGCAAGTTACCCCAGTGCCACATCTTCAGACCGCGATCAATCTGAAATGTGACTATCGGGGCAATATCCCTGCTTTGTGGTATACGATAACCAGAAAACATCCCCTGAACCGCCAGCCAGAAAGACCGGCCGTAAAAGGGGTAAGCTGAAATCGTTTATGGATTACATCGACATATGCCTGGCAGAGAATGTCCGGAATGACGAGATTATCTTTGCGGAGATTAAGGCAATGGGCTATACGGGCCGATGTTCCATGCCGCGTTACTACATTCAGTCTGGACGTAAAATGCGCCCGTCAAAAAGAACGGTTCGCTTCGAAACTCAGCCAGGATACCACCTCTCCGCCACACCCGGGAAGAAGTTGATATGGTGGTTGCCGGACAACAGCGCTCCTGGATTGACTGCTGCATCACTCAACCACGCTGAATATCAAAGGAGAGCGTTACCGGTTAAAAGAGAAACGTAAATCTGTGGTGATGACCCAAAACGCAACGCCTGTCAGTGAGGATGAAATGGTGAAAAGCGGACAGCATCAGTAACGGAAGTATCTTAGCGGGTACGAAAATGGCAGGATCGTGACATTGACAGAATATCTCCTGATCATCCTGAATGACTGCAGTTGCTGTGGAAAAGTAAGCTTTCTCCACCCACGACACCACTTAACAGGCATTCCGTAACTTCCCCCAGACTTACTATGACGCATTATCGGTGCACTGAAAACAGGAGAGTGCGCTTAAAACCGCAGACCGCATGCGGGTGTTACTGCATGACAGTCTGGCCGTATTGTGAGATGTCGGCAGGAACCGATGTCCGCGCAGGGGGGAACTTCCTGCAGTACCTGACGCTTCAAATGGTATTAACCGTAGGGCGTTGTTGGTTCCGGATCGCGGAAATGGGAGCACAGGTCTGCTACGGGGTGTACCTCTGACAGTAAATCCGGCTCGCTCATCTGACAGCCTCTCTCCCGGAAAAGACCAAAAATGAGATCGTCTCCTCAACAGCAGAGAAGAAGTCTTGACAGACAGGCTACATTGCATACGATTTATGAAGAAAAAGACAGCAAATATGGAGGTTATAGCGGAGAACACCCTACGAAATTCCTATGAAAAACGATTGAAAAAAAATATCAAATTCGATTCGTTTTTATATGCTTTTTGGGAGCGTGGCGATGACGAACTGTTGCATGTGCAGAGGAGAATGCACCCGGAAGCACCAGAATCATCCAGAAAGGCAGAACGATTACGCATCAAACCAGGAGACAGCAATATCAAGGTAATGTACTGATTTAAATGAATTTACAGCAATACGTGAAAACATTTTTTACTTAAAGGAGACCGATGCGCTGAAGAGAGTGCAGGTATTTTTATATAAAAATGAGAAGTTTACGGGATGTATATCCGGCACACTATGACCGGAGAATATCAGTCAAGCTTAAAAAGATAATAAATACAGTGAGTTAAATACACAGAGAAAACGTAATATCAGAGGGTACATCTTACAACAGAGACTGAATTTCCGTTTTTTCATAACCGGCGCATTCCGGAAAGTGCAGGCGGCCCGGAGGTCTTCTGACGCCAGTACCTGATAGATTGTTCTGTACATTCTGTACATCATGTACGGAGGTTTTTGTTTGCTTTCTTAAAATCTGCAAATGTGGGAAGAGCAGGTGAGGTGTATTGTGGGAAAGGAACTGGATGATATCTGCACCAGCTGTCCGTATATCGATGCTGTAAAACGGCACAAACAACAGGTCGGTGCCATAGAGGAATATACAAAGTGGTTAAAAAAGAACCACGGGCATCTTATTTTTTTCTGTTCCAGCTGTATACCCGCATTCACAATACATTTTTCTCCCAAAAGCAACAACTCCCGTTCACTCCCGGTGGCACTCACTGCCCGGAACCTGATGTCACCCTTCGGGACTTAACGCTTTCCCCTGGCTACCACAGTGATTATGCCCCTCAACCCATTCCGGAGATGGACAGTTCTGCTGTTGTTCCCCCAACTAATGAAAACACCTCGCCTCCGGAAGATACTCCCGACAACACTCCGGCCGGAGGCAATACCGGACAAGCGGAAAAGACCAGAAACGCAGGACTCACACCCATTCCTGAAAAACGTTCAGGAATGCCCCCGGAACATCTGCGGTTTGCCACAGGGTTTCCACCGCAACCGAAGATTGCCGGTCCCAAAGGAAAGCCGATGCGCACCGTGCATCCGGATAAAATCTATCGTGAAATTATATGGTTCTGCTCCGGTTACCTGCGGAAATCCGGACCAGAGGCTACGAGGACGATCATCAACTCAATATTCTGTGAATGGGCCAGCATTTTCAATGATTACTCCTCCCCCTTTTCGTGGGTGGACAGCAGGGACAGTGAACAGTGTGACTGGTTATGGAACGCCATGCAGGTCCGGTGTGTGGGAACCCCGCTGAATCCCCTTACCCCGGAGCAGAAATACTGGTTCGCCTGCGCCACGTTTGATAACTGGGAAGGCTGGAATGAGCAACAGGTACAGTTTTTACTGAAAAGTAATCCCAGACGAAACAGAGCGAAGTTTACGATAAGTCCCTTCCCGGCACTCAGGGTTAAACAGCATAAAGCTGTTCTTCTTGATGAGCTGAAAAGTGCCCGGGAGCAACAAAAAAGGCGTGATGAGCGTGCTGATGGTTCCGTCCCGCTGAAACTGTCCGGAAAAATCCACAAACAGCTTGAAAGTATTGCCCGAAGTCGTGGTGTCCCCCCAAAAAAAATGCTGAATGAAATGATTGAGCAGGCGCACCTGGATTTTGTGGCAAATGAGCAGCATAAGACCCGGAGTTAAAGACGGCAGGGTCCCCGATTACCAATTCTGCAGCGTACTCAACAAATGTATCCGGCCCTTACCTGTGAGGGACACGAAAATTATACATTGAGCATGAGTGGATAATCCCGGGTGAGAGTCTCCCGTTTTTACACTATTCACTAAAGGTGAGGCATATCATTCAGTCTCTCTGAATTCTTCATTTCAGTAACTTCAGCTACCGTCGTTTCATCTCTCCCACGAACCGGAGCCGCAACTTGTTGCATCACAGGGCTGACAAGTGAACTGAAATCCGCACCTTAATATTCTGACTGGCTGCGTACATTCATTGCATGAAGCGGCCGGAGCGGCTGAGCTGAAGGTCCGTTGTGAGCGATGAGCGGACGTTGAGGCACCTGGTACATAGTCTCAATTTTCAACTTTTCTGGCCCGTAGTGTCCGGAGGAGCAAATCGTACAAACTATCCACTGCAGGAGAACCCTGAGAAGCACGGCTTCTGAATAATGAGACTTCCATCGATTCAAGGTGACCTGTCCCCAGTGTTAGATACAAACGTCAGTTAGTAATGTCGTTTTCTTTACCTTCACATTTTCCATTTGTCACCATGCAGCAAGCTCCGATTATCTTACGTTGATCGTGCCGAGTCGTGGGATTCAATGCGGCATTTAGTGTGTTAGGCTCTATGAATGGTTCTCGTTCCTCTTTACTGCTTACAATTGACTGTGAGGTAGTCCCGCACGATGTCCAGCTCAGGAGCCTACGGGCCACCAAAGAGTAGGGACACAACTGCGAAGAGAACTGTTATCTGATATAGATTGTTTAGTTCAAAAGATGAAGGCATGATATAACCTATCTATATCGCCTTTGAAAGTGAGAAGAATAGTGGATAGGTTGTACGAACTGGGAAAGAGATTTGATAGATTATTATACATGAGTATTGTTGTTGTTATTTTTAGTTTCCTCACCTGCTCTTTATTAATTACATTAAGCAGCCAAAACCTATTTGCTTTAATAACCTCATACAAAGATATAAAACAACAAATTGAAACAAAAAGAAGAAAAATAGAATTTATCGAAACACAAATTTCAGCTGTTAATGAAAGCGTATCTGATATTCTAGACTTTCGAAAAAGAATAAATAAATCAGAGATGGACACAGTAAGATATAAATCGGAAATAGAAAATGAATTCTTTTCCATTAGAAAAAAATGATAAATGAGGGATTGCGTGAAATAGACCTTGATGAGGTGAGTTCAATTAATGAGTTAAAATACTTTATGTACGATGTGTTGAAAAAAGAGATTGAAAAATCAAGTGTGGGCTATATTGTAAGGGATAAAATAGAATCGGCCCTTCCTGAAAAAGATAAAATCGCAAACTATCATGATGCAATGAACTGGTTGGATGGAAAAATAAAAGATGAGAGTAATTCAAAGATAGAGATAGTCAACATAGAATCAACCTTAATTATCCCATTTAAAATAGGTGACATGGCATCTAGTGTATCATTGATAAGTATAGCCAAAATAGCTAGTTATGCTATGCCTGTATTCATGGTTTTTTGGTTGGGTTCACTGTTCGTCACACGGAGAATAGAGATGATGAATCTTATGAAAACAAAGGATATATCATTGATATACCCACATATTCTTAATATCTTCTCAGTGGACACAACAAAATCTCAAGATTTCAACCTTTATCTCTTAGGCGATGAAAAGATAAGAAAACAAATAAACGCCTCTATATTTTTAATTAAAGCAATAAAAGGTTTTTTATTTATATCATTAGCACTCGCAATGTGTGGGCCATTGTATTATGGCGAATTTATTTACCTGGTAAACTACAACACATCCTCGCTGCCACTATTCATTGTTTCATTTTCTTGCATGCTAATAAATATATTCCAAGCAGTTGGGTATGTTTACTTTGAGTCAATTTCATCTAATGTTATTTACAGAATAAAAAATGGTGTAATTGATAGGTATGAACTTAATTTTTAATGTGGAAACAACTCCTTTTTTCTAATATCCATTTCCACTCATGGCTCCCCTAAAGAGAGCCACCCCCTCCTTTACTTTTCCTTCCTGTAATTGATTGAATTTCTAACTCATGGGTTTTCGCCACAAATTGACGCTCAACTAAGGTGGGAAGAGTTTCCTCCCTGTGTCAATAGCATCTATGCCAGAGAAATTCTGTGCCTGTATGTCGATGAGCCCTACCATGGTAAAGGATTTGCGCAAGCACTGATGCAAAAGTGCTTTGCTGAATTTGAGGCAAAGGGATCGGATCCTGTCTGGTTAGGTGTCTGGGAATATAACCCAAGGGCAATCTCTTTTTATCGTAAGCTTGGGTTTACCGAGGTTGGAGAGCATATTTGTCAGGTTGGGTCAGACCCGCAGAGAGACATCATTATGAAACGCTCAACTTACGCTAGCTGAACATACATTTTGACGTCCGCTTTTGGTACGAAGCGGAAAAGTTATATGAACTGAAGGTCCGCTGCGAGCGAACAGCAGACATTCAATCGATCGTGATGTATTTACAATACTTAACATTAGTTAATGTATATATGTTTTTAAGTAATTATATCGGTTGAAAATAAATGTCAAATTTATCACTGTACAAATTTCCTTTATAGTAATTAACATTTGGGTCCGTAATTATACTTCTTACCAAATGTATATCTGACATATCTGTCTTGCAGCCGAAATAAACAGAAATTAATTCTGCGGGCCAAGGATGTAACTCATTACCTTGCTCAACTACATGCCTCCACTCCTGCTCGTATTCCCAATGTTTAGATTTTGTATGTAATATTCTAATTTTATTAGATAATGTATCGACTTCATTTAAAATTGAACTTGCCTGTATCGATGGATAATTATCATTGTAATTCATCGGCCTAGTTATTTTATCATCTGCTAAGGCTGTGCCGGCGATGCGTTTAAACTCTAAGCACATACCTTTATGTTCAGAAGCATAATGCGACCACATCAGCAAATTTTTGTTACTGCTTGCTAGTGAAAGAATACCTAACTTTTCTAAACCGCTTTTAAATCTGTCCAAAAGTTCATCAAGAGAACGTTTTTTGGAAACCATTACATCTGACATATCTTCACCAAAAATGGCTGATAATTTTTCAGAGTCCATTTCCCGTTCGTACACATGCCTTTGTCCTCTCACATAAAATTGGGTGTCAAAAGGATCGTTAAATCCTGCCGGTTTTGAGTACCAGATTTTCCGCTGTGCAAGAGCACTTAATTGATTCTTACCGATAGGGCAGTATTTGAATAGAGATGTAATTTCAGGCTTTATCACTAGCATTCCTATGATTTTTTCAATGTTAACATAATTAATTATGTAACTTTACTATCACAAGTTCAGATTGTAATCTTCTGATTATAAGATAAAAACTCGCATATACTCTCATAAGAAAATGTATCTTGGTTACATAATTAAAACATTCTAACAAAATCGTTTCCGGAATACTTTAATCTTCTTGAATTATGTTAGTAACGTCCGCTACTGGCACAGAGCGGACTGTCAGATTAGATTCAGACCTGTATCAGCCACATATACCTGCATTCCAAATAATTTCAGACAGATATTATCGTTGTGAATCCCCCGCCACCTTTCCGGTGCGCGGGGTTTTGTCTTTTTTCACCGGGAATACATGTATGAATCCGTCTGATGCCATTGAGGCAATTGAAAAACCGCTCTCCTCCCTGCCTTACTCACTTTCCCGTCACATCCTGGAACATCTGCGCAAACTCACCAGTCACGAACCCGTGATTGGCATTATGGGTAAAAGCGGGGCCGGTAAATCCTCACTCTGTAATGCACTGTTTCAGGGGGAGATCACCCCGGTCAGTGATGTTCACGCCGGCACCCGGGAAGTGCGGCGCTTCCGTCTGAGTGGCCACGGTCACAGCATGGTTATCACTGACCTGCCCGGGGTGGGCGAGAGCCGGGACAGGGATGCAGAGTATGAAGCCCTGTACCGTAACATTCTGCCTGAACTTGACCTGGTACTGTGGCTGATTAAAGCCGATGACCGTGCCTTGTCTGTGGATGAGTATTTCTGGCGACACATTCTGCACCGGGGACATCAGCAGGTGCTGTTTGTGGTGACGCAGGCCGATAAAACGGAGCCCTGCCATGAATGGGATATGGCCGGTATTCAGCCTTCTCCCGCACAGGCACAGAACATTCGCGAAAAAACGGAGGCGGTATTCCGTCTGTTCCGGCCAGTACATCCGGTTGTTGCCGTATCGGCCCGCACCGGCTGGGAACTGGATACGCTGGTCAGTGCGCTCATGACAGCGCTTCCCGACCATGCTGCCAGTCCCCTGATGACCCGCCTGCAGGACGAGCTGTGCACGGAATCTGTCCGGTCTCAGGCCCGTGAACAGTTTACCGGCGCGGTGGACCGGATATTTGACACGGCGGAGAGCGTCTGTATTGCCTCTGTTGCACGCACGGTTCTGCGAGCCGTCCGTGACACGGTGGTCTCTGTTGCCCGCGCTGTATGGAACTGGATTTTCTTCTGAACAGTCTGCCAGGGAAATGCCTGATTACATTACGTTAACCAACTGAAAACATGACACAAACACCTCATGCTCCTCCTGTTTCTCTTGCGTGACCGCCTTGTCGTTAATAGAATAAAACGATCGATAAAACAGGTATCGATCGCTACCATCGATCGTTTATAGTGGTTAATGGTCTGCGAAAAGGCAGTTGAATCTCTTCATCATGCAGAACGGAATTGCACAAAACGGACTGATACTTCTCTGGCGGATGAGAGAGGGGAAGCATTTATGTCCGGGAAAAACCACTTTATCTGACCATGCTGTTTTGTACCTGCCGGTATCCACATTTGTGGGTACCGGCTTTTTTATTCACCCTCTGTAAGGAAAAGCTGATGAAACGACATCTGAACACCAGCTACAGGCTGGTATGGAATCACATTACGGGCACCCTGGTGGTGGCTTCCGAACTGGCCCGCTCACGGGGAAAACGCGCCGGTGTGGCGGTTGCGCTGTCTCTTGCTGCTGTCACATCAGTCCCGGCACTGGCTGCTGACACGGTTGTACAGGCGGGAGAAACCGTGAACGACGGAACACTGACAAATCATGACAACCAGATTGTCTTCGGTACGGCCAACGGAATGACCATCAGTACCGGGCTGGAGTATGGGCCGGATAACGAGGCGAATACCGGCGGCCAATGGATACAAAATGGCGGTACCGCCAACAATACTACTGTCACCGGTGGTGGTCTTCAGAGAGTGAATGCCGGAGGAAGTGTTTCAGACACGGTTATCAGTGCCGGAGGCGGACAGAGCCTTCAGGGGCAGGCAGTGAATACCACTCTGAACGGCGGTGAGCAGTGGGTACATGAAGGCGGGATTGCAACGGGTACCGTCATTAATGAGAAGGGCTGGCAGGCCGTCAAATCCGGCGCAGTGGCAACCGACACGGTTGTGAATACCGGCGCGGAAGGGGGACCGGATGCGGAAAATGGTGATACCGGGCAGACCGTCTACGGAGATGCCGTACGCACCACCATCAATAAAAATGGTCGTCAGATTGTGGCTGCTGAAGGAACGGCAAATACCACTGTGGTTTATGCCGGCGGCGACCAGACTGTACATGGCTACGCACTGGATACCACACTGAACGGCGGTAACCAGTATGTGCACAACGGCGGTACAGCCTCTGACACTGTTGTGAACAGTGACGGCTGGCAGATTGTCAAGGAAGGTGGTCTGGCGGATTTCACCATCGTTAACCAGAAAGGCAAACTGCAGGTGAACGCCGGTGGTATAGCCACGAATGTCACCCTGAAGCAGGGAGGCGCACTGGTCACCAGTACGGCGGCAACCGTCACCGGTAGCAACCGTCTGGGCAATTTCGCGGTGGAAAACGGTAAGGCTGACGGTGTTGTTCTGGAGTCCGGTGGTCGCCTGGATGTACTGGAGGGACATTCAGCCTGGAAAACACTGGTGGATGACGGCGGTACCCTGGCAGTGTCTGCCGGTGGTAAGGCAACAGGTGTCACCATGACATCCGGTGGTGCCCTGATTGCAGACAGTGGTGCCACTGTTGAGGGGACCAATGCCAGCGGTAAGTTCAGTATTGATGGCATATCCGGTCAGGCCAGCGGCCTGCTGCTGGAAAATGGCGGCAGCTTTACGGTTAATGCCGGGGGACAGGCCAGCAACACCACTGTCGGACATCGTGGAACACTGACGCTGGCTGCCGGGGGAAGTCTGAGTGGCAGAACACAGCTCAGTAAAGGTGCCAGCATGGTACTGAATGGTGATGTGGTCAGTACCGGCGATATTGTTAACGCAGGGGAGATTCGCTTTGATAATCAGACGACACCGGATGCCGCGCTGAGCCGTGCTGTTGCAAAAGGCGACTCCCCGGTAACGTTCCATAAACTGACCACCAGTAACCTCACCGGTCAGGGTGGCACCATCAATATGCGTGTTCGCCTTGATGGCAGCAATGCCTCTGACCAGCTGGTGATTAATGGTGGTCAGGCAACCGGCAAAACCTGGCTTGCGTTCACAAATGTCGGAAACAGTAACCTCGGGGTGGCAACCTCCGGACAGGGTATCCGGGTTGTGGATGCACAGAATGGTGCCACCACAGAAGAAGGTGCGTTTGCCCTGAGTCGCCCGCTTCAGGCCGGTGCCTTTAACTACACCCTGAACCGTGACAGCGATGAAGACTGGTATCTGCGCAGTGAAAATGCTTATCGTGCAGAAGTCCCCCTGTATGCCTCCATGCTGACACAGGCAATGGACTATGACCGGATTCTGGCAGGCTCCCGCAGCCATCAGACCGGTGTAAACGGTGAAAATAACAGCGTCCGTCTCAGCATTCAGGGCGGCCATCTCGGTCACGATAACAACGGCGGTATTGCCCGTGGGGCCACGCCGGAAAGCAGCGGCAGCTATGGCTTCGTCCGCCTGGAGAGTGACCTGCTGAGAACAGAGGTTGCCGGTATGTCTGTGACCGCAGGGATATATGGTGCTGCAGGCCATTCTTCCGTTGATGTTAAGGATGATGACGCCTCCCGTGCCGGCACGGTCCGGGATGATGCCGGCAGCCTTGGCGGATACCTGAATCTGACACATACATCCTCCGGCCTGTGGGCTGACATTGTGGCCCTGGGAACCCGCCACAGCATGAAAGCGTCAACGGACAATAACGACTTCCGCGCCCGGGGTTGGGGCTGGCTGGGTTCACTGGAAACCGGTCTGCCCTTCAGTATCACTGACAACCTGATGCTGGAGCCACAACTGCAGTATACCTGGCAGGGACTTTCCCTGGATGACGGTAAGGACAACGCCGGTTATGTGAAGTTCGGGCATGGCAGTGCACAACATGTGCGTGCCGGTTTCCGTCTGGGCAGCCACAACGATATGACCTTTGACGAAGGCACCTCATCCCGTGCCCCCCTGCGTGACAGTGCAAAACACAGTGTGCGTGAACTGCCGGTGAACTGGTGGGTACAGCCTTCTGTTATCCGCACCTTCAGCTCCCGGGGAGATATGCGTGTAGGGACTTCCACTGCAGGCAGCGGGATGACGTTCTCTCCCTCACAGAATGGCACATCACTGGACCTGCAGGCCGGACTGGAAGCCCGTGTCCGGGAAAATATCACCCTGGGCGTTCAGGCCGGTTATGCCCACAGCGTCAGCGGCAGCAGCGCTGAAGGGTATAACGGTCAGGCCACACTGAATGTGACCTTCTGACAGAACCATCGCCTCTCTGTGGTCCCGGTCATCATGACCGGGACCCGGACGGGTGCAAACGCTTCAGTGCCACATTCGCAGGCATTCACAATAACATGATATTCATCACGGAGTGACTATGTTACAGATAGTCGGCGCGCTGATCCTGCTGATCGCAGGATTTGCCATTCTTCGCCTTTTGTTCAGAGCATTAATCAGCACGGCTTCTGCGCTGGCAGGGCTCATATTGCTGTGTCTGTTCGGCCCGGCCTTACTGGCTGGCTATATCACCGAACGCATAACCCGGTTGTTCCATATTCGCTGGCTGGCAGGCGTATTTCTGACGATTGCCGGAATGATCATCAGCTTCATGTGGGGACTTGATGGTAAACATATCGCGCTGGAGGCTCACACCTTTGACTCTGTGAAATTTATTCTGACCACCGCTCTCGCCGGTGGTCTGCTGGCTGTTCCCCTGCAGATCAAAAACATTCAGCAGAACGGGATCACACCAGAAGATATCAGCAAGGAAATTAACGGGTATTACTGCTGTTTTTATACTGCCTTTTTCCTTATGGCGTGTTCTGCATGCGCACCATTGATCGCGTTACAGTACGATATTTCACCGTCACTGATGTGGTGGGGCGGGTTGTTGTACTGGCTGGCTGCATTAGTGACGCTGCTATGGGCGGCCAGCCAAATCCAGGCGCTGAAAAAACTGACCTGTGCCATCAGCCAGACACTGGAAGAACAACCGGTGCTCAACAGTAAATCGTGGCTGACCAGTTTGCAAAACGATTACAGCCTTCCTGACTCACTGACGGAGCGCATCTGGCTGACGCTCATTTCTCAACGGATTTCCCGGGGAGAGCTGAGGGAATTTGAACTGGCAGACGGAAACTGGTTACTGAACAATGCCTGGTATGAAAGAAACATGGCAGGGTTTAACGAACAGTTGAAAGAGAACCTGTCATTCACACCTGATGAACTGAAAACGCTCTTCCGGAACCGCCTGAATTTATCACCGGAAGCGAATGACGATTTTCTCGATCGTTGCCTGGACGGCGGTGACTGGTATCCCTTTTCAGAAGGTCGCCGTTTTGTATCATTCCATCACGTGGATGAGCTTCGTATCTGTGCCTCCTGCGGGCTGACAGAAGTACATCATGCCCCGGAAAATCATAAGCCGGATCCGGAATGGTACTGCTCCTCTCTTTGTCGCGAAACAGAAACACTGTGTCAGGAAATTTATGAACGCCCTTACAACAGCTTTATTTCCGATGCAACGGCGAATGGTCTGATTCTTATGAAACTGCCGGAAACCTGGAGTACAAATGAGAAAATGTTTGCTTCCGGAGGGCAGGGACATGGGTTTGCCGCTGAACGGGGAAACCATATTGTCGACAGAGTCCGTCTGAAAAACGCACGGATCCTCGGTGATAATAATGCCAGAAATGGAGCAGACAGACTGGTCAGCGGAACAGAAATCCAGACGAAATATTGTTCAACTGCAGCCCGTAGCGTCGGTGCGGCATTCGACGGACAAAACGGACAGTATCGTTACATGGGAAATAATGGCCCCATGCAACTGGAAGTCCCCCGTGATCAGTATGCCGGCGCTGTTGAAACCATGAGGAATAAGATCCGCGAAGGTAAAGTACCCGGTGTAACCGATCCCGCAGAAGCGTCCCGGCTGATTCGTCGGGGACATCTGACTTATACTCAGGCCCGTAATATCACCCGGTTCGGGACCATCGAATCGGTCACTTATGATATTGCCGAGGGTTCGGTTGTCAGTCTGGCGGCCGGAGGGATCAGTTTTGCCCTGACGGCATCGGTCTTCTGGCTCAGCACCGGCGATCGCGATGCTGCCCTGCAGACAGCTGCAGTCCAGGCAGGAAAAACCTTCACCCGCACACTGGCTGTCTACGTCACAACCCAGCAACTCCACCGGCTCAGTGTTGTTCAGGGTATGCTGAAGCACATTGATTTTTCGACTGCCAGCCCGACTGTCCGACTGGCTCTTCAGAAGGGGACCGGTGCAGGAAATATCAGTGCCCTGAACAAAGTAATGAAGGGTACGCTGGTGACATCTCTGGCACTGGTAGCTGTCACAACCGGCCCTGACATGATCAAAATGTTGCGGGGACGGATCTCCGGTGCGCAGTTCATCAGGAATCTTGCCGTGGCATCTTCCGGTGTGGCAGGTGGAGCTGTCGGGTCAGTGGCGGGCGGGATACTGTTCAGTCCACTGGGACCATTTGGTGCACTGACAGGGCGTGTGGTTGGCGGTGTTCTGGGGGGAATGATTGCCTCCGCTGTATCAGGAAAAATTGCCGGAGCGCTGGTTGAAGAAGATCGCGTCAAAATTTTGGCAATGATTCAGGAACAGGTGACATGGCTTGCCGGCAGTTTCCTGCTGACCGAACATGAAACAGAAAATCTGAACGCGAATCTGGCCCGTGTTATCGATCAGAATGCTCTGGAGATCATTTTCGCCGCCGGTATACAACAACGGGCCGCGACCAATATGTTAATCAAACCACTGGTGGTCAGTATCATCAGGCAACGCCCCGTCATGGAATATGATGCATCCCATCTCGGCAATATGGTTAACCGGCTGGAAGAAGCATTACCCCCGGAGTTACCGGCATAACGAGTATTCTGCACCTTTTACGTTTTATCACCTGACTTGTCAGTGTCATCGTCATGATTCAGAGAGGTAAATACCATGATTCACCTGTTCAAAACCTGCATGATTACCGCCTTCATTCTGGGGTTAACGTGGTCTGCCCCACTCCGGGCACAGGATCAACGTTACATCAGTATACGCAATACAGATACGATATGGCTCCCGGGAAATATTTGTGCTTACCAGTTCCGGCTGGATAATGGTGGAAACGATGAAGGATTTGGCCCCCTCACCATCACTCTGCAACTCAAAGACAAATATGGTCAGACGCTGGTGACCAGAAAAATGGAAACGGAAGCTTTTGGTGACAGTAATGCCACGCGAACCACAGACGCATTTCTGGAAACGGAGTGCGTGGAAAATGTCGCCACAACCGAAATCATTAAAGCAACTGAAGAAAGTAACGGCCATCGTGTCAGTCTGCCGTTATCGGTTTTCGATCCCCAGGACTACCATCCACTGCTGATTACCGTTTCCGGAAAAAACGTTAACTGATCCCTGAAGTCAGTTTCATGCTTCAGCCTCTGTCACAACGCGTGGCAGAGGCTTTTTATTTATCAGGAGAAAACAGATATGCCGGGTTACACAGAGTATGTCCTCGCTGAAGGATCTTTCTCATACGGGCAGGCGGTTGCTGTCATAACAGCTTAATGCGTGGCCCGCCCGTGAAGGGTACCTCAGACAATAAACATCATTCATTTCATCCATCAGGCCGCGTCTTCTCCGGGAGATGCGGCTTTTTCATTTATACCGCTTAATCATTCATAAGGAGCAGATAATGCGATTAGCAAGTCGTTTTGGTTATGCGAACCAGATACGCCGTGACCGTCCGCTGACACATGAAGAGCTGATGCACTATGTACCCGGTATTTTTGGGGAAGACCGGCATACCTCCCGCAGTGAACGCTATACGTATATCCCCACCATCACCGTGCTGGAAAGTCTGCAGCGGGAGGGCTTTCAGCCCTTCTTCGCCTGTCAGACCCGCGTACGTGACCCGGGCCGCCGGGAATACACCAAACACATGCTGCGTCTGCGACGGGCCGGAGAGATAAACGGAGAACATGTCCCTGAAATCATTCTGCTCAACTCCCATGACGGTACCTCCAGCTACCAGATGCTGCCGGGTTACTTCAGATTCGTCTGCCAGAATGGCTGCGTCTGCGGTCAGTCTCTGGGGGAAGTGCGTGTTCCACACCGGGGAAATGTGGTGGAGAAAGTTATCGAAGGGGCTTACGAAGTGGTGGGGGTTTTTGACCGGATTGAGGAAAAGCGTGATGCCATGCAGTCGCTGGTCCTGCCGCCACCGGCACGCCAGGCGCTGGCACAGGCGGCGCTGACTTACCGTTATGGTGACGAACATCAGCCCGTCACCACCGCCGACATTCTGACGCCACGACGCCGGGAGGATTACGGTAAGGACCTGTGGAGTGCTTATCAGACCATCCAGGAGAATATGCTGAAAGGCGGGATTTCCGGTCGCAGTGCAAAAGGAAAACGTATCCATACCCGGGCCATTCACAGCATTGATACCGATATTAAGCTCAACCGCGCATTGTGGGTAATGGCAGAAACGCTGCTGGAGAGTATGCGCTGATGAAACATATCCCTGAAGGCGTGATTCAGGTACCAGAATCACCCGACGCCCCGGAGGCGCTGCCGGGATGTCGTTCCATTTCTGATGATGACCTGTGCGCCTGGTGTACCCGTCTGCTTTACCGTCCCGGAGAAATCAGTCTGTGCAGACTGAGTACAGGCAATGGCATCTGGCCATCCGTCTGTGACCGGAACGGTTACGCGTACGGCTGTCCGGAATTTCAGCCGAATATCATTCATCCCTGATATTACCGGGTCTCACGGTCAGTGATGAACGTGATGTTGCCAGCTCCCGACCTTTACTCCCAATCATTTATTCACATTACAAGGATTTCATACATGAAAACATTGTCTCAGAACACCACCTCTTCGGCCTGTGCACCGGAGACTGGCCTGCAACAACTGGTTGCCACCATAGTCCCTGATGAACAGCGCATCAGCTTCTGGCCGCAGCACTTTGGCCTCATTCCACAGTGGGTGACCCTGGAGCCCCGTATCTTCGGCTGGATGGACCGTCTGTGTGAAGACTACTGCGGTGGTATCTGGAATCTGTACACCCTGAACAACGGCGGGGCATTTATGGCACCCGAACCGGATGACAATGATGACGAAACATGGGTACTGTTCAATGCCATGAACGGTAACCGCGCTGAAATGAGCCCGGAAGCTGCCGGCATTGCTGCCTGTCTGATGACGTACAGTCATCATGCCTGTCGTACGGAGTGTTATGCCATGACGGTCCATTATTACCGGCTGCGGGATTACGCCCTGCAGCATCCGGAATGCAGCGCCATTATGCGCATCATCGACTGAATGGAGAGAAGTACAATGCAACAGCTTTCCTTTCTGCCCGGAGAGATGACGTCCGGCGAGCGCAGCCTCATTCAACGGGCCCTGAAAACCCTGGACCGCCATCTTCATGAACCCGGCGTGGCCTTCACCTCCACCCGTGCGGCACGAGAATGGCTGATTCTGAACATGGCGGGACTGGAGCGTGAAGAGTTCCGGGTGCTGTATCTGAACAACCAGAATCAGCTGATTGCCGGTGAAACCCTCTTCACCGGCACCATCAACCGCACGGAAGTCCATCCCCGTGAAGTGATTAAACGCGCCCTGTATCACAATGCCGCTGCTGTGGTGCTGGCACACAATCACCCGTCCGGTGAAGTCACACCCAGCAAGGCAGACCGCCTTATCACGGAACGTCTGGTACAGGCACTGGGCCTGGTGGATATCCGGGTGCCGGACCATCTGATAGTCGGTGGCAGCCAGGTTTTCTCCTTTGCCGAACATGGTCTGCTTTAACCCGTCACAACCACATCACACCTGTTTTCACTTTTATCTTCTGTCTTCAGAGGTATCCCATCATGAAAATCATCACCCGTGGCGAAGCCATGCGTATTCACCGTCAGCATCCGGCATCCCGTCTTTTTCCGTTCTGTACCGGCAAATACCGCTGGCACGGCAGTGCTGAAGCGTATACCGGTCGTGAAGTGCAGGATATTCCCGGTGTGCTGGCCGTGTTTGCTGAACGCCGTAAGGACAGTTTTGGCCCGTATGTCCGGCTGATGAGCGTCACTCTGAACTGAGTCAGTAAGGGCATTCTGATGAGCAGAATTATCGCCATTACCGGACCGTTCTTAACCGATTTTCTGTGAGGATTTTATCGTGTCAGACATACTCTCCGGGACAACTCATCCCGATGACAACAACAGCCACCCCTGGTGGGGGCTGCCCTGCACCGTGACGCCCTGTTTCGGGGCCTGTCTGGTGCAGGAGGGTAACTGGTTGCATTACCTTGCCGACCGCGCCGGTATCAGAGGCCGGTTCAGCGACGCGGATGCGAACCATCTGGACCAGACCTTTCCGCTGCTGATGAAACAACTGGAGCTCATGCTCACCAGCGGTGAACTGAATCCCCGCCATCAGCATACCGTGACACTGTATGCGAAGGGGCTGACCTGTGAAGCCGACACCCTCGACTCCTGTGGTTACGTTTATCTGGCTGTTTATCCGACACCCGAAATGAAAAATTAACTCTCCAGAATAGCCTTCTGCTACGGCCTGGTGTTTTCACCACGCCACTTTCTCATTTTTCATCTCTGCATATCAGGAAAATCTTCAGTATGAAAACATTACCCAATACACTCGTACGGGAGGCATCGCGCTGCCCGTCTCCCGTCACCATCTGGCAGACTCTGCTCTCCCGACTGCTGGGCCAGCATTACGGCCTTACACTGAATGACACACCGTTTGCCGATGAACGTGTGATTGAGCAGCATATTGAGGCAGGCATTTCACTGTGTGATGCGGTGAACTTTCTCGTGGAAAAATACGCGCTGGTGCGTACCGACCAGCCGGGATTCAGCACTTGTCCCCGCTCTCAGTTAATAAACAGTATTGATATCCTCCGGGCTCGCCGGGCGACCGGCCTGATGACCCGCGACAATTACAGAACAGTAAATAACATTACCCTGGGTAAGCATCCGGAGAAACGATGAAACTTTCCCTGATGCTGGAAGCCGACAGCATTAATGTGCAGGCACTGAACATGGGGCGAATTGTCGTTGACGTCGATGGTGTTAATCTCACTGAACTGATTAACAAGGTCGCTGAAAACGGTTATTCACTCCGCGTGGTGGAGGAATCCGACCAACAGTCAACCTGCACACTACCACCGTTTGCACCCCTTGCCGGCATACGCTGCAGTACCGCACATATCACGGAAAAGGATAACGCCTGGCTGTACTCGCTGTCACACCAGACCAGTGACTTCGGTGAATCAGAATGGATTCATTTCACAGGTAGCGGATATCTGTTACGTACCAATGCGTGGTCATATCCGGTTCTGCGGCTTAAACGCCTGGGGCTGTCAAAAACGTTCCGTCGTCTGGTTGTCACACTTACCCGACGTTATGGCGTCAGTCTCATTCATCTGGATGCCAACGCTGAATGCCTGCCGGGTTTACCCACTTTCGACTGGTAACCAGAAACAACATGAAATCATTAACCACGGAAACAGCGCTGGATATTCTGATTGCATGGCTGCAGGACAATATCGACTGCGAATCGGGAATTATCTTTGACAACGATGAGGATAAAACGGATTCGGCAGCACTGCTGCCCTGCATTGAACAGGCCAGGGAAGATATCCATACCCTGCGCCAACTGCAGCTTCTGCAACAGAACCGGTGAGTCTTACTCACCAGACTTCATTCCACTGACGCCAGCCTGAACAGGGCTGGCGTTTTCATTTATCTGCAAAAAGGATATCGATTATGTCTGATATCACAGCCTCCCGTCCGGAAGTTGTCAACGGGCATACGGACGTTATCTGTTCCACCTCAATCTGCCACATGCTGACCGTACGAAAGAGCATGCTGCTGCAAATCGAGACAATCATCCGGCATCAAGTGAGCGATATCAGTTAACCGATATAGATTAGGAGAAGATGCTTTTATCCGGATTGGTTCTATCGCGATGGTGCGAGTACCACTTGATGCAATGGAGCCTGTCGAGGAAGATGACGAGTAACAGAGCTCGGTATTTCAATCAGGACCTGATTGTCCTAGTTCGATGCCGAAAACCAGTGATTTTTCGTGTTGGTATCTGTGTTGGTATAAGATAGTGATGTTTAATATTAATAATTTTATATCATGAGGTTAAGTTTAATGTTCGAGTCCGGCCTTCGCACCACATCATATGCAAATCGAGTCGCTCAAGGGCGGCTTTTTTTGTGTCTGAAATTACCCATATCCGTGCAGTATATCGGCCTGTCAGAAAGGCCGTTCAGTGTTCTTCGTTTCGTAGCCGGTGGCCTCAAGTATGCCCTGGCCGTTTCTGTTAGTGCGACTAGAAATGACCCTATATCATTCCCATTGACTGCATCAGCTTAATCGATTACAGCTCAGGAAATAAAATTTTAACTGTGTTAAAATCCCTGTAAAATTAGTTAAAAAAGGAAGATAAACGTGGCGCTGTACAATATCGCAAATAAAGAACTACATGCTTTAGAAAAAACGACCTTTACTCTGGAAGGATTACAGGAACGTTATGATTTACAGGAAGCAATCAAAAAAAACATAGATATTATTGCTCCTGATTGCCTGGTAATTTCCGAAGAGTTTTCTGACTGGGAAGATAGTCGTCGGCGAATTGATTTATTGGCAATCGATAAACAGGCAAATTTAGTGGTTATCGAATTAAAACGTGATGAAACGGGTGCGCATATGGAGTTACAGGCACTACGATATGCGGCGATGATTTCCACAATGAGTTTTGCGAAAGCATGTGAATATTTCCAGACGTATTTGAAAAAACAAAACTGCGATGCCGATGCGAAAGAAAAAATACTTGAATTTGTTGAGCTGGATGAAACTGAGCTTGTTGATTTCGGAAAAGATATCAGAATTGTTTTGGCTTCATCGGATTTTAGCAAGGAACTGACTACCACTGCGATTTGGTTAAGAGATAAGGGGGTAGACATTCGATGCGTTCGTCTGACGCCTTATAGATTTAATGATGATGTTCTTATCAATGCAGAGCAAATCATACCGGTTCCTGAATTGGAAGAATATCAAGTTAAATTTCGTGAAAAACGTGATGAGCAGCTAATTAGCAGTCAGAAAAAAGAGAAGGACTATACGTGGTATATATATAAAGATAAAGAACTTAATAAGCGTAAATTAGCTCTTGAATTATTACGTGATTGGATAAGACAATTTAATCCAGCAAGTTATAATGATTTAATAAATGGATTAAATGAAGACTTTAAAAAACGTACAGTTATGCTTGTCGATCAGATACCAGAGAAGCAAAAGAGTCGCTATCATATCAATGAAGATGCATTGATTACACTTCCTTCTGGTGAAATTGTTGCTATTTCTAATCAATGGGGTATTGTTAATATTGAACTCTTGATTGAGTTTGTACGGCAAAATGGTTTTGTTGTTGAAAAAGCTGAACAATAAATTTTGATATTGCTATAAATGTCTACATTGAAAAATGGGGAGAACATTTGTAGCTTGTAATATCTCAATGCAAGAGATGGCAATATTATGGGGGCACGGTATTATCAACCTCACCCCCTAAAAACCTCTTTCCGATGCCACTCCACAAACCCCTCAAAAGGGTAATTTTTACGCACCTGTGGTAACGCAATAGTTTTCCCGTCAAAATCCCAGAATAGTTTCTCAACGATCCCTCCGCCGTTTACCGCATCTGATACCAGTACCCGCATATTTTCATCCAGGCCAATCGATCCTTTATCAAAGGCTTTATGGTGAATTGCGCAAAGCGCCAGGCCATTAGGAATTTCACAAGGACCTCCTTGCTGTTTCCATTTTATATGCGCCGCTTCCAACGCTACGGTGGTGTCGTCGTGGCGCATATTAAAGCCACATATCGCGCACTGGTAGTTATAAGCGCGTAATACATTTTTGCGAAATAAAGGGTCGCGCTGTTTACGGATTTGCTGGAGATCAAAACCCAGCTCGTCAGCAATTTCTTCCTGAATACTCTCGGTGAAGTGCGCTTCGAGTATCTGTTGCGCCAGAGTATTGATGAGTTTTTTATTGCCGGTTACCAGGGCGTAGTGCTGTTCATCGAAACCGCCTGCAACGTGGTATTCGTTCAGTTCCTTCACTGGCGGTTGTCGGCTGCTCCCTGCTGTTGAGCAAAGCTCGGCATTGTGTAATTGCCAGAATCCGTCGCCTTGTAATCGCCAGAAGGGCATATCAGGTCGGTACTGTGAACGCTGTGGCCCAAAACGTTCCAGTAAACTGTGCAGAGGTTCGTAGATTTCCGAGCCATAATCGAAAAGGCGTGGATGTCCATTCAGGTATCCCGCTAATACGTATAGCAATAACAATGGCTTATGCGGCGCGCGCTGTTCACCTTTGTGCCAGATTTTTATGTTGGCAATTGCCTGCTGTAGCGATTTACTGGAAGCCATTGATATCCCTGGCAGTGAAATAATTGCGATCATGCTCGCAAATTTTCGGCTGTTCAAGCCTGCAAGTGAAGATATATTACTTTGATCTCATTTGTTTTTTTGCTGCCTGTGTACCCTAATTGCCATGCGATGTTGCACCGACGCAAACCACCGTTTACGCCGGAGGAGTTAAAAGCGCTGATGGATGCGAATAAATCAAATTAATGAACGCTCACCTTTCGCGCCAAAACTGCAAAATTGCTTCTACAAACCTGTCAGAAATAATCCCCCGACGGGCTGCCGTGCTGAAATGACTGCTTCGCAGTGCCGTCGTCCAGTTCTCCGGTGACCGGTACGCTGAACCGTAATATCCCGTGCTTAAATCGTCCGGATCTTCATCAGGCGCGTTCGTCAGTCCTCTTTCACCTTGTTGCTGGAAGTCGACGAAAATAATATTGGCTAAAACATTATTTTGATAATTGCCATAAATAACTTCATACGCATGAGGGAAATTTTCTTTCCAGTACCAGGTGGTATCGCCGCAAAACCATGGTGCGTCAGTAATATTATTAAGCTGAGAATGGTATTGTTTTAGATCCCTACGAAAGGCTTCGACCATATGATTAAAGTGTTGAGGGTGTGACGCGTAGTCACTGGTCATTAAGTCAAATTCGCCTTGCATCCAGCATACGCCGAGGAATTTGTTCTGCGGATTTTTTGCCAGTGCGGCTCGCGTTCTGCTGACTAAATCCTGGTACAGCGGAGTATCCGTTCCCCAACGACAAGCATCATGGCTGGCTCCGTGCCGTTCTGAATATGTCCCTTCGCTGCCCGCGGTAAAAGCCGATCCGCCACGGCAACATGGAACGATGAGAACCCCTGCATTATCAGGAATAAAGGGTAGTAATTTCCGTGCAATATGCAGTGCCTGGCCAACGGTGCCGTACTGTGTTTGATGATTCGTTGCCAGAGGATGGTGATAACCCTGCATATCCTGAACATCGTGTGGGCAGTGAGTCAGTGGAATAATGTCGTTAAAGTGACATGACGGGCCTCCGGGATGCGTATGCGCAAATCTCGCTAATTGTTTAATTCTGGGATGAGGCGCATCTTCCCTGTCCGGTAATGGCAGTCCTTCGCCATACGCCATGGCATTAGACTGACCAGCAACGGTAAGAACATAGTAATAATCGGGCGATATTATTGCGTTCATATAAATTTCGCGTAATTGAAATGACAAATTGATAGCAGGGCCCCTTTACCGGGGCCCTGAAGCGTTAATTTTGTACTGTGACTTTATTATCCTTCACAGAGATCAAAACTGAATCCGTCACCGCTTTGCCGCCTGCAGTTTCACCGCCAATAATCAATAGACTATTATTCCAGGGCAATGATACTCCGTAGGCCCGACCTTGCGATAATTCACCCGATTTATCCCATTTCCCGTTATGCCAAAGATGAATATCAGTGCTATATGATTTTTTTAGGCCTTCATGCGCATAGTTCTTACCGTTCTGGTAATTTTCTCGTGAACCTTTGAATCCGGCCCCTCCGGCAAAGATAAGAGAATCATTGCTTATCCCCGCAAAACCGCCAGCGACGCCATCTGGTGATGAGACGGGAGCAAGCTTATTCCATTTTAAATTATTACCGGTGAAATCAAGTTCAAATACGGCATCCGTTCGCAATCCTGGTTTGGCTTCGCCATTAATAAGCCAGGTTTTATCACCTTTATTCACAACCGCCGCACCAGCCGTTCCGTACCAGGGGGATTCGCCAGCGTAACTCCATTGCTGTGTTGAGGGATCAAAAGACAACAGAAACTTATTGAAGAAATAATCTTCTGCTTTTTTGTCAAAATAGTGAGCGTTGATTTTATCTACAGCGGTTGAATCTTTTCCAGCCTCGTTGAGATCTTCAAAATAGCCATTGAAGATATTCTGGTTAACACCGCCAGTAACATAAGCCTTGCCGTTGTGTACAAAAGTTACATGACCCGCCATGCCCATCGGTGCGTGCGACATCAATTTAACCCAACTATTGGTTTTGGGGTTGTATTTGTGTACGTCATTAAATACCTGAGTCAAGCCCTCGCTATTTTTGCCAATGCCGCCAAACACATACAGATTGCCATCAATAAATGCAGAGGTTGCTTGATCTCTTGGTCCGCCAGGGAATGCAGCTAACGCTGTCCATTTTTTATCTTTGGCCTGTGTATCCAGCTTGTACCATGCCGTACCTGCGCTACCTAAACCAATGTAGACAGTGTCGTTATCAATTGCTCCGGTACCACTTTTAAATGGTACAGGAGTTTCCGGTAATACAGACGCGTTTGCGGCAAATGAAGCCATTAGGATAGCAAGCGCCGTTATTGTTTTATTCATTGTGACTGTCTCCTGTCTACTACAGTTTAAATGCCACACCAATGCGATAACTGTTTTCCGATAAATTATCTCTGCCGTTGTAAACACCCTGACGGTCCAGGTAGTCATATTCTATGTATGGCGTAATATCGGGCGTCATATGGTATTGTAGAACAAATGCATTTTCCGTCGCCCATTTCTTATGGTTTGCATAGCGATAATCGTTCTGTTTGCTGTATAGCGTCGTTTGCCATGCGAAGGTGAAATCACTATTAATATGGTAAGTGACATATCCATCCCAACGATGAACGTTATCACGAGACATATCACCGGATAAGTCTTGTTGTCGGTAAGCTTTCCAGTCGTAACGATAGCGAATGCCAAAATTAAGATCTTTTGTCGCGTCCCAGGACAGTTTTACGTAGGGTCCGTAGCGTGTGCCGTTGCTGCTAAAATGCGTTAACATTCCCGGGCGCACCGTCCATTGATCATCAAGTTTAATCGCGTAATTAACTTCAACCTGAACATCATTGAGTGCGGCATTTTCCTTTTTATTATCATGAATGGTATTCCAGGTATTACTTTCCATGCTTGCCCACCATCCATTTTGCCATCCCTCACTGACTTTGAGTCGAGTCTCATAGGCGTGGCTTCCACTACGATATCCACCACGTACGTCCAGTGTCGCAGCCTGAGAAATTAATGGGGACGAAAAGCACAGTAATAATACGCCAGAAAGTATTTTAGCCTTTTTCATAAATTTCACTCATTTGTAGGATACAGAAAGCAATACAAAGCCCGCATAAACAATTAGCATTTATGTTGTGTAATATTTTTTTGCCAGGCTTATAGTGTCTTTGGCAACCGGTAGCTGTATTTTATATTTTTTTGTATAATGTCTCCTGTGAAAAATCTCTTTTCACATTATTTAAATAAACAGAGATCCAGATTAAATACCTGAGTATAAAATCTCTTCTGATGTTTAATTGATTTGAATGTTCGTAAGCTATATCACTTACTCAATCCATTTTACCCAGAGTAATAAAATAGAATGTCTGTTGATCTCATTTTCATATTCCTTTCAGACTGAAGTGCGTTTTCATCACCCGATGAGAAAGAACTGAAGTGATGTTTGCCATAGATTGCGAGATGCCCTGTCTCATTGACTATCTTGGTGCACCTTTATACCTGTTATACCAGATCAAAAATCACGCAATCCATACAACAAAACCAGATTTGCAATTCGTGTCACAAAATATGTCGATATTTTTCTAAGAAGAAGATGCCATGTGAAGCCAGACGAACACTTGCGGAGGCCTTCACAAACCAAAGATTGTTGTTTAATTGTCTGTTTTATAAGTAATTTATTTAAAGTATAAACAAGGAAAGATTTGCAAGCTAACTCAGTGAGCGTGGTGAAAATCAGTGTTTACCCGCCATCAGGCTGAGCATAATTCTCATCATGAAATATGTTTCCTGGTTTGTGGCTTGTAACTGGTCACTTCTGAAGTCGATCTGGAGAGGCTTGTTGATGTTGGTGTTTTCAGGATGATGTTTCACTTAGTTTGTTTGCCGTATCGCCCGGCGAATGGCTGTGATTGAGGAAGGTTTAAGTCGTAGTGACCAAAGCTATATTTACCAACGAATGTAGATGAAAAAATCATCTCCTGCGTTCCCCATATCTCCAGGATAAAAAGGAATGTAACAATCTCATGGCGTAAGCTGACGAATCAGCCAGGAATAATCGCTAGGGACCTAAGAATTAGCATGATAATAGCCACTAAGAAATTACTGCGCTCCATGAAATAGCCATTTTGTGGCAAATGGAGTTGACTAATAATGTCATATGTGAGACGGCTAGTTGAACGAATATTAAATTTTGCTGAATTTTTTATGTTGATTTTACTTGTTACAGAACATATCACATGATATATAGATAAGATTAGTTGCATTAATGATGAGGGTTATTATTAGATTCGTATCCGATTGATAAATATATAAAGGTACATAGCATGCAAGAGCATGGCGTTTGTATGGCAACGTTATTATAATTAACTGTTGCTACTCCATTTAAGTTCACTCAGAAGAACTGGTCCACTTACGTTAGTTATTAAGCAAACGTTCGCTTTTATAAACATAATCAGGATAAAAATGTTGGATTATTGCTAACCCAGCACAGCTAGTGCGCGTCTGTAATTATAAGGGAAAAACGATGAAGAATAAGGCTGATAACAAAAAAAGGAACTTCCTGACCCATAGTGAAATCGAATCACTCCTTAAAGCAGCAAATACCGGGCCTCATGCAGCACGTAATTATTGTCTGACTTTGCTTTGTTTTATTCATGGTTTCCGGGCGAGTGAAATTTGTCGATTGAGGATTTCGGATATTGATCTTAAGGCAAAGTGTATATATATCCATCGATTAAAAAAAGGCTTTTCAACAACGCATCCGCTATTGAACAAAGAAGTTCAGGCTTTAAAAAACTGGTTGAGTATCCGTACTTCGTACCCGCATGCTGAGAGCGAGTGGGTATTTTTATCTCGTAAGGGAAATCCGCTTTCTCGGCAACAGTTTTACCATATTATCTCGACTTCCGGTGGTAATGCCGGGTTGTCACTGGAGATTCATCCGCACATGTTACGCCATTCGTGTGGTTTTGCTTTGGCGAATATGGGAATAGATACGCGACTTATCCAGGATTATCTTGGGCATCGCAATATTCGTCATACTGTCTGGTATACCGCCAGCAATGCAGGGCGTTTTTACGGCATCTGGGATAGAGCCAGAGGACGACAGCGTCACGCTGTTTTATAGAGATAGTTGAGATACCAGGGATGGTGTTAAAAACTACATTATTCTTACGATATATCAAAAATGATTAACCATTTATTAATTGATGTTATTGTAAGTGTGATTATTAATTTTCATAATAAACATTAAGTTAACCATATCCATACAAAATACAATGGTTTATGTTCTTCAAAATAAATAAACAAAATCATTCATAAATTTACACATCACTTAAATTCTCCTGTTTCCGCACTTTTTTCTTTATTTTTTAAGCAACTGGAAGTTAATCCACTGCAATCTATTGTTATATTGAATCAAATCAATGAAAATAGATGTTGTCACATCAGTGATATTTTATTTTTGTATGATATTTAATGTAATTGACTGATAGCCACATCACTCCGTGTGTGGTTATCTTTTTATCTATTGGGCTAATTTTGACCGATTGAGGTTTCCTATAGGTATTCATTCAAATATATCTCAGTTAGGAGTACTACTATTGTGAGTAAACGTCGTTATCTTACCGGTAAAGAAGTTCAGGCCATGATGCAGGCGGTTTGTTACGGGGCAACGGGAGCCAGAGATTATTGTCTTATTCTGTTGGCATATCGGCATGGGATGCGTATTAGTGAACTGCTTGATCTGCATTATCAGGATCTTGACCTTAATGAAGGTCGAATAAATATTCGCCGACTGAAGAACGGATTTTCTACCGTTCACCCGTTACGTTTTGATGAGCGTGAAGCCGTGGAACGCTGGACCCAGGAACGTGCTAACTGGAAAGGCGCTGACCGGACCGACGCTATATTTATTTCTCGCCGCGGGAGTCGGCTTTCTCGCCAGCAGGCCTATCGCATTATTCGCGATGCCGGTATTGAAGCTGGAACCGTAACGCAGACTCATCCTCATATGTTAAGGCATGCTTGTGGTTATGAACTGGCGGAGCGTGGTGCCGATACCCGTTTAATTCAGGATTATCTCGGGCATCGAAATATTCGCCATACTGTACGTTATACCGCCAGTAATGCTGCTCGTTTTGCCGGACTATGGGAAAGAAATAATCTCATAAACGAAAAATTAAAAAGAGAAGAGGTTTGATTTAACTTATTGATAATAAAGTTAAAAAACAAATAAATACAAGACAATTGGGGCCAAACTGTCCATATCATAAATAAGTTACGTATTTTTTCTCAAGCATAAAAATATTAAAAAACGACAAAAAGCATCTAACTGTTTGATATGTAAATTATTTCTCTTGTAAATTAATTTCACATCACCTCCGCTATATGTAAAGCTAACGTTTCTGTGGCTCGACGCATCTTCCTCATTCTTCTCTCCAAAAACCACCTCATGCAATATAAAAATCTATAAATAAAGATAACAATAGAATATTAAGCCAACAAATAAACTGAAAAAGTTTGTGCGCGATGCTTTCCTCTATGAGTCAAAATGGCCCCAAATGTTTCATCTTTTGGGGGAAAACTGTGCAGTGTTGGCAGTCAAACTCGTTGACAAAACAAAGTGTACAGAACGACTGCCCATGTCGATTTAGAAATAGTTTTTTAAAGGAAAGCAGCATGAAAATTAAAACTCTGGCAATCGTTGTTCTGTCGGCTCTGTCCCTCAGTTCCGCAGCGGCTCTGGCCGATACTACGACGGTAAATGGTGGGACCGTTCACTTTAAAGGGGAAGTTGTTAACGCCGCTTGCGCAGTTGATGCAGGCTCTGTTGATCAAACCGTTCAGTTGGGCCAGGTTCGTACCGCTAGCCTGAAGCAGGCTGGAGCAACCAGCTCTGCCGTTGGTTTTAACATTCAGCTGAATGATTGCGATACCACTGTTGCCACAAAAGCCGCTGTTGCCTTCTTAGGTACGGCAATTGATGCTACGCATACTGATGTACTGGCTCTGCAGAGTTCAGCTGCGGGTAGCGCAACAAACGTTGGTGTGCAGATCCTGGACAGAACGGGTGCTGCGCTGGCGCTGGACGGTGCGACATTTAGTTCAGAAACAACCCTGAATAACGGAACCAACACCATTCCGTTCCAGGCGCGTTATTTTGCAACCGGTGCCGCAACCCCGGGTGCTGCTAATGCGGATGCGACCTTCAAGGTTCAGTATCAATAACCTACCCAGGTTCAGGGTCGTCATTACGGGCAGGGATGCCCACCCTTGTGCGATAAAAATAACGATGAAAAGGAAGAGATTATTTCTATTAGCGTCGTTGCTGCCAATGTTTGCTCTGGCCGGAAATAAATGGAATACCACGCTGCCCGGCGGAAATATGCAATTTCAGGGCGTCATTATTGCGGAAACTTGCCGGATTGAAGCCGGTGATAAACAAATGACGGTCAATATGGGGCAAATCAGCAGTAACCGGTTTCATGCGGTAGGGGAAGATAGCGCACCGGTGCCTTTTGTTATTCATTTACGGGAATGTAGCACGGTGGTGAGTGAACGTGTGGGTGTGGCGTTTCACGGTGTCGCGGATGGTAAAAATCCGGATGTGCTTTCCGTGGGAGAGGGGCCAGGGATAGCCACCAATATTGGCGTAGCGTTGTTTGATGATGAAGGAAACCTCGTACCGATTAATCGTCCTCCAGCAAACTGGAAACGGCTTTACTCAGGCTCTACTTCGCTACATTTCATCGCCAAATATCGTGCTACCGGGCGTCGGGTTACTGGCGGCATCGCCAATGCCCAGGCCTGGTTCTCTTTAACCTATCAGTAATTGTTCAGCAGATAATGTGATAACAGGAACAGGACAGTGAGTAATAAAAACGTCAATGTAAGGAAATCGCAGGAAATAACATTCTGCTTGCTGGCAGGTATCCTGATGTTCATGGCAATGATGGTTGCCGGACGCGCTGAAGCGGGAGTGGCCTTAGGTGCGACTCGCGTAATTTATCCGGCAGGGCAAAAACAAGTGCAACTTGCCGTGACAAATAATGATGAAAATAGTACCTATTTAATTCAATCATGGGTGGAAAATGCCGATGGTGTAAAGGATGGTCGTTTTATCGTGACGCCTCCTCTGTTTGCGATGAAGGGAAAAAGAGAGAATACCTTGCGTATTCTTGATGCAACTAATAACCAATTGCCACAGGATCGGGAAAGTTTATTCTGGATGAATGTTAAAGCGATTCCGTCAATGGATAAATCAAAATTGACTGAGAATACGCTACAGCTCGCAATTATCAGCCGCATTAAACTGTACTATCGTCCGGCTAAATTAGCGTTGCCACCCGATCAGGCCGCAGAAAAATTAAGATTTCGTCGTAGCGCGAATTCCCTGACGCTGATTAACCCGACACCCTATTACCTGACGGTAACAGAGTTGAATGCCGGAACCCGGGTTCTTGAAAATGCATTGGTGCCTCCAATGGGCGAAAGCACGGTTAAATTGCCTTCTGATGCAGGAAGCAATATTACTTACCGAACAATAAATGATTATGGCGCACTTACCCCCAAAATGACGGGCGTAATGGAATAACGCAGGGGGAATTTTTCGCCTGAATAAAAAGAATTGACTGCCGGGTGATTTTAAACCGGAGGAATAATGTCATATCTGAATTTAAGACTTTACCAGCGAAACACACAATGCTTGCATATTCGTAAGCATCGTTTGGCTGGTTTTTTTGTCCGGCTCTTTGTTGCCTGTGCTTTTGCCGCACAGGCACCTTTGTCATCTGCCGAACTCTATTTTAACCCGCGTTTTTTAGCGGATGATCCCCAGGCTGTGGCTGATTTATCGCGTTTTGAAAATGGGCAAGAATTACCGCCAGGGACGTATCGTGTCGATATCTATTTGAATAATGGTTATATGGCAACGCGTGATGTCACATTTAATACGGGCGACAGTGAACAAGGGATTGTTCCCTGCCTGACACGCGCGCAACTTGCCAGTATGGGGCTGAATACGGCTTCTGTCTCCGGTATGAATCTGCTGGCGGATGATGCCTGCGTGCCATTAACCTCAATGATCCATGACGCTACTGCGCATTTAGATGTTGGTCAGCAGCGACTCAACCTGACGATCCCTCAGGCATTTATGAGTAATCGCGCGCGTGGTTATATTCCTCCTGAGTTATGGGATCCCGGTATTAATGCCGGATTGCTCAATTATAATTTCAGCGGAAATAGTGTACAGAATCGGATTGGGGGTAACAGCCATTATGCATATTTAAACCTACAGAGTGGGTTAAATATTGGTGCGTGGCGTTTACGCGACAATACCACCTGGAGTTATAACCGTAGCGACAGATCATCAGGTAGCAAAAATAAATGGCAGCATATCAATACCTGGCTTGAGCGAGACATAATACCGTTACGTTCCCGGCTGACGCTGGGTGATGGTTATACTCAGGGCGATATTTTCGATGGTATTAACTTTCGCGGCGCACAATTGGCCTCAGATGACAATATGTTACCCGATAGCCAAAGAGGATTTGCCCCGGTGATCCACGGTATTGCTCGTGGTACTGCACAGGTCACTATTAAACAAAATGGGTATGACATTTATAATAGTACGGTGCCACCGGGGCCTTTTACCATCAACGATATCTATGCCGCAGGTAATAGTGGTGACTTGCAGGTAACGATCAAAGAGGCTGACGGCAGCACGCAGATTTTTACCGTACCCTATTCGTCAGTCCCGCTTTTGCAACGTGAAGGGCATACTCGTTATTCCATTACGGCAGGAGAATACCGTAGTGGAAATGCGCAGCAGGAAAAACCCCGCTTTTTCCAGAGTACATTACTCCACGGCCTTCCGGCTGGCTGGACAATATATGGTGGAACGCAACTGGCGGATCGTTATCGTGCTTTTAATTTCGGTATCGGGAAAAACATGGGGGCACTGGGCGCTCTGTCTGTGGATATGACGCAGGCTAATTCCACACTTCCCGATGACAGTCAGCATGACGGACAATCGGTGCGTTTTCTCTATAACAAATCGCTCAATGAGTCAGGCACGAATATTCAGTTAGTGGGTTACCGTTATTCGACCAGCGGATATTTTAATTTCGCTGATACAACATACAGTCGAATGAATGGCTACAACATCGAAACACAGGACGGAGTTATTCAGGTTAAGCCGAAATTCACCGACTATTACAACCTCGCTTATAACAAACGCGGGAAATTACAGCTCACCGTTACTCAGCAACTCGGGCGCACATCAACACTGTATTTGAGTGGTAGCCATCAAACTTATTGGGGAACGAGTAATGTCGATGAGCAATTCCAGGCTGGTTTAAATACTGCATTCGAAGATATCAACTGGACGCTCAGCTATAGCCTGACGAAAAACGCCTGGCAAAAAGGACGGGATCAGATGTTAGCGCTTAACGTCAATATTCCTTTCAGCCACTGGCTGCGTTCTGACAGTAAATCTCAGTGGCGACATGCCAGTGCCAGCTACAGCATGTCACACGATCTCAACGGTCGGATGACCAATCTGGCTGGTGTATACGGTACGTTGCTGGAAGACAACAACCTCAGCTATAGCGTGCAAACCGGCTATGCCGGGGGAGGCGATGGAAATAGCGGAAGTACAGGCTACGCCACGCTGAATTATCGCGGTGGTTACGGCAATGCCAATATCGGTTACAGCCATAGCGATGATATTAAGCAGCTCTATTACGGAGTCAGCGGTGGGGTATTGGCTCATGCCAATGGCGTAACGCTGGGGCAGCCGTTAAACGAAACAGTGGTGCTTGTTAAAGCGCCTGGCGCAAAAGATGCAAAAGTCGAAAACCAGACGGGGGTGCGTACCGACTGGCGTGGTTATGCCGTGCTGCCTTATGCCACTGAATATCGGGAAAATAGAGTGGCGCTGGATACCAATACCCTGGCTGATAACGTCGATTTAGATAACGCGGTTGCTAACGTTGTTCCCTCTCGTGGGGCGATCGTGCGAGCAGAGTTTAAAGCGCGCGTTGGGATAAAACTGCTCATGACGCTGACCCACAATAATAAGCCGCTGCCGTTTGGGGCGATGGTGACATCAGAGAGTAGCCAGAGTAGCGGCATTGTTGCGGATAATGGTCAGGTTTACCTCAGCGGAATGCCTTTAGCGGGAAAAGTTCAGGTGAAATGGGGAGAAGAGGAAAATGCTCACTGTGTCGCCAATTATCAACTGCCACCAGAGAGTCAGCAGCAGTTATTAACCCAGCTATCAGCTGAATGTCGTTAAGGGGGCGTGATGAGAAACAAACCTTTTTATCTTCTGTGCGCTTTTTTGTGGCTGGCGGTGAGTCACGCTTTGGCTGCGGATAGCACGATTACTATCCGCGGCTATGTCAGGGATAACGGCTGTAGTGTGGCCGCTGAATCAACCAATTTTACTGTTGATCTGATGGAAAACGCGGCGAAGCAATTTAACAACATTGGCGCGACGACTCCTGTTGTTCCATTTCGTATTTTGCTGTCACCCTGTGGTAATGCCGTTTCTGCCGTAAAAGTTGGGTTTACCGGCGTTGCAGATAGCCACAATGCCAATCTGCTTGCACTTGAAAATACGGTGTCAGCGGCTTCGGGACTGGGAATACAGCTTCTGAATGAGCAGCAAAATCAAATACCCCTTAATGCTCCATCGTCCGCGCTTTCGTGGACGACCCTGACGCCGGGTAAACCAAATACGCTGAATTTTTACGCCCGGCTAATGGCGACACAGGTGCCTGTCACTGCAGGGCATATCAATGCCACGGCTACCTTCACTCTTGAATATCAGTAACTGGAGATGCTCATGAAATGGTGCAAACGTGGGTATGTATTGGCGGCAATATTGGCGCTCGCAAGTGCGACGATACAGGCAGCCGATGTCACCATCACGGTGAACGGTAAGGTCGTCGCCAAACCGTGCACAGTTTCCACCACCAATGCCACGGTTGATCTCGGCGATCTTTATTCTTTCAGTCTGATGTCTGCCGGGGCGGCATCGGCCTGGCATGATGTTGCGCTTGAGTTGACTAATTGTCCGGTGGGAACGTCGAGGGTCACTGCCAGCTTCAGCGGGGCAGCCGACAGTACCGGATATTATAAAAACCAGGGGACCGCGCAAAACATCCAGTTAGAGCTACAGGATGACAGTGGCAACACATTGAATACTGGCGCAACCAAAACAGTTCAGGTGGATGATTCCTCACAATCAGCGCACTTCCCGTTACAGGTCAGAGCATTGACAGTAAATGGCGGAGCCACTCAGGGAACCATTCAGGCAGTGATTAGCATCACCTATACCTACAGCTGAACCCGAAGAGATGATTGTAATGAAACGAGTTATTACCCTGTTTGCTGTACTGCTGATGGGCTGGTCGGTAAATGCCTGGTCATTCGCCTGTAAAACCGCCAATGGTACAGCTATCCCTATTGGCGGTGGCAGCGCTAATGTTTATGTAAACCTTGCGCCTGCCGTGAATGTGGGGCAAAACCTGGTCGTAGATCTTTCGACGCAAATCTTTTGCCATAACGATTATCCGGAAACCATTACAGACTATGTCACACTGCAACGAGGCTCGGCTTATGGCGGCGTGTTATCTAATTTTTCCGGGACCGTAAAATATAGTGGCAGTAGCTATCCATTTCCGACCACCAGCGAAACGCCGCGGGTTGTTTATAATTCGAGAACGGATAAGCCGTGGCCGGTGGCGCTTTATTTGACGCCTGTGAGCAGTGCGGGCGGGGTGGCGATTAAAGCTGGCTCATTAATTGCCGTGCTTATTTTGCGACAGACCAACAACTATAACAGCGATGATTTCCAGTTTGTGTGGAATATTTACGCCAATAATGATGTGGTGGTGCCTACTGGCGGCTGCGATGTTTCTGCTCGTGATGTCACCGTTACTCTGCCGGACTACCCTGGTTCAGTGCCAATTCCTCTTACCGTTTATTGTGCGAAAAGCCAAAACCTGGGGTATTACCTCTCCGGCACAACCGCAGATGCGGGCAACTCGATTTTCACCAATACCGCGTCGTTTTCACCAGCGCAGGGCGTCGGCGTACAGTTGACGCGCAACGGTACGATTATTCCAGCGAATAACACGGTATCGTTAGGAGCAGTAGGGACTTCGGCGGTAAGTCTGGGATTAACGGCAAATTACGCACGTACCGGAGGGCAGGTGACTGCAGGGAATGTGCAATCGATTATTGGCGTGACTTTTGTTTATCAATAAAGAAATCACAGGGCATTGCTAATGCAGGTACGCAATATTACCTGAAGCTAAAAACCTGCACGTTAGCCCTTTGTAGGCTAGATAAGACGCGTTAGCGTCGCATCTGGCATAAACAAAGCGCACTTTGCTGGTCTTTTCCCCTCACCCTAACCCTCTCCCCAGAGGGGCGAGAGGACTGTCTGGGCACATTTTTAGACTTTGTCATCAGTCAGAGCCTGCCATTGGCAGGCTCTGGTGTCCTTTTACGCTACCATGCTAATAATCAGCACAATAATCAGCCCAACCACGGAGTTGACCAGCTCCAGCAGACCCCAGGTTTTCAACGTGTCTTTTACTGACAGGTCAAAGTAACCTTTGAACAACCAGAAAGATGCATCGTTAATGTGGGTGAGGGTGTTGGAACCCGCAGCCGTCGCCAGTACCAGCAGCGCCGGATTCACGCCAACCAGCTGACCAGTTGCTGGATCTAGGATTGCAGCACTTATAATCCCGGCGGCGGTCATCGCCGAAACGACACCCTGACCCGTCGCCAGACGAATTAGCACAGTGATCAGCCATGCCATGATGTAGGGCGAGATATTGCCGTGGGACATCAACATGCCGATGGTGTCGCCAATGCCGGTGTCGATGATGGTCTGCTTCAGCACGCCACCCGCACCGATGATCAGAATCACCATTGCAATACTCTTCACCGCGCTTTCAAAAGCGTTCATCACCCACTGCATGTCATGACCACGTGCGGTGCCAAAGAGTACGAATGCAACCACCATCGCAATAAACATTGCAATCGGCGAGGAACCGATAAAGTTAACCACTTCCCAGGCAGGGGTATCTTTTACCAGCCAGATATTGGCGATGGTGGTAGAGATCATAATGATCGCCGGGATCAGCGGCACCAGAATCGAAACGCCGAAAGAGGGCAGATTATTCATATCTACCGGTTGATCTGCTTTCAGGAATGATGGCGTTGGGCGCTCAAGATTGCCGAGGAACTTCGGCAGGATCAGACCTGCGCAGATTACACTTGGGATCGTCACCAGTACGCCATAGATATAAACCATCCCCATATCCGCGCCATAAGCATTCACCAGCGCCACCGGACCCGGCTGCGGTGGGAACAGTGAATGTGCGGTAGTGGCAGCTGCTACTGCCGGGATCGCCAGTTTCAGGAACGGAATTTTAGCTTCGGCGGCAATAACAATAACCAGCGGCGCTAACATGATAAAGGCCACTTCATAGAACATCGCCAGACCAAAAATCAAGCCGATGATAATCACCGACAGCTGTACATAGCGCAGACCGAGACGCGCCAGCAGCGTATGCGCTATCTGGTGAGCCGCGCCGGAGTCGACCATCAATTTACCGATGACCGCACCGAACACCACGATGATAGCCAGTTCCCCCAGCGTGTTGCCGAAGCCCGCTTTCATAGTGTGCAGCAGCGACATCAAATCCATGCCCGCCAGCATCCCGACGGACAGCGCCGCCACCAACAAAGCCACCATTGAATTGATTTTGAACTTCAAATTCAGTACCAGCATCAGGCCAATGCCGAATACTACCCAGAGAATGTTAAGCACATGCATAACGTTTTACCTTACCTGGTTGAACCGTTGTTATTTTGGGCGACATGTTATGTAAATTGGTCAACCATTGTTGCGATGAATGTCACATCCTCTGATCAATAACCATCGATAACCTTTTGCTGCAATTTGCAGCAACAACCAGGAGAGTAAAATTCTTGTGATGTGGTTAACCAATTTCAGAATTCGGGTTGACATGTCTTACCAAAAGGTAGAACTTATACGCCATCTCATCCGATGCAACGCCACGGCTGCGGTCTGGTTGTTCATCCGGATACCTAAACAACTCCAGGGTTCCGCGTCTCTTTGCTGTGGAACCCACTATGTGAAAGAGGAAAAATCATGGAACAGACCTGGCGCTGGTACGGCCCAAACGATCCGGTTTCTTTAGCTGATGTCCGTCAGGCGGGCGCAACTGGCGTGGTTACCGCGCTGCACCATATCCCGAACGGCGAAGTATGGTCCGTAGAAGAGATCCTCAAACGCAAGGCGATCGTTGAAGACGCAGGCCTGGTGTGGTCTGTCGTAGAAAGCGTACCAATTCACGAAGATATCAAAACCCACACTGGCAACTATGAGCAGTGGATCGCTAACTATCAGCAGACTCTGCGCAACCTGGCGCAGTGTGGCATTCGCACCGTGTGCTACAACTTCATGCCGGTGCTCGACTGGACCCGTACTGACCTCGAATACGTGCTGCCAGACGGCTCCAAAGCTCTGCGCTTCGACCAGATCGAATTCGCTGCATTCGAAATGCATATCCTGAAACGTCCAGGCGCGGAAGCGGATTACACCGAAGAAGAAATTGCTCAGGCTGCTGTTCGCTTCGCCACTATGAGCGACGAAGACAAAGCGCGTCTGACCCGTAACATCATCGCTGGTCTGCCGGGCGCGGAAGAAGGGTACACCCTCGACCAGTTCCGTAAGCACCTGGAGCTGTACAAAGATATCGACAAAGCCAAACTGCGCGAAAACTTTGCCGTCTTCCTGAAAGCGATTATTCCGGTTGCCGAAGAAGTTGGCGTGCGTATGGCTGTTCACCCGGACGATCCGCCGCGCCCGATCCTCGGCCTGCCGCGCATTGTTTCCACCATTGAAGATATGCAGTGGATGGTTGATACCGTAAACAGCATGGCAAACGGTTTTACCATGTGCACCGGTTCCTACGGCGTGCGTGCTGACAACGATCTGGTTGATATGATCAAGCAGTTCGGTCCGCGTATTTACTTCACCCATCTGCGCTCCACCATGCGTGAAGATAACCCGAAAACCTTCCACGAAGCGGCGCACCTGAACGGTGACGTTGATATGTACGAAGTGGTGAAAGCGATTGTTGAAGAAGAACACCGTCGTAAAGCGGAAGGCAAAGAAGACCTGATCCCGATGCGTCCGGACCACGGTCATCAGATGCTGGACGACCTGAAGAAGAAAACCAACCCAGGTTACTCCGCAATTGGTCGTCTGAAAGGCCTGGCCGAAGTTCGCGGTGTCGAACTGGCGATCCAGCGCGCTTTCTTTAGCCGTTAATATCCACCGGCATGGCTGCGCGCCGTGCCGGTTCCTTCTTCCTTGCCGTCACTCTTTGAAGACGGATTCTGGAGTTTACGATGACTACTATTGTTGACAGCAATCTGCCGGTTGCCCGCCCGTCATGGGATCATTCTCGTCTGGAATCACGCATTGTGCATCTCGGTTGCGGGGCGTTTCACCGCGCGCACCAGGCGCTGTATACCCATCATCTGCTGGAAAGCACCGACAGCGACTGGGGCATCTGCGAAGTTAACCTGATGCCAGGCAACGACCGCGTGCTGATCGAAAACCTGAAAAAACAGCAACTGCTGTACACCGTAGCGGAAAAAGGCGCAGAGAGCACCGAGCTGAAAATTATCGGTTCGATGAAAGAAGCGCTGCATCCGGAAATCGATGGCTGCGAAGGTATTCTCAACGCGATGGCGCGTCCGCAAACGGCGATTGTCTCTCTAACGGTCACGGAAAAAGGCTACTGCGCTGATGCGGCAAGCGGTCAACTGGATCTCAATAACCCACTGATCAAGCACGATCTGGAAAACCCGACTGCGCCGAAGTCCGCGATTGGTTACATCGTCGAAGCCTTGCGTCTGCGTCGTGAAAAAGGGTTGAAAGCGTTTACGGTGATGTCCTGCGATAACGTGCGTGAAAACGGTCATGTGGCGAAGGTCGCGGTACTGGGACTGGCTCAGGCACGCGATCCGCAGCTGGCGGCATGGATTGAAGAGAACGTCACCTTCCCATGCACCATGGTTGACCGCATCGTTCCGGCGGCGACGCCAGAAACCTTACAGGAAATTGCTGACCAGCTGGGTGTTTACGACCCGTGCGCCATTGCCTGCGAACCGTTCCGTCAGTGGGTGATTGAAGATAACTTCGTTAATGGTCGCCCGGACTGGGATAAAGTGGGCGCACAGTTCGTTGCAGACGTTGTGCCGTTCGAAATGATGAAGCTGCGTATGCTGAACGGCAGCCACTCTTTCCTGGCGTACCTCGGTTACCTCGGCGGCTATGAAACTATTGCCGACACCATGACTAACCCGGATTATCGCAAAGCGGCCTTTGCCCTGATGATGCAGGAACAAGCGCCAACGCTGTCGATGCCGGAAGGTACGGACCTGAACGCCTATGCGACGCTGCTGATCGAGCGTTTCAGCAACCCATCTCTGCGTCACCGTACCTGGCAGATTGCAATGGACGGCAGCCAGAAGTTACCGCAGCGTCTGCTGGATCCGGTGCGTCTGCACCTGCAAAACGGCGGTAGCTGGCGTCACCTGGCGCTGGGCGTGGCTGGCTGGATGCGTTACACCCAGGGCGTGGATGAGCAGGGTAATGCCATTGACGTGGTCGACCCGATGCTGGCCGAGTTCCAGAAGATCAACGCGCAGTATCAGGGCGCAGACCGCGTGAAAGCGCTGCTGGGCCTGAGCGGTATTTTTGCCGATGATCTGCCGCAGAATGCCGACTTTGTTGGCGCAGTGACGGCGGCATATCAGCAGCTGTGCGAACGCGGTGCGCGCGAGTGTGTGGCTGCGCTGTAACTAACTGATTACCCTACAGACTTACTGGTCAATCAAACTGATATTTGGTTGACCAGTTTTCGTTTTTTTGCCCACCTGTACGTGCCAACTTCCAGTGCTAATGGTATAGTTTGAGATTAACGGGGGCCGTAAAATTGCCCGTTGTAGGCCGGATAAGGCGTTCACGCCGCATCCGGCAAAAATTTGATTAACCGCACCTAACGGACACAACACCATGAAATCTGCCACCTCTGCGCAAAGACCTTACCAGGAAGTCGGGGCGATGATCCGCGATCTGATCATAAAGACGCCGTACAACCCTGGCGAACGGCTGCCGCCGGAGCGTGAAATTGCAGAAATGCTTGATGTCACGCGGACGGTGGTACGTGAAGCGCTGATCATGCTGGAGATCAAAGGGCTGGTGGAAGTACGCCGGGGTGCCGGTATCTATGTTCTTGATAACTCAGGCAGCCAGAACACAGACAGTCCGGATGCCAACGTCTGCAACGATGCCGGTCCTTTTGAGCTGTTACAGGCGCGGCAGTTATTGGAGAGCAACATCGCCGAGTTTGCCGCTTTGCAGGCTACCCGCGAAGATATCGTCAAAATGCGTCAGGCATTGCAACTGGAAGAGCGTGAACTGGCTTCCAGTGCGCCAGGCAGCAGCGAAAGCGGTGATATGCAGTTCCATCTCGCCATTGCCGAAGCAACGCATAACAGCATGCTGGTGGAGCTGTTCCGTCAGTCCTGGCAGTGGCGGGAAAACAATCCAATGTGGATCCAGTTGCACAGCCATCTGGATGACAGCCTGTATCGCAAAGAGTGGTTGGGCGATCACAAACAGATCCTCGCCGCGTTAATCAAAAAAGATGCCCGAGCGGCGAAGCTGGCAATGTGGCAGCATCTGGAAAACGTTAAGCAACGTCTGCTGGAATTCTCGAACGTTGACGATATTTATTTTGATGGCTATCTGTTTGATTCATGGCCGCTGGATAAAGTCGACGCCTGACTTATTATAATAAGCGCAAGGGTAAACGTTCCTTGCGCTTTCTTAAATTAAGAAGTCGCAATGAGTATTACTTTGTAAATTGCAGGGTATTGTTTAAATATCTGTATAACCTGAATATTAGTACTCATTGTTCCTGGTAGTTATTTACCAATATAATTCCATTCACCATTTTTTAATTCAAACAGTTCTGGAAGAGATGACGGTTGCAGAGTCATACGTTTGAGTGGTGCATTTTCATCACCCGGGATAACTTTATATCCCATTTTTGCATGGATCTCCGCGGTACCGGGATAGGCTTCTATACCAATTATTGGGTCATTTCCCATTCCAATATTAGCATTAAGTAATGCGGCAAGGGCGAATCCGGAAGAATTTGCTACCCCTGAGACAGTTATTATCTGATCAATATAGATATCAATTCTTGGCTGCTCATTGGTCCATCTTTTTGCCTGAGAAACTGGAAGGGTTGAAATATATCCTATCGTGGTTCCGGCGTAACCTGGAACATTGCAACCAGGGCCTAATGTTATTTCATGAACTGTATAGTCCTCAACAGGATCGAAAGGGCTCTTCATAAATAAATTTAGCCGTAAACCTTCTGCTAATTCTGTAGCAGCATGCGCCTTTTTACATATACCACCATATATTTCGTCTAAAGCTGAGGTGATTTTCAAGTTTCGATAGAGCATACGTCCTGTTGTTGTAATACCATCGGATTCTCTGCATGCTTCTGTCACATAATTAAATGGCCAGGACTCTTTACTAATATCAAGTTTTCTAATTTCGACAACGCTTTTTCCATCGTAATTATGGTTATTGCCACGAGCAAGAGGCAGAAGATAGATATTTTCCGTATCCAGGCGAGCTCGTTCATATTTACGTGTTAACTCATTGTCGACTTTTGGGTGATGAAGGAAGTGATTATCTGTAATAATTTGACTCTGAAGGGCATTGCTTAATGGCATAGACATAATAGTTACCTTTTAGGAGTATTTCACTGATGTTTAGAAAAATAGATAAATTTTTCTGTAGTAAAAAGAGAAGTAAACAAATGACATGCATGTTTCTGTTGTAGTGATATCAACTCTACACGGTGATATTAAAGGGTAGGAAACACTCTAAAGTATCAAAAAACGCTCATTTGAAATTATTTTCATGCAATTAAAAAGCATATCTTATTACTAATTGGAATTTGATGTTGCTATATTGATGTCTATATTAATAATGCCTGTGAATGGTATTTTTGATGTATTTGATATGTTATCAATTTATATTATTTACAAACTAATTGTTTCAAATAATACATGGCTGATTATGCGGAAATAAATAATTTCCCACCGGAATTAAGTAGCAGCGGTGACAAGTATTTTCATCTACGTAACTATTCGGAATATTCAGAATATACTAGCGGTTTTTTTTTGAGTTTGATGATTTTTATCAAATCATGACTTTTTTCCTGAAAAGTCAGTAGATATTCATAGGCAAGTAAGGTTTTATACTTTGCTGACAGGATTCAGGCCTGTCTCAGACTGACATGGATGTAATGAACAAAAGGGAATGGCTATGGAAAATGAGCATCAATACAGTGGTGCCCGGTGTTCAGGGCAAGCCGCATATGTTGCTAAACGTCAGGAGTGCGCAAAATGATGCGCCAATCACTTCAGGCTGTTTTACCTGAAATTTCAGGTAATAAAACGTCATTGCTGCGTAAATCGGTATGCAGCGATCTCCTCACTCTTTTTAATTCTCCTCATTCGGCATTACCGTCATTACTTGTTTCAGGCATGCCCGAGTGGCAAGTGCATAACCCGAGCGACAAACATCTCCAGAGCTGGTATTGCCGTCAGCTGCGTTCTGCACTGTTATTTCATGAGCCACGGATTGCGGCGTTGCAGGTTAATTTTAAAGAAGCGTACTGCCACACTCTGGCGATCAGCCTTGAGATAATGCTGTACCACGACGATGAACCGCTAACGTTTGATCTGGTCTGGGATAATGGCGGTTGGCGTAGTGCGACGCTGGAGAATGTCAGCTAAGTACAATCTCCAGCTCGCGCAGTTCACGCCAGAAGCGTTCGGCAACTGGATTCATGCGGGTATTCATTCGGTATGCATAGGCCTGAATCGGGATCACCAGTTCGTCCCGATTCAGTACAACGAGCTTCCCGCTGCGAATTTCTTGTTGGATGGCGTACTCCGGCAGCCAGGCAATCCCACAGCCGTCGAGGGCAACCTGCTTTAAAAGCTCGCTCATCGAAGAGACAAAAAAGGTGCTGAAACTTAACTCACTGTGGCGCGTCAGGGTGCGATTAATCAATCGCCCCATGTAGGAGTTGCGGCTGTAATTCAGTAACGGAAAGTGTGGCTGCGCGAGGTTAAAAAGTGCTTCTCCGTGTTCGTCACTGGCGCAGACAGGGAACAATTGAGATTCAAATAAGCGAATGTGGTCAAACGGCGCTTCCAGCAAATCTTCGTCGTGAAAGGAAAAAATACAGTCACTTTGCCCTTCACGCAGTTTATCGACCGCTTCATCGACATCAATAGCTTCAATTGCCCAGGTAAAGAGCGGCGGCATCTGGCTGATAATGGACGGTAACAGTCCGAGGGAAAGAGAGTGTGCAGCGGCTATCTTGATTTTTCGTTGCGCGTAATCGCTGCCGCCACGCAGCTCTGCCAGATTGCTCTCTAACTGTTGCAACAGATGGCGGATCTGCGAATGGAAGATTTTCCCTTGTTCTGAGAGTTGCAGCGGCGTTACCTGGCGGTTAAACAATTCAACACCAATCGCCTGTTCCAGCGCACGGATGCGGCGGCTGAATGCCGGTTGCGAGACGTTGCGACTGACTGCCGCCTGGGAAAAATTGCGGCATTTTTCCAGGGTCAGAAAATCATAAAGCCATTTGGTTTCAATATTATGCAAAATCGCACCACAGTCATCCATTACGTTTTACTCTGTCAGCCGCCCTTGCGGGCATTCTACGTCCATTCGGGCGGCTGACAACCGTTTAAGCCGTTTCAAACGTTCCTTTCACGCAGGCTTTGCCGTCTTTGACCATCAGTTTGCCGCGAGCGTATACCTGCTCAATGCGCAGTTCTGGCGTCATGACCAGCAAGTCAGCATCATTGCCTGGCAGAATTTCGCCTTTCCCGGTCAGGTTAAGGAAACCGGCTACGCTACTGGTGAGCGGGCGCAGGGCATCGCTGATACTGAAATCATAGTCTTTGACCAGCACCTGCACGGTTTCCAGCAACGTTTCAAAACCGGCAACACCGATATGGGTTAAATTCCCTTCGTCATCGAAGAACGGCTGGCTACCGTTGCCGTCGGAGCTGAGGGTGACGCGTGCCAGCGGAATACCCGCCTGAACGGCGCGGGCAATACCTTCGGCAGGGGCGACCGGTTCGTCAATGCTGCTGGTGATATCGATAGTGCCGCCTTTGCGCGCGAACTCCAGCGCCTGCTCAAACAACGGAACGTTGCGGTTAACGTGGGTCGGCAGCAACTTGCTGATCGGCACATCGCAGTTTTCCAGCAGGTCATAGACAGGCTGTAACGCCTTTTTGCTGTCGCCCATGTGGAACACGGTGACGCCAGGTTTACCGCCGAGCAAACCGCCAACGCGGGATTCCGCCGCCATATTAGCCAGGTGATAAACGTCCGGTGCGGCAGAACGGTGATCAGAGATGGCGCATTTCACGCCAATCACACGATCGATAATCGCCACGTCTTTTTCCACGGAACCTGTAATGGTGCGGGAAGGGACATGATAAGCGCCGGTCAGCATCCAGGCGCTGATGCCTTCTTCATTGAGCGCACGGGTCTTGGCGAGCAGGGATTCCGGGTGGCGAGAGATAGAGTCGGTGCCCAGCAGACCAACCACTGACGTGACGCCCGCTTCCGTCAGGCGACTTAGCGCCACTTCTGGCGTGCGCGTCGTGGGACCTGCTTCGCCGCCACCACCAATCAAATGGACGTGTTGATCAATAAAACCAGGACAGAGGATCTGCCCGCTGAGATCGACAACCGTGCAGTCCGGTACAATGTCAGAAGGGATATTGCTGGCAGCGGCGATAATTTTGCCGTTAGCGACGAGGACATCGCAAATTCCCCGATCTTCCGGCGCATACAAATGCGCTCCCTGCAGCAGGGTAAAACCGGCTGCGGTATAATCAATCATGGTAACTCCTTGTTAAACAATAAGCTGCATAACCCAGATCGACAGCAATGCGTTAATCACGCAGACCGTAATGATATGCGGGTAATATTTGGCATTCACTTCGGCTGTCCCCAGGCAGCGACCGACATTTTGCACCGGGTTGCCCATTAAATACATCGCGGGCAGTAAAACGGTGACATCGTGACCGGTTAATGCGCCGGCGGTCGCCAGACTGGCGGCAACACCGACTGCGCCGCCCATACTCATTAATGCGGCTAAAAGGACGGTTGCCGCTTCACCGGGTAATCCCCACAGCGCCATTACGGGTTCACAGATATGCCCCACCCAGTCGAGCAGGCCGGTAATTTTCAGCGCCTGAATGATGACAAACGCCATCACCACGTTTGGCAGTAGGTTGGTCGTGGCGATAGTAAAGCCACGGCGCGCGCCATCGATAAACATATCCATGACGTTTTTGCGGACCTGAGTTGTCATGCTTGCGCTCCTTGCGTTGGGTTGCGACGTTCTTCGAAGTTAAGCCAGACGCGCAAAATGTTGGCTCCGACAAATTTAAACACCAGGATGACGGCTAAAGGTACGATTACGGACGTGCCCAGAAAGGCAAACACCGCGACGCCGGAAGAGAAGTAGTTGGTGATGATGGCGCTACCGCTGGTTTGATATGCGGCGAAAATCACTTTATCGCGTTCGGTAATTTCCCCTTCCTGCGCCAGCTCTTTGGTCATACCGGCGGCGGCATCAGTGTTTTGCAGGTTAGCGATCAGCGCCAGCGAGCAGATCCCTGGAATGCCCAACAACGGTTTTAGCACAGGCGTCATTAACTGCTGCGCGGCGCGTAATCCACCAAGACCATCGGTAATTGAAATAATCCCCAGAGAGAGAATGACTGACGGTGCCAGCTCCAGCGCAAAGAGAAAGCCATCTTTAGCCCCCGCGCCACCCGCCCCGCGAAATGAGGTGGTGGCTCCGTTCGCACCAGGCAGTTGCCCAAACGATCCGTTCAGAACGGAAAAATCAAAAACGCGCCACCAGCTGTCTGTTCCGGAAAAAACACCGGAAAAAAAGATTATGGTGAGAAAAAAAGCCAGATACCCTTTAATGCCCACTTTTTCTGTCGCCAGCTCCCCGGCTACAGCATCCCCTTGTTGTGTCATAACAATCCCCATTGTTTTTTTGTGTTTGTGTGTTGCTTGAGCCAGGAAAATTCCTGGAGCGGAAAAACCTTATCAGCCATGTGGGTATGGGGAAAATGCAAGTATGTTTCTGGCTATGCGTTTTTTGCATAGCGGAAAAATTATGCTGTGTGGAAAAGGCTCTGCGCAGGATTGAGTTGCAGAAAATTCATAAACCCAGTGACAATGACATCAGTAAATAAAAACAGAAAATCCAGGGACGAAAACGCGATGGCAAAGTACAACGAAAAAGAGCTGGCGGATACGAGCAAGTTTTTAAGTTTTGTCCTCCGACACAAACCGGAGGCGATAGGTATCGTACTGGACCGTGAAGGATGGGCGGATATCGATAAGCTCATACTTTGTGCCCAAAAAGCGGGCAAGCGGTTAACCCGTGCATTGCTGGATACCGTGGTCGCTACCAGTGATAAAAAACGTTTTAGTTATTCCAGTGATGGTAGGTGCATCCGCGCGGTTCAGGGGCATTCGACTTCGCAGGTCGCTATTTCCTTTGCCGAAAAAACACCGCCACAGTTTCTTTACCACGGTACGGCAAGCCGTTTCCTTGACGAGATAAAAAAACAGGGGCTGATTGCAGGGGAGCGTCATTACGTGCATCTCTCTGCTGATGAAGCAACGGCACGCAAAGTGGGAGCAAGACACGGATCGCCGGTTATCTTAACCGTCAAAGCACAGGAAATGGCGAAACGAGGCATCCCTTTCTGGCAAGCGGAAAACGGGGTCTGGCTGACATCAACGGTTGCTGTTGAGTTTCTTGAGTGGTAAGGGAAACACTCCTCATGAAGTGACCACTTGCAGCTTAAATAATTGTACTGTGCTGATAAGCGCAGCAATAAACAACGCCGCCGCGCCGCAGAGAGTGGCGCCGGCAAGCGCCGATGTTCCATTGCCGAGCATACTGGTCAGCGCCGGGCCGAGGATTTGTCCAATGCCGTAAATGAGCGTCACAAAGCCTAAAAGATTGAGATTTCCCGGAACGCTCAGTTGGCGGGCGATAGTCATCACCAGAGATGTCGTGCCCATAAAGGTACCGCCAAAACCGATACTACTAATGATAAGCAAGAGAGGAGAGTCGCTGGCGAGAGTAAGCAGCACACTGATAGCCTGCACCAGCAAATTCGCCGTCAGGCAAGGCAAAGCCCCCCAACGTTTTGCTGCCCATAGCCAGCCAAAGCAGCCTGGCACAATTGATAAGCCGACTAACGTCCAGAGATGGGCGGTTAACAATGGTGAGCCTGCATCTTTCGCCATGAGCGGCAGGTAAGTCGCGACGATGATATAACCAAATCCCGCAAGGCCGTACAGAATAGCCAGTAACCACCAGCTCATTATCTGTTGCTCCGTTTTTGCCAATGGCATTGGTGCGATGGCGTGTTTTTTCGAGGGCATTAAAAGCGTAAGTGCAATCAGCATCATGCCAGAAAGCGCCCCGGCGCCTTGCCATAACGTTTGCGAGGAGAAGGCAAAATGCAGGCCTGCCAGAACATATTCGTTGCCCAGTGCAATGCCAATGCCAACGCCAGAAAACAAAGCTGCCAGCACAAAAGGATGGCGCGTGTGCTGCATAATCAGCGTCGAACCAAAAATCAGCATACCGGCGCTGGCGACACCCGCCAGGAAGCGAATCAATAACACCAGAATAAATGGCGGCAACCATGCCATTGCGAGGATCAACAACCCGCTCGCCAGGGCAGAAACCAACAGTAATGGGCGCAGGCGCGACGGCTGGTGAAATGCGCCAAACGAAAATAGCAGACTGCCAGCCAGATACCCCGCATAGTTGCCGCTGGCAATCCACGAGAGCTGGCTAAATGAAAACGCCCCTTCCGCCATCATGACGGGCAACATAGGCGTATAAAGGAAGCGACCTAATCCCATACCTAAGGTCAGAACCAGCATCCCGAAAAGCGCGGTGCTGAAAGAAAAGCGTTCTACGGGATGCGAGGACGAAGGCATGTTTAACCTTGTATGTCATTTTTGTTGTTAACAAGTTAATAACAAAAAGGTGAAATATGCCAGCCTGTTAATGCGATGATTTAGGGGTAAAGCGATAAAAACGATTTGGTTCGCTAACGATATAAATATTACCAGAGGCATCCATCGCAATCCCTTCGGCCTGTTTGATGTTATGCGACAAACCTCGACTACCTTTGGTTAGTGATATTTCACCGATAACCTCGCCAACCAGGGTTACTTCCTGGAGTGCGCGAGATTCATGAGATAGCACCAGAAGCGTATTTTTTTGCTGGTTAAATTCTGCGCCGGACACATCATCTAAAGTAAATTGCCGTTGTAGTGCCTCGTCTTTGCTGATGTGTAATTCATTGCTACTTAACAGCCCGTTAACTTTGTAGACCTCAATCGGATTTTTCTCTTTAAAAAACCAGAAAGTGTGATCCTGGCGAGAATAAGCCAACCCTTCAAAACCGCAATTGGTTGGGGAGTCTTGCAGCGGGATTTTTATTTTTTTGAGGATTTTTACTTCCGAGTTTGGGGTCAGTGAAATCACATAAATGGCGTAATCGCGCTCATCGCTAATGACAAACTGATTATCGCCAATGTATTCGATCGTCTCGAGATCCTTAACAAAATCCAGAGGAATTGTGCGGATAAAATCACCATTGGTGGTCATTTCAACAATGGCGGCAGGTTTGTTGATAGTGCTAAAAAGAGTATTGCTTTGTGCCGACCAGGTCAGCGAAGAGATATTATTCGTTATGCCTGCAATTTCTTTGCCGTCAATGGTGGCGTGGTAATTCTGAAATGATGCTGCATGATTGCTTTTACGGGCGCAAGATTGCACGAAGAAAGTACACACTGCCACAATGGCAAAAAGAATCACAATAACGGAGATGCGTTTACTTAACGAAATACTTTTTGTCACGGTAATCCCTTTAAGGCAAATCAATAAGATATCGAGAAGTATACGTAGCGACCTTAATGAATCCTTAACGCGGAGAAACCCGGTAATGTGCAATGCAGCGCCAGACACCATCCTGCTGACAATAAATTGACTCAGTCAGCCCAGGGATCACCCATTGTATTTCCTCGCCGGGGGGACAGGTCAGCCAAATGCATAACCCGCAGCCGCCGCGTAAATCACGGGGAATATCGCTGACGCGAAAAGTCATGCCCGCTGCCTGCAACGCTTTGCGGGTTTGTATGACGCCGACTGTGGAGTGAAATAAAAATAAAAACTCTTTCATCGGCGTGTCCTCACTCGTTGACCAATTACCGCCGCGCCAATTGCGCCAGCAAATTGCGCATCAGGGTGGGTATTTACCGGCATTCCCAGGTGAGATTCCAGCATCCGGGCAAACGTCTGGCAATGACTAACGCCACCAGTAAACAGAATCGGCGCTTCACAGGAGAGACGAGCAATGAAATTGGCACTCCTCCGCGCCATCGCGTTAATCACTCCGGCGAGAATCGCTTCTGGCGCGACGCCCGCTGAGCGCAGGCTGATCACTTCTGATTCGGCAAACACTGTGCACATACTCGTGATGGCATGCGGCGTGACATTTTCGGTAATGCTGTCGAGTTGCTCGACGCTGGTGCCAAGCGTGCGCGAGATCACCTCCAGGAAACGCCCGGTGCCCGCCGCGCATTTGTCATTCATCAGGAAATCGCACAGGTTACCGTCATCATCAAGCTGAATCACTTTGCTGTCCTGACCACCGATGTCGATTACCGCGCGCGTTGCTGGCGCAAGAAACCGTGCGCCCAGCCCGTGACAGGAGATTTCCGTCACTTGTTTATCGGCAAAATCCACCAGTTGCCGTCCATAGCCGGTGAGCGTCAGAAACGGCGTTGTCTCTAACCCTTCGCGCAGAGTTTCCCAGGCTTCAGTAATTGCTGTTGCCGGACGAAAGGGTGTTGGAACGAGGAAACGGCGCGTAATCACGCCGTCTGCCAGTAAGATCCCTTTGGTGGCGGTAGAACCAGAATCAATGCCAATCGAATATGTCACTGCCACTCCTTACAGCATCTCAATAAAGGCCGCGACACGGGTACTGAGCTGCCCGACATCTGAGGTGGAGTAGTCTGTTTCAATAGCGATATAAGGAATGTTGTGCTGCTGACGCACATGACGTTTAATCGCCAGCGATTCCACCGCGTAGGTATGGCACGCCTGCAAAATCACATCAACTACGCCATCGACCTGATATTCTTCCACCATCTGGCTGAGCATTTGCAGGCGCTGATCGTTCGGCGAAACACAGGAGCAGCCAATCGCCAGATATTTATCCGCCAGCGCGTCGTAGACATCGCCCGTTTCTGCCACGCATTGCTCGGTCGCTTTCGCCCCGGTGCAGTTTTCATAACCGACAACCCAGCCGCCATTCTCTTCAATCGCCCGCACCACTTTTTCTGCTGCGCCGCCAATCGGGCAGCCGGTGATTAAAATGCGTGGACGCGGGTCAAGTCGCTGGCCTTCTTCCCACTGCTGACGAACGCGGGCGGTTATCGCGTCCAGTTCATTGATCAACGCCTCTTTATCGAACCGGAAGGTTGCGCCGTAAACCACTTTCAGAATGTCGCTGCCGCTAAGCGCCGGAGGATTTAACTGCCCAAGATGATAAAAATTAGCCAGTGCGCGACGTTCGCGGTTTTTCAGCGCAATGGCATCGCGCAGAGCATCTTCGCTAATCTCGTGCCCAAAACGTTCTTCTACCGTTTTTTGCAAGCGCAGCATCTCGGCTTTCCATAATGCACGCGAGGCATCGTCCTTAACGCTGTTCGGCAGCTGCATCACATGAACAGGCTTAAACTCCGCCATGTATTCATACATTTTCTTTTTGCCGTCGCAGGTGGTTTCACCGACCACCAGATCCGAAAAGTAGAAGTAGGGGCATTTATCGGTTTTGCCGAAGCCGTAGCTACTTTTAATCAGCGGGCAGAGGTTGCGCGGCAGATCTTTCTCCGCTTCTTCAATGGTTTCATCAGAGGTGGAACAGAGCGAAACCACAACCGCACCGGCTGCCATCGGGATCTCTTGCGGCATAAAGGTGCAGTAAGTGCCAACCAGCGGAATGCCGCGCTCCTTGAGATCCATGACGGTGAGAAAGCCTTTCTGGCGAGCTTCAGAGAACTGATCGAAAATGGCGGGTAGATCGGTGATAAGTGACATGATTTTCCTTCCCCGTACCACGGGAGATAATGAAAAGAGGCCACATTATTACCATTCTTTTAGTGTGGTTTATTTGATCTCTCTCGCGGTTAGCCACTTAGTTTTTCATGGATTTCTAAAAATTGCCGAGGGGGAACAAGGCCGGGAGCTGCGACAACAAATATAAAATTAGCCCAATACAACCGCCAACCAGCGTACCGTTGACACGGATAAACTGCAGATCTTTGCCGATATTTAACTCGATTTGCCGTGACATATCCCGCGCATCCCAGCTTTTTACTGTATCGCTGATGTGGCGCGTCAGGAATGCGGAAAACTCAGGCGCGACGCGGTGCGCGGCTTGTTCCAGGTGACCATTTAACGACGCCCGCAAGGCATCATCGGCAATTAACGTTTCGCCAAACCATTGACCCGCCCGCGCGATACGTTCTTTCACACGAGAATCTTCACTGTTGATATCCGCTTTCAGCCACTCCCGTAAATCCCCCCACAATTCACTGAGATAGCGGTTAAAAGCTTCATCTTCTTTCAGATAACTTTTTACGGCATCGGCTCGCGCTGCCATTTCCGGATCGTTTTTCAACTTGTCGATCAGGGCAAAAGTGGCGCGATCAAACGCATAACGGATCTGATGCGCACGATCACGGCTGATATCATCAAGCAAAGAATTCACCGCGTCAGAAACCAACTCCGCGCTATGTTCGCCCAGCCATTCAGTAGGCAAAATTTTGGCTTTCAGCGGATGCTCGCTCTCCAGCCAGCGAACAATTTGCTGGGCAATAAACTTGCGCGATTTATCGCGCTGGAGAAGAGCAATCAACTGCGCGATCAGCGTATCCAGCAGCACCTGATGACGATCGTTTTTGGTCATACTCTCCAGCATCAACGCACTGGTGCCGGAAAGATCGACCTTATCAATCGCCCGATGGACCGCGCGCTTAAGCAGGCGCTGAATACGCGCATCATCGGTCAGTTCAAGAAAACCGCTCATGATCTGCAACAGATGCTGACCAACGCGGCGGGCGTTCTCCGGCTGACTAAACCAGTTGCCAATCAACAACGCCGGTTCGTGACGTCGAATCAATGCCACCAGCGACTGGGTATCGAGAAATTTTTCCTGCACGAACTGGCCGAGATTTTTGCCAATCCGGTCTTTATTACGCGGGATAATCGCCGTATGACGAGAAATGATCGGAATCGGCACGCGGCGAAACAGCGCCACCACCGCAAACCAGTCCGCCAGCGCGCCGACCATCGCCGCTTCAGCAATCGCCTTCACGCCGCTCACCCAAAAATTGGGCGGCAAAAACAGCGTAACGACAAAGGTAGCAGCGGCGATAAGCAGTAAAGAGAGCGCCAACATTTTGGCGCGTCTGAGTTCAATGAGTTTATTCATAACGTTAAGAATAGAGCCTGACGGCAGGATCGCGCAAAAATCACCGCTCCTCCGCCAGCTCGGCAGCCTGATGTTGGCGCACGCGATTAAGCAATCCTGCCAGGGTGAAAACGACGATAACGCCCGCCACGACGGCTAACAGATGAAACGGCAAGCGACCGCCGTTAAACCACAGCCAGCGGCCGATTTCGACCGAGACAGACATCACCATCAGGATCACCATATTCAGCGATGCGGAGACGGTCCCTTTCGGTAAGTTATTGGAAAAAAGCGTAAAGCGGAATAAGGTCGGGAAGATCAAACCAATCCCGAAAGCATACAAACTGGTGCCCAGCACCGACCACAGCCAGACGTGCGGTGACAGCAGATTGCCGATAATCAACAGCGCGAGGCCGACCAGTTGAATGGGTACGGCACGCCAGATGAAGCGCGGTTCGGTTGGATCTTTAACGAAACGCGCCACGATGGCATTCGCGACAATCACCGCGCCGAACACCGGAACCTGTGTCCAGGCGAACTGCAAAGTTGTTAAGCCGCCCGCGTCGATCAGGATCACCGGCGAGACAGCCACCCAACTCATCATTGGGATATAGCTTAAAGAGATGGTTGCTGCGCCAAAGAGGAACAGCCGATTGCAAAAGACATTACGAAAATCGCGCAAGACGCTTTTGGCGCTAAATGGAACCGCGCCGCGCTTCACCGTCTCTGGCATCGCCAGCAGTAAGCCAACAAATGAGATAAACCCCATAACCGCAATGATGGCAAAAAGGACTTTCCAGTGCACAAAGTGCATCAGAGCTGCGCCGGAAAGCGGGCCAATAATCGGCGCAATCAGTACGATGGAGGTGATAATCGCCATCAACTTAATCCCTTTTGTCTGTCCGAACGCCTCCTGCACCGTGACATAACCAACGGTAGCAATAAAACAGATACTGGTACCCTGAACTGCACGCGCGATAAGAAACTGTGTCATAGACGTTGTGAACATTGTCGCAGCGCAGGCAAGGGTAAAAATGAGCGCCCCGGTAATCAGCACTGGCCTGCGGCCAATCCTGTCGGAAAGTGGCCCCAGCAGCCACTGTAACGCCATACCGCCAGCGAGATAGAGACTGACGGCAGCAGGGGCCAGACTGACATCGGCATTAAAATCACGGACCACATTAATGATCCCCGGCTGGATCAGATCCGTCGAAAGATAGGCGGCAAAGTCATACAAAATCAACGCCATCGGGAAAAACAGCGTAGCGGCATGGCGGGCAAAAAAACGTGGCATAACAAACAACTCCTTGTCCGGAGAACCCCAATGGGGAAAACGAAATTCAATACCGTCGGTAATGACGAAAGGCAGGCGAGAAGGGCAAATGTACTGAATTTCATGTAATCAATCACACTGCCTGTGAACACACAGACAGAGAAATACTTTCTGACTCCAGGTCAGAATGTATAACGATTACAAATAGTCATCAGCACATTACACCTCTTTAATTGATGGGTTGCATAGAAAATATACACCTTAAGTGTAATTAAAATTTGCGGTTAATCAAAAGAGCGCGGTGGAAAGGGGAATATCTGCCGGGTACAGGAAATGTAAAACGCGAGCCTGTTTCCGGAAAAATGTATCGTTTGCAGACGAACAAAAATAGCCTGGAAAGCGCCTCGGGGAACGGGAAATTGCCGGGTGAGAATGGTTTTGTTAGTCGCTAAAGTTGGGCCATCTTATCTACAGGTGACGGATCGCCATGACAAACTTCACGACCAGCACGCCGCATGACGCATTATTTAAATCTTTTCTCACGCATCCGGACACCGCGCGGGATTTTATGGAGATCCACTTACCTAAAGATTTACGTGAACTGTGCGATCTCGACAGCTTAAAACTGGAATCCGCCAGCTTTGTCGATGAAAAATTGCGGGCGCTACATTCCGATATTCTGTGGTCGGTAAAGACCCGCGAAGGCGATGGTTATATCTATGTGGTGATTGAACATCAGAGCCGCGAGGACATTCATATGGCCTTTCGCCTGATGCGCTATTCCATGGCGGTGATGCAGCGCCATATCGAGCATGATAAACGTCGGCCGCTACCGCTGGTCATCCCGATGCTATTTTATCACGGTAGCCGTAGTCCTTATCCCTGGTCCCTGTGCTGGCTGGACGAATTTGCCGCCCCGACTACCGCACGGAAACTTTATAGCGCAGCGTTCCCGCTGGTGGATGTCACTGTCGTGCCAGACGACGAGATTGTGCAGCATCGCAGAGTCGCCCTGTTGGAGTTGATCCAAAAGCATATTCGCCAGCGCGATCTGATGGGGCTTATTGACCAACTGGTAGTATTACTGGTTACAGAGTGTGCTAATGACAGCCAGATAACTGCGCTGTTAAATTACATTTTACTGACTGGCGATGAAGCGCGTTTTAAGGCGTTTATCAGCGAACTTACCAGGCGAATGCCACACCACAGGGAGCGAATAATGACAATTGCAGAGCGAATTCATAATGATGGATGGCTGTTGGGAAGGGAGAGGGGGAGGAAAGAAGGGAAAGTAGAAGGGGAACGGAGCCTCCTCCGATTGTTGTTGCAGAATGGGGCCGATCCTGAATGGATACAACGATATACCGGACTTTCGGCAGAGCAAATGCAGGCATTAGATCAGCCCTTGCCTGAAAGCAAGCGCGAACCATGGATCGAGTACTAATCAGAGGCTGATGACAAACGCAAAGCAGCCTGATGCGCTACGCTTATCAGGTCTACATAATCCATTAAATATATTGAACTTTTAATATTTTGTAGACCTGGTAAGGCGTTCACATGGCATCTGGCATGAACGAAGCACACTTTGCCTAAGCCATGCCGGAACGTGGCGATGTCGCTATAAAGATAAAACGAGTCACAGGTTATTCGTGAGAGTAAATCAGGGGCCTCGGCACTAATTTGAATTCATTCCATTGCCCGATACACGGCATCGCCAATTTGCTTTAGTGCTTCGCGATTGGTTTCGCTAAGCGGCAAAGCGCAGTTGATGCGCAGACAATTACGGTATTTGCCGGAAGCCGAGAAAATCGAGCCTGCCGCCACCTGGATTTTCATGCAGTATAGCTGCCGCGCGACGCAGACCATATCGACCTGTTCAGGCAATTCTACCCACAGTAAAAATCCGCCTTTCGGGCGCGTAATACAGATTTCGCAGGGAAAATATTCCCGTATCCAGCAGGTATAAAGCGCCAGATTGCGCTGATAAGTCTGCCGCATCCGCCGGATATGGCGATGATAGTGACCTTCCAGCACAAACGTTGCCGCCGCCATTTGCGTGGACGGTACATTAAAGCTGCTGATGGCGTATTTCATATGCAGCAGTTTATCGTGATAGCGCCCCGGTGCGACCCAACCCACGCGCAGGCCAGGTGCAATGCTTTTACTGAACGAGCTGCACAACAGCACTCGCCCGTCGATATCCCAGGAATGAATGGTCCGCGGGCGCGGATACTCCGTCGCCAGTTCGCCGTAGACATCATCTTCAAAAATCACAATATCATGACGCTGAGCGAGAGAGAGAACGGCCCGTTTGCGTGCGTCCGGCATAATAAATCCCAGCGGATTATTACAGTTTGGCACCAGAATGATGCCTTTAATCGGCCACTGTTCCAGCGCCAGTTCCAGTGCTTCAACGCTGATGCCAGTTTCTGGATCGGTTGGGATTTCAATCACTTTCACGCCCATGCCTCGCAGCATCTGCATCGAACCGTAATAACAGGGAGATTCGACCGCGACAATATCGCCCGGTTTACACACCGCCATTAACGCCAGCGACATCGAGTTATGGCAGCCGCTGGTGATGATGATGTCATCGGCGGTGACCACCGAGCCGCTGTCGAGCATCAGGCGGGCAATCTGCTCTCGCAATACCCGCTGACCGGCTAACAAGTCATAACCGAGCACGGTTTGCAGATTATGCTGCACCACCCGGCTTAGCTCCCGCCAGAGCGGTTTCAGGCTGGGCGTTTCGACATCCGGCGTGCTTTTGCTTAACGGAACAATGGAACTGTCGCTATGCGCCACCAGCATATCCAGCACCTGATCCCACTGGGTAATTTCCACCGGGCGCTGCACCGGACGCGTCATCGGCGGTACAGGCGGCTGGGCTTTACGTTGTGCGACAAAATAACCCGAACGCGGCTGCGGAGTGATGAGCTTCATCGTTTCCAGCGTCTGATACGCCTGTTGCACGGTGCTGATGCTGACGCCGTGCTCCTGACTTAAGCTGCGCACCGACGGCAATTTCTCCCCGTGACGATACAGCCCTTGCTCAATCCGCTCGGCAAGCAGAGTTGCCAGATGTTGATAACGCGTCATGCTGTATTCCTTATTTGGCCCATACAGAAAGAAAAACCGGTACAGATGAGGCTAAAAAACCGGATGCAGATGCTGTTTTAACCTGTCTGTATGTTAAATAAAACTAATATTTGCATCTGTATTGTGAACTGCCAGAAGGCGGATGATGAAGCCTCTGAAAGATGAGGAGGCAGCAGATGGAATTTCACGAAAACAAAGCCAAAACGCCGTTTATCAGACTTGTGCAACTCTGGCATGCGGTGAGGCGTTGGCGGCGGCAAATGCAGACCCGACGAGTGTTACAGCAGATGAGTGATGAACGGTTGAGGGATATTGGGTTACGCAGGGAGGATGTGGAGTGAACTATGGGCGGCGTGTTGGCAAATGCTGCCTGTCTGCATTCAAAATTGCTACAAAATCCAACCATAAAAGTCGTTTACAACATATTTTTCTGATTTACATACAGATAATGACCTGAGCTGTCTCTCTGGGGGTCATCATCTATGCGTCCGGGGGATCTGTCACAAAAAGGAATAGAACAAAATCATCAGCGGTGAATAAAGCGATTCGTTTTAGATCACATTAATGAAATTTTTGTATCAAAAATTAGTTATCGCGCTCACAGTTCATAATGAAACAATTCTCTGCAAATAGATAACCGAAGCTTCGTTGCTAGTATCAATTCGCTAATTATACACCTGCCAGAGGATACAATGAAAAATAGAAATCGTATGATCGTGAACTGTGTTACTGCTTCCCTGATGTATTATTGGAGCTTACCTGCACTGGCTGAGCAGTCGTCAAGTGAGATAAAGATTGTTCGCGATGAATACGGCATGCCGCATATTTATGCCAATGATACATGGCACCTATTTTATGGCTATGGCTATGTAGTAGCACAAGATCGCCTTTTTCAGATGGAAATGGCACGTCGCAGTACTCAAGGGACTGTCGCGGAAGTGCTTGGCAAAGATTTTGTGAAATTTGATAAAGATATCCGTCGTAACTACTGGCCGGATGCTATCCGGGCGCAAATTGCTGCCCTTTCCCCAGAGGATATGTCCATTCTGCAAGGCTACGCTGATGGAATGAATGCCTGGATTGATAAGGTAAATACCAATCCAGAGACGCTCTTACCAAAACAGTTTAATACATTTGGCTTTACTCCTAAGCGCTGGGAACCGTTTGATGTCGCGATGATATTTGTGGGCACCATGGCAAACCGCTTCTCTGATAGCACTAGCGAAATTGATAATCTGGCACTGCTAACGGCTTTAAAAGATAAATATGGTGTATCACAAGGCATGGCGGTATTTAATCAGTTGAAATGGCTGGTAAACCCATCAGCGCCAACCACTATTGCCGTACAAGAGAGTAACTACCCACTTAAATTTAATCAGCAAAACTCGCAAACAGCAGCTCTGTTGCCACGCTACGATTTACCTGCACCAATGCTTGACCGACCAGCAAAAGGGGCGGATGGCGCACTGCTGGCGTTAACAGCAGGGAAGAACCGGGAAACTATTGCTGCACAATTTGCACAGGGTGGTGCCAATGGTCTGGCGGGGTATCCAACGACCAGCAATATGTGGGTGATCGGCAAAAGCAAAGCCCAGGATGCGAAAGCAATCATGGTAAATGGTCCGCAGTTTGGCTGGTATGCGCCTGCGTATACTTATGGTATTGGTCTGCACGGTGCTGGTTATGATGTCACTGGCAATACACCATTTGCCTATCCTGGGCTGGTTTTTGGTCATAATGGTGTGATTTCCTGGGGATCAACGGCAGGTTTCGGCGATGATGTCGATATTTTTGCTGAACGGCTGTCGGCAGAGAAACCAGGCTACTACTTGCATAATGGTAAGTGGGTGAAAATGTTAAGCCGTGAGGAAACCATTACGGTGAAAAATGGTCAGGCAGAGACCTTTACTGTCTGGCGTACGGTGCATGGCAACATTCTCCAAACTGACCAGACGACACAAACGGCTTACGCTAAATCCCGCGCATGGGATGGTAAAGAGGTGGCGTCTTTGCTGGCCTGGACTCATCAGATGAAGGCCAAAAATTGGCAGGAGTGGACACAGCAGGCAGCGAAACAAGCACTGACCATCAACTGGTACTATGCTGATGTAAACGGCAATATTGGTTATGTTCATACTGGTGCTTATCCAGATCGTCAATCAGGCCATGATCCGCGATTACCCGTTCCTGGTACGGGAAAATGGGACTGGAAAGGGCTATTGCCTTTTGAAATGAACCCTAAGGTGTATAACCCCCAGTCGGGATATATTGCTAACTGGAACAATTCTCCCCAAAAAGATTATCCCGCTTCAGATCTGTTTGCCTTTTTGTGGGGTGGTGCAGATCGCGTTACGGAGATCGACCGACTGCTTGAGCAAAAGCCACGCTTAACTGCTGATCAGGCATGGGATGTTATTCGCCAAACCAGTCGTCAGGATCTTAACCTGAGGCTTTTTTTACCTACTCTGCAAGCAGCGACATCTGGTTTGACACAGAGCGATCCGCGTCGTCAGTTGGTAGAAACATTAACACGTTGGGATGGCATCAATTTGCTTAATGATGATGGTAAAACCTGGCAGCAGCCAGGCTCTGCCATCCTGAACGTTTGGCTGACCAGTATGTTGAAGCGTACCGTAGTGGCTGCCGTACCTATGCCATTTGATAAGTGGTACAGCGCCAGTGGCTACGAAACAACCCAGGACGGCCCAACTGGTTCGCTGAATATAAGTGTTGGAGCAAAAATTTTGTATGAGGCGGTGCAGGGAGACAAATCACCAATCCCACAGGCGGTTGATCTGTTTGCTGGGAAACCACAGCAGGAGGTTGTGTTGGCTGCGCTGGAAGATACCTGGGAGACTCTTTCCAAACGCTATGGCAATAATGTGAGTAACTGGAAAACACCTGCAATGGCCTTAACGTTCCGGGCAAATAATTTCTTTGGTGTACCGCAGGCCGCAGCGGAAGAAACGCGTCATCAGGCGGAGTATCAAAACCGTGGAACAGAAAACGATATGATTGTTTTCTCACCAACGACAAGCGATCGTCCTGTGCTTGCCTGGGATGTGGTCGCACCCGGTCAGAGTGGGTTTATTGCTCCCGATGGAACAGTTGATAAGCACTATGAAGATCAGCTGAAAATGTACGAAAATTTTGGCCGTAAGTCGCTCTGGTTAACGAAGCAGGATGTGGAGGCGCATAAGGAGTCGCAGGAAGTGTTGCACGTTCAGAGATAATTAAGCCCGAAAGCCCTCATATTCTGGAGGAATATGAGGGTGATAAAGTCTCAGGTATTGTGATGTTGGAGGGCTGGTTACTTTTTGAGTCCCGCAAACGCCGCCCGAATCTCATCCTCCGGCAACTGAATCCCGATAAACACCATCGTGCTATGCGGTGTTTCATCGCCCCATGGCCTGTCCCAGTCGGCGCTGTAGAGGCGCTGGACGCCCTGGAACAGCAGGCGGTTAGGTTCGCCGTCAATCCACAGCATCCCTTTGTAACGCAGCAGTTTATCCGCCGATTCCAGCAGCAGGTTTTCCATCACCCGGGAAACTTCGCTGATATCTACCGGGTAATCCAGTTCCACCACAATCGACGAAATATCGTTTTGTTTATCCGCGATAAAGTGGAAACGCGGTTTGGTGCTGACGACGTTTTCTTCCAGCATAAAACCGTTGGTGTTGAACAGCAGGCCCAGGTCGATGTCGCCGTGGGTGACGGTGTAGACCGGTGCACGGGCGTTGATGCGCGCCAGGCGTTCACGCAGTTTTTCTGCTTCGCCTGCGACGTCGGTTTTAGTCAGCAGAATACGGTCGGCGTAGCCCACCTGGGACTGGGCGATGGTGAACTGGTTCATCTGCTCATCGGCATGTACCGCATCCACCAGCGCAATCACGCCGTCCAGCAGGTAGCGCTGGCATAAAATCTCATGGGAGAAAAAGGTTTGAATAATCGGGCCAGGATCGGCCATGCCGGTGCATTCAATGACCAGACGATCGAACTGAATATTGCCCTTGTCGAGATTATCCAGCAGGTCGAGTAGCGCGTCCTCCAGCTCGTTGGAGCGCGAACAGCAGATGCAGCCGTTGGTCAGCGTTTTGATCTGCGTTGCGCGATCACCAATCAATTGATCATCAACGGAGACTTCGCCGAATTCGTTTTCAATCACGGCAATCTTGTAGCCGTGTTGTTCATTAAGAATATGGCGCAGCAGGGTGGTTTTGCCCGCGCCTAAAAAACCGGTGAGTAGGGTAACTGCAATCGGGTTCATGCTCTCTCCATTAACAACAGCGCATACCGCCTTTACCATCGCCGCCGTAGCGTGCGTTCTGGCGTTCGCGGAAGAATTCTTCATAGCTCATGTACGGCTTGTCGGGATGGTTGGTCTTCATATGCTCGACGTAGTTGTCATAGTCTGGAATGCCAATCAACATCTTCGCCGCCTGGCCGAGATATTTTTTTGCCTGTCCTAAGTTACCAAACATAGTTCACTCTGATAAGAACAAAGCCCCGCCGAAGCGGGGCTAAACACGGTTAGTGGTGCGAAGAGATCTTCACGCCGCCTTCCGGGATTGGAACGTACGGAGTTTCTTTGTCAGTACGTTTGTCGCTGTTACGCACCGCAAGCCAGGTTTTGAAACCGTAGAAGATGATGCTGTACACCACAATCAGGAACAGAATACTCAGGCCTGCGTTGGTGTAGTTGTTCACAACGATGTGGTTCATGTTGGCAATCTGCTGCGCCGTCAGGTCAGTACCGTTAGCAATCTTCTCTTTGTACTGGCTTGCCATGTAGAAGAAGCCTTCCATCTGCGGGTTGGTGCTGAACAGTTTCAGACCCAGCGCCCAGGTGGTGCAGATAAGCAGCCATACAGCCGGAACAACAGTTACCCAGATGTATTGGGTGCGCTTCATCTTAATCAGCACAACGGTGCCCAGTACCAGCGCTACGGCTGCCAGCATCTGGTTGGAAATACCGAACAGCGGCCACAGGCTCTTAACGCCGCCCAGCGGATCGACCACGCCCTGATACAGCAGGTAGCCCCACAGACCCACACAGCCCGCAGTACCGATGATACCGGCAACCAGAGAGTCGGTTTTTTTCAGGAACGGGATGAAGTTACCCAGCAGGTCTTGCAGCATAAAGCGGCCAGAACGAGTACCCGCATCCAGCGCGGTCAGGATGAACAGGGCTTCGAACAGAATACCGAAGTGATACCAGAAGCCCATGTCAGCCATCGGCAGCACTTTGTGGAACACGTGAGCGATACCTACCGCCAGCGTTGGCGCACCACCTGCACGGTTCAGGACAGAAGGCTCACCAATGTCTTTCGCGGTTTGCAGGATCTGCTCTGGCGAAATCACGAAGCCCCAGGAGCTGACGGTCGCTGCCGCGTGTGCGGTAACGTCTTTCAGCTGCGCCATGATGATCGGCGCATTCTCGCCACCCATTTCATGCAGGTTAGGCATGGTAATGCCAAGGCCAGCAGGCGGGGTGTTCATCGCGAAGTAAAGACCCGGTTCGATGATGGACGCAGCAACCAGCGCCATAATCGCCACGAAGGACTCCATCAGCATTGCGCCGTAGCCAATGAAACGCGCGTCGGTTTCGTTAGCCAGCAGTTTCGGCGTCGTACCGGAAGAGATCAGCGCGTGGAAGCCAGATACCGCACCACAGGCGATGGTGATGAACAGGAACGGGAACAGAGCGCCTTTCCACAGCGGGCCAGTACCGTCAATGTACTGGGTCATCGCAGGCATTTTCAGTTCCGGGTTCAGCACCACAATACCCAGCGCCAGGCCGACGATAACGCCGATTTTCAGGAAGGTTGCCAGATAGTCGCGCGGTGCGAGGATCAGCCACACCGGCAGCAGTGCGGAAACAAACGCATAGCCAATCAGCGCGAAGGTAATGGTGGTGTCTTTAAAGGTCAGTGCCGGACCCCAGTACGGATCGTGAGCAATCACGCCACCGAAGTAGATAGAGGCAACCAGCAGCACGATACCAATGACAGAGACTTCACCCACACGCCCCGGACGGATAAAGCGCATGTAGATACCCATAAACAGCGCAATCGGTACGGTTGAGCAAACGGTGAAAACACCCCACGGGCTTTCGGCCAGGGCTTTAACCACAATCAGCGCCAGGACGGCAAGGATGATGATCATGATTAAGAAACAGCCAAACAGCGCGATAGTCCCCGGTACTGGTCCCATCTCTTCTTTGATCATCTCACCGAGAGATGCGCCGTTACGGCGAGAGGAGATAAACAGCACCATAAAGTCCTGTACCGCACCGGCCAGTACTACCCCCGCCAGCAGCCACAGCGTGCCAGGTAGGTAGCCCATCTGCGCGGCGAGAACCGGACCAACCAGCGGACCAGCACCGGCGATAGCGGCGAAGTGGTGACCAAACAACACGTAACGGTTGGTCGGAACGTAGTTCAGACCGTCGTTGTTAATAACCGCAGGCGTCGCGCGCGTGGGGTCGAGTTTCATCACCTTCTGGGCGATGTACAGACTGTAGTAGCGATACGCCACCAGATACACCGACACAGAGGCGACCACGATCCACAGGGCGCTGACGTGCTCCCCCCGACGTAATGCAACTACCGCGAGGCAGAATGCACCGATGATTCCGAGAATCACCCAGGGTATGTGCTTGAATAGTTTTTTCGTATCCATAGTAAAACCTGGCATTTTACTCGTCGTCTTTTGGCTTACAGGTGCGGCAGCTGCGTTCGTTCACCCCTGTCACTTACTGTTGCAAGCTCCCGGGGATTCACTCACTTGCTGCCTTCCTGCAAACCAAAATTCATAGAGTAATTTGTTAATCATAGGCCGAAGCCGTTCTAGGTTTGCGTTGCGTTTGAGGAGGTAAATTGACCGCTATCCTGCAGTGATGTTGCCAGAGTTACGCGCGCGTAAAGTAAGGTAAATAACTGAGTGGTTATTTTAGGGATGTAAGCGGTCAGGAATGGCGGTGAGCGGTTGGGCAAGAATTATTCATCGGGTGGATATGTGATTGAGATCACAATAAAAATGCCCCTTCGACGAATGCGTGAAGGGGCTGGAGCTTAAATCGCAGCTTCCATTTCCAGCATCACCGGATGGAAACGGCGTTTAAAGTAGATAAGTCCGTGACCTTCTGCACTGAGGATGATGTTTTTAATCTCCACCAGATACACCAGATGTGTGCCAATTGCCTGCACATCGCGGATCTCACCTTCAAGACTGGCCAGCGAACCTTTTAGCACCGGCTGCGCCAGCGGACCTTTTTGCCAGCATGAGAGGCTAAAACGCTCTTCCATCGCCATGCCCGTCATGCCCGCGAAGTGGCGTGCCATCAGTTCCTGCTCATGGTTGAGGACGTTGACGCACAACTTGCCGTTGCCCTGAAAAACCGGGTTCATCGCACTGTTGGCGTTAATGCACACCATCAGCGATGGTGGTGTATCCGTGACCGAGCAGACGGCCGTTGCCGTAATCCCGCATTGTCCGGCGTCGCCCTCGGTGGTGATAATATTTACCGCTGCCGACAGGCTGGCCATCGCGTCACGAAAGCGCAGGCGCTGTTCATCTAATTGCATCTTAACCTCCTGCTGCGTTATTTCAGCAGCTTATCCAGCATGTTGATATCGTCGTTGTTGTGCAAGTGCGGCACAGTCCAGCCGTTCTGGTCGTATTCCGACAGGCAGCGATCAACCATCGCCATCATCTTGTCCATATTGCCGGAGCTTTGTGCCTGGCGCAGACACTGTAGGCGAATCTCATCCTGGCTACCGGAGTAGTTGATTTCATACAGTTCGTGGCGACCACCAAACTCGCTGCCAATGGCGTCCCACATCAGTTTGAGGATCTTGATGCGCTGGACGTGATCCATACCATTCGAACCGCGCACATACTTCGCCAGATACTGGTCGATCTGCGGATTGTTCAGGTCACGGGCACTGGAAGGGAGATAGATCAGGCCACTGGTAACGTTGCGTTCGATAATGTTTTTGATCTTCGCGTAGGCCATTGGTGCCAGTACGCGATAGGTTTGCAGTGCGGCATGATCCGGTAAATAAGCCCCGTTGACCCACGGCGTCGCTTCAGAACACATCGAGTCACTCAATGCCCAGAAGGTGTTGCGCCACGCCACCACTTCACCGAGATCGGCCTGTACACCACGGAACTCCAGGGTGCCGGTACATTCGAGAGATTTTTTCAGCAGTGCTGTAATGAAGTCTAATTTCACTGCCAGGCGCACACAGGCTTGCAGCGGATACATACGGGCAAAACCGCCTTCCATTGTCCAGCGACGGCAGCGATCGAAATCGCGGTAGATCAGTACGTTTTCCCATGGGATCAGCACGTTATCCATCACCAGAATCGCATCGTTCTCATCGAAGCGGCTGGAGAGCGGGTAGTCGTATGGCGAGCCGGTAGCACCCGCGACCATCTCATAAGAGGCGCGGGAGATTAATTTCACGCCATCGGCATCCATTGGCGCAACGAACATCAGTGCGAAGTCCGGGTTTTCGCCCATCACTTGTGCCGAGCCGAAGCCAATCATGTTGTAGTGAGTCAGCGCCGAGTTGGTGGCAACCACTTTCGCACCGCTAACGATAATCCCGGCGTCAGTCTCTTTTTCCAGCTTGATGTAAACGTCTTTCACTTTATCGGTCGGCAAATGACGATCGATCGGTGGGTTAACAATCGCGTGGTTAAAGTAGAGGCCAGTTTCCTGAATACGGGTGTACCAGTTACGGGCGTTCTGCTCGAACTGACCGTAAAAGCCCGGATTCGCGCCCAGTGCGCAACCGAAAGCAGCTTTGTAGTCTGGGGTACGGCCCATCCAGCCATAGCTCAGGCGTGACCACTCAGCGATGGCATCGCGTTGCTGGCGCAGGTCGTCGGCACTTTTCGCCACGCGGAAGAATTTATGGGTATAGCCGCCGCTGCCGGTGTCGGTGTTCCAGCACAGAGAGTCCTGCATCTCCGGTTTGTGTAGCGCGTCGTACAGTTGGGCAACAGACGCTGCCGCATTACGAAATGCCGGATGAGTAGTGACGTCTTTCACTCGCTCGCCATAGATATAGATCTCGCGACCATCCTGCAGGCTTTTCAGATACTCTTCCCCGGTGAACGGACGTTGGGTACTGGCGCGGAAATCTTCTGGTTTCATGTCGACCTCTACAGTATTAATCGGAATACGATTGTTAATTTTGTGTGTTGTTTTTGTTATTCAATTGAAGCTTGCAGGGGCGATTACGGGAAGAGACTTTTGGGACAATGGCTGGTACTTTTCAGGTCGGGTACGGTTTTGTGATCGAGGTCGCTTTTAGCGATTTTTGACGTTACTAAATCCCCTTGCTCCAGGCGGAGAAAGGGGAATAGCAGGTGGTGCCTGGTTTCCCGTTAAGGCTAAGGGATTTTCACGTCACAGGTACTTTTTTGGCGCGATAAGCACTGGGCGAGCAACCGACTAAGCGATTAAAAAAGCGCGCAAAATAAGCCGGATCCTTAAAACCGAGTTGCCAGGCAATATTGTTCACGGCGTTATCAGAAAACAGCAGCAGCCGCTTGGCTTCTCGCAGCTGCCTGTCGAAAATCAACCGTTTTGGCGGACGGTTGGCAAAGCGACGGCAGATGTCCGTGAGTCGTGATTCGGTGATATGCAGTTCGTTAGCGTAATCCGGTACTGTCCAGTGCTGATGAAAATGGCTTTCAATCAGCATATTAAAACGCTGGAACAGTTTTAATTCTCCGCGCATCCCGCTGGCGGCATGGTCGTCGAGTTTTGCGTTACGCAGCAGTAGGGTGAACACTGCCTGTGCCAGTAACGTCAGGGTGTGTTCCCGTCCAGGCAGTTGTTCCACCGATTCCCGCTCTATCAGTTGCCAATAGTGTTCCAGCGCCGCCAGTTCGTCGGGTTTATCTGCCAGTGACAGGCAAATCCCCGGCAGGCCGAAGGTTTCCCTAGTGCCCGGATAAAGAACTTCCAGCAGGGGCCAGATCAGATCTTCCCGTACCGTCAACACATGACCGTCGGCGTCAGACTCCGTAATAAACGCATGAGGTACTGACGGCGGCGTCAGGACAAACAGGGGCGCTTCCACCGAGTAGCGATGATCGTCAAGTTGTAGCTCAATCTGTCCGCTATTGAGGAAATGCATCTGAAAGTACTGTTCGTGGCGATGTGGCAGCATATGGCGGCCAAAAAAGGCCGCCATGCGGGCGAAGGACTGATAATGCACATCGTCCGTGCCCAGGCTTTCATCGTACTCTTTGCTGATATCAATATTGGCAATCTGACGGTCACACATCGTCGTTCCTTACGGGGTCGCTCGCGGACGGGAGGACTGCATTGGAATCGCCCAGATAATCCCCGCACCAATCACCAGCAGCGCGGCAACAAACCACAATCCACTGTTAAAGCTGCCGGTCAAATCTTTCAACCAGCCGATCATAAACGGACTTAACGCTGAACCAATGTTGCCAGTGGCGTTGATCACCGCAATACCGATCGCTCGTGCCCGCAGGCTGATGGACTGATCCGGTGTTGTCCAGAAAATCGCCATTGCGCTGAATGATCCGGTCGAAGCCATAATGATCCCCAGCATCTGGATCATGTTGTGATCAGTTGCCGAAGCCAGTAACCAACCTGCGGCAGCGAACAAATAAGGAAGGGCGGTGTGATGCCTTCGTTCCTGGCGGCGATCTGAGTGACGGCTCCAGTAGACCATCCCGAGAATGGTACAAATCTGCGGTACGGCGGCCAGCAGGCCGATGGTGATATTACTGCTGCCCTGATTAAAACTTTGCAGGATCTGCGGTGTCCAGATGCTGATCGCACTAAGTGTGTTGGTCAGGCAGAAATACGCCAGGGTATACATCATCACCACCGGAGTGAAGATCTCCCGCCACATACTGCGTTGTTGCATGGCGTGGTGGCTGATGGCTCCCTCTGGCTGAACCAGCGTCAGACGATCGTTATCCATCATCTCTTGCAGGCATTTTTTGTCTTCTTTCGTCAGCCACTTAGCTTTGTCCGGTGAGTCATCAAGCCAGAACCACACCATGACGCCGAGTAATACCGACGGGAAGCCTTCCAGCAAAAACAGCCACTGCCAGCCTTTTAATGCCATGACGCCATCCAGCGACAAAATGTAGCCGGAAACGATCGAGCCCAACGCTGTCGTTACCGGCATTGCTACCATAAACAAGGCGTTGGCACGGGCGCGGAAATAGGCCGGAAACCAGAAGGTTAAATACAGCAGAATGCCGGGCAGAAAGCCGGCTTCGGTAATGCCAACCAGTATACGCAGTACGTACAAGCTGGTGGGGCCAGTGGCAAACATGGTGGCAGTAGAGGCGATGCCCCAAAGCACCATGATGGTGGCGATCCAGCGCCGCGCACCGACAATACTCAGCATAATGTTGCTGGGAATGCCGAAGATGACATAAGCGGCATAGAACAGGGTGGTAGCGAGGCCAAACATGGTGGCGCTCAGACCGAGGTCGCGTCCCATCGTGAGTCCGGCAAAGCCGATGTTGATGCGATCAAGGAACGAGAAGATAAACAGCACGAACAGAAAGACGATCAGGCGGCGAAACAGCTTCTTAATAACCGCCTGTTGTCCGGCAGTCAGCGCTTTATGCTGATTCGCCGGATCGATACTCTCCGGTATGGCAGGTGAGGTGTCGCTCATTTTTCTTCCTCTAATGGGATTTTTGTAGGGTACGACAAGGTTTATGGCGGATGCGCACAAACGCCTTATCCGGTCCGCGATTTGGTACGGCTTTTTGCCGGATGCGGCGTAAACGCCTTATCCGGCCTACGGTTTGGTGCGAGTGTAGGCCGGATAAGTGCAGCGCATCCGGCATTAATACACGCCGGGCTTAACGGTCGTGGCCTGTGCGCCAAACCGTGCTGCCAGCGCTTCAGCGGCGCGGGCGAGCAGGGTGGTGTCAACGCCGACGGCGACAAACAGCGCGCCCAGTTCCAGATAGCGTTTTGCCAGTTGCTCATTGGCGATCAGGATCCCCGGCGCTTTGCCCGCTTCGCGGATCTGCACGATCGCCTGCTCAATCGCGGCCTGTACTTCCGGGTGCTGTGGATTACCGGCATAACCCATATCGGCGCTCAGATCCGCCGGGCCGATAAACACGCCGTCGACCCCTTCCACGTCCAGAATCTGCGGTAAGTTCTTCATTGCCTCACGCGTTTCGATCTGCACCAGCACGCACATTTGATCGTTGGCTTTTTGCAGGTAATCAGGAATACGATTCCAGCGCGAGGCTCGGGCCAGCGCACTGCCCACACCGCGAATACCGGCGGGGGGATAACGGGTGGCGCGTACCGCTTCACGGGCTTCGTCAGCGTTTTGTACCATCGGCACCAGCAAGGTTTGTGTGCCGACGTCCAGCAGTTGTTTGATTTGCACCGGATCGTTCCACGACGGACGTACCACCGGCTGGCTGGGGTAGGGCGCAATCGCCTGTAGCTGGGTGAGCACGGTTTGCACGTTATTTGGCGCGTGCTCACCGTCGATCAATAACCAGTCGAATCCTGCTCCGGCCAGTAACTCTGCGCTGTAGCTGCTACTCAGCCCCAGCCATAATCCGATCTGCGGGCGGCCTGCTTTCAGCGCCGCTTTAAAACTGTTTTCCATCGTTCTCTCCTTAAACAAAGCGGCAGCTAATGGAGCCCATGTTGCCGTAATCGACGTGGAAGGTGTCGCCCTTACGCGCCGGAACCGGGCGGGTGAACGAACCGCCGAGAATGATTTGCCCGGCTTCCAGTTGTACGTCATACGGTGCGAGTTTGTTCGCCAGCCAGGCCACGCCGTTTGCCGGATGATTCAGCACACCAGCGGCGACGCCGGTTTCTTCAATCACGCCATTGCGATACATCAGGGCGGAGATCCAACGCAGATCCAACTCATCGGGCTTAATGGGACGACCACCGAGGATCACCCCGGCGTTGGCGGCGTTATCAGAAATGGTGTCGAACACTTTGCGCGGGCGCTGGGTTTCCGGATCGATGTTGTGGCAGCGAGCGTCGATCAGCTCCAGCGCCGGGATCACGTAGTCCGTGGCGTTGTAGACGTCGAACAGCGTGCAGTTTGGCCCACGCAGCGGTTTTGCCAGCACGAAAGCCAGCTCCACTTCAATGCGCGGCACGATAAAGCGATCGGTCGGGATATCGCTGCCATCGTGGAAGAACATGTCATCCAGCAGCGCGCCGTAATCCGGTTCGCTGATCTGCGAGCTTGCCTGCATCGCTTTCGAGGTCAGGCCGATTTTGTGGCCTTTCAGCGTGCGACCTTCGGCGATTTTCAGGCGAACCCATTCGCGCTGCACCGCGTAAGCGTCTTCGATGGTGATCTCCGGGTAATCCAGTGAGATCGCGCGGATCTGTTCGCGCTGTTTTTCTGCCTGATCCAGACGCTGGGCGATCAGGGTGTGGGTATGTTTATCGAACATAGCGATATCCTGTGGCATTGCCGGATGCGGCTGCGCCTTATCCGGCCTACGGTGTACGGTTTGGGGTTTTGTAGGCCCGGTAAGCGCAGCGCCACCGGGCAATCTGCGCGCTACTTAAACAATGCGTGCACGTTGTTTTGTTTAAAATTCAGCGTCGGATGCAGCTCTTCAATCTCAAACGACAACGCCAGCAGGCGGCTCTCCATCAGGGCGGCGAAGTGCGTTTTAATCAGTTCAAACAGCATTTCACCCGCCTGCTGACGGCTTTCCAGGCTGCGACCTGCGCCGATTTTCAACGTCATATGCACGAAGGCATAATCACGCTGCCCGTCGGCCATCTGCCAGGTATCGACCCAATGCACGCGGCTGCGAATACCCGCCAGCGGAAAAATACCCGTGGCTGCCAGCGTCGGATTCACTTTGGCGAACAACCCCGGCAGGTCGGCTTCTTCGCGGATGTTGTCACTGCATTCAACGATAAAGTGCGGCATAAAACGTCCTTACGCGGGAAGCGGGAAAACAGCGTTAACCTGACCGGTGCCAGAGCTTGGGAATAGCTCGGTGATAAACTCCACCTTGCCGTCGTATTTATCCCAGCCGAGCATCCCCAGCAGCATCACCGTGTCGTGCATATTGCCTTCGCCGTAGCAGTAGTCGGCGTACTCCGGCAGCATATTGCAGAACTCTTTGAACTGGCCTTCGCGCCACAGCTTCACCACACGCTCGTCCATCTGGCGGTCGAACTCGCGGGTGTAGCTGTTCATCCCTTCTTCCGCTCGCTGATCGTCAATAAAGCGGTGCGATAACGAACCGCTGGCAAGGACCGCCACGGTGCCGTCGTACTGTTCGATCGCTTTCAGAATCGCCTCGCCCAGCTTGCGGCTGTCGGCAAAATCGTGAACAGTGCAGAAAGCTGAAATGGAAACCACTTTGAAGTGCTTGTCTTCATTCATGTAGCGCATTGGCACCAGCGTGCCGTATTCCAGTTTCAGGCTGGGAATGTTGTGCGCTTTTGCCCGCACGCCGAGCTTTAAGGCTTCATCGGCAATAAGCTGCCCCAACTCCGGGTTGCCCTCGTAGTTGTAGGTCATATCGCGGATAAAATGCGGCAGCTCGTTGCTGGTGTAGACGCCTTCAAAATGGTCTGCACAGTTGATGTGATAAGCACTGTTGACCAGCCAGTGGGTATCGAAAACGATAATGGTATCGACGCCCATTTCCCGGCAACGCTTGCTGATCTCTTTATGCCCGTCGATCGCGCCCTGGCGGCAACCGTGGTTTTTCCCTGGCAGTTCAGAGAGATACATCGACGGTACGTGCGTGATCTTGGCGGCTAACGCTAACTTACCCATATCAGACTCCCCATTTCGGAATTGGATGGTCGCCCATGGAAATGCAGACGTTCTTCATTTCCGCGAACACTTCGAAGCTGTACTCACCGCCTTCACGCCCGGTGCCGGAGGCTTTTACGCCGCCAAATGGCTGGCGCAGGTCACGCACGTTCTGGGTGTTGACGAACACCATGCCAGCTTCAATGCCACGCGCCAGGCGTAACACTTTGCTGACATCCTGTGTCCAGATGTACGACGCGAGGCCGTACTCCACGTCGTTTGCCAGACGTAAGCCTTCGGCTTCGTCTTTAAACGGCAGCAGGCAGGCGACCGGCCCGAAAATCTCTTCCTGGGCGACTCGCATACGGTTATCAACGTCTGCCAGCACGGTTGGGCGCAGGAAGTTGCCGCCTTTCAGGTGCGCAGGCAGGTCGGACGGTTTATCCGGGCCGCCCGCCAGCAGGGTTGCGCCTTCTTCAATGCCGAGACGGATATAGCCGGAGACTTTTTCCCAGTGCTGCTGGCTGATAAGCGCGCCAACCTGGGTATTCGGATCGTTCGGATCGCCCACGCGCAGACGGTTGGCGCGTTCGGCAAAGCGTTTAACGAATTCCGGGTAGATGCTTTGCTGAATAAAGATGCGCGAACCGGCGGTGCAGCGTTCGCCGTTGATCGAGAAGATGGTGAACAGGGCGGCGTCCAGCGCGCGTTCAATATCAGCATCTTCAAAAATCAGCACCGGCGATTTACCGCCCAGTTCCATGGAGTATTTTTTCAGCCCGGCGTTTTTCATGATGTTGCGCCCGGTCGCCGTACCGCCGGTGAACGACACGGCACGCACGTCATGATGACGGACCAGCGCATCGCCTGCGGTTGCGCCGTAGCCCTGTACCACGTTCAGCACGCCCGCCGGAATACCAGCTTCCAGCGCCAGCTCACCCAGGCGGTCGGCGGTCAGCGGGGAGAGTTCCGACATTTTCAGTACCGCGGTATTGCCCAGCGCCAGACACGGCGCGACCTTCCAGGTGGCGGTCATAAACGGCACGTTCCACGGTGACACCAGTGCACAAACGCCTACCGGCTGCACCAGCGTGTAGTTGAGCATCTTGTCGTCGACCGGATAAGTCTTGCCGTTCATCTGCTGGCAGACTTCCGCGAAAAATTCAAAGTTGTGAGAAGCGCGTGGGATCAACACATTTTTGGTCTGATGGATCGGCAGGCCCGTGTCCGCGGTTTCCATCGCGGCGATCTCCGGCACGTTCTGGTCGATCAGATCGCCCAGACGGCGCATCAGGCGCGCACGCTCTTTCATTGGCAGATTGGCCCATTTCGGGAACGCCTCTTTCGCTGCCGCTACCGCCTGATTGATCTCCGCTTCACCGCCAGAGGCCACATCCGCCAGCACTTCACCCGTTGCCGGATTGGTGGTCTGGAAGTAGTCGTTACCTGCAACATTTTTGCCGTTGATCCAATGATTTACTTTTTTCATTTCGCTGTTTCCTCACTCACAATTCGGTTCACCAGGCGGCCCACGCCTTCTACTTCCACCACTACTTCATCGCCAGGCACCACGTCAGATAAGCCTTTTGGTGTGCCGGTGGCGATCATGTCGCCCGGATTCAGGGTCATAAATTCGCTTAAGTAGGCGATCAGGAAGGGCACGCTGAAGATCAGATCGGCGGTGGTGCCTTGCTGGCGTAACTCGCCGTTGACGAAGGTGCGAAGGGTCAGATTATGCGGGTCCGGGATCGCCTCTTTCGGCACGATGGTTGAAAGCATCGGCGTCAGTCCGTCGCGGCTTTTTACCCGCAGGTTAGGGCGGTAGTAGTTTTCCAGATAGTCGCGAATGGCGTAGTCGTTACACACGGTGTAGCCCGCGACATAATCCATGGCATCGGCTTCGCTGACGCTACGCGCCTGTTTGCCAATAACTACCACCAGCTCCGCTTCATAGTGCATGTATTCAATATTGTTTGGACGCACGGAGGTCTGGTTATCGCCAGTGAGGGTATTTGGCGCTTTCAGGAACACCAGCGGTTCTTCCGGTGGCTTAAATTCCAGTTCGCTGGCGTGGTCGGCGTAGTTCAGGCCGAGGGCAAACAGCGTGCCGTGCGGGTGTGGCTGCGTTGGGAAGCTCTTGCGCGTGGTCACTTCACGTTCGTCCACTACCGGATTTTCCAGCGGCGGGAAACCTTCTGCGAGAACACGAACGCGATCGCCTGGCTGTATTTCCACGCGCGCCTGTGGCGTGCCGAGCAGAATGGCATCGCCTGGATTCAGTGTGGCAAATTCGCTCAGGGCGCTCAGCAACTGCGCGGCGTTACGTTGTAAATCGGCGGTATTCCAGTGATCGGCAGGACGCCCGTTGATCTCGGTATAGATGGTCAGATTATCGACATTGCTGAGAGCCACGGTTTCGCCAATGGGGCAGAATCCATCACGACATTTTGCTTTGATTGCCGGGCGGTAAAAGCTCTCTTCCGGCAGGCTGACGTCGTTAGCCAGCGCATATCCGGCGATGTACTCTGCCGCATCTTCTTCACGTACTTTCGTCGCCGTTTTTCCCACAATCAGCGCAACAGTCGCACCGCTCAGTACCTTTTCACCCTGTGGAAAGGGAATCGGTTCACCGCAACCAATCACCGTATTGCGCGGTTTAATAAACCAGACCGCAGTTTTAGGCGGGGCTTTGTAGGGGGATTGCTGGAACGCTTCCTGCCATGCATCAAGTTGGCTGCGATGGTTCAACGCTACGGCGAAGATAGTGCCTTTCATTACCACTCCTCGGATTCGATCATTTTAATCATTAATATGTTAATGATTACTTTTATTCCCGATTGCGTAGTTTGGCAAAAGTAAGTGATGTAAATGTGATCCAATTAACAAACTATTTACATTTAAAGATAATAAAATATTAAATATCAGCAAGTTAACAAAACATGCTCAATTTTGATAAAATGAAGAATTGCAGGGGCAGCGCAGTCCCGGTAACGTGATGATTAACTGTTTCTATATTAATGATTTTGAATTTTTCAGGGGAAAGATAATGCACGACTCTCTAACCATTGCGTTGCTCCAGGCGCGAGAAGCGGCGATGAGTTATTTTCGCCCAATCGTTAAACGGCATAATTTGACTGAGCAACAGTGGCGCATCGTGCGTATTCTGGCGGAAAGCCCATCAATGGATTTTCACGATCTGGCGTATCGCGCCTGCATTTTGCGCCCAAGCCTGACCGGGATCCTTACGCGGATGGAACGCGACGGTTTAGTGTTGCGATTAAAGCCGATCAATGATCAGCGGAAGCTCTATATCTCGCTAACCAAAGAGGGGCAGGCGCTGTATAACCGCGCTCAGACACAGATTGAAGAAGCCTATCGGCAGATTGAAGCTCAGTTTACTGCCGAGAAAATGCAACAGTTAACCCATCTGTTAGAGGAATTTATTGCTCTGGGCAATTCCCGACAAGAAGACATCCCGGGCGATAATGAATAACTTTTTAGTATCTGATAACCAGCGCCTGGTTTTTCCATGGATGGCGGGTTACACCTTTTCATAAAGTTTTTGCTTTCCAGGCCGAAAATCTTGCATCGGTCCACAGGAAAGAGAAACCATGTTAAAACGTATCAAGATCGTGACCAGCTTACTGCTGGTTTTGGCTGTTTTTGGCCTTTTACAACTGACATCAGGCGGTCTGTTCTTTAATGCCTTAAAGAATGACAAAGAAAATTTCACTGTTTTACAAACCATTCGCCAGCAGCAATCCACGCTGAATGGCAGCTGGGTCGCGTTGTTGCAGACGCGTAACACCCTCAACCGCGCGGGTATCCGCTACATGATGGATCAGAATAATATTGGTAGCGGTTCAACCGTTGCTGAGCTGATGCAGAGTGCCAGTATTTCGCTGAAACAGGCGGAAAAAAACTGGGCGGATTACGAAGCGTTGCCGCGTGACCCGCGTCAGAGCACCGCCGCAGCGGCAGAGATCAAACGTAATTACGATATTTATCACAATGCGCTGGCGGAGCTGATCCAACTATTAGGTGCAGGCAAAATCAACGAGTTCTTTGATCAGCCGACCCAGGGATATCAGGACGGTTTCGAGAAGCAGTATGTGGCTTACATGGAGCAAAACGATCGGCTCTATGATATCGCCGTCAGCGATAACAATGCCTCCTACAGCCAGGCTATGTGGATTCTGGTGGGCGTGATGATCGTCGTACTGGCGGTCATCTTCGCCGTCTGGTTCGGTATTAAAGCCTCGCTGGTAGCGCCAATGAATCGCCTGATTGACAGCATTCGTCATATTGCAGGCGGCGATCTGGTGAAACCGATTGAGGTGGATGGCTCTAATGAGATGGGGCAACTGGCAGAGAGTTTGCGCCATATGCAGGGAGAGCTGATGCGTACCGTCGGTGATGTGCGCAACGGGGCCAATGCCATCTATAGCGGTGCCAGCGAAATCGCCACCGGCAATAACGATCTCTCTTCGCGCACCGAGCAACAGGCCGCTTCGCTGGAAGAGACGGCAGCCAGCATGGAGCAACTGACCGCAACGGTGAAGCAGAACGCCGAAAATGCGCGCCAGGCCAGCCATCTGGCGTTAAGTGCTTCTGAAACGGCGCAACGCGGCGGCAAAGTGGTGGATAACGTGGTGCAGACTATGCGCGATATCTCCACCAGTTCGCAGAAAATCGCCGATATTATCAGCGTAATTGACGGCATTGCCTTCCAGACCAATATTCTGGCTTTGAACGCGGCGGTTGAGGCTGCGCGTGCGGGTGAGCAAGGGCGCGGTTTTGCGGTGGTTGCGGGAGAAGTGCGTAATCTGGCCCAGCGTAGCGCCCAGGCGGCTCGTGAAATTAAAAGCCTGATTGAAGACTCGGTGGGGAAAGTGGATGTTGGCTCTACGCTGGTCGAAAGCGCCGGGGAAACAATGGCGGAGATTGTCAGTGCTGTGACCCGCGTGACGGACATTATGGCCGAAATAGCTTCTGCTTCTGATGAGCAGAGCCGTGGTATCGATCAGGTTGGCTTAGCGGTTGCTGAGATGGACCGGGTAACTCAACAGAACGCCGCGCTGGTGGAAGAATCTGCCGCCGCCGCCGCCGCGCTGGAAGAGCAGGCCAGTCGCCTGACCGAAGCTGTGGCAGTGTTCCGGATTCAGCAACAGCAGCAACAGCAGCGTGAAACATCGGCTGTGGTAAAAACCGTGACGCCAGCTACGCCGCGTAAAATGGCAGTGGCAGATAGCGGGGAGAACTGGGAAACGTTTTAATCGCCATAAAAATGCCCGATAAGCAAAATGTTATCGGGCATAGGGAGATTAATCTTTACGTGGGTCGTTGATCGGCTGACGAACCAGGAAGATGTACGCCAGTGCCCCCGCTGCGGTGACGCAACCGCAGATGATTAGTGCCAGACGGAATGAGTGGGTGGTATCAACAATAAAACCAGTAATGATCGGCGCAAAAGAGGCGCAGATGAAGCTGGCAAAGTTCTGGATACTGCCCACCGACGCAGTCATGCGAGAAGCAACTGCGACGTGGATCAAGCCCCAGCAGGATGTTCCGGCAAAGTGAATACAGAACAGTGCCATGCCAATCAGCAGAACCGCTGTCATGGATGTTGTCGCTTGCGGTACGACCAGCGTAAAGGCGGCAGAACAGAACATCCCGGCAATAATGCAGATCTTACGGCTTTTAATCGGAGCCATTCCCCCTTTGACCAGCCAGTCAGTAACGTAACCGTTGACCAGCATCCCGGCAGCCCCAAACAGGAAAGGGATAGCCGCCATCAACCCTGTGCTTTTTAAATCCAGGTTATAGGCTGTTTGCAGGTAACCAGGAAGCCAGGCCAGATACAGCCACGCAGTGTAGTTGATGCCACTGAATCCGAGCATCATTCCCCACATTGTGCGGTTACGGAACAGGCTGCGCCATTCGGCAAAACTGAGCGGATCTCGGCGGGCATTGACGCTACCTGCATTGAGATAAGCTTGTTCAACGGCAGTCAGTTCTACGTGCTCGCGGTTGCGATAGAGCATATACCAGCCAATGGCGAGAAAAATCCCCAGCACACCAATGGTAATAAACATCCCACGCCAGCCCATCACCAGCATCATCGCCGCCAGAATCGGTGGGCTTACGGCAACGCCAATGGTAGAAGCTGCGTTGAAGAAGCCCATCGGGCGTCCGCGCTCTTTGATGTTGAACCAGTCGTTAATGACTTTTACGCCACATGGGTTCATCGGCGCTTCACCAATCCCCATACCGATACGCACCAACACGAACTGCGTAAAGCTGTGCACCATGCCAGACATGGCCTGGAACAGTGACCAGAAGAACATCCCCAGTCCCAGCATCAGGCGTGGGCCTTTACGATCCAATAGTGGGCCGCAAGGAAGTTGCGCAATCCCGTAAGCGAGTGAAAACACGGAGAGCAAAGCGCCGATTTCGGTGGCACTTAATCCCAATTCTTCACGAATCGTTAAATTTGCTACCGACAGCGAACTGCGGTCGAGATAATTGATTACCGCCGCAAAAAATAATAACAACATGGCGGTGGTTTGAATGCGTTTAATTCGGGTACTGCGTTGAACTAATCCATCTGGTGGCACGGGAATATCTGCCGACGAAGATGGAGTAAATGAAGAACGCGGATCGAGGGTGATATTTTCTTTTTCCACGCCGGACTCCTGTATTTATAATTTTAATTGTTTACGTAATTGTGAATTACGCAAGGTTGACATTAACGGCAGGTTAAAGTTTTAGGACTTTACTACCGCTCACAAAAAAATTTTTAGTCGACTGATTGTGAGCATAGGTAAGCGGGAATTTCCCGGTATTTATCTTTTGATAAAACCGTGCACCCGCTAATAGTTTGCTGTTTTTAATCCGTACTTAATGAGCATAACGCGTGTTCTCATTAATGGATCGAATCATTGATTGTTTAGCTGAATTCAAATGGTTACGGAGCGCAAGGGTGGCATCAAGGTCACTGCGGCAAATCAGAGCGCTGAGAATGGTCATATGCTCATCGACGGCAATGATATTGCGCTGTTTAAGATCGCTTTCGTCCCATTGATAGTGAAAATGAAAGATGACTGAGATGATCTCAAGCGATTGATCAAAAAAGATATTGTCGGCAGCTGAAAGCAGTAAGGAGTGAAAATCTCTGTCAAGTTGCGAGAACATGCGAAAGCTATTGCCGATGTTGTCACGCAGTAGCCGATGACGTTCGAGCATGGTTTTCGCCTGCAGCCAGCGGGGATCATGATCAGGCAGGTTGAGAAAGTGCTGAAGTGAATGTGTTTCGAGCATTTCGCGTAGCTCAAACAGCTGCTCGGCGTAGGATTGATCGAATTGCTTCATGCTCCACTGGCCGCGTTTTTCGCTTTGAATAAGATTATAACGGCCGAATTTTAAAAGATATTCTCTTACAACCACCGGGCTGACACCCGCGGCCCGAGCCAGTTGCAGTTCAGAAAAAGTTTCCCCAGGGCGTAACTGACGCTGGTTTATCATCGTGAAAAAAGCCTGCTCAAACACTTTGTTTTGTTCACTCATTGAAGCGGTAGTACAGGCGAAACCGTCATCATGGTCAGGTTTACGCGCAATAACATAGTCGTTTCCAACCTGCGTTAAGACGCCGCATTCGCGTAAGTGGCTGAGAATATGACGCACTGTTGTGCGGCTGATGTTGTACATTTCCGCCAGCGCACTTTGCGATGGAAGTGGGGAAGGGATATGACCCCGCGCCATATCATCAATGACCTGGTTAATCACATTGTGGCGTAAATTTTGTGAACGACTCATATTTTCCTCCTTGTGAGTCCATTAAAACCCGATTTAAAACATTTTTATGCGTGTGTTTTCACAAAACAGATTTTCCGTTCCGCTGCCATTTTTCATTTTCATTGATATCTAAGGCAACAAAAAATGGAGAGCCGAATCATGTCTACGATGAATGTTTTAATTTGCCAGCAGCCGAAAGAATTAGTCTGGAAACAACGCGAGATACCTATTCCGGGTGACAATGAAGCATTAATAAAAATTAAGTCTGTCGGGATTTGCGGTACCGATATTCATGCCTGGGGTGGAAATCAACCATTTTTTAGTTATCCACGTGTTTTAGGCCATGAAATATGTGGGGAGATTGTTGGGCTGGGTAAAAATATTGCTGATCTTAAAAATGGTCAGCAAGTTGCTGTGATCCCTTATGTTGCCTGTCAGCAATGCCCGGCGTGTAAAAGCGGGCGTACCAATTGCTGTGAAAAAATTTCAGTCATTGGCGTGCATCAGGATGGCGGTTTTAGTGAGTATTTGAGCGTGCCGGTGGCGAACATTTTGCCCGCAGACGGTATTGACCCGCAGGCGGCCGCATTGATTGAACCTTTCGCTATTAGCGCTCATGCGGTGCGTCGCGCAGCCATTGCTCCCGGCGAGCAGGTGCTGGTGGTCGGGGCGGGGCCAATCGGTCTGGGCGCGGCGGCAATCGCTAAAGCCGATGGCGCACAGGTGGTGGTGGCGGATACCAGTCCGGCGCGCCGTGAACATGTGGCAACGCGTCTGGAATTACCTTTACTGGACCCGTCAGCCGAAGATTTTGACGCGCAGCTACGGGCGCAGTTTGGTGGTTCGCTGGCGCAGAAAGTGATCGACGCGACAGGTAATCAACATGCGATGAATAACACCGTGAATTTGATTCGTCACGGCGGCACGGTGGTATTTGTCGGCCTGTTTAAAGGTGAGTTGCAGTTCTCCGATCCGGAATTCCATAAAAAAGAAACGACGATGATGGGCAGCCGCAACGCCACGCCGGAAGATTTTGCTAAAGTCGGTCGACTGATGGCGGAAGGAAAAATCACTGCCGACATGATGTTAACCCATCGCTATCCGTTCGCCACGCTGGCAGAAACCTACGAGCGCGATGTGATTAACAATCGTGAGTTGATTAAGGGTGTAATTACTTTCTGATAAGGCGAGATTATTAAAGTTGCCATGCAGCGTCCGGGGAAGTGTTGGGCGCTGTTTTTTTTCTGTTTCTCAATGATGTTTTGTAGGCCGGAGAAGGTGTGTAGGTCGCACCTTATGCGACCTACACATCAGTCAGGAATTACCCTTCACGTTCCACAACTTTAATTTCCACCATGCCGATCCCGAGCTTACGCGGCGAGTGTCCGAGGATATTCCCTTCGTTGGTTGAGACAGGTTCCGGCGGCACAATTACCAGTGTGTCGGCATCGGTTGGGTTATCGAAATGCAGTGTGGTGGTGGTCACTTCATTGCCCAGCACAAGAGTTTGTTCTTCATTGCCTACGCGTACCGGAATAGGACGGCTGGCGTTATTGCCGTATGCTTTGGCGGTAATCACCAGGTCAAATTTCTTCGGCAGCGGATGCTTGTACTCGATTTTTACTTCATCGCCCAGCTGCGCGTTGGACCAGCGGCCCCACGACTCTGGACGGGAAATCCCACTAAACTGTTTCACCTCTTCAGGCGCACCGGCGACGTTGAAGATGAAACTGTCGGCTTTGTAGCGAATATCGTTATCAACAATTTTCAGCGTATCGACATTGCCTTTATAACGCGCCATGTCGATGACCGTATCTTTAAATGCCGTTTTGCCCTGCCATGTTGTTTTGTCAACATGCTGAACAATTTGCTGACCGCCAAGCTGCCCTTGCGAGACACACCAGTCGGTGGAGAGTGCCAGTTCCGGAGCCCAGAGTTGTGCCATCTTATAGCAACGGTCAACCCAGACGAAATTGTCGCGTGGAGCGAAATCGGCCAGCTGGAAACGCAGCGGTGCTGAGTATTCGCTTTCCGGCAGCGGTTCTACGCGCTTGTCTGAAACCCGCAACAGCAGCGGCAAACGGAAATGGCTACCCGAGAAGGCAATCATGTTTTTCTGCTGGTCGATAGTGAACTCTTTCATCTCTTTAGGGAATTTCCACAGGCGGATGATATCCGGCTTCCACGCCAATGTTTTCTCTTTGATATTGAGGAAGATTTCCGACATCGACTGCCCGGATAAACTGCTACGACCAAGTCCGAGATAGTTATCGCCACCGAGAATGTCCAGCACCGTCGCGCCGTTATCCATCGTGTTACGCTTCACTGCCAGCGTCTCTTGCTGCGGCTTGTCGCCACGAATGACAAAAAACAGGTTATTGCGATCCTGCTTATTAAGGTATTTCCACGCCGTGTTGTTCATCGCTAAATGGTCAGAAGAGACGACGATGACGGTATCTTTAAACCACGGTGACGCTTTGATTTTGTTGATAAACGCCGCGATATTCTCCTGGCTGCAACTTACCGCGCTGAATGACTGGTTCGGCTTACCGTCAAAATCATATTTTTTGCGGTTACAGGTACGCGAGATAAAACCATCCGGGTGATGGGTATCGACTGTCAGGGTAAACAGTGAGAATCGCTGACCTGAGCGGGAAAGCTCTTCAAACTTTTTCCACGCTTCATCGAGAACGGTATCGTCGTAGAATCCCCAGTCGTTGCGATAGTGCGGGTCGGCCACCACGCTTTTCAGCTCTTCTGAGCCGTATAAGTGGTCGAAGCCATGCGACTTCAGGAACACATCTTTACCGGCAAAACGCAGATTCGCGCCCTGCACGAAATAGTTCTGATAACCCGAGTTTTTCAGGATATCGCCCAGACAGATGTTCTGCGGGAAGAAGCTGGAGACAGAGGCGGAGGCGTTGCCTTCAAAGGGGGCAAACAGCGGTATGCCGCACTGAGAAGCCACCATGCCCGCAATCGTGTAATCCGTTCCTGGCAGCTGCTGCGTGTGGCTGAAATCCAGGCCTTCATTTTTCAACGCGCCCAGTTCAGGCGTGAGATCCGGGAAAGCTTCGTTATCAAAATAGGTCCGCTCGAGACTTTCGCCGTAGATATAAACCAGGTTGAGTTTCGGGTCAGGGATAGTTTTCGACGGCTCTTTATAATAAGCCGCAAAGTCCGGGTCGCCATCGCGTGACTGGGATTTCACCAGTTCCGTTATCTGACGAAATGCCGGGCTGGCGTCCACCGAACCCAGCGCCAGTAAGAGCGCCAGCAGGCTGTAACCAAAATGGTGCGGATGATGGCGACGACGGCGCAGGATCCAGCCCAGCGCACCGAACACCGCTGTCAGCCCCAGCACAATGCCGATACCCGGCAGGATGTATTTGCTGACGCCAGCACCGGTCAGGCTGTTGGTTAAGGTATAGAGAACCGCGTCGTTAATACCATCGCCAGTAAAATAGTCGCTGGCAAACAGGGTGATATTTAAAACGACAAATAGCCCCAGCACCGTTAATGTGGCTGCAAACCACCAGGTGTTACGTCCCGCTTTCCATGCGTAAATCAGCACAGAGGCGAGAAAAAGGGCGAAAGAGAGTAGTTCTGACAACGGGCGATCCTCACTAAACCGGGCCGTTTAGCCAACGTTTAAGCTTTTTGAGAAGCACAATGTAATGGCGTCGCCATATTGCTGCAATTCTAGTGTCAAAAAAATGCGATGTTGTTAGGAATTAGTTTATAAACAGACTTTTTTGATCGCGGTCGCTTCCCGTGTAACAGGGGGAAAACCGTCCAGGAGCAGGGAAAAGGGCAGGAGAGAGCCGCGTCAGCCGGGTAACAGCTAAAACGCGGCGTTTCGCGGTTCAGGAAATGAAGTTCAGCCCCTGCTTTAACACCAGATCGCAGGCTTTGGTTTTCACCTTTTCTGCCAGCGGAGTCGTTCCGATGTTATCCAGATTGAGTTGCTGACCATCTTTGGTTTTCAGCAAACCCTGAATGCCGTCCAGATAGTTGGTGTCTTCTTTTTGCTCTTCACTGTTCAGGCCCAGCTTTTCCAGCATCTGGTTCTTGATGTTTTCGGCATCGGTTACCGAAGCCAGCTTTTGCTTCGCGCAGTATTGCAGAATGCCTGCGGCATTGTTCATGTTATCTGCGCTTAAGGCCTGGTTTCCGCTGCTAAGCAAGTTAGTTAATGACGCGAGCGACCAACCGCCTTCCTGTGTCGTACTGTTTTGGTTGCCAAGTTCGCTGGCGGCGCTGGAGAGCGCATCTTTCCAGGACGCAGCATGCACCCCGGTGGAAATTAATGCGCTGGCGGCAATGGCACAGCACAGAAGATGTTTAACAGTTTTCATCATCATTACTCAAGGTGGAATTGTGTCGGAGTATACCGCCAGAAACGGGGATTAATACTCTTTACCTGTTACCCGGCTACGGTAGCTATCCCAGTTGAAGATCACCCACAAACTGTTACCCAGGCGCATACGGTCCATCACGCGTTCGCCCAGCAACTTGGTCATCTCTTCCATATTACTGTTGGTCAGCATCCCGGTTGGGCGTTTGGAAGAAGAGCGGCGATCGACGATCTGGTTGATGATCACTTTTTCGTATTTCGATTCGGTCTGCACGCCGATCTCATCGATCACCAGCAGATCAACGTTGCTCAGATCGTTAAGCAGTTGTTCTTCACTGGTACCGCTATTCCTGAAGGTATCTTTCATCGCCGACATAATATCGGCCACGGTGATGATCAATACGGATTTACCGCGTAGCAGCAGCTCGTTGCAGATTGCCGCCGCCAGATGGTTTTTGCCGGTTCCTGGCTTACCAGAAAAGATAAAGCTGGCGATGTTGCCGTCAAACTCTTCGACATACTGGCGCGCTTTGCTTAACGCATTCATCTGCCCTTCACACTCAACGCGATAGTTCTCAAAGGAGCAGTTCTGATGCAGTGGACGAATACCGGAGCGGTTAAAGGTGCGCTGCATTTTCATCGCCCGATTTTCACGTTCGAGAGCGGCGGAGCGGATCGCCCCTTGTTCTTTTTGCCAGGCCAGTAGTTCTTCACCCGTTTTGAATGCGGGTTTGATATGGGCAGGCATCATTTTTTGCAGGCGTTGCATCAGGTCGCCAACGTTTTTCATCGTTACCCTCTGAATCCTGGTGGAATTTGGCTGTCAGGTTCACTGACCGTATTCACATCTCGTTTCGGCAGTCCGCCGTTGCTGGCACGACCGATTTGCAGGCTGCGCGCCAGTTTTTGTTGCCACTGTACATGGTGAAAGACTTTACCTTCCGCCTGCCAGTAGGCAATGAATGAGGTCAGTTCTTCGGTGGTCACCGGCTCTCTTAGTGCCACGCCCCATAGCGCCGCCAGGCGGATAAAGTCGGCATCGGGTTGCCAGTCCGGATACATGGCGAATTTCCCCATGGGTACAGCAACGGGAGCAGCTTGCGGTTCCTGATAGAGTTGATCGTCCAGAGCGACATCGCTTCCCGGACGCGCCAGCTTTTCTTCCAGCGCCAGCAGTTCAGCCAGGCGTGCAGGCGTGACGGCATAAAACGCCGGGGCATTGTTAGCAAATACGGCAACCACACCGCCTTCAGCTTTTGCCAGAACGGTTTGGTGATCGTGTACCAGGGCGTCAATACCAACGACGTCCGGGGTCAAAACTCTGGAAGACATACTGTTTCTCAAATATGGAACGATGAACGAGAAGGGAGATAACTTTTATAGTAACACACGGAGGAGAGGTGGCTGTCTCTCATCCGCGTGCTTTAAGCGAGGCAATTTTATACGCGAGGGCGCTTGCGGTACAACCATAATCCAGGGATGGAAAGACCGATGGATAACGCACCAACAATCGATGAAGCTGTAAGAAAATTGGTTAACAGGGTAATCATCAATGACTCGCTGTAACCTAACTGGCTGATTTTTACGGCCGAAATCATTGCGGTATAAGCCGATATGCCAGGGAACATAGGGATAACAGCCGCCACGGTAAACACTTTCGGATGTGCCAGATACCAGCGCGACCATTGAATACCAATGGTGCCGACCAGCATAGAAGCCATAAAGGTTGACCACTCAATATTCAGCCCGCTGGTCATTAAGATCATTCGTGAACCATGACCAATCGCGCCAAGCAGCGCACACCAGCGTAATGCCCGAACGGGAACGTTGAACACCATCGCAAAGCCGACCGCTGGAATGGCGGCGAGGATCATATCCTGCGCCAATGCAAACAGAAACTCGATCACACCCATCCGCGTAGCCCCCAAATCGTCAGTGCCATCACCACGCCGACGCAGGTAGCCAGTGTCAGCAGACTGGCGATCGCCCAGCGTGCCAGTCCGGTATTGATGTGGCCTTTAAACATATCGGCGACGGCATTAATCAACGGAAAGCCCGGCACCAGCAGCAGAACGCTGGCGGCCATCGCAATGGTGGGGGTATTGCTGAAAGTGGGGAGTTGCAAAAGCAATCCGGAAATGGTGGTGGCGGCGAAAGCGGTAAGGCAAAAGTTGATCTGTGGATGAAGATGACGTTGTGCCAGCAGCTGGCGGATATACATCGCGGCCGTACTGGCAAAGAAGGTGATGACGGCACCATCCCAGCCACCGTTATTGAGTTTACAGAAACAGGCGCAAGAAAGGCCAACCATTAAGGCTACCAGCCATCTTGGGTAACGTAATGGCTGAATTTGGCTAAATCGTTTTTCTACGCCTTTGTAATCCAGCAGATGGTGCTCCGCCAGAATCACAATGTGCTGGACTTCAGTCACCACATGCATATTAATGCCGCGATCGTGATTTTTACGTGTCGATGTCAGGCATTGCCCATCTTTAATGGTTGTCAGCACTATGGCGTTCGAAGAGATAGAACTTTCAACGCTGTCCATTCCCAGCGCCCGACCCAGTCGTGAGGAAAGCTCATCAACCAACGCGCTTTCCGCACCATGTTGCAGAAGAAATAATCCACACTGGATACAAAGCCGTGTTACGGCTCGCTGTTGCTCAGTTTGCATAACTCGCCCTTTGTCATAGACGTGCTGCGTATTGTTCAGATAATGAGAATCCATTCGTATCATGAAGCACGGTTGTTTTGCGGTAGGTTAAGATCAAAATTGCGCTGATTAATCCTGGTTATCGGGAGAAGCTCGGTGATAAAAAGCGAATTATCTCTCGCCGCAAACAAACTATCACATGAATATTATCATCATAATGAATTTATTGTTTGGCCTTTACGAATCAGGATAATAGATAACCGGGCACGTTTTTTAATGTTAACAAGTTAAAACCATCAGATTTCATTGAATAAATATTGGTTGTGTGATTTTTCATTCTGCAGGAAGGGATATCATTTAATTATAAATTAAATGAATGTGATTTCTGTTTTTCATTAAGTATTCCTAACAACTTAATGTAGATATTTTAAATGTCTCCAGGCTATTTCACCAGGTTATCATTTGATGCTAACCTTCTGACACATGCAGTGGAGTTGTTGTGCAGCAGGAGTATGCTGATATGAAAGTGAATGCTAAGGATAATTTATTCGCTTAATCTATTAATTTGCTGGAAACATTTAAGGAATGAATATCCTGAATAAACCATCATGATTTTTAGACAGTGGATGTGGAGGAAATATGTTGCCAGGATGCTGCAAAAATGGAATTGTTATCAGTAAAATACCTGTTATGCAAGCAGGGTTAAAAGAGGTCATGAGGACTCACTTCCCTGAATATGAAATAATATCCAGCGCCTCTGCGGAGGACCTTACCTTATTACAATTACGTCGTTCCGGATTAGTCATTGCTGATTTAGCCGGTGAAAGTGAAGATCCACGTTCTGTTTGTGAACATTATTATTCTTTAATCTCACAATATCGGGAAATTCACTGGGTTTTCATGGTGTCACGCTCCTGGTATTCCCAGGCAGTAGAATTGCTCATGTGCCCTACGGCGACGTTATTGTCTGATGTTGAACCCATTGAGAATCTGGTCAAGACCGTACGTTCCGGCAATACGCACGCAGAGCGTATCAGCGCCATGCTGACCTCTCCGGCAATGACTGAAACTCATGATTTTAGCTATCGCTCCGTCATTCTCACTCTTTCAGAGCGCAAGGTACTGCGGCTATTAGGTAAAGGATGGGGCATCAACCAGATAGCTTCGTTGCTTAAGAAAAGTAATAAAACTATCAGCGCCCAAAAAAACAGTGCGATGCGTCGACTGGCAATTCACAGCAACGCTGAAATGTATGCATGGATAAATAGCGCGCAGGGTGCAAGAGAACTTAACTTGCCTTCTGTTTATGGAGATGCCGCAGAATGGAACACAGCCGAATTAAGAAGAGAAATGTCGCACTCATAGAAAAATGCGTCATGAGCAGTATCGGTATTGAGAGTTTATTCAGAAAGTTTGCGGGTAACCCTTATAAGCTCCATACCTATACTGATCTTACCCAGCAATAGTGGACACGCGGCTAAGTGAGTAAACTCTCAGTCAGA